>Ga0073936_10009393_pt1 | contig 12162 bp, 8 predicted proteins | sample AliMusrvi5mmetaG_FD_87041 | JGI IMG/M metagenome (GOLD analysis project Ga0073936, IMG submission 87041) | Freshwater lake bacterial and archeal communities from Alinen Mustajarvi, Finland, to study Microbial Dark Matter (Phase II) - Alinen... | ecosystem: Environmental > Aquatic > Freshwater >... | reverse complement strand
GCCGAGGAAGTCGGCGTGGGCGCCGGCAAGATCATTCACCCCACGCGCGTCGCCATGAGTGGGCGCCTGAAGGGACCCTCGCTCTTCCACCTGATGGAGGTGCTGGGGAAGCAGGAAGTGCTCTACCGCTTCAATCGCGCCATCGACATCACGCGCGGGGGGTAGTATGTCGTACACGGGAACAGGCGATGAAGGCTATACCGGCTTGATTGGCGGGGAGCGTACGGCAAAGGACGCTCCGCGGATCGAAGCCCTCGGCGCGCTGGACGAAGCCACCTCGGCGATAGGGGTGGCACGGGCATTCTGCGCCCGTGAGGCGAGTCAACCGGTCCTGCTGCGCGCCCAACGCGCGCTGTATCTCTTGATGGCGGAAATCGCCGCTCCCGATCCGACGAAGCTATCGGAACGTATCAGCGCGGCGCATGTGCAGGCACTGGAGGCCGAGATCGCCGCGCTGGATGGCGGAGCGGTGACCAGGCATACCTTTATTATTCCCGGCGATACCCGCGGTGGGGCGATGCTCGATTGCGCCCGCACCGTCGTGCGCCGCGCGGAACGTCGCGTCGTCAGCCTTGCCCACCGAGGGGACCTGCACAACGAACAGCTCGTGCCGTACCTGAACCGCCTCTCGTCACTGCTCTACGTGTTGGCGCGGGCGGATGACACCGCGGCCGGCGTCGCATCCACCATCATTGGCTGATCCGCTTATCGAACCTGACCTTCGGCCTTTCCCCAGCCAAAGGCCGAAGGGGGTAGGTCCGGTAACAGCAAAGCTTGTAAACGAAAGGCCAAACACCAGGGCACAAAAAAACACCGCGAGTTCGCATGAACTCGCGGCGTTTTCAGGGGGAGAAACCGTGATTTACTGAAGGACGGATACGCGCTCGGCCTGGGGGCCTTTGACGCCCTGCACCAGTTCGAAATTGACTGTCTGTCCTTCGGAGAGGGAGCGATAGCCCTTCCCCTCAACGGCGGAGAAGTGTACGAAGACGTCTTTGCAGTCTTCCACTTCGATGAAACCGTAGCCCTTTTGGGCATCAAACCATTTAACTTTACCGACGGTTGGCATACTGACCTCCAAAAAAATAGGTAGTTCTTGCCAGTCGTCAGCAAAACGGGCCTGCAACCTTCACAAACCCGAGGTTATTATAATAACCAAGCGCTAAATTGTCAATAAGAGTGGAAGCAAATCTGACAAATATTCGTTCCCCCATAAATCTTGATGACCGTGAGCGCGCAACGAGTCGATGGAAAGAACGGCCAACCCCTTCCCTCCCATCAGAACATCATGCCTGACATACCGCGCCGGTATGCCGTCGGTTTATCGGAAACCATCTCCGGGTAAAAGCACTCTAACGACGCGGAACGCCTGTATCGGTGTCTCCAATGATGGCCAAGCACTCAGCAATCCCCCCACGAAAATAACCTTTTCTTGACATGAGTTGAGCACCATCATATACTCTAGTAGCTGGTAGGCGGTTACCCGCCCGCCATTTTTATGTTTGTAATCAGTATCATAAGGAGCCTTTATCCATGGTAGCAACGGCGAAGTCGCCGGCAGTTGCAGAGCCGACGACAAATCCAGTGGTGGATATTCGTGGTCTGAGCAAGACGTATCGCCTCATGATGGGTAAAGAGGTGAACGCCCTGACCGATCTGACCCTGGAAATTAAAAAGGGCGAGACCTTCGCAATCGTCGGACCGAACGGTTCCGGCAAAACCACCACTATGAAAATCCTGCTGGGCATGCTGTTCCCCACTGCTGGGGAAGCCAAGCTCTTCGGCTATGCGCCGGGAGATGCCGAAGCCCAGCGTCGCATCGGGTATCTGCCCGAAGCGCCCTATTTCTATGAATTTCTCAATGGCCGCGAATTATTGGAGTACTACGGCAAACTCTGCGGCGTTCCCGAAGAGGTGCGTAAGTCCCGCATCGACGAACTGCTGAAGATGGTCGATCTGTATGATCGCGGCGCTGACATGCCGATCCGCGTTTACTCGCGCGGGATGCGCCAGCGCATCGGCATTGCCCAGGCCATGATCAACGACCCGGATCTGCTTATCCTCGACGAGCCGACGAATGGCCTCGACCCCATCGGCACCGTGCAGGTACGCCAGTTCATCCTCGAACAGAAAAAGCAGCAGCGCACTATTCTGCTCTGTTCTCACTTGCTGTCGGAAGTTGAAGCCGTGGCCGACCGTGTGGCGATCCTCCATCGCGGGGATTTGATCGCCGTCGGACCGATCAACGAACTGGTGCCCGAAAGCACAATGTGGCAATTAGTCGCGACGGGCTTGTCCCGCGAAGGCATTGCGGCATTTAAAGACGCCGGTCTTAAAGTGGAAGTGCATGGCGATGTCGTCACGCTGCTCGTCGAGACACTCGATGACGCCTACCGTGGCTTGGGCATTATGCGCGACCAGGGTGGCGAACTCATCGAGCTCACGCGCCCGCAGCCGACGCTGGAGGAGCAATTCCTCAAAGCGGTCGGTGAAGAAAGTCTGCGTCGCACCGTGGATACCTTGCAGAAAACTGCTCGGAAAAAATAACAGCGTGGCCACTCTGCCCGCTATCGTTTTTCATAGCTCGAGGATTCGTTATGTCATACATTCGACCGATCTTTCTGATTGCCGGCAACACCGTTACCGGTGTATTGCGCGGCGTCGTACTGAACGTCCTGCTCGTGCTGGGCGCGTTGTTCCTTATCGGCTCCATGTTTACCGGGGCGATTGACCCCGGACAACTGCGCGCCACCCTGGTGGATTCCGGCCTCGCCGTGATCACCATGCTCGGCGCGGTGATTGCCATTCTCACCGGCTTCACCATGATCCCGGGCGAGATCGAGAATCGCACGCTCTATCCGGTGCTCTCCAAGCCGGTCCGCCGCTGGCAATTCGTGTTGGGTAAGTTCTTCGGCGCCGCCGGTATCAACGGCATCACCGTCCTGTTGCTGGCCGTGCTCTTCTTCGCCGCCTATTACCTAAAAATTGGACGCACCGATCATCACTTCGATCTGCGCTTGATTGTAGCGGTATTGATGACCTACGCCATGCTCTGCGTGCTCTCGGCGTTGATCATCTTCTTCTCCACCTTTATGTCGTGGATCGGCACGATTATCGCTTCGATGGTCATCTGGTTTGTCGGCAGCTATTCGCAGTTCCTGTGGGACATGTCGCAGGGGGCGGAAGTGAATGCCTTCTCAAAAACATCGTCGCTCATCGTGCAGAAGCTGTTGCCCGATTTCCAGGCGATGGACATGCGCTATGCCATCGTGCAGGAGAACGTAACCTCGTTCTTCACGCCGCATAACCTGATTGGCAAACCATTGGTGGTGGGCGTATGTTATATTGTTATCGCGCTGGCGCTAGCCACGCTGATCTTTAATTATCGCGAGCTCTAAGGAGGGCCGTCTCATGCATGCCCGACATCGCTCGGCCATTATACTGGGCCTGTTAGCTCTCGTGGTGTTTATCGTACGCTGGCCGATGGATAATACCATCTGCAATCCCAAACTCTGGGTGCGTCCGACACCGACGGAAGGCACGGACTTCTTTAAGAACGTCTTCCGCGGCGGCGGTGGCACGCCGGCGGTCTTCGCCATGCTCGGCGGGCAACGCTACATGGTGGCGAATATCCTGTGGAACTATGCTGACGTGCTCTTCCATAAAGGGAAGATCTATGAAATGGTCTATCCGTATGAATCGACCGTCACGCTGAACCCGGCCTTCACGGAAGCCTGGTCGACCTACGGTTGGCATCTCGCCTGGAACCTGTATTCCGACGCGAAAGACATGATGGATAAGCAGAAATGGCTGCGCGACGGGGAAAATGTCTATATTCGCGCGATTACCGTCAATAAGGATAAACCGGCCCATCGCGCTGACCTGGCCCGCCTCTACATGGATCGCGAAGGCAATTACCGTAAGGCGCTCAATGTGCTCGAGCCGGTCCTCTACCCCAATCTCGCGAATGGCGACTACAAGTTCGAGCCGCTGACCGCTGATCGGAAAAACAACACGACGGATGTGGCCGTCATCAGCCAGCAATTGTGGGATCCGCAATTCGTTGGCCACCGGCTGGCCATTATCTACAATCATATCGGCATTTACACCGGCGATTGGCGTTACGTGAAGAAAGCCATTGATGTCTATCAACTCTGCCTGAATGCTGATAGTACGAATAGAAATACGTTGCTGGCGCTGAAAAATCTCACGGAGGTTTATCAGAAGAGAGACATGCAATGGATGAACGGGATGCGGATGACCGAAGCGAAAATCCGTAAGAACTACATGTTCCCGGAACTCCACTTCGGCGATCCGATCGAGAAGCTCTGGCCCGATGAGAACGGAAAGAGCGGCGGCGATACCGGTATTCCCGGTGATAAGCTCCGCTATTAAGACCTCACCTGCAACCTCCCGGACAGTGCTGTCCGGGAGGTTTTTTCTTGTCATCGTAACTCGTCATCGACCCAATCGTTCCTCGGAGACAGTCTCCGAACCTCCATATCGGACCCTCTCCTAAGAAATCGTCTCTCCGTCACCATTCCCCGGCAGGCTTTCCTACGCTAACGTCGAAGAGATAGCATACCTATGAATCCGCTGATTATCTTAGCTGATTTCGGTCGCAGTATCCTGGCCTTTTTATCCGCGCTCGGCGCCGGCGTCTTGATCCTCTGGGAAGCCTTGAAAGGATTGCCGCGCGGTAATGTCCGTGCGCGTAATCGCATTACCGAGCAGATGGCGATGGTGGGGATCGAGTCGCTGCCGATCGTGCTGATCACCCTGCTGTTTGGCGGCATGGTGCTGGGCCTGCACACGGCGAAGCAGTTCGTGCTCTTCGGCGCCGGGCAGTATGTCGGTGGGATCGTGGCGCTCTCCATGGCGCGCGAAGTCGCCCCGACACTGGCCGGCATTGTCGTGGCCGCGCGTATCGGTTCGTCTTTCGCCGCCGAGGTAGGCTCGATGAAAATCACCAGCCAGATCGAGGCGCTGCGCACGCTGGCGACGAACCCCATCCCTTATCTCGTTACGCCGCGCCTGGTCGCTTCGGCGATCATGCTGCCGGTGCTCACTATGTTCGCCAATGTCACCGGCATGCTCGGCGGGGCGCTGGTGGCCATCAACGCCGGGGTGTCATATCAAAGCTTCGTGCATTCCGCCTCCTCGTTCCTGCAGGTCTATGACATCGCGGGAGGGCTGCTGAAGACCATGGTCTTCGGCATCATCATCGCCATCACCGCTTGCTATGTCGGCCTCACGACCGAAGGCGGCGCGGCCGGCGTCGGCCGCGCCACGACATCCGCCGTAGTCTGGAGCATCGTCTTGCTTTATGCCAGTAATTTTCTGATGTCCTGGATGCTCTACGCATTTCGCCAATAATTTGCTCCCGGTCAGTGCTAAATCGCTGCCGGAACGGGAACAAGGTGTGTAATCCGTGATGTGCAAGGACGATGGGCCAGGGACTTCTCGCCCGTCCTTTCAACCATCAACCATCAACCATCAACTATCAACTATCAACTGACAACTGACAACTGACAACTGACAACAAGGAAGAATAATGCCTGATTGTTTTCGCGTCGAGGGCGGGATTCCGCTCCGCGGTGATGTCGTATTGAGTGGCAGCAAAAACGGCGCGCTGCCCGTGCTGGCGGCGACCCTGCTGGTCGAAGGCGATGTGTTGTTGCACAACGTGCCGCGGATTTCCGATATCGAGCGCATGTGCCAGATGATCGCCCTGCTGGGGGCGGACGTCCGGCGCGACGGCGACACCGTGCGCATCAACGCCGCTCACCTGTCCACCACGCGGGCGGACCGCGACCTCTCCGCCGCCATGCGGGCCTCCATCGACGTCGTCGGTCCGCTGCTCGCGCGTTGCGGGCATGCCGAAGTACCGTTGCCCGGCGGATGCGCCATCGGCAGTCGCCCGGTGGGTTATATTATTCAGGCCCTGCAGCAATTGGGCGTGCAAACCGAAGAGCGCACCGACGTGGTGGTCTGTACCACCGAAGGCCGGCTGCAAGGCGGCACGGTCACCCTCGATCCCGTCTACCGTAGCCCGCGCGCCACCTTCATCGTCGCCATGACCGCGGCGCTGGCCGCAGGCCGCACCGTCATCGAAAATGCCTCGCCGGACCCGGAAGTCGAAGGATTCTGCCATTTCCTGCAGGCGGCGGGCGTCGGCGTCGAGGGGATCGGCACCTCGCGGCTCGTGATCGAAGGCCGTGAGCGGCTGCACGGCTGCGAGCATACCATCCTGAGCGACCGCATCGAAGCGGGCACCTATCTGCTGGCGGGCGCGGCCACCAAGGGCGAAGTGCGCGTGCATCCCATCAAGCCCGACCATATCGCCTCCCTGTTGGACAAACTGGAGGAGATGGGCTTGTCCGTGCTGCGCGAGGCCGATGCCGTCACCGTCCGCTATGAGAAACGTCCCACTGGCGCCACGGTCTATACCACGCCCTTCCCTGGCTTCCCCACCGACCTGCAGCCGCCCATGGTGGTACTGATGTGCCTCGCCGAGGGACGCAGCGCCATGTATGAGACGATCTATGACGGGCGGTTGAACTACGTGCATGAATTGCGCCGCATGGGCGCACAGGTCAAGCTGGAGACCGGCCAGCAAGCGGTGATCGAAGGCGTCGATACCCTGCAGGGCCGCCAGGTGGAAGGCGCCGACATGCGCGCCGGCGCTGCCCTGGTCGTCGCCGCCCTCGCCGCCAGCGGAGAAAGCACCATCGATGGCCGCCACTACATCATTCGCGGCTACGAATGCCTGGAAGAAAAACTCGCCGCCCTCGGCGCCCGTATCTCTATCCCCACCGGTGCCGGCGGCGACTGCGTGGAAGCGTAATCCGTCTCTTCGGGCACTGACGCGGAACGACGGATGTACCGAGTTGCGCCCGGAGCGCATCAGCTCCCAACGGAACGGTGACTTGATATCTTCCCGTCCGGTAGGAATGTTACCAACCGGGGAGAACAGGAACGGTAGTAAGGAGCCCATCTATGCGACAACTTGCCTCTGCTTTGCTGGTAACGCTGGCATTATGTTGTGTTTCCGCTCTTGCCCCGCTGCAAGCGGCCGAGCAGGGGGATATATCGGCGCTGAAGGCCGTGCTTGGTCCTGATGCGGGGACGTGGCGCTATGCGCCCGGTTCCTTCACGCTGGACGGCGAAAAGGGAGAGCATGCGCTGACGCCGACCGGGTCCTCGCTGACGCTGGATGGCCCCACCCGTTTTACCGGACCGATGGAATATCGTTTCAGCTTCAGGATGCTGCCCAAACAGGGTCTCTATTCATCGGCGACTTTTTCGGTGGCCTGCGATAAACTGCCGGATAATACGACGCAATCGTTAGGCTTCACGATGAATACCGCGGGTGGTCTACCCTACATCGGGTACTATCGGAGCGTGCAACCGCCGATAGGGGAAACCTTCGGCGGCTATTTCTACCCGCGACCTTTTTCCGACCGCAGCCTCTCCTGGCCGGAGGCCATGCGCAAAACTCTGGAACTACAACTGGCGGCGGTGCCCCCAATGGAGGAGATTCGTTGGACGCTGCGCTTCGTGGTGGCCAACGGCAACTTCACTGTCTATCTCAACGAACGTTTTCTCGACCAGCTCCAGTTGAAGGCCGGCTTCAATCCCGCCGGCACGATCCATGTGCTGTTGTACAACGGCGTGCAAGTATACTCTGTCACCACCCGGCCGCTGAAAGAGCACGGCGCCCGCTTTGAGCCGTTGGGAGTGGGCGGATTCTATAACTCCTCGACATTATCCAACGGGTTGCGCATCACCGGCATGCCGTTCGCACCGGACCAGACGCTCGATTTAGACGGCACCGCGTTCCGTTTTGCCGCGCCGGATGCCCGGGGCAACGACCACCTGGATCTGAGTCCCAGTTGGACGCGTTTCGGCTCGATGCCCGGATTTATCAGTGCGAATGGCGGCTTGTTTGGTGGGCGCTGGGTCTCCGCGGGAAAATTCGACCCCTGCCGCTTCGCCATGTATGCGCCGATCAAACAGTACAAAGCACTGCACCTGATCGCCGCCTTTGATGGCGTAAAGGATCGCGTGCCGATCGTCACCGCGCAGTTTTTCCGCCCGGATGCCGGGCATCCGATCAATTTTGCCGGTCGCGTACCGGCCTACACGGCGACATCCGGCGGTATCCACGCCTATCCGGTGCAGTTGTCCAACGGCAAGATCGGGCACCTTTTTCATATGATCATCCCATTGAACCCGGACAGTTTCTCCTGGTTCACCGACCGGAATCAACTGGGACTGGAACTGACGAAAGAGGTGCAGCCCTATCGCGCCTACCCCGACCCGCTGGAGTATAGCTGGCATGGCGCCGGGTTGCCCAGCGGCGTGCAGATCTATGCCGCGACGCTGGAACGGGCGAAGGTCACCGTCGATCCGCAGCCGGATGCCCTGCGGCATGTCTGGACAGCCCCGGATACCCCGAGTTACACCATCAACCTGGGCAACAACACCGGCACGGCGACCACCGCCAAATTGACGATTCGCACCAGGAGCTACGATGGCATAGACCGCGGTACGCAACGGCAGACCGTGACGCTGCCTCCGGGGGCGGGGACCACGCCGGTGAAGATCTCGCTTCACCCTATCCGCTTTGGGCTGCATTACCTCACGATCACCTGCGAGGCGGCAGGCGACACCTTCACCTATACGCGCAACTTCGCCTACCTGCATCCCGATACCCGCGAACGCGGCAACTGGGCGGAAGGGAAAGGCGCACTCTTCGGTTACTTTGGTTGGGGTGGGGGACACGAGACACCGGACCAACTCACCGATGCCACTGTGTTTGGCCAGGCCGGTGCGGAAACCAGCCTGACAGACTATGGGAATAGCAAGGATCCGAAGATTCGCGCAGTGGCGGAGAAATATCAGATCATTTCCGAAGACGCGTTCCCTGGTGGTGTGTTTTATATGAATGCCTTCCTCTCCCCCCCGGAGCTGGTGAAGAAATATCATCCTGATGATCCTGAAGGCACCGGAAAGGCGCTCATCGAAGAACTCGCCAAATGGCAAGCCTCTGCAGGTCCGGTGACCAATCCGACCTACATGCCGTTTTTCCCGGAACCGCTGATGGCTGAGCGGCTGATCGCCGGCGTCTTGCCGCACCACTACAATGGGGGAGAGGCTCGCTACACCGAAGCGGATGACCGCTATTATAAACCGTTGGAGACCAAGTTCCTTCTCGGCGCCAAAGCCGTGCGCAAGCAGTGGCCGAATGTGAAGATCCTCTTCCCGTACGGCGACCCGATGAACACCGCCGTGCTGCTGGATCGCTGCCCGGAAGCACGTGCCCTTGTTGACGGTATCGCCCTCGATCTTCCCAGCTTCGAACGCCTGCCGGAAGGGCAGGTTGGTCAAGTGTCGATCAGTCGCCTGTGTCCGGTGATGCAGGACGTGAAGAAATACGTGAAAAACCCGTACCTGGTGATGATCGAAGGCCCTTGCATCACCTCAAAAGACGTGGATACCACCGAAGAAGACAAGGCGAATATCGGTATCCGCAATATCCTGACGCTGGTCGGTTATGGAGTGCTCCACCTGCCGAGTACCAATTCCTCGTGCGAATGCGCCGGGTATTGGGGCGAAAACCATTACGGCGGCGGTTATTTCGCGCGGAAGCCGGTCAATAATCCGGAGGTGGCCTACACTGCGTATGCGACGATGACGCGACACCTGAACCGCGCCAACTTCACCCGTTACCTGCCCACTGGCAGCACATCCACCTACTGCCAGCAATTCAAACACTACCGGACCGGGAACCTGATCCACGTGTTGTGGACGATTCGCGGCAAGCGACCGGTCACCGTCGCCGTCGATCCCGGCGTCAAAGTCGTGGTGTACGATCAGAATGATAACGAAATCCCGGTGGTGATGAAGAAGAATACGGCGACTTTCCTCATCGATCAAGCGCCCTGTTATCTCGAAGGGCTCACTGCTGATGCACGGCTCACGCTGGGCGACGCCGATCATGCCGATGCGGCGCCGGCGAAGACGATCGTGAAACTGAGCAACCTGGCCGGCGGCGACTGGTCGCTGGTGGCGAAGCGCGATGAGCAGTACGAGGACACCAATCATTTCCAGATTGAACGTTTTCTGGGCAACATGACCGCGCAGCCCGTCGCTGCCCCGAAAGCGCAGGGCGGCAAGGCGCTGGCGGTGCATCTCGGCGCACAGGAGATCGACCGCCGGGTCATGCCCTACTACACCACCTTCGTGCCAAAGAAACCCATCGCCATACCCGGCAAAGCGAGTCACCTGGGCATCTGGGTGAAAGCTGCCAGCGACTGGGGTCGTGTGATCTACAGCCTGCGCGATGCAAAAGGCGAGCGCTGGCTCAGCACGGGCTCCAAAGACGAATGGAACTGCGACGACACGCGCAACTGGAGCAGTTTCTGCTTCGACGGTTGGCGCTATCTGCGCTTCGAGCTGCCGTCCAGCGCGCCCTATGATTGTTTCCGCGAACATGGCACGACCTGGTGGGGCTCCTACGAAGGCGGCGGCGTCGTCAATCGCCCGTTTAAGCTGGAGAAAATCATAGTGGAACGCCGTTCCTCGGTAATCTGCGGCAATGAACTCGTTCCCGCGAAAGCGGATGATGTGCTGTTCGGTGATCTCTTCGCCGAATATGCCTCCCCGGCGGACAAAACCGAGGACGCCGTCCGCCTGTCCGGGATTCGCATGCCGGTGCCCGCGAGTGATCCGTCGATGGACAACCCAATCCCCGCGTTGGAGAAAAACGGTACAGGCGCCCCGACCCAGGTGCTGAAAGTAACCGATCCCGAGCATATGTACGATGGCACCCGCTGCCAGGTCTTCTTCAACACAATGGACGAGGCCAAGAGTTACGATATCTGGGTCAGTCCCTACGCCGATGGTCGCGGAGCTATGCAACTCGCCAGCGGCTGGACGCAATCCGGCCAACTGCTGGAAGGCCTGGCGCCGGACACCGACTTTTATCTGTTCGTGATATATACCGATAAAGACGGCAAGCCATCGAAACCCTCCCAGCCGCTGAAGATCCGCTTGAAGAATCGGTTTGTATACCAATAAAAAATAGGGGACAACCCCTGTGTCCCCTATATCGAGCAAAAAGAGAGCCCGCTGTAACAGCGGGCTCTCCCTTTTGCTGATAGCTATTTCCTACTTCGTATCGATCCTCACCATATCTCCATAGCCCAGCGCGGGAATGGTGAACTCCAGCCGGCCGCCTTTCATGGCGAAGGGCAACTCGCCCTGATAGGAGCTGGTGACTTTCGTCACCGTGCCGTCGAGCTTGATGGACAGCGTCGCCTTCTGACCGACTTCCGAGTTGTAGTTGGCGAGGGGGACGACGTACCCCTTTGGCGCTTTCAACAGGCGGGTGTCGACCAGCGGCAGGTTGCTGTTGATGAGCGGCTCGAACTTCGCCGCCTGCAGCGGCAGGTTCAGGATGTCCGTCGCGCCTTTGTCGAAGTTCGTCGGCGGCGGGTGCGTATGCGGGCCGCGGTCCGGTACTTCCGCCGGTTGCAAGGCGGTCCACATGTAAGCTAGCCCCGGCAGCGCGGCACAGTAATAAACCTGCCCTTTGCCGACTTTGCGCACGGTCACGGCCGCGGAGTTGTCATCGGCGAATGTCGCGATGGATTTCGCATCGGCCGACGAGGTAATGCGCTCGTAAGTGGCGATCTGCGGCATCTCCAGCCCGTCCACCTTTACCGTGGACAACGGTTTCAGGAAGGGCAGTTCCATGCGCGGGCGAATGAAGATGGCGCGCTCTTCCAGTTTGCGGCTGGTGATGCCGAGCAGTTTCTGCAGGCTCGGGTTCGGCTGGCGATAGGCATCATACCGCCCGACGCCGGCGGTGGCCATCAGGATGCCGCCATCCTTCACCCATTTCTCCAACACCGGCGTGAGATTCGTGGGGAGGCAATCGCCGACGATATAGAGCACCTTATAGTCCTTGAGCGTTGCGGGATTGATATCCTCCTCGATGAGGAAGTCCGGCGCCGCGCCGGCAAAGGTGAGCGCGTACCAGAGGCCGAGGCGCTCCTGGTGATAGCTCAAGCGGATCTTGCGGAAATCGCCGCCGAAGACGTTGACGCTCGCCTGTTCGAGCGCCGCCGACGCGAAGTCCCAGCGCTCGGTGCT
>Ga0073936_10009389_pt1 | contig 12164 bp, 6 predicted proteins | sample AliMusrvi5mmetaG_FD_87041 | JGI IMG/M metagenome (GOLD analysis project Ga0073936, IMG submission 87041) | Freshwater lake bacterial and archeal communities from Alinen Mustajarvi, Finland, to study Microbial Dark Matter (Phase II) - Alinen... | ecosystem: Environmental > Aquatic > Freshwater >... | reverse complement strand
GGGCTGCCGACCGCTGGCTTTCCGCAACCAAGGGGCGTGGCTCACGGAAACCGGCCGCGACTGGCTACTCGCCATGGAGGGGCAACCCGACGCCAGCCTGCTCCGCCAATTCACGACCCTCACCCACCCCGCTCAACTCGGCAGCCGTTTCCATCTGCTGGAACTCTCTTGGAACAATCCGGCAGCGGCCGACCTCCCCGCCGCCGATTGCCACCGCTTGGCATTGGGGGGCGGCCATGACATGTCGTGGGACAGTTGCCCATCTGCGGGTGGCTATGGCGTATGATTAGCGGCCATCGACCGCTTCCAATGGCGATGAAACGTTTGCCGCCGCCGAAAAATAATATTGGGTCAAAATGTGCCTCATCCGGGCCTCCAGAAAAAGCCGTTCTACAGACAGGCATTCACGCAAAACCGTCCCATCAGTCCCCCGGATGGGGATGGTTTCTTAGTAATAAATTCCGGCTTTGGCGTAAGAATCCGCTGTGCTCGGCGTTATTATGCGCCACATTACGGACGCATCTCGGTCACTAAACAACGAAACAAAGCATCTTCATCCTCGTGAACAAGCACCACAACCATGGAATCGGCTGCCTACTGGCGGCTCTCGCAGTCGGCCTGTTGCCCGCAATGGCAGCCAATAAGCCGCAGGCACCAGTAGCAGCGCCTATCAGCGCGGCCGGCAGCAAACTCGAGGCGAATTACGCCGCCATGCTCATTCACTTGCAGAAGGACATCGCTCAGGCATTGCCGAAAATCGATGAGTCGCAGAAGGCAGCCTTGCTCAAGGTCTATCAGGCTGAGGTGGCTGCAACGCAGGCAGAACGCAAGACGATGTTCGCCCAAGCCAAGAGTAAGGATAAGGAGGTGGCGGCACAGGCGTACGCTGCCGCTAAGAACACTCTCGCGTTGGCATCAACAAATGCGCAGGAACCGGCCAAGACCGTGCTTTCGAACTTGGAGAAGTTTTTGGCAGGCGACTCGCTGGACGAGAAACTGGTGAAATGCGTTGTTCTGACTGAGGCCACGCCGCGGGGGTTTGCGGAGTTTGCCCAACAAGGAGCGGAGCAAGAGGCACTGGTTGAAAAGTTGCTAGGCGATGCTAACCTGATGAAGCAGATGGTCACGGCAGATGGTGCCAGCGGGGGTAAGTATGGCCAGGCTATGCAAATTTATACTGACATCCTCAAGGCCAGCGCGAAGGCCAAGGAGGGTGTCTTGCAGCGGTTGGCATTGGCTGTTAGCCTGGAGCATGCGATACCCGTCGCGCAAAGTAACCCTCTGGTCCCGGCTGAGGCCCCGGCCAGCGTCAACGCGGTCAAGCGGTACCAGCATTTCGAGAAAGCTTTTCTTGATGGCGAGTTGGATCCCAGGTTCAAGGATCTGACCGTTTGGGAGTATCGCAATTCAGTCAACGGCAATGAGCCGGATTGGACACTGGCTTGGGGACGCGAAATGCTTCGCAACTACCGGCCAGACCAGATCGCCACCTCGGATGATCGCTGGCGCTATGTGGAATCCGTCAAAACCGAAGTCAAATACGGGTCCCTGGACCAGAAAAATGACCTGCCCACATTGCAAAGCTATCAGAATATCATCAGTACCGGTGGCGTGTGCGGACGGCGTGCGTTTTTCGGACGATTTATCCTGCGCTGCTTCGGCATCCCGACTTTGGCTCGTCCCCAGCCTGGCCATGCCACATTGGTTCATTGGACGCCCGCTGGTTGGGTGATTAACCTCGGTGCCGGCTGGGGGTGGGGCACCATTGAGGGAAACTTCGACACCGATTTCCTGGCGATGACGCAAGCTCGGAAAGTTGCAGCGGCCTTCCCTGAGGTCCAGCGGGCCAAGTGGGTGGGCACGGCCCTTGGCGAGATGAAGGCCACGGGGTTCAGTGCCGAGGCAAGCGGCTTCTGGAATGGCGTGGCGCTCTATCGGCAGCGGGCGATTATTGAAAAGGCCAAGGCGGTAACGCTGGCTCCAGTCGGCACGGACATCGGCGAGGCGAATGAATCCAAGGAGAAGGAGGTCGTTAAAGCAGTGGCAGTGACCGACGAGGCCAAGAAGATTGTCGTCAACCAGGATGGAGCCTTCATTATCCCGGCGGTCGCCTGTAGCAGTCCCACCGCCAGCACGGGGAAGATCCGCTTCATGAAGAGTTATCTGGGCGGGATGCAGTTGCACTATAACCGCCTCGGAAATGCCGAGGCGTTCGAGTACACATTCGATATGCCTGCGGCAGGCAAGTATGCCCTTGCCGCGCGGGTGGTCACCGTGAGTCCCGACCAGCATCTTCTCGTCGCTGCCAACGATGCGAAGGAACCCGTGGACATCGCCGTGCCCTATACGATCGGCAAGTGGGAGCAGACCCGTCCGGTGGACCTCTCGCTGGTCAAGGGAAAGAACGTGCTGCGGTTCACACGGGTCGAACCTGTACGTGGCCTGACCATCAAGGAATTCATACTGATGCCGGTGAAATAGCAGGATATAACTAACGAGGCTGCGCCTCAGACCCAAGACGCAAGACTTGAAGACACAAGGGAAGACTTTCACCTGACGAGACAACCTATGGCTTTTCATGAATTCTAGGGCAAGGCAATGGCGGACCTGTTGAAGAACCTGAAGTGAATCAAGCGGGCGCGTCCCCAGGAACCCATACACCATGCCTTTCGCAGTATTGATTCTGATATTCCTCTCCGGTGCCGCGGGCCTCATGTATGAAGTCCTATGGATGAATCAATTGGGTCACATGTTTGGCAATGGTGCCTATGCATCCGCTGCCACCCTATCTGCGTTTTTCCTAGGCCTGGGTGTGGGCAGCGCCTGGTGGGGCCGGCGGACACACACGATGCAAAACCCCGTCGCCAACTATGCATTGCTGGAAGCCGGCGTCTTCAGCAGCGCCTTGTTCTACTTCCCCATACTGCTCCTTCTGCAACATATCTATCCCGCCATTTGGTCGTTTGGTGATCGGCTCCATATCGGGTTGTTAGTTAAATTTTTGCTCGCTCTTGTGTTGATTTTTCCCGCGGCCACATTCATGGGCGGCACCATTCCGGTGATCGGGCAATGGTTGATCAAGGAGAACATTCATTTTGGAAGGACATCCTCGTTGATCTATGGCGTCAATACCTTGGGGGGCGCCATCGGCGCACTGGTCGCCGGATTCTATCTGCCGCCTCTCGTCGGTTACAAAAGTACCTACGGCATCGCACTGGCGACAACGGCTACACTGGCGATTAGCGCATGGCTGCTGGCTCGCAGAAAGCCCGCAGCAAAGTCCCAGCCCATCGTCAGAGCCTCCCCGGACGCTATCCCCAGCAAAGCGGTCCTCAGCCACGGCCCGCTGCTCGTCCTGTGCTTCATCTCGGGATTTGGCACCTTGTCGCTGGAAGTGCTCTGGACACAAATGCTGGCCCATGTCTATCAAAACACGGTGTACACCTTTGCGACCCTACTCGTCGTGACACTCGTGTGCATGGCGCTGGGCGCGGGAGCTGCGCACGGCCTCTCCCGGCTGGCCATCCACCCCGTGAAGGTGTTATTGTCAATATTGATGGTTACCGGAGCGGCGATCGGTTTGAGTTCGTTTCTACTTGTGGGACTTACGGATAATCTCAGATTGATCACCAGCCGCGGTGGCTGGGACGATTATGTCTTCAGTGTATTTGTACTCACATTCAAGGTCATCGGCACACCGCTATTTTTGTTGGGAATGCTATTTCCATATCTGTTGAAACTCAACGAGCCGCACGTCACCAGTGCCGGACGCTCGCTAGGGAACCTAGCTGCTATCAATACTGCGGGGGCTATTCTCGGGCCTCTGTTCACCGGCTTCATGCTCCTGAAGTGGCTCGGGCTGTGGTATTCGATCTATGTTTTCGCCATGCTCTACTTGCTATGGGTGGTGTTCTTCCCCGCTTCTCTTAAATCGGTGGGGCTGGCATGGCGCGGCTCTGCCATGGCACTTGCCCTGCTACTGGCCGTGGTATTGAATCCGGGCAATCTCTCACTCATGCGGGTGCAGCCGGGGGAAACGATCATCGCCCACTGGAACAGCCCGCATGGCACGGTGGCCGTTGTTCAAAACGGCTCCGATCGCAACATCGTTATCAACGGGCATTACGGGCTGGGTGGCACCGCCGCTGCCGCCCTTGAAAAGGACCAAACTACCCTCCCGTTGCTCTTGCATCCCAGTGCTAAGAGCATCTTCTTCCTTGGCATCGGCACCGGTATTACTGCGGGCGAAGCCGTGTCTGTCGATCATGGCCTTGAGCGCATCGTCGCCTGCGAACTCGCTCCCGAGGTCGTTAACGCCGCTCGGTCTCATTTTAGCGAATTTACCAGCGGCCTGTTCCATGACCCCCGCGCCACGGTCGTGACCGATGACGGCCGACATTACCTTGCCGCGACCAAGGAGCAATTCGATATTATCGATGCGGATCTGTTCGTCATATATAACAAGGGTGCCGGCGATTTATATACTTTGGAGCATTTCCAGTCCGCCGCCAGACGGCTCAAGCCCGGCGGGATTTTCGTGCAATGGATTCCTCTCTATCAACTCACGCAACCGGAATTCAACATCATTGCAAAAACCATGCTCGCAGTCTTTCCTCAAGTGACGGTTTGGCGCAATCATTTCCGGCCCTGGCAGGATTCCATCGCGCTGGTGGGGCAAAATGACAGCCAACCGCTGTGTGGTCCCGGTTATGTGGGGCCCGGCCCTGAACGCCGTGAGGCGGCAATGCGCGAGGCCAAAGGCAACAATCTCCGGCCCGACAAGACCACGCTGTTGCTATTTTATTGCGGCAACCTGAGCGGTGCCAAAAGTTTGTTCAAGGATAGTCCCCTCAACACGGAGGACCACCCTGTGATCGAATATCTAACCCCTCGTTCAGTCGGCCAACAAGCAGCCGACAAGGTGGCTTGGTTTGCCGGTCCCCAGTTTGTCGGGTTCATGGAAAAAATGCAATCGCTCACGCCGCCGGAAGCGGATCCTGCCCTTGCGGGCCTGGCATTGAATGAGCGGCAGACAGCCAAAGCGGGTCTTTTCCTGGCGCGCTCATATCTTCTCGCCAGCGCGTATCAGAAAAAGATCCCCGGTGCCAACGAGGCTTGGCTTCAGCAGGCGCAAAAGGACTATCAACAATCCCTAACGTATTGGCGGGATGCACCGCCCACCCATCAATAACCTCATGCCGTTTTATGCTAGCCCCAACGCCCACACGCCTGGAATTCCTCGCAGCGTAAAAAAATCCGCGCTTGATATGGGAATGACATGCAGGTAATTTTTTTCTTTTCTCATAAAAATGAACGGATATCAAAGATACATGGCCGTCCTTATGGGGCAACCGGTGGATTTTCTGCCGCGCACGCCTATCCTGATGCAGTTTGCTGCGGAATACATTGGGTCGGATTATGCGGCATTCGCCTCGGATTTCCGCGTGTTAGTTGAGGCCAACGAGGTATGCGCTCGCGACTTTGGCATCGACCAACTCAGTTGCATCTCAGATCCCTACCGGGAAACGCAAGGCTTCGGCTCGTCTATCGAATTCATGAGCAATGGCCCGCCCCGTAGCTCACATCCCCTGGAAGATACCCAAAACCTCGCTGTGCTCGCCAAGCCGGACCCAATGAGTTCCGTGCGCATGCTCGACAGAATCAAGGCTGCCCAAGCCTATCACCAGCGCTTCCACAACCAGTTCTCGATTCTTGGCTGGGTCGAAGGACCTGCCGCTGAGGCTGCCGCCTTGCGCAATCTCACGCCCTTCCTGATTGATTTACTCGATGATAAACCGTTTGCCTGTGAGTTGATGGACCTCTGCACAGCCACCGCCATCGACTTCGCACGGGCACAGGTCGAAGCGGGTGCCGACACGATCGGCATCGGTGACGCCATCGCCAGCCAGGTCGGGCCCGACGTTTACCATGATTTGATCCAACCCAGGGAGAAACGCCTGGTCCGCGCCATTCAAGCAATGGGCGCTCGCGTCAAACTACACATCTGCGGAAATATTACCCATTTATTGCCCGGTATCGCCGACCTCGGCGTTGATATTCTCGACGTGGACCATGGGGTCGATATGGCACGCGTCCGCAATGCGCTCGGCAGCCAGGTAGCGATCGCGGGTAACGTGAATCCGGTTTCCATGGTTAGAAACGCCACGCCTAATGCAATCCGGGACGCCGTGCGCAAAGCGTACGAGCAAGTTGGCAACCCATATATCGTGAACGCCGGATGCGAGATTCCATCGGGGACGCCTGTGGATAATCTTAAGGCGTTTTGCGAACCTCTCGCCTATCAGCCCTAGCGATGATCCTATTTCAGATTTTACCTAACATACAATGATGCAACACAAAATCAGTAGAAGACGATTTGTAGCGACTACCGCCGCGACGGGTTTGCTAAGCATCGTGCCCCGGCACGTGCTCGGTGGTTCCGGCCAGACACCGCCCAGCGGGAAACTCAACATTGCTGTCATCGGCCTTGGGTGGATGGGCAGCAAAAATGTTCTCGCTTGTGGGAATGAAAACATCGTCGCTTTGTGTGATGTCGATCACGCCAACGCGGCAGCGTCATTCAAGGCCTTTCCGAAAGCTGCGGTTTACAAGGATTTCCGGGTCATGTTAGATAAGCAGAAGGACATAGATGCCGTCTTGATCGCCACGCCTGACCACACCCACGCTGTCATCAGCATGGCGGCGATGCAGGCGGGCAAGCACGTCTTCTGTCAGAAACCACTGACCCACGATATTTATGAGTCGCGCATGCTGGCAAAGGCGGCGAAGCAAGCCGGGGTGGTCACCCAGATGGGGATCCAGGGACATTCCGCAGAGGGCCTGCGCCTGATTTGCGAATGGATCTGGGCAGGAGCCATCGGCAATGTGCGCGAAGTCGATGCATGGTGCGGGCTTTCCTATACACCGCACGGCCATGCTTGGTGGAGTTCACCTCTGGGCGATCGCCCCAAGGAAAGCCTGGTGGTGCCTAGCGACCTCGACTGGGACTTGTGGCTCGGGCCGGCCCCGGCGCGTCCCTATCACAGTTGCTATCACCCGATGGTCTGGCGGTGCTGGTGGGATTTTGGCTGTGGCATGATGGGCGACCGCGGTGCCCACACGCTGGACTCCGTTTTTACGGCACTTAAACTAACCGCCCCGACTTCTATCGAAGGTTCGGGCATCGTCGGCGGCAATGCCGAGGTCCATCCCGACAAGGCGGCAGTGGTCTATCATTTTCCAGAACGTGAAGGGTTCCCTCCGCTCAAGCTGTCTTGGTATGAGGGACAACAACCACCGCCGCCCAAGGACTTGGAAGATGGGCGCAAGCTTCCTGAAGAAGGTGGCGTGTTGTTCAAGGGCGACAAGGGGACGATCCTGTGCGGGGTTTATGGTGACAGTCCCCGCCTGATCCCAGAGGCCGCAATGCAAGCCTACCAACGGCCGCCAAAGACACTGCCCCGAATCAAGGGATGCCATGAGCAAAATTGGATAGATTCTATCAAGGCCGGCAGCAAGGCCAGCGCCGATTTTAGCTACTCTGGCCCCTTGACCGAGCTTGCCTTGCTAGGAAATCTAGCCAAAAGATTCCCGGACCAGAAACTGCTATGGGACAACGAACTCATGAAGGTGACCAATCTCGATGCCGCCAACGAGTGGGTGCGCAGACCCTACCGCAAGGGCTGGTCGCTTTGATGCCAATCTATATATATGCAAATACTAATTGAAAAATCGCTGGCACCGATGTGCGGGGTTAGCCAAATCGATTCTACCAACAAACAGAAAGCAAAAAACAAATGAAACAAATGATACCAACGCTCGTGTCCGTCCTGACCACAACCCTGCTGTGCACTTCCGTCCGCGCCGAACGCAACGATACTGCCGCTGAGAAACTCGGCTTCAAACTTGGCATGCAATGCTGGACGTACCGGTCTCTGACTACTTTTGAGACCCTCGAACGCTGCCAGAAGTTCGGCATCAAATACCTGGAAATCTTTCCTGGCCAGAAGATGCAGCCGGATGCCGGAGTCGTCGTCGGTCCCGCCATGAGTGATGCCGATATCGCCGCGCTGCTTACCAAGGCGAAAGCTTGCGGCGTGAAGATCACAAACTTCGGCGTCAGTGAGATTCCGCTGGATGAGGCCGGCATGAAGAAGCATTTTGAATGGGCAAAAAAACTCGGCCTCGAGGTACTCGTCACTGAAGTCACTCCCACTGCCGCACTCGACAAGATGTCTCAGCAATCCGGCATCCGCATTGCCTTGCATAACCACCCGTCTTCATGGCCTGCCGACAAGGTGCTGGCTGCGACCAAGGACCTGAGCAAGAACTGTGGATCGTGCGCCGACACCGGCCACTGGCTGCGTGCCAAGAAATCCCCTGTAGAAAACTTCAAGCTGCTCTCAGGACGCATTATTGAATCGCACTTCAAGGATCTCGACGACAAGATGTCTGATGTGGTCTATGGCACCGGCGTGGCCAACGTCAAAGCTATGATGGAAGAACTCAAGCGCCAGGGATTCAAGGGCACCATGATTATCGAATATGAGCACGGCGATCTCGCCCATCTCGATGCAACCCTTCCCCAGTGCGTCACCGCGTTCGACCAACTCGCGGCCGAAGTCTCTAAAGAGTGATAGCACTCAACTCTTCCGCACCCATCGACGCGGCAACCGCTTTCCGGAGTTATTCTTGAAGGGAAAATACAGATCACAGATAATGAAAGAGTTATGAATTATATGGCATTCACCATTTGAGTTAGTTTGAAAATTGATAGATCAGAGCCATCTTATCCGTTCAATCGTTCGACTGCCTCACGCCGAAGTCCTCTTTAATCCGTGAAATCTGAGGTGAAACAAACGCCGCTCCAACCCATTCCATTTTCCAATTTAGAGTATTCCTCCGCCTGCGGCGTGTCTGTGACCGCCGATGACCCTGAACCGCCAGTGACCCGCCTATTGGACAAACACCATTTCAAGCTTCAGTTGGGTTGGTCGGTGATGGCGGGCGGTTCGATCCATTTGCCGTGCTCGCGGATGAGGTTGGTGAGGCGGGCGACGGCGTCGCGTTCCGGGATATTAAATTGGACGGGGGTTTTGCCGACATAGAGATTGATTTTTCCCGGTGCGCCGCCGACGTAGCCGAAATCCGCGTCGGCCATTTCGCCAGGGCCATTGACGATGCAACCCATCACGGCGATGCGAACGCCCTTGAGGTGGCCGGTGGCGGCACGGATTTTTTGAGTGGTGTCTTGCAGATTGAAGAGCGTTCGACCGCAACTCGGACAGGCCACATAATCGGTTTTGAAAATGCGGGTGCCTGCGGCTTGCAGGATGTTATAGGCCAGACGCAGCGACAGGCCGGGGGCAGGTTCTCCTCTAACCAGAATGGCGTCGCCGATGCCGTCGCACAGCAGCGAGCCTATGTTGCAGGCGGCGGTGATGACGGTCTCTAACGGTACATCTGCGGCCCCCGTAGCTCCGTCGCTGGGGGCGGGCAGCAAGGTGTCCTTGAGCAAGATCGGATGGCGTGCTTCGGCGCTGGCTGCGAGTAACCGGAAGGCGTGGATGACCTCCATTGGGATGCCGTCGGCCACGCTGATGAGTTGTGGCTCGCTGCTTGCATTGAGTACGGCGATGGCGGCGGCATCGCGGGGGTCGAGTTGGCAGACGCCGGATTGTTCGAGCACCGCCTCGGGTTTGAATTCGCGCATTGCGGGGATCTTGTGGGCGATGGCGGTCCAGCGGTCCTGTGTGGTGAACACGCGTATGGTGTGGTCGCCACCGAGTTTGTGGCCCATCACGCTGATGAGCGAACTCTTGCGACGCTGATAGGTGAAGGGGTCATACGTGGCGATGGCTGCGGTGTACCGCCGCAGGCCGTGATAGCGGCGTCTCGCCGCGAGTTCCGGATAAGCGCAGCCCACCCACCGCCACCCGTCCAATCCCGCCTTCCAAGGATTATCCAGCACATAGTCCAACTGGTTGCGCAGATCCTCGCCATCGCAGATGAGGTGGTCATAGCTTTCCTTCTGCCAAATCGTGCCGCTGGTACCCAGGCGTTTGTCGATTTCGTGTGCGGTGAAGCTTTTCCAAGAATGCAGGATTTCTTCCAACTCATGTCCGGCAGCAGGCTGGAGAACCGCATGCACATGATTGGGCATCACGCACCAGGCTAGCAACGTATAACGGGTGCCGTCGAAATGCCGCAAGGCACCGGCTAGCAGATCCGCAAAATCATCATTGCGCAACAGGCAGGCTCCGTGACCGCGATCCAATTCTGGATCGATCACGGCAGCCTGAAGCTGCGCGAGTTGGTTGCGCACGGAAAGCATTTGGTCCAGCACGCTGCGCGAGCCACTCGCCCGGGAATGGCTATCCAGCAAGTCGAGGAGCGCCTGACGCTTCTGGCGGTAATGTTCCAATACATCGTGAGGCAATGCATCGGCTAGGCGGAAGGTCACGGCGTATGTGCCGGCGGCGAGCTTCCAGTGCGGGAGGTAGCTGGCGTCGGATTTTTGGACTTTTTCCCAGTCGATGTGGATGGAGGCGGTATCTTCAGTTAGGGAGCGGGTGGGGGCAATGTGGGACTGAGAAGAAATAGAAGAGTTGCCGCGTGACGCAGCCACCACGGCCTGCGGCGGGACGCCGCAGCTACCTGCGCTATCACCTGCGCAGCCACCGCCGCAGGCACGCACGAGGGCTTGGGCGACGGGGATTTCATGGATCGAGTCTTCGGTGAGAGAGACACGGATGGTGTCGCCAATGCCGTCGGCGAGCAGTGAGCCGATGCCGATGGCGCTTTTAATGCGGCCGTCCTCGCCATCGCCGGCTTCGGTAACGCCGAGGTGGATCGGGTAATTCCAATCCGGGCCCTCGGCGGCGAGGCGGGCGACGAGCAACCGATAGGCTTCGATCATGACCTTCGGGTTGGACGCCTTCATGGAAAACACCAACTGGTGGTAGTCGTCCTCGCGGGCGATGCGGGCGAATTCGAGCGCGCTCTCGACCATGCCCAGTGGGGTGTCGCCGTAGCGGTTCATGATGCGGTCGGAGAGCGACCCGTGATTGGTGCCAATGCGCATGGCGCGGCCGAGGTCCTTGCAGCGGCGCACTAGCGGGGCGAACTCGTCGCGAATGCGCGCCAATTCCTCAAGGTATTGGACGTCGTCGTACTCGCGAACCGCAAATTTTTTCTTATCGGAATAATTTCCCGGGTTGACGCGGACTTTTTCGACCCATTTGGCGGCCTCCATGGCGGCGTCGGGTTTGAAATGGATATCGGCGACGAGAGGCACGTGGCAACCGGCGGCACGCAGCTCACGGGCGATATGGCGCAGGTTGGCGGCGTAGGCTTTCGTTTGGGCGGTGATGCGCACGATTTCGCAACCGACCTCGGCGAGGGCGAGCACCTCTGCGACGCAGGCCGGGGTGTCGCGTGTGTCGGCGGTGATCATCGATTGGACGCGCACCGGGTGCCCACCGCCCATTCCGAGATGACCCACCATGACCTCGCGGGTAGTCCGGCGGGTGTAGCTGAGAAGGTCCGGGCAATAGGGCAGGGGCGCTGGCGGGGTCATCTGCAACAATCCATAGCCGAAAACCGGGCGTCCGGCAACTACTGCGAGGATCGTTTCTCCTGGCAAGGGCCATTGACAGCAAGAAGTGTGGGCGGCGGCGCGAACGTCGGGTGAACTGGGCGATTTAAAAATCAGATGGTCTAACTGACTTTTTTTAGTCAGGCCTAAGGCGTTCCGCCCAGGTCCCGGTTGTGATGTCAGACAGGCCGTTAATGGGTCAGAAATCCCCTCTGGGGGCGACTTGCTGAAATCCGGTTGAGCAGTCTGAACGCTGCCGAGAGCCGCATGGCGGCCAAGGATATCCAGGCCGCGAGTGATGAATGAGCGGATGCTGGGGGCCAAGTCATTTCCGGGTTCTGGCGGCTTTTTACACGTCACGCCCAATACCACTCGTTAGCATTTCAAGATTATTTCGCGGGCTTACGCGATAATCATAGATTCGAGTGCGGTTGGCAATTCGCCGAGGCACTCGTTGCCGTCGTCGGTTACCCGATAGACATTTTCGATGCGGATACCGCCGATACCGGGTAGATAGATGCCGGGTTCGATGGTGGTCAGCATATCGGTGGCGCACAGATCGTTCGAG
>Ga0073936_10009387_pt1 | contig 12166 bp, 10 predicted proteins | sample AliMusrvi5mmetaG_FD_87041 | JGI IMG/M metagenome (GOLD analysis project Ga0073936, IMG submission 87041) | Freshwater lake bacterial and archeal communities from Alinen Mustajarvi, Finland, to study Microbial Dark Matter (Phase II) - Alinen... | ecosystem: Environmental > Aquatic > Freshwater >... | reverse complement strand
CAGCAACTTGCGGTCGTCCAGGTTGTTGGTCGCCTTGGTTTCGATGACGAAGTAATACTCCCGCTCATTGGCGGTCTGGATATTGCGGCGGCGGAGCACCAGCCCGAAGTCCGGTTGATAGAATCCCTCGTTGCCGGTGCCGATGGGAGTGGGTATCCGGTAACACGGCGGCAGTTTGAGAAAACACACCACCTCGTTGTCGCGCTCCGCGTGGCGGGTGAAATCCCGCTCAAAAGTGCTCTCATAAGCCACCCCGTCATAAACGCCGCGCTGGGTGGCCGGCTCAACTAAGAGGAATGTCTGGATGACTTTCTCGAACTCAGTGAGCGGGATGCTCTCCCCGGTCGGGTGGTAGCTGAGGGTGCGCATCATCTCCTCAAGCTCGATGTCCCGGATAAGGGCGGAGGCATCGGCAAGAAACTTTGGCGGATTCTTGACCACTGCGGCGTGGTTCTCGATCCCGCCGACGATGGCCAGTGAGGCCGGATAGGACAGCGCGGTGTTTTCGCTGAGTTCCTCCACCAGGTCCAGCGGGGTAAAACGGGCGCGGAGAGTCTCGAACACGCGGCCCACCTCATCGCTCTTGATGGAAGCCGCCGCAATGGAGCGGATGCGGGTTTGCACCACCTCCGCCTCGTAATCGGCCGTGACCAGCTTGTTGAGCGCCTCAATGGCCCGCTCGATCACCCTCGCCTCGTCGAAAGCCACCGTGTAATCCATCTTGCGGGCGAGCTTTTTCCAGAACTCCTCGAACGCGGTGGACTCGAACAAGGCGGTGCGCCGGATTTTGTGCTTGGACGGTTTGCCCTTATGCTTCTTGCGCAGCGGGCTGCCGTCGGCTGACGAGCCGTAGATTTCCTTGATCTGTTCCTGATATTGCGCGGCGAAGGTCTCGTAGGTCTCGTTGGGAACGATGGTCAGGAGATTGATTTCCTCGTCTTCCTTCACGTCCTCCGCGTCACGCACGCGCCGCCCGTCCTGATTGCGGCAGATGCGCAGGCCGCGGCCGAGTTGCTGGCGCTTCCTCGCATCATTGTAGGACTCGTTGAGGGTGGCGATGTTGAAGATGTTAGGATTGTCCCAACCCACGCCGAGCGCGGAGTGGGAGAAAATGAATTCGCGGGGATTGCCAATGGTGAGCAAGGCCTGCTTGTCGCGCAGGATTTCATCGAACACCTGCTTGTTCTTCAGCATGGCGTTTTCACTGTCGGTGTACTCGGCTCCGCCGGTCTTGGCAAAGTAGTAGCCCTGGCAGGCGGTGATCTGCTCCTGAGTGGGACGAGTGCCGAAATAGGTGTGATGCAGCGCGGCGTATTCCTCCTCGAACAAGCGCCGGATCAGCCCGTCGTCGCGGATGTAGTTGTCCACCTTGTCGATGAAAATGAGGGAAAGGCACTTGATGCCCTGGGCGGCTAGCACCGGCTTCTTATCGAAGTGGCGGCGGATGAGCCAGTGGAGTTGCTGGCGGAACAGGCCGGAGATGTCGCCGTTGCGCTCGTTGAGAATGAGTTCCACCCCGTTGTTGAACTTCAGGTGATACTTCTGGTCCGGCAGGTTCTTCCAAATCCTCTCGATGGAGTAATCGCGATAGCTGACGTTGCCCGTCTTGTCTCCCAGATTGTCGCCCGCCTTGAGCCAGTTGGTTTCCTTCCACTTGAACCCATCGCCGTTGGCCCCCCGCCAAGCGGTGAGTTTCGCCTTGACCGCCGTGCCGGTGGTTTGAATGGCGGAGAACTCGATTTTGAGGGTGGCCTCGTCGTTTTTCTCCGCCACGGAAAGGACTTCGATTTTTTTCACCATGCCGTTGCGGTAGGCATCGAACGGAGTGAGCCGGTAGAGAAGGTTTTTGACCACCTTGTGGGTGGCGGAATAGCGGAGCCGGATCAGTGGATCGAGCGTGGCGAGGCGGGCCACCGCGTTTTCCGTATCCATCCCCTCCTGCGGTTCATCCATGATGATGACGGGGCGGCACTTGCCCAAGGCTTCCAAGTAGGTGCCGGAAATTGCTGGGTCTTCGTGCTCCGGGCGGTTGATGAGCGCCTGCCCGCCGACGATGGCCTGGATGGTGGACACCATGATCTGCGGTTGCGTGTCCTCGATGAAACTGCGCAACCGGGAGAGCTTGCCGCTGTCATACTCGAAACAAGCCGGCGAGAATCCGTAGGTGTCGGCAAGGGGCTTTTTGAAATCCTCGATGGAAGCGAGCACGCCTTCCTTGATGGCAATGGACGGCACCAGGATGATGAACTTGGTGAGCCGGTATTCCTTGTAGAGCTCGTATGCGGTGCGCAGATAAACGAGCGTCTTGCCGGTGCCCGTCTCCATTTCAATGCACAAGTCCGGGTCCGGTGAAAGTTTGGCGTCTTTCTCGTCGATGCCGTTGTCCGCGATGATCTTGCGTTTGTTGGCCTCGATCTGCTCCGGCGTCAGGTGGGTGACATTCGTCTGGATGCCGAAGAAATTGGAATTGTCGAAGTTGTTCTTGGTCTGCCCAATGAGCACCTCGACCACCGTTGCGATGGCGCGGCGCTGGTATTCCAGGTCTTCGAGTTCGATCTGCATTCGGTTACGGCGGGGGGAGGATGGCGCGGGTGTGATTGGAGCCACGAAAGGCAGGGCATACGACCATCAGCCAGACGCGGACGCATTCCAGCCTGTCGGGCGTGCAAAGGAAAGGCCGGAATTGCCGGAGTCTTGGATTTCCTTGCAGGCCTTGCCACGTATAGCGCACCGTGACAGCGTCCCCCCCGGCCAGTGCCTCAAAATGGCCTTTGGGTGTTTAGATGAGAGGTTGAATCTTGACAGAGACGGGGGGTCGCCGCCTGGAGTGCAGAGATTGTGTTGCGGTGGCACCATCCAGTCTGAGAAAAAACCATGCTTGCTCAAGGGTGTGCTGTCGAACGAACCGCCGATGGAACGCTCCGGCACGGCGATGATGGCCTTCTTGAGTCCCTGATAGTGCAGCTTGTCGAGAGCGATGAACATGAGTGCCCGCGACTTGCCGGACGCGGGCGGAGCTTTGAGGAGCAGGTATTGCGCGGCACGCGCCGCGTAGGCCCGCTCCTGCATTTCGCGCATCCCCATCGCGTTGGTGGAAGTGCTTTCGCCGGTGCTGGCGTAATGGACGTGAATCAGGTCAGGCATCGGGCTTTCTCATTTTTGGTTTCGTCGTTGGCGAGGGCAGGCTCTTCACCACGCGGTCGAAGTCTGACTCATAGCGGCGGTCTTGTTCTACTCGAAAAGTGGCATAGGCCTCCTCCGCCAGTGCCAGCGCGATGGCGTGCGAAACGCGGCCTTTATCCGTGAGGATGTCCTGCTCATTGAATTGCAAAAAGGCATCCAGCCGCACTTCCCAATCCGCCATTTTCATCAGGCGTCCCCGGCTGGCCTGAAACTCCGCGTGGTCCAGATACATGTCCACGATGTGATTGAGCGTCTTGAGTTCATCCGCCTTCAGGTAGTTCTTGGCGGTGCCGATGTCTGTTTTGAGAATCTTCCCGCCGGGACTTTTCTTCCAATTCGTCAGCCCCATGCTGGGATGTTTGGAATCCACACGCTCCACGATGATCTCCGCCGCCGTGTGGCCGGTGATAGCGAAGTGCAGCTTGTTTTGCACGGTCGCAAAAAACCGCTCCGCTGCCGCCGTATTGGGCGAGTAATCCGCCGCCGTCGCGTAGATGTCGGTGATCTTTTGATACATCATCCGCTCGCTGGCGCGAATCTCCCGCACCTCCTCCAGCAGCTCTTGGAAGTAACTCTGGTCGAACTTCGAGCCCTGCTTGAAGCGCACGCTATCAATGGCAAAGCCCTTCAAAATGTAGTCCTTCAACCGATCCGTCGCCCAGGTGCGGAACTGCGTGGCGCGGGCACTCTGCACCCGGTAGCCCACGGCGATGATGGCCTCCAGGCTGTAGAAAGTGACCTTGCGCGTCACCTCCCGGCCGCCCTCAGTTTGAACTATTGAGGATTCCTCAATAGTTGCCTCTGGGGCCAGCTCCCGCTCGGCATAAATGTTCGTAAGGTGCAGCGATACATTGCTGAGGGAGCATTCATACAACTCAGCCATCAGCCGTTGGGTCAGCCAGACGTTCTCGTTTTGAAAACGCACCTCCACACGGGTCTGGCCGTCTTCCGTAGTGAAAATGGTGATGTCATCAAAGCGACCTTCTGCGGGTTCTTGGCTCATCGGATTGTCGGCCCGGATGAGGTCGTAGAGCTTGGCCATGTTCTCCGCCGCCTTCACATCCGCCTCGGCCTCCGCATGGACGCTGCTCTTCTCCATGCCCGCCAGCGGGAGGAAGAACGTGTAGTGCTCGTGCAGATCGCCAATGGGGAACTCCACGGTGTCGCGCCGCTTAGTGTCAAAGGCAGCAAGCGTCTTGAAGTCGGTGGCGATGAGAAAGCGCGGCTTGTTCGCGGCGATGCGGGAGTCCTTTTGCGCCGCCTCTATCGCCTGCATGGGAGTCGCGGCCTTGAGTAGGTCGGCGCGGAGCGGCTCGAAATACACCTTGGTCTTGAGCAGCGTGCAGCCGGCCTTTTTCGCGAGATTCACCCCGCCCGCGCCTTTCAATCGGGCAATAGTCGCCTTCGGCAAGCCAAAGCAGGTGAGAAAATCGTAAATGAACCCGGCAGGTTTCACCGCCGCCGAGAGCTGGGTGATGTTATCGACGATTTGGGCAAGTGTTATGCGGCTAGACATAGGGCGGATTGGCCAGAAACCTGGCTGCTGTAGATGAGTTGGCCGGGAAAGTCAACCATGCATCCAGGCATCCAGAAACAGGAAGCGACTGGCTAAGGCGAGTGATGGCTGGCGCGGGTTACATGGGAGAACTAGGGAAAGTTGGCGCGGGGGGGATGACCCGACATAAATCCGGGGCACGCAATCTTTCGGTAGAATCTTGACAGAGGCGGGGGCGGATGGGTAACCTGCGTGCGACCTGGATTCGATAACAAGGAGCGGGATTTCCCGGCAAGGGATGATTTGCAAGCGTTGAAACAGAAACTCACAGGCTGGACCCTCATGGAGGGGCCGATTCCCGGTGTTCGGACCACACGGGACCCTTTGGCGTCCCAGCTTGTCGAAGCTTTGGAAGCGATTCAGTTGGATGAGCGAGAACTCTATGTCATTCTGAACGCGCCCAAAATCAAAAACCACGGTGAGAACTACATCCAAGCCTTGTCTCTGAACAAGCTTTACCGCTGCGAACTGAGGATTTGCGGGGCGGCGTGTGACAGTTACCGCCAATGGAGCCTGATGCTTCCCGATGAAATTGGTTTGGCGGGAACTCCCGAAAAGAACCAGCCGAATTGGATTACAGGCTACTATTGCGATCTGACCACGACCACCGATGCATTCATGGCCTTCATCGGGGATTCAAGCTCCTTGCCAAGATTCGAAGGCTGGGTATGGGTGGACATCACAGACTTCGTGGATGAACGCCGCCGCAATTGGTCGGGTCGGTATGGTAGGGTGTGACCAACAGATGCGGGAAGCCACCTCGATCTGCCGACTCTGCCCCCCTTACACATCCCGCAGAAACAACCGTGTGGCGACACGGAGCCAGTCTCCTTGCCAGCATTTGGATTCCAAGCGGGCAATGAGGAATTTCCCGGCATCCATGAGGCGGGCAAGGATTTCATTGCGGTCGCGCGGGACGTAGCCAAGCTTCTCGCCTTTTCCCGTTAGAATGAGAATGGCCAGTGGATCGTGTGGGTTCTCGGTCTCCCGGCGCAGGACGAGGGAATCGCCGACGGTCAGAGTGACCTCGATTTCCCGGATGGGGACATGCGAGGTTCCAGCGACGTGAATTTCCACGAGGAAGATTTCCTTGGCGAAGGGCGAGGACAATCCACCTCCAGCCTGGAGGTGTGCGTGGAGCAGGGCGAGTTGATGCTGTTCGAAGTGCGTGAGGGCGTAGTCGCTCATGATCGTCAGTGGTCGAGGAGTTGGTTGAGCCATTGTTTGCGCTCATCCCTGGTGCTTTCCGTGGTAATGATGCGGGCATTGAGTTCCTCCTGCCGTGCAGTCGTGGCGGCGGGATCATCGAGCACCGTCAATTGATCGAACGGCCACTGTTGGCGGAGCTTTGCCATGGAAATGAGGAAACGGTGGAGTTGGTCGCGGAGTTTCTGCAAAGTTTCGCGCAAGCTTGCCATCGAGTCGGGGACGGGTACCGAATCAGCGTCCCGGCTCAGTATTTCCAATGCATCAAGCTCGTCGAAGTCGCGTTGGTCGTAGGCGGAGGTGACACGGTGCCAGAGTTCGGCGTCGACCAGCGACTGCAATGGGTTCAGGTCCGGGTGAAGGCGGCGGGCGAGCACACGGAACAGGTGGCGGAGCTTGCGGAAGGCTGCCGCGTCCAGAAAACCAGAAGTTTCGAGCAAGTCCCGATGGTGGGTCAGGTCTTTGATTTCGGCGGTCAATTTTGCCTGCCACTCAGCGAACTCGGCGTCGAGAGTGGCGTGAATCAGCTCATAGTCCAGTTCCCTGCCTGAGTTGATCGCGGCCTGCACCAACTCAATTTCGCGTTTCACCCGAGCTGATTCGATCTCAGCTTCATGCAGGCGGATGAGCAGGGCGCTGAAGGCTGCTGCATAGCGTCCGATCACCACCGGTTTGGAGTCCTTCAACCCGTGGATATCCGTCAGCACCCCGGCGATTTGCAACTCCAAGGCGTCGCGTTTGTCCAGTAGATCGTTCCATTCTGGATGGGGGATCGGGAGGGATTTCGACATGGCCAATGAGGCACTAATCCCCCTGAAATCACAAGCACTGTCTCGGGAAATATGGCTTCGGAATTAGGACGAATTCAGCCCACCTGCCTTGAAGTTTGAAACGCCTTTCAGTGCATAAAAAAGAGGAAGCCATTCGCGTTCCGATGACTATTGCATTCACATCACTCCCTCAGGGGAAGTCTGGGCGGGGCGAGGCCGCCCCCGCCCTACCGTGGCGCTCGATGAGGCGGCACTCCAGGCGGCGGTGGAATGGTCGATCCGCTATCTGCCGGATTTCCGGCTGCCGGACAAGGCGCTGGCCGAGTCCTTGTTTCACGACGAGCGGCGCTTGATCCGCTTCGACATGTCAGAGTTCATGGAAGAACACAGCGTGGCCAAGTTGATCGGCGCGCCGCCTGGCTACGTCGGCCACGACGAAGGTGGCCAGCTCAGCGACGCCATCCGCACGCATCCCTACAGCGTGGTGCTGTTCGATGAGATTGAGAAGGCCCATCCGCGGGTGCTGGATTTGTTTTTGCAGATTTTCGATGAAGGCACGCTGACGGATGCGCAGGGAAGAAAGTGCGATTTTCGGGAGTCGGTGATCATTTTGACGAGTAATCTTGGAACGGGATGGGCTGCGCCGAAGCCGTTTATTGGCTTTGTGATGCAAACAAGAGGGGAACGGGCGGCTCGCCCGTCGGCCAATGAAGATCACGGGCGGGCCGCCCGTGCCCCCCTTGAAGAAGCCGTTCGCCGCCACCTGCGCCCGGAGTTGGTGAACCGGCTGACGAAGGTGGTGCATTTCAAGCAGCTCGATACCGGGACGGTGCGGGAGATTTTAGGCAAGCTGGTAGCCGATTTCAATCTGCGTTTGGCGGACCGCGGTGTGACGGTGGAGCTGGACGGGAGCGCCGAGGAATTGATCGTGCAGGAAGGATTCAGTGAGGAATACGGTGCCAGAAACCTGGAGCGGGTGATGGACCGATTGATGGGCTCGCTGATCGCCGATGCGTTGCTGAGCGGCAAAATCACAGATGGTCAACGAATCCATCTGGAAGCGAGCGGCGATCAGATTCAATTCCGCCAGTGCGCCTCACCTTGATTTCAATCGAGATCGCATACGACCGAAAATCGGCTCGACTTGATGAAATCCATGGCAAGACTGTTTCTGTGTCCCTTTCTCTGAGATGTATTTTAGGAGTGGGTGGAAAATGGCAACTGGATCGCCCGCGCCGATGGCGAGACCGACCTGTCACGCCGGACATCCGGAGACCCCGCCATATTGACAACTCTAACTATCTACCCTTCTGACGTCCTCAATCAAGGTTTGAGGGCGGTCTAAAACACCCACTGCGGAACCGTCTTCCACGCATCCCGCAAAGCTTGGTCCAAAACCTTGTAGCTGGGTTCATTGGAGGCTACCAAGCGCCAGAATTCTTGCCCGTGGTTCATGTGGACCGTGTGGCAAAGCTCGTGAATGACGACGTAGCGGACAAGGTTAGGTGACAGGAAAAGCAGCTTGGTGTTGAGCGACAGGTTTCTTTGGGCCGAGCAGCTCGCCCAGCGGGTGCGCTGGCTCTTCACCAGCAGGCCGCCAAGGTTCAGGCGGTGCTTGGCGGCCAGTTGTTCGGCCAATGGAAACAAGCCGTCACGCACCTTCACGCGCAGCCAGTCCTTCAATTTCCGAATCACGGCCTCCCGGTCCAGGCTTGAGCCGCTGATGACCAACTTGCCGTTGGCAGCGCGGAGCCGGATGCCGGGATGATTGACCTCGTCGCGATAGGTGACGGACCAAGTCTCGCCCAGCACCAACAACTGGACCGAATCCGGGAGATGCGTCACGGGCGCGGGTTCGAGGTAGCGTTTTGCCTCGCCGACACGCTTCAGCGCATCGGCGATCCATACCTTCTTCTGTTTGAGTAGCGTGGGAATCAGCCTTTCGTCATATCCCTTCGGCACCACGACCAGAAGACCATTTTCCCGTGACACCTTGAGACGGAGGTTCTTGGCCTTTGGGCTATGTCGAATGCTGTAATCAGGAAGCGCTGTCTTCATCGGCTTTTCCCACGAAGCGGGTTTTCTCCAGCAAGCGCATCGCGCGATCTGTGAAGCCACTTGCGGGCATGTGAAGGTTCGCATCTTTAAACTGCTGCACAAGTACAGTTGTGATGCCAAGGAACAGGTTGGACTTCATGTCGCTTTTCAGATGCCAGTTGGGGAAGCAAACCTTGCCGGCTTCGGCCACGACCGCGGCTGCGATGGCCGCGGCCTGCTCATCGGTGAGGCCGGGGTTGATCTCACGAGCGGCATGGGCGATGGATTCAGCGACGGGCTTTTTGCCTTCGTTGATGAGATCCACGACTTCACCCGCCAGTTTTTCCAAGGCGGAAATGAGGGCCACCCCCTGCAAGGCCTCGTTTCTCTTTGTGTCGATGATGCGCTTTAGCTTCTCGCTCAGCGCCTCGGCTTGCGGATCTTCGTCCACGCGGATTTTCAGCTCCGCCGCCAGCATCGCCTCAATGTCGAGCGCCTTGGAATCTGGATCAATGTCGTCCAGCTTCGTCAGGTAGTTCTCATCCAGCACATAGGTCGGAAACTCCTTCTTGATCTTGTCCACGTCCAGATGCTCGCGGATCAGGTCGCGGGTCTTCGCTCCGTCCTCGGTCGCTGTCTCGTATTTATCCAGCGGATAGAACTTTTTCCGGTAAACCATGTAGAGCTTGCTCAGCCACACATAGTCGGCCCGATGCGGCATCAGAAAATCGTCAGGTTCTAGCAGCTCGTAAAGCTGGCGAATCTTCCCGTAGTTGATCTGCCGTTCCAACTCCCGCGCCATCCAGTTCTGTTGGATCGCCTCGATTTCGTAAAAGGCGCGGGCTTGCAGATTCGAGACGCGCATCAAGGCCCGGTAGTGAGTCCATGATAAGCCGGGATGGAGCTGCCCCGGCTGCCATTCTGCCGTTCGTGCCGCCTCGATGATCTGCGGGACGAGCACCGTGGAGGGCAAGTGGCCACGCACTGCGTAAAGATTCCCGGCCGACTTTTTCGACCCCGCCAATTTGTTACGCACTGCGGAACAAATTGGCGCTCCCGGCAGGCCGGGGTAACTGAGGTAAAACTGACGGCAGAGCCGCAGCGTCAGTTCGGCGTATCCTTTCGTGCCATTCTTTTGCAATTGCTCGGCCAATTGCGGAACAATGCGCTAGCCATAAGTGCATCGGCAACCGGTGGACGCAGCCCAGGCGCGATGAAAACGAGCCGTTGGCGGGCGCTGCTAATCGTTTGAATCAACACTGAGTCGTCAACGCTGGTGAATGTGTCCATGGGGAGGGTGTCTGTTACAAAAGAGGTGGAAGCTAATTACTTATATCATGCGTCGGATGGTTGCGTCGAGGCCCCATTGGCGCTGAGGGTATGCGGCTCAGGATGGAGTCGTGACCATTTTCTGACCCCAGCGCACAGCGCCACGCACGAGAGCGACTTCCGCGGCAACATCGGCCTGAATGCGCGTGTAAAGCTTCAAGTATTGGTCGAGAACCCGCAGTGCATCTTCGCCCATTTCATTGCCGGCAAAAAGTTCGGGCGATGCCACGGCGAAGTTCAATCCAAGCTGGACCGCGCGGGAGAGCAAATCAAAGCCCATGTTGAAATTCGTGAGGAGCAGGCGGTAGCGGGGGTGGGTGGTCGGGCCGCAGGCGTCGAGGAACCATGTGGGCGAGCCGATGGAATCGACGTGCAGGAGTTGCAGCAGCTTCTTTTCAAATTTCCAGAGATTGAGCAGGGATTCCTCGGAGACATTGAGCGTCCGCATGAAGACGACGGCGCGAAGAAAGGCGAGATAGGCGCCCGAGTAGGCGGCGCCCTCGAACGCCGGCAATTCAAACCGCGTCTGCAAGCCGTGGAGTTGCACCGCTGGACGGTTCAATGATTTCGCCATTTCGCCGAGCGTGTGCATATCTAATCAAATGGCCTTCAGTTTGTCGCCGAGGTGGTGTTTGAGGTTCCACTTCTTGTTGGTGTCCAGCGCCAGTTCCAGGCAGATGAAGAAGCGGCCGGCATGCTTCTTGAAATGGTCCACGGTCTCCGGCGCGATGGCGGTATCCAGGCAGACCAGGCTCTCCTTGTGCGCGTCCTTGGCGAGGAACACGGCGTTCTTCTTGAACTCCTGGCACGGGGTGAGACTGTAATCCAACATGAAGCCATTCTTGAGCAACACCTCGGCCATCACATCCTCCCGCTCCCATTGCATGTGAAAGGTCTTCTCCTTGACGACGATGTAGCGCTTGAGCGCCTCGATGTTCTCCTCCTCGGTCTTGTCCGGGTCCGGGGCGAATTCCACGCGCGGAAAGTTCGACTTGGCCAGCTTGAAAACCTTGAAGCCAAGGTTGTCGGTGTTTGGTTTGGCACCATAAACGGACGAGTCTTCAGCAACGTGCAGTAGCTCTTCTTCGTTTGCTTTCGAGAAAAGTGTCTCTTCCTCCGCATTATCTACCTCTTTGAGTTTCTGGATTACTCGCTCGACCCTTGCAATGGTGATGTCACTGATCTTTTTGAACCCGGTTTTGTGCGCGGGCGTATCGGCGGCGGTAAGTTCTGGGAGTTGTACAAGGATGAATTGTCGGTTCCCGCCGTCGGCCTTGTTCAATTCCAGCACGGCCTGTGCGCTCGTGCCGCTGCCTCCAAAAAAGTCGAGGATGATGTCGTCTTCTTTGGTTGCCAGAGCGAAGAAATCGCCCAGCACATCCTTGTCCTTCGGGAAATCGAAAAGACCTTTACCTACAAGAGATTCAACTTCCAGAGTTCCTGCGCGTCCGTCGCGATAAAAAACCGACGCGAACGGTTCTGATTGCACTTCAAATAAGTATGTCTTGCGACAGGGAATTGTAGTTTCATCAGGCCCAAAGTGGATTCGTGGTGGATCTTGGGAAAGCGCATCAAGTGTACGCGCCGCGTCCCAACGCCATCCGGTTGAGGGTTTCGCACATGGTCTCATTGTCACGGGATGAATGATGTCATGCCGCGGTCTCGATGTGCGTCCATCATCAGGTCCGGCAAAATTGTCTGCGAAATACAGCCCTCGCTTATCGGACCACCTGTAATGTTGATGGGCGCGGCGTGGGTCCGATTTCCCAAGCGACGAATACCAAGCTCGGATTTCTCTCTGCACAGCCCCGTGGGATTCATCACCCAGACGAGAGCGAATTTCGTCATATTTCGCGAGAACCTCATCAACTCCAGGCTTCTTCCTGCGCCATACTCCGTTGTCGAGGGCGTGCTCGCGGTCTTTCACATAAACAACGGTATATTCGTGATTTCGAGCAATTAGCTTGGCATCTCCCTTCTTCGATTTTTGCCAAACGAGAACTCCAGCGAAGTTTTCCTCTCCAAAAACCTCATCCATTACACGCCGGAGATTCTGCACCTCGTTGTCGTCGATGCTCACGAAGAT
>Ga0073936_10009385_pt1 | contig 12169 bp, 9 predicted proteins | sample AliMusrvi5mmetaG_FD_87041 | JGI IMG/M metagenome (GOLD analysis project Ga0073936, IMG submission 87041) | Freshwater lake bacterial and archeal communities from Alinen Mustajarvi, Finland, to study Microbial Dark Matter (Phase II) - Alinen... | ecosystem: Environmental > Aquatic > Freshwater >... | reverse complement strand
GATCTACGTCGTGATGCTGACCGGCAATCAACCCCAGGATTTCAACCGGACGATCTGGCGGGTGGCGATGACCTCAGCGGTCGTGTTGTCGGGGGTGTTACGACTGGCGCGGTTCAAGGTGATCGATCCCGCCCGCGGTCAGCATGGCTACACGGGGCTGCCGATCACGGCGTGTGCCGGCTGGGTGGCGATGCTCGTGTTCATCAGCCAGAGCGAGCCGTTCGAGACCTTTTCGTTGAACCACGGGCCGGTGGCTCTGTTGTTCCTGGCCGGTGTGATCGCCTTCATCGTTCTCCAAGTTTCGCAGGTCCCGTACCCGAAGCCCACGAAACACGCCGCCATGTTCATTCCGATGATTCTGATGGTGTGCGTCTTGTTCGTTCCCGACCAGCGCATCGCGTTGCCGGCGGCCGTGTTCATGGTGACGCTTGTGTTCTGCTACATCGTGTTCGGCCCGCTCTACGTCCGCCAGATGGCCCGCCGTCGGGCCAAAGCCGGCGCCGCCGACGGTCAGGAGTAACGCGCCGTGGACGCGGCAGCGCGGCAGCAACTGGCCGATATCCTCAGGCAAACCCGGGATTATCTCGGCGCGCTGCAGGAGGATGGCGTGACCCGGGTGGACGTGTCGCTGGAGGCGGCCGCAAAATTGGCGCCAAAGCCCCGTCCGTCTGCGGCGATCCGCGCGAAGGCGCCGGCTTCACCGGGTGTTCGACCGATGATTCGAGGCCGTTCCGATAATGGAGGGGCGCGCTCCATCGTGCCCGCCTTTCCCTTGGTAAGGCCTGTCGTGTCGGGATCGGCTCAACAGGGTCGTTACAGTGGCCCGGGCTCCGGCGGTGACCCTTCGACTGCGCTCAGGGGAGCCAGCGCGCCGCCCTCCATTGGAGCCGCGCCTGCGGCGCAATCCGCTGCCTCCGGCGACCCTGCGGTCGTAGGTCTTCAGCGTATCGCCGCGGCAGTGGCCCGTTGCGCCAAATGCCCTCTTCACAAGGAACGGCTGCGAACGGTTCCCGGGCAGGGCAATCCCCATCCCGAGATTCTGCTCGTGGGCGAGGGGCCGGGCGCCGAGGAAGACCGGCAGGGCGTGCCGTTCGTCGGCGAGGCCGGGCAGCTCCTGACGAAGATGATCGAGGCCATGGGCCTGACGCGGGCCGACGTGTTCATCACCAATGTGGTCAAGTGCCGCCCGCCGGAGAACCGCAAGCCGACGCCGGACGAGATGGCCGCCTGCCTGCCTTACCTGCGCGAGCAGATCGCGCTGCTGCGGCCGAAGGTCATTGTCGCGCTGGGCGCCGTTGCCACCCAGGGCCTGCTGGGGGTGGAGACGAAGATCAGCGAATTGCGCGGCCAGTGGCAGCTTTTCGAGACGATCGACCTGATGCCCACGTTTCACCCTGCCTACCTGCTGCGCATGCCGACGGCCAAGCGCGAGGCATGGGCCGACTTGCTAAGCGTTCTCCAGCGATTGGGCCGGACCGCACCGCCCAGGCCGGGAGCGAGCTCATGAGTGTGTGGTCAACGCTCGAGGCCGCGGCGGCGTGGCGCGCGAGCCGGTCCGGGACCGTCGCCGTGGTTGCCGGCGCTTTCGATATTTTGCATCCCGGGAATCTTGCCGCCCTCCGTCAGGCGCGCCGTGAGGCGGACTGCACGGTCGTGTTGCTTGAACCGGATGCGGCGGGTCGGCCGGATGCGGGCGGTTCGTTGCATCATCCCCAGGCGGTCCGGGCGGCGGTGGTGGCAGCCCTGCGCGATGTGGAGGCCGTGGGCGTGGCGGCCCCGGACGCGCAGGCGTGGGCTGACGCTTTGCGGCCATTTGTGTGGGTGACGCGGGCCGGCGCGCCAGTCGTCACGCCGCTCGGGCGCGCTGTGGCGCAGGCCGCGACCGAGCGTCGCGAGGTCGCGGGCCCGGCCGGGTGTACGACCGCGGCCATCCACGCGGCCATGGCCGCGGCCAACACGCCGATCCGCGTGCCGGAGGCGGTTTATCCCGCGCCGGCTTCGGATGATCCAGGCCCGGCAAGGGGTGCGGCGAGCGATCGGCCGTTGGTTACCGTCAACGGCTGCTTCGACATCCTGCATATAGGGCACGTGCGGTTTCTCGCCACGGCCCGGGGGCTGGGCCAGAGGCTCGTGGTGCTGGCCAATGACGATGCGTCGGTGGCGCGTTACAAGGGGCCAACCCGCCCTGTATTTCCGATCGGCTTTCGGGCCGCTGCGCTGACCGCGCTGCGCTCGGTTGACGCCGTCGTCCCGTTTTCCGGCGACAATCCGCTCGGCCTGATTCGCGACCTCAGGCCCGACGTGCACGTCAAAGGCGGTTCGTACGAGCCGGACCGCGTGCGCCAGGAGCAGGAGTTGATGGAAAGCCTGGGCGGCCGGCTTGTGTGCACCGATCTGGTGGCAGGCTTCAGCACGAGCACGTATATAGAGAAGGCAACGCCGGCTGGTTGACTCTCGGTCGCGGGCGTGGCGGGATAGCCGCCAAAGAACACAAAGAACGCAAGAATATCGGCTGCTCTTCTGCGTTCTTTGCGATCTTTTGCGGCAAATTTGGAAGTGCTGCACGAGGCCCGTCAAGTGTGTTATAGTGGGATCATGAAGGACAGGCGGAAAGAAAAAGAGATCGACCAGACTGATCTGGTCGAGTTGGATTTTCTTGAGAAGCTGGCAGCGCGCCTGCCGAAGGATGACGAGATTCTCAAGGTCGTCGGCGATTTGTACACGCGCGTGGGCCGCTACGAAAAAGGCCTCGAGACGGATCGTCAACTGGCGGCCCTGTGCCCCGGCGATGCCTTGGTGTGGTACAATCTGGGCTGCAGCCTCGCCTTGCTCGACCGGCGCAGCGAAGCGTTGGAGGCGCTCGCGCAGGCTGTGACCCTCGGCTACCGCGACCACGAGTGGATGAGCACCGACAACGATCTGCGGTCATTGCGCGAGGATAAGGCGTTCCGGTCGTTGCTCAGGAAGATCACGTCGGGCGAGGCCAAGGCCAAGAAGGGCGAGGCGGGAAACGACTGACGTCCACATCTGTGGCAACCGACACCGGCATGAGCGCGGCGGCGACGGCGCGCCGCCCTCCAGCAGAAGTCAGTGAGTGGAGGGCGCTGCGCCGTCAGCGCCGGGCGGGCTCACGCCAACATGAACAGTCCGGCAAATCATCGCGAGGATGGGAGTGGCGCCGCAGGGCGCACTGCCGACGACGAGGCCGAGTGGTCGGCCGAGCGCGCCGCGATGGTGGAAGTCGTGCGGCGCTATGGCGTGAAGGATCGCCGCGTGTTGGCGGCCTTGGGGCGCGTCAGGCGGCATTGCTTCATTCCGGCCGACCAGCGACGACATGACGTGGCCTATGCCGATCAACCCTGTTCCATCGGGCACGGCCAGACCATCTCGCAACCCTACATCGTCGCCTACATGACGGAGCGGCTACGGTTGCGGGCGAGTGACACGGCGCTGGAGGTGGGCACCGGTTCCGGCTTCCAGGCGGCCATGCTGGCGGAGATGGGCGCCACCGTCTTTACGCTCGAGCGGGTGCCTGAACTCGCGGAGCATGCCCGGACCGTCTTCGCGGCCGAGGGGTATGCCGGCCGGGTGACCGTGCGGCTTGGCGATGGCTATGCGGGCTGGCCCGAGCACGCACCGTACGACGCGATTATAGTGGCCTGCGCCGCCGAGACCATCCCAACTGCGCTGGTCGAGCAACTGGGCGAGGGGGGGCGGATGATTCTTCCCGTGGGCCCCGTCTGGGGTGCGCAGCGACTCGTTTTCCTCAGCAAGAAGGACGGCCGCGTTGAGCAGACCGATGACCTGTCCGTCCGTTTCGTGCCCATGATCGGCGCGTAGCACCGACGTGCGGTTACTCAGGGTTTTACGATGACCTTGATCACCCCTGCTTTATCGTCGCGGCAGGTGAGCATGGCCTTGGTGATTTCGTCGAGGGCAAAGCGATGTGAGATCAGGCCGTGCCCCGGCATGGCGCCGCACTGCATAAGGCGCATGACGGCGGGGAAATCCATGGCCGGTGAGGCGAAGCTTGCCCGGAGTTGAAGCTTGCGGAAATGGAACCGGTTGGCGTCGAATTGAATGCGGGCATCGCCGGTCGCGATGCCGACGTAGGTCAGGATTCCACCGTACGCGAGCAGGGCCAGCGAGGGTTCGATCAACTCGGGCGGGGCCGTCAGCAGAACGTGGTCGAACCGGCCGTGCAGGTCCTTTTCCTCGGCAAGCGTATGTTCGATGGCGCGTGTTTCGAGGCCGAGGGATCGGGCGGCGGCGAGGCGGGCCACGGCGCGGGGCCGGCCGACGACGAGGGTGCGAGCCGCGGCCCGGTGGCGCGCCAGGGCGGCGGCGCCCAAGCCGATCGGGCCGGGGCCGATGACGCAGACCGACTGCCCCATGCGTACATCTGCGGTTTTGAGCATGTCGAAGGCGACTCCCATCGGCTCCACGAGACAGGCATCCTCGGCGGTGAGCCCGGTGTAGGGCACGGCGCAGCAGGCGGGCGCCTGCATGTACGTGCTGAAGCCCATGGCCGGCTGTCCCCAGAATGCCGGCGCCTTGGTGCATAGATCGACACGTCCATCGCGGCACAGGTCGCATCGGCCGCAGAAGCTGGCGGATTCCAGCGCGACAGTCTGGCCGGGTTTCAGGTCCGGGACCCCATGCCCCACGGCATCCACAGTGCCGGCGATTTCGTGTCCGAAACTCTGCCAGTCGCCCGTGCCGGAGGCTGTGTTCAGGTCGCTGCCGCACACGCCGCACGCCGCAATTTTGAGACGGATCCAGCCTGGCGGCGGACTGTCGGGCAGGGCGATCTCTCGCAATTCGAACGTCCAGGGACCCTTCAGGTAGGCGGCGCGTGTTTTGAACATGGGCTTGGCAATCCTTTCAAATCGGTTCGGCGAATCTCAAGCGTCCCAGCGGATCTCAACGGGGCGCCCGGCATCGGCCGACTGTTGCATCTTCTCCAGGAGCAGGTCGACGCGGTACCCGGTATAGCGGTCCTGCGGTCCCTGTCGGCCCTGGGCGATGTTTTCCAAGAACGACCTTTGCGCCTCGACGAAAGGGTTCACAATGGGCAGGGCGTAGTCCGTGAACGTCTCGGCCTCGTTGTCGTAGTAGGTCAACGTCGCGGCATTGTTCTCCGGCTCATTCCAGACGGGAATCTGGATGACGAGTCGGCCGTTGACCCCGCTGATCTCAAGGCATTCGTCCCATCCGCGTTTTTCGTAACCGATCTTGCGCAGGGGATGCCAGTTTGCCTCGAAGTGACCGGTCCCTCCGCCCTCGAGGTCGAGGAGCGCGTGACTCATGAGGTCGACATCGCTTCCTTCTCGCGTGAAATTGCGGGTAAAGACGCCGCGGGGCTTGCCGGTCAGGTGGAGCAGGAGGTCGAGGATATGGCTGCCGCCGCACACCAGCACGCCGCCGCCGCTCTTCTTGCGGATGGGCGAGGCGCCATCGGCTTCACGGCTGACCCAACCCGGGAGCGTGCCGCTGTGGAAATTGTCCGGTGCAACGACCTGGTAAGTCCGGGCGTACACGCTCATCAGGTGCCCGAGGCGGGGGATCAGCTCCTTCGTCTTCTGGACGGCTGGGAAGAAGCGCTTCATGTAGCTCGTATAGAGGATCAGATTGGAGGCTTCCGCCAGTTTGCCCAGTTCCAACGACTGCTTGGCCGAGAGCGTGAGCGTCTTCTCGCTGATGACATTCTTGCCAGCCTCGAGCGCGGCCCTGACCATTTCAAAATGGCTGCCGCTGCTCGTGAGCACGACCACGACATTCACAGTGGGGTGGGCGATGACCTTGCGCCAGTCCTCGGTCACCGCGGCTCCAAAGGGCGCGGCAGCGGCCTCGGCGGCGGCGCGGTTGACGTCCGCGACCAGCGCGACCGGGGTCTTTGTCTCGGCATAGGCCTTGAAATGGAACCGGCTGATGTAACCGGCCCCGATGACTCCGACGGTAGTTGTCATGATGCTGCCTTCAGGAAGCGTGGTTGCTGCGGGAATATGTTGGCAGGCTGACGCCAGGTCAAGCGCGATCCCAAATCCTCGCCTAAGCCGTTGGTCCCGAGCGCGCTGCAATCTGCCCGCCCGTACAGGTACGGCGCCGACAGCGCGGCGCCCTCCAGAACTTGTCATCGAGATAGTAGAGAGGATTCCCTTGGAGGGCGCCGCGCTGTCGGCGCCGGTGATTGTTGAGCACGAGGGCTGTCGCCGTGGGAGAGGGACGTTCTTAGGCGAGGATTTGGGCGTGATGTCTTCGCAAAAAACGTCTTGTACCCCGTTGACAACACTCCGGTATTAGGAGTATCGTATCCCTATGCGTACTTGTACCAGTACAAAGACCAGTTCACCAACATTCATGCTGGTCGCTGACCGCATTCGTAAGCGGGTGACCAAAACAGACGCCCAGCCCGGCGATTTTATCGGCTCAGAATACGAGTTGGCCCGGCAGGAGAAGGTCGCCCGCATGACAGTGCGCCGCGCCATCGAACTCCTGATCAACGAGGGGTTGATCGAGCGCCGCCCCGGCAAAGGCCTGTATGTCCGCGACCGGGGCGTGACAACCCGCATGGTCCAGATCATCGCCGGCAACCTCGAATGGGAACCGTCATTGCAGGTGTCGCGTGGCGCCAAATCGGTCGCCGTCGAGAAGGGCATCCAAATCCAGCTCTATGATGCGCATGGCGATTTGGAGCGTGATCTCGATGTGATGTGTCAATTGCCAGACAGTCAGGCCAAAGGCGCCATCATCCTGTCGCTGCACAGCGCCGTGTTCAACGAGGCGGTCTACGGACTCAAGATCAAAGGGTTTCCCTTTGTGCTCGTGGATCAGAAGATGCAGGACATCGAGGTATCGTCGGTGACGGCCGACAACTACGGCGGCGGCTTGCAGGCGGGGCGCGCCCTGATCGCGCAGGGACACCAGCGCATCGCGTTCATTGGAGACTTGGTTGCCACGACCGTTGGCGAGCGGTTGGCAGGCTTGCGCGATGCGATGGCCGATGCCGGCCTGAACTTCGACCGCTCGCTGGTGCTGGACTTGGCCGAGGACAAGGATCGGCTTGGCGATTGGTCGGGGCGCATTGACCAGTGCACGCGCGAGGCCATGGGGCGCCCTTCTCCGCCTACCGCGATCTTCTTCAGTTGCGACGCCGTGGCCCGGCCGGCCTATCGGACCCTGGCCGGAATGGGGCTGCGGATTCCGCAGGATGTGAGCGTGGTTGGCTTTGACGACGACCCCCTGGCCGAGTGGCTTACACCGGGGCTCAGCACACTGCGTCAGCCGTTTTTTGAGATGGGCCGGGTGGCCATGGAGTTGCTGCTCAAGCACATGGCGGACCCTGCCGCGCCAGCCGAGTCGCGCGCACTGCCGGTCACGCTGGTGCGTCGCGGTTCGACGGCCGCCGTCGAGGCAGGCGGCATGGAGCCCGTCGGGGCGGGCGTGTTGGAACCGGTTGAGGCGGAGGCGGTATGAGCACTTGCGCTGGACAAACTCTTGCACAGCGGTCGCGGTGGAACGCGACCCTCCAGGAGTTAGGTAACATCGCCTGTATTTTGGGATGGAGGGCCCCGTTCCACCGGGGCCGCCGAAGTTGAATGGCGGCATAATGACACTCTTGAAGACTACAGTCCTGCTAAACGTCCTGGGGTTCGGCTTGATCGCGTTGGCCGTCAGGGCCGAACCGGTCGTGACAAATGCGGCCCCGTCCCTCCTGTCCAATGGCGATTTTGAGACCGACAGGAACGGTGACGGTGTCCCCGTGGGGTGGCTCAAGGAAAACACCACGAACGCTTGCTGCATGGCGGAAGACGGCAATCATTTCCTTCGGTTACACACGACGGAACCCGGAAAGATGGTAATGCTCTACCGGGCGGTGACGCTTCCGGTCGACGTCAAGGCGCTGGAACTGACCTTCCGTGCGCGTTGGCAGGACATCAAGGCCGGCAAGGAATCGTGGTTTGACGGCCGGATCATGCTGAACTTCAAGGACGCCGATCAGAAGGTCGTCAAACCCGCACCGCCGCCCCCGACCTTTCGCGGATCGCAACAGGAATGGCAGGCGCGCAGCCTGATGTTCCTGGTGCCCGAGGGGGCTCGAACGTTGGAGATCATGCCCACGCTGTTCCAAGCCGCCAGCGGTACGCTTGATTTTGACGATATTCGCCTGACCCCGATTTCACCCGATGTCGTCCAGGCCCAGACCTTGGCGCGCGCCGCGAAGATGCGGGCCAAGGTACGCCGGGAGCCTGGGCAGAACCTGCTGGACAACGGCGATTTCGAACGCCTCAAGGACGATGTGCCGGTGGGATGGCTTAAGGACAACGGGGAGAACCTTAGTTGCCAGGTCGAGGACGGGAACCATTTCCTGCGCCTGCACATCACCGAGCCGGGCAAGATGGTCCAGGTTTACCGGACTATTCCGCTAGCCGAGGAAGACAAGGCGCTGGAGCTGACGTTCCGCGTGCGCAACGAAGGGATCAAAGTCGGCGCGCAGCCGTGGTTCGACGGGCGGATCATGATGAATTTCATTGGTGTGGATAACATGAAACTCCCCGGCGCGCCCGCGCCATATTTCCGAGGCACAAGTAAGGATTGGCGCACCGTGACCAATCGATTTGTCGTCCCCGAGGGCGCGGTGACGCTGGAATTTATGCCGTCGCTATTCATGGCGGCGGCGGGAACGCTTGACTTGGATGATTTGCGCCTGACGAGCCTGGGCGCGGCGGACGCCGAGGCGATGGCGGCCGCCAAGGCGGCCGTTGCGAAGCAGGCGGCCGAGCGCTCGGCCCTGGTGGCGAAAGACGCGGCGCTCCCGCCGATTACGCCAGAGATAAAAGTGCTCAGCAATCGCTTCGTCACGGTTTCCGGCGGCAAGGAGGTCTGGCTGCAGGGGCTCTCCTGCGACTCCATGCAGTGGGGCCCCGGCGAGAGCATTCTTTGGTCGATCCGGGTGGCGCTCAACGAGTGGCATGCCAACGCGATCCGTTTGGCCGTCAAGGATAGCTTCTGGTTCGGTCGTCCGGAAGGCACCGAGAACGGCGGATCTTCCGACGCGTACCGCGAGACCGTGGACCAGGCGGTGAAACTCTGCGCCGGCAAAGGCGTCTGGCTGGTGCTCGATCTTCACCGCTTCGGCGCGCCCAAGCCCGAGCACGTCGCGTTCTGGAAAGACGCCGCTGCGCGCTATAAGAACAACCCGGCCGTGCTGTTTGAACTCTTCAATGAACCGCACGGCATCTCGTGGCAGGTGTGGCGTGACGGCGGCAATTTGAAGGGGCCGAATAACACCAATACCGATGTGAATGTGGTGGAGAACAACGAGAAGACCGTCGGCGAAGTTTCGACCGGCATGCAGGCGCTCGTTGACGCCGTGCGTTCGACCGGCGCCAGCAACGTCGTTTTAGCGGGCGGCCTGGATTGGTCGTACAATCTATCCGGGGTATTGAACGGCTATGCCTTGCACGAGCCCGGCGGGAACGGCATCGGATACGTCTGGCACAACTACCCGTGGAAGATCGGCTGGCAGGCGAACGGGCTCGTTGTGGCGGAGCAATACCCGATTATCATGACCGAGGTGGGCAACATCCGGAAGTGGGAGGATTTCTCGTTCATCGGCGAAAAGGAACGTCGTCCCCTTGAAGGCTGGCCGGAAGACATGCTCGGTTGCATCCAGAAGTACCGGCTGAACTGGACAGGGTTCAGTTTCCATCCCCGATGCGGACCAATGGTGATTTCAGACTGGGATTACACGCCTACGCCGTACTGGGGCGTTTACGTGAAGGACGCGTTGGCGGGGAAGACATTTGAGATGAAGAAAATACGGTAGAATATCGATTTAGGAGGAGCAACCATGAAGCAGAACAGGGGAATGGGGCAAGGCGGAAAGATCGTGGCGTTGTGGGCACTCGTGCTGGCATTGTGCGTTCCGGGCGTCCAGGCGGCGACCAATGGTTTTGCCCAGACGGGCGCCGGCCCGTATGACTACAATGACACCGCCAACTGGGTCGGTAACACGATCAATGGCGTTTGGGATACATCGCTGACGGTGACACAGAACCAGACGGTCACGTTCGGAGCCGACACCACGCTCCTCACACCGCTCACGTTCAACTACGCCGGGAGTATCGGACTGACCTTGCGATCCGATGGGATCACAAATCGGATGCTCACGCTGGGTAGCGACATCACCGTCAATCCGGTGATGAACACGTCGGTGTCTCTTGGCAGTGCGACCGCGAACCAGAATCTGAACATCAACCTGGGCGGCGTCACGCGCACACTGACGGTCAACGCCAGCAAGGCGCTGAACTTGTATAGCAGCGTCACCAACGGCGCCCTGGTGCTCGCGGGCGGCGGGAATTTTTTCTTGTTTGGCCCGAATTACCAGACGGCCACAACCCTGACCAACGGCGGGCTTTACCTTGACGGCACCGCCGTGCTAGGCACCGGAACGCTGACGATCTGCAACGGCACGACGATCGGCAACAATACCGGGATCACCACGAACGGCAACAATAACCCTATGGCGTGGAACGGTAGTTTCACCTTTGTCGCAGCTCAGAACCTCCACCTGGGCACCGGACCGGTGTCCTTGGCCGCACCGATGACGTTGACCATGGCCAATTGGACCCTGACCGTCGGCGGCGCGATCAGTGGGGGCAACGGCATCTTCGACGTTACCAAGGCTGGCGCCGCCACGTTCGTCTACAACCCCGCCACGGCGCTGACGACCAACCAGACGGTCAACGTGTCCGCCGGTACGGAGACGCTGAATGGCGCCATCTCCGGCAGCAGTTACAGCCTGACCAAGGTCGGCGCGGGAACGCTCAACCTCAACGGCGCGAACACGTACGGCGGCGGCACAGTGATCAACAGCGGAATCGTGCAGTTCGGCGCCGGAGCGGTCCCGTCCAGCGGATTCGTCGCCCTCAACGCCGGTGCCGTGTTGAACGCCGTCGGGGCATACGCCAACGCTGGCGCCTGGGTGGCCAGCGGGAAGATCGCCGCGAACTCGGCCGGCGCGCTCACGCTGACCGGCGCCGACAGCAGCAACATCGACTTCAGCGCCGGCCCCTACACCGCGCTGTATCTGGGCGCCTCGGCCAATGCGACGCTGTCCGGCACAATTACGGCGGGCGTCAACGGCTACTTCCTCGGCGGCGGCGGGGCCACCCTGACGCTTTCGGCCGCCAACGCGCTGAGCGGGAATCAACCCATCGCCATCGGCGGAAACGTCACGCTGACCACCTCCAACAGCGTGTCCGGCCTAGCCACCGTCGGCAGCGGTACCCTGACACTGGCCAACACGAATGGGGCGCTGGTCAATGACGACATGATCGTGAAATCCGGCGCAACCCTGGCGTTAGACAGCAGCGTCAGCGGCGTGAGGGGCGCCACGCGCGCCAAAAGCGTCACGCTCCGGGGCGGGACACTGACCGTCACCGGCAATAGCGGCACCAATTCGGTGGATACGATCACCGGCGCCCTGACCATCGACGCGACTTCCCTTTATAACGGGGTCGACATAATCACCCTGACGAACGGCGCCGGCCGGAACTGCCAGCTTTCTGCCAACAGTCTGGTCCGCACCAATAACGGGGTGGTCCTTGTGCGCGGCAACAATCTTGGACAGAACACCATCGCATCGGCCACAGCAAACAGTGTGAACGTGAGTCTGGGCACGGCGCCGGTACTGGCCGGCGGCGGCGGCCTGGCAGGATCGCAGAACATTAGCATCATCCCCTGGGTCATCGGCGATACCAGCGCAGTAGGCGGCGGATCGAGTTTTGTTACCTATGACACCGCCAACGGCATCCGTCCCTTGGCCGCCGGGGAATATGACGCATCGATCGCGCCAGGCACCACGCCCATCACCGATAACATCAGTTTGGCGTTAGGCGCCACCACCACCACGGTCACGGGCGCCGCCACGGTCAACTCGCTCTTGCTCAGTGGCACCACGGGAGGCAACCTGGCGGGTGCCGGCGCACTTACGGTCGCCAGCGGCGCCATCTATGGTAACATCAGCGGGAGCGGCTTTACAATTTCGGGTTCTTTCTTCACGAGTGTGGGTGAGTGACTTTGGGCACCTGGGATAGCGGTGGCAGAGCGCCGGTGGCATCAAGGATCTTGAGAACGAAATACTGGAAGTCAACGAAGCCGTAGG
>Ga0073936_10009383_pt1 | contig 12170 bp, 6 predicted proteins | sample AliMusrvi5mmetaG_FD_87041 | JGI IMG/M metagenome (GOLD analysis project Ga0073936, IMG submission 87041) | Freshwater lake bacterial and archeal communities from Alinen Mustajarvi, Finland, to study Microbial Dark Matter (Phase II) - Alinen... | ecosystem: Environmental > Aquatic > Freshwater >... | reverse complement strand
TCTCCGGCCTCATCGGCGCGGCGCCACTCCACTAAGCAGCTCAGTCACCCAAGTGGCGCGCGGCGTCAATAAAGGCCTCTACATTTTCCCATGGCACCGCTGGATCCAGGATGTGGGCGGGTGCCAGCAGCAGGCCGCCGCCCATGCCCAGGTTGGCCGAGGTTTCCTGCACGGCGCGTCTAACTTCCTCGGGAGTGCCGTGCGGCATGACCGACTGCACACCGATCCCCCCCCAAAACGACAGACGCTCGCCGTAAAGCGCCTTGATCCGGCACAGATCGTTGCATTCCGGCTGACTGGGATTGAGCACGTCAATACCCGCCTCTATCAAATCTTCAATCACGTCTCCGACCTGGCCACAACAATGCATGAAGACAATCACCTCGGGATTGACCGCTTTGGCGGCTGCTACGATGCGTTTCACCCGGGGCTGGATAAACTCCCGATAGATCTCGGCTGACATCATGCGGCCCCGTTGCGTGACCACATCATCGCCCAGGCGGATGATGTCCACGCCGGCTTGTGCGAAGTGGCGGGCCTGGCTGATTCTTCTCTGAGTGATTTGCTCGCAGATGGCGTGGGCGATTTCCGGCTCCAAGTAAAAATCCGTCAGAAACGTCTCCATGCCGCGCAGCAACCAGGCGAGTTCAAAGATGGTCTGGTACATCTCACCACACACCGCATAACCGCGCTCATGATAGGCCCGCACCTTGGCCGGCACTCCTTCGTAGCGATAGGCCTCGCCCACGTCCGGCCACGCATAGGCGTCTATTTCACTGGCATGTTCCATCCGTTCCAGCGGATGATACTTGTAGTCAGGCATCTCGTACTGCGTGGGCACCGACCCCACCCCCCACTCGTCAAAACTAACATTCGCTTCCAGCTCGGGAAAATACCCCGCAAAGTCGGTGTTGAGCCTGGTGGGCCCGGGCAGCACGAAGCGGGTATCGAAATCGAAATACTCTTCCGGCGGCAGGTCGGACCCGGATTTTTCGCGGTAGGTTTTCATCAGCAATGGGGTGAATGCGCCCCAACTGATCTCGAAAGGAATCCGGTCCGGTATGCCCGTTCTTCGAAGTGCGGTGAGTACCCGTTGTCGTGAATTCATCATTTTCCGATCTCTGGTTATTGCTTGGCCATCGCGTTGCCAAATCCGGTAATAATCGTTGATAACGTCAGTATGACAATCGCGACAAACACCCATTGCATGGTCCGGCGGCTTACACCTTTCCATTCCAAGGCGAGAACTCCGCAAAGGGTGCTGAACATGATGACAAAGGCGAGGTGGATCGACCAGCTTGAAAAGTCATAGCGGCCCATTTTAGTTGTGCCCATGCCGTAGAAGAAGAACCCGGTGTACCAGATCAAGCCGGCGACTATAGCCAGGAGATAATTGGCCTTCATCACCGCGCCGCCGTTTGCCAGGCGTGAACCCTTCGCATCCTTGATCATCATGTAATCTCCCAGCGATTGGTTGCGCCAGTTGAGTAGCAGACACCAAACACAATTCACTGTGAAACCGCCTGCCATGACCACAATGAAGACCGGCGCATTTTTAAAAATATCAGGTGCGCCCAGGTCCATGGCTACGGCTGCAATGGGTTTCCCCCAATTGATGCCATAGGCAAATCCCGCACTCATGATGCCCGAAAACGTTGCGACCAGGAAGCCCTTGACCAACGAGAATTCCGAGATCGCGATGCTCTTTTGGGTGACAGTCATTTCCCTTTCCTTGCGAATTCCCGCATAACCGCAAAGAGCGATTCCGATGAGACAAACCGCGACGCCGGCAAGCAACATCCAGCCTGATACGGTCGTAAGGAGAACGCCGAACCTTCCCTCCACCAGCGGCGGAATCAAGGTCCCAAAGGCCGCGCAGTATCCAAGCGCCACGGCCATTCCAAGCGACATGCCGAGATAGCGCATGGTCAAGCCGAACGTCAGACTACCGAAGCCCCACATCATGCCGAACAGATACGCGAGTTCCAGGCTTCTGGCGGGACTGTGTTGAAGAACCGTCAGCGGCTGCGTCCCAGTCCAGATCGCAATCAACCACGGTGCAATCAGCCAGGCGGCGCACCCCTGCACCAGCCAACCGGTTTCCCAGCGCCAGTGCCGGAGCTTGCGCAATGGCACATAGAAACTCCCATGCGCCACGCCTCCGATGGCATGTAAGCAAACCCCCAGTAATGCATTTGCAGCCATGTTGTTTAGAAGAGTTTCGATAGATTGATGCCGCTGGCTTCCGCTGTATCTTCGGTAACGGCGAGGATATTTTCATCGATCTGTTCGCACAGGCTGCCGGCTGTGCGATAGAGCGCGAGAACGTTCTCAAGTGGCGACCCGACCTGGATTGCATGGGTCGGGCCGAGGAACAAGCCGCCCTGCGGAAACAACTGCAGCCGGCGCCGGACCTCGGCCTCAACCTCTGCGGGCGTACCGAAGGCAAGGGTACTCTGGACACAGATACTGCCGCAAAAACGCAGCCGCTCGGCGTAATGTTTGTGGAGATAGGCGATGTCCATTTCCGGAGTCGTCGGCTGAACCACGTCTTGAACATCCAGTCCGAGTTCGATCAAGCGCGGCAGGAAAGACTCCACACAACCGCACATGTGCATCATCGTGCGGGCACCGTGGCTGTGGGCCATGTCGAAGTATTGCTGGAATTTCCGGGCGAAATGCCGCTCAAAAATATCTTTACTGATCATTGCGCCCCGCTGGTTTCCGAGATCCTCGCCAATATGGGTGAAATCAATCAAGCCGCCAGCCACCTCCAGCACGCGGCGATGCATCTCATGATAGAAATCAAAGCGCGCCTGCATGAGCTCGATGAAAACCTCAGTGTCTTCGAGCAGGTCCATGAGCACCTCCTCCATGCCACGGGAGCGGGCAATGCTGTTGATGAAATCCATGTCGCCGGCGGTGCCGAAACAAATTGCTACCCCTTGGTCGCGGAGCTTTTCGCACTGCGCCCGGATGGTTGAGTAGTCAAACCAGTCGGCGCTTGGAAAATGCGAGCGGTCCAGTTGGTTGAGTGTCTCGATGCCCGCGTAGGGGAGATAGCAGGCCTCGAGATAACTGCCCCCTTGGAACTCGGCTCGCTTGTAGCGTTCGCCAAAATAGCCCTCGATGCTACCGTCGGGAAACGTCCGAAGTTCCGGACCGATATACACCGGTTCCACATAGCGGAAATCGTCGCCGATCACCCGTAGCAATTGCTCCATATGAGTCAGGCCGAAATAATCCATCAGCATCCGGTTGACTTCCGGTGTGGCCTCATGCTTGACTGGAATCCGGTCATAGCCCGTCCGGTTGTATGCCGATAGAACTCTATCTCTTGATGTCATCGGTGTCATAATGTTTTGCGGAGTCATTGAATCCAGAGGCGGCCTGTCCGTCGAGAGGAAATCAGGAAGTGTGAAGGTCCCGGTGGTTTAGTGGTCCTTGTCATTGTTGGAATTGTCGGTCACGCCGTTGACAACTGGTTAAATGGCGCACAATTTCCATATTCCGGGATCGGTGCCACGAAAGTCAGGAAAACCCAGGATGCGTGGAATCATGCTTCCAGGGTGTTGAAGAATGGGGATACGGGCCTTTTGATTCGCCCACACATAGACCGCAGAGAGCAGAAAACCTAGGAAACTTTGTGTTCCTTGCGGTTTTCCGTCCGTCCACGCGAACTTGCGGATTTCGAACTTGTAGGAGCCAAAGTTGTCAACAACCCATGCTCGAGCCGTGAAGACTTCAGAATCCATATATCAGCCCAGTCCCAGCTCGCGGGCATTCACAATGCTGGGGGCGACTTGTGGCGGGGTGCCGGCAAGGAATGGACGCACATCGCCACCAGCGGCGACGGGATACCCCTGAAGAATGGCCGCCACGTTGCAGGCAGCCAAGCTGGCCATGCCTTCGCGTGTCCAGTTGGTGGCCGAGGAAATGTGCGGGACGATCACCACATTTTCCAGATCGGCCAAGCCCGGGGCCATGGCGGGTTCGTTTTCGAAAACATCCAGCCCCGCCCTGAAATCCGGATGACTGCGGCAATGCGCGACCAAGGCAGCTTCGTTCACGACCGGTCCACGGCTGGTGTTGATCAAGATGGCGTCGGGCTTCATCAAGGCCAGGCGCTCCCCGTTGATGAGGTGACGGGTGCCCACATCCAACAACGTGTGCAGACTCACCACGTCGGACTCTTCTAACAAGGAATCGACCGTCTCCGCGCGCCGACAGGTCACTGCGGGTTCGCCACGTGTCGTTAGAAACGCGCCATAAGCGCGGACGGATTTCTCTAGCAGAATATTCGGTTGCGGGTCGAAGTACACGAGGTTCATTTTGTGGCCTTCGACCATCATGCGGGCGTAGGCTTCGCCGATGCGGCCGGCGCCGATGACCCCGACCGTCTTGCCGTGCAGGAGGTTGCCGAGAAACAAGCCGGGCAACCAGCCATTGAATTGGCCGCCGCGCATGAAGCGGTCGGCCTCGACGATGCGGCGTGCGGCCGAGAATGTCAGGGCGACGGCGATTTCGGCGGTGGTTTCCGTGAGCACACCCGGGGTGTTGCCCACCGGGATGCCGCAGGCGGTGGCGGCTGGCAGATCGACATTGTTATAGCCGACGGCATAGTTGCTGTAGGCGCGGCCACCAGCGTGTTTCAGGGCGGCGAATAGTCCGGCGTTCCATGATTCGGTCAACTGGCCGATGGCGGCATGGCAATGATCTCCGATGAGGGCGATGATCTCCTCGCCTGATAGAATGTCATCGCCGGTGGCGATCTCGACGCGGCAGCCGGCAGCAACCAACACATCCAGCCAGTGGGTTCCGGGCAGTGGCTTGGTAACAAGCACGCGCAGGTGGCCGGCGGGGTTCACGATCTGGAGCGACGGGGTGTTCATGAAGCGGGTGACACCTTGATTGCAGCGGACGTTGACGTCAAGCGCTCTGCGCGTCAGATCCGTCTTGCCGCTAGCCCGGGGCCGCGTAAGAATGCCTTTGCTGTTCATTACGCATGAATGAAATCCGAAGAATCCTGATAGCCTGCGACAAGTTCAAGGGCTCGCTTTCCGCCCCCGAGGCCTGCGCTGCCATCGCCCGTGGCCTGGCCCGGCGTTGGCCGCTGGCCGTGATCGAAACTTGCCCGATCGCCGACGGAGGCGAAGGGTTTGCCGCCGCGCTGGAGGGCCCGCTGCATGGGCGCTGGGTCGAGGCACCCTGTCATGATGCGCTCGGTCGCCTGATCCTCGCCAGCTATCTCGTGGCGGAAAACTCCGAAGGCGTGGTGGCCGTCATGGAAATGGCCGCCGCATCGGGACTGTGGAGACTCTCTAACGACGAGCGCGACATCCTGCGGGCCAACACGTCAGGCACTGGTGAATTGATGCGCCACGCCATCGAGCAGACACGGGCCCAACGGCTCATCCTAGGCATCGGTGGCAGTGCCACAAACGACGGTGGCGCCGGCATGGCCGCCGCTCTCGGCGTGCGCTTCCTCGATTCCAATGGACTGCCGCTGCCCCCATCACCCGGCATCTGGCGTGGCCGCCTCGCCCGCATCGATGTATCTAAACGCATTTCCCTGCCGCCGGTGACGGTGGCTTGCGATGTGGCCAGTCCGTTGTTAGGGCCATCCGGTGCCACTCGGGTTTTCGGGCCACAGAAAGGAGCGGACGAGTCCACCATCCCGGTGTTAGAGGCGGCATTGGAATCCTTGGTGAACGCCGCGGGCGCCGCGGCGGCGGCGGTGCGTCCGGGAGCCGGTGCAGCCGGCGGCTTGGGCTTTGGCTTGCTGCATTTCGCCGGAGCCAGTTTGGTGTCGGGTTTCGATCTACTGACAGATCTAACCGGTCTGGCGGAGCGGGTCGCGGCGGCCGACCTAGTCGTGACCGGCGAAGGCAGTCTCGACTGGCAAACACTGGCCGGCAAAGGACCTGCCGGAGTTGCCCGTTTGGCACGGTCGCAAGGCAAGCCGGTCTGGGTATTCTGTGGCCGGAGCGATTCCGTCGCGCGTGACTCCATGGTCTTCGACCGGGTGGTCGAACTCGCGTCCACCGGGTTGCCGATCACGACGCTCATGTCCGATGCGGCCCGCTTGTTGGAGGAAGCCTCGGTGGGTTAGACCTCTAAAGAATTGGGGTCAGTCCTCGCATTTCGCATTTTTCATGTTAGAACAGATTGTGGGAACCTTAGATATATGGCCAGATTTGTGTCATTGCGTTTCAACCTTTCTGAATGACACTGCTATGCACACTCATGACAATTCGGGCATGGCAAGGCGAGCGGAGATTTCGGTATGCTGGTGAGATATATCAAGAGACTGCGGTAATGCTGCCCTTGCTCGTACCCGTGGCTCTATTGGGATCGAACACTGAGTTCTGGGGCTTTGGTTCTCTGCCACAATCACGGACAGAGGATCCCGGATCACAGACAACGGATCACTCAGCCTCTTCAGTTGGGTGTGACGACCAGGCGGACGAAGAGCCTGCCTGCGCCGGGCGGCAGGGTGAAGGAAACCGAGTTGGCGGTGTTGCTTAGATTCGGATCGCTACCGGCGACTGGCGACCAAGTCACGAGATCCGGCGATGTTTGCACGACGAACTGTGTGCTATAATCGCTACTCGGGATATTGCCGCCATTGGTCCAGGTTACTTTCCTTCCCGTGTCCGGAACCGGGTTGCTTACTGGGCCGATCACGCCCATGAAATAGGCGACGCCGTTAGGCACTCCGGCATTGTTGGAATAGCCGCTCACGCCGCCGGTCGCGCCGTTGGCGGCGGCCCAACTGGCATAGGATGCGGCCGCGATGACGAAGTTACCCGCAGAGAACCCGGTGAGCGTGTTGTAGTTGGCCGAGTCGGACGGCACGAAGTCGGCGGTAACCGCGTAGGTGCCGACCGCAGTTGGAACCGTCGCGGATCCATTGTATTTGACGTTGCTAACCGTTCCTGCCACCGATCCGTTGACCGTCGCCGCCTGCGCGGAACCATTGTAGATCACCGGCGAACTGACCGCCATGACCGACGGGGCGACCTTGGCCTTGGTTAGACTCAAGGCACTCATCGAACCCAGCGAGGTGTTATTCATCGCCGTTGACGAGATATCGGAAGCAACGCTGGTGACGGGAATCGAGCGCTTGGTTATAAAATTCCGAATTGCATCGGTGGCCGTCGATGTCTGCTCCGTTACTAATGCCCAGTTAGCCGGATAAGTGGAAACAGTGCGAAGGGTGGTATTGGCGTTGTGATCCGAACACGTAATTCCGACCGCCTGATTGCCTGCATTGATTACCAAGCCGGTGCTGAAGACAAAAGTGCTGACGGCAGTGGTGACACTGCTGTAGGTCTTTGAGTCAGCGACAGGGGTGGTCTGGTCCACTCCGTCATAAACAGCAGCGAAAACATCGGTCATGCGCGTGGTCCCGCCGCTAACAGTGACGGCTAGGGTGCTTGGGTTCGCGTTGGCCGCCGCAGCGATGAGACCGGCATTGTTCAGGCAATAGAGCGCGGTGTGCTGCCGCACCGTGGCAGTGGCCATGTCACCATTGACGAGGGTGAGGGTCTGTCCGCCATAGGTGAGCGCCACGGTCCGCGCCCCAACAGCGGTTTGCGCCGAGGAGATCGCCACCACCAGCACCCGGTTGCTGCCGCTACCGGCGGGAACCGAATAAGGAAGGTTTTGTTGGGTGGTGGCGGTGTTGTGATAGAGATTGGACCACCCGCTCAGTTCGGTGATTCCGGGGCTCAACGTAGAGACCGCCGTCAGCGTTTGCGGATTGGTACCGGTGACACCATCGATATCTTGATAGGTGACCCTGACGTCATAACTGGTGCCTGCGGTCAATCCGGTGATGGTGGTGGAGTAGGGGGAAGCCGTGTGTGCGGCGTTGGCAACCCAGGTAGTCCAAGCAATGCCGGAGGAATATTTGTATTCGACCTTGTAGCTGTTGTTGGCATTGCTGTCGCCGGTGTAGGGCATCGTCACGGTGATGCCCGTCTGCCCGGAAGCCGTGGCGGTGGCTGTTCCCACGATCGTTCCAGGTATTGGGTTGATCGTGAAATTCCCTGCGGCAATTGCCGTTAGACTGTTATAGTTGGCTGTATCGGTCGGCACAAAGTTGGCCGTCACCGCATAGGTGCCTGCGGCGGTCTGAGTGGCCGATCCTCCTGTTAGGACATTCTGCACCGCGCCCGTCACCGAACTGGTCATGAGCGTCACGGTGGCCGCATGGCTGGTACCGTCGTAGGTCACGGGCGAGTTGGCGACCGCGAGTGTGGCGGTGGGTGTTGCCTTGTTAATCGTGTCGGTGAGGGTCGTGCTGGCGATGTTGTTGTAGTTGGCAGTGCCTGTGAGGCTCCAGGAATCGGTGGCATACGTTCCGGCGGTCGTGTGCGTCGTAATCAACGTGACTGAGCCGACAGTCGCCCCCGTCTCGCCGCTCACGCCCGTAATGGACGTCACCGTCGCCGTGTGCGGGTTGGAGTCATAGCTCACCGTATAGGGTGTCACCACCACCACCGGTGTTGCCTTGCTCACCGTGCTGGAGGCCGTGGCAAGGGTCTTGGAGCTTGCGCCGCCACCTGCTACGGTGATGTTGCCGACATAGGGCGAACTGCCCACACCTGCAGTTGCCGCCAGGCGCACAAACACCTGGGTGCTGGCCAGCGTGCCGCTGGCAGTAAGGGTCAGGCTGTTGGTATAGCCCGAACCACTACTGAGGGACACTTCATAACCGGATGGCGGCGTAACCGTCAAATTGCCAGTCAGTGCGCTACCTGCGACATGGAAGCTCGTCGGCGTGGCCGAGGCCGTGCCATAGGTGGTGTTCACCGCGACGAGCGCATCCGTGAGGGTGATGACCGGCGAGCTGCCGCTGGAGCCCATCACACTGACATTGCTTATGTTATCGAGCCATCCCGCCCTGCCGCTCACGTTGCTGAATTTCAGGGTGAGGTTGGCTGTGACCGAAGCCGGAATGGCCTGGGTCAAGGTATAGCTCTGCCAGGTGTTGACCGCCTGGCTAGTCGTATCAAAGGTTTGGCTATACGTGTTGCTACCGACCAGGAAAGACGCCTGCAATACCCCTGAGCCATAATTATCCCTACAAACATAGAATGTCACCGAGAGAGTATCTCCCGCGTTGAAGGATTGCGACCCTAGGTCCTGAGTGAACACATCGTATCCCGCATCAGTCATATTGGCCATCCATGTCCCGCCGCCGGCGAGAAGAGGGACACCACCCGCAGAACTATATTTAATTCGGCCATAGCCGCCCGTGTTAGCCACCCACGGAGATGGGATAAACGCCCAATTACCATCTGACCAAGGAACCCATGCGCCATTCACCATCACAGGGTCTGGCGTCTCGAAGCTGCCGTTCTGCACGGCGATGTATTTCGCATAATTGACGGTCACCGCCATGGTAGCATCCGCGCTGAAGACCGTCCCATCACTCACTTGGTAATTGAACGAATCGGCTCCACTGTAGCTCCCGGTCGGCGTGTAGGTAAGTGTCGGGATACTGGCCACCGGAATGGCCGCAATCGGGACTGAGGTGATGGGTGTGCCGTTCAGATTCAGTGTGCCGTGGGCCGGCAGCGAGGTGATCTTGATCGCAGTCAGCACGTCGCCGGTATCAACATCCGAGAACTGGAAGTCGCCAGCGGCAAATGTCTTGACGCTGCCTGATGCCAAAACTGCCAAACCACCGGTGGAGGTGGGCGCATGATTCACATGCGTCACATTCACCGTCATCGTTGCGACACCGATGCTCCACAAACCGTTCGTGTTCTGGACCATGATCCCAAACGTCGTATAAGGCGTACCGAACCCATACAACGCCGACTGATAGGTCAGGTTGCCAATGTTCGCCGCGGCAACCGTCAGTGGCAGCGTGCCACCTGACACCGGCGATCCGTTCAACATCAGGGTGCCCAGCGCGGGCAGCGAGGTGATCTGCACGGCGGCTAGCGCGGCCGAATTCGGATCCGCGTAGCCAAAATTGCCTGCAGCCAGCGGCGTGGCAATATCCTCCGTGGCCGTCAGCGTGGCATGCGTTGAGTTCGGCGCGTTCGTTGGAGTCACGGAGATCTTACTGATCTTATCGAGCCATACCCTGCCGCTCACCGAGCTGAATTGAAGGCTCAGATTGCCCGCGTTCGCAAGCGTTGCAGTCAACGTATAAGGTGCCCAAGTGCCCACAACCTGGGAAGTTGTATCAAAGTTTTGGCTATAGGGAGTGGAGCCTACCATCAAGGTGGCCGTGATGATGCCCGACGTCGTGTTATCCTTGCCGAGATAGAATGTTACTGAAAGGATATCTCCCGCGTTGGCGGTGGACAACAGGTCCTGAGTGATTGAAAACCCAGCATTCATGAAACTGGCATACCAAGTACCGTCTGCGGCGTTGGTGAAATACGCTCCCGCATGACTCTGCCCGTTTGCGGAATCGGGGGACGGATTCCAGAGGGAGTCGATATGCGCCCAAGTGGCATCCGTCACAGTCCCCGTCGTTTCGAAGCTCCCGTTCTGCACGGTGATGTCTGACGTGACGGTGATGGCCATGGTGGCATCCGCGCTGAAGAGCGACGCATCGCGCACCTGGTACTTGAACGAGTCGGCTCCGAGGTAGCTCGCAGTCGGCGTGTAGGTTAGATTTCCAATGTTGGCCACGGGAATGACCGCACTCGGAATAGCTGTGATAGGCGTGCCGTTCAGACTCAGTGTGCCATGGGCCGGAAGCGTGGTCACCATCTTGATCGCACCTAACGTGTCGCCCGTATCACTATCCGCGAACGGGAAATCACCCGCCGCAAATGTCCTGACGGTGTTGGGCTTTAAGATCACCGAAGCGCCGATGGAAGTTGGCGCATGGTTGATACGCGTTACATTGACCGTCAACCATGCGGTGGAACTCCAAACGTTGTTCGTGTTCGCAACCTTGATCCCAATCTTCGTGTAAGGCGTAGCATACCCATTCAAGGCCCCCTGGTACGTCAGGTTGGCGAGGTTGGCCGCCGACACAATAGCGCCACTCGATACGGGAGAACCGTTCAACTTGAGGGTGCCAAGAGCTGGCAATGAGATGATCTGCACGGAGCCGAGCGCCACGCTATTCGGATCAGAGTAGCCGAAATTGGCTGTGCTCAGCGCCGTCGCTGTGTCCTGCACCGCCGTCAGTACGCCACCGCTTGTCGTCGGCGCGTCGTCGGCCACCACCGCTGCCGGCGTGATGGTGACATTGCTGACCTTGTCCAACCAAGAACCGCTTCCACCGGTCCAGTAAAATCCGAGACTCAGATTTCCCGGCTCGATGATCGTTTGGGTCAGTGTACACGTCTTCCATGTTCCGCTGGCCAACGAGGTGCTGTCAAACACCGTCGGGTATGACGTCAAGTAGCTCTTGAAATAGGCAACCATTTGCCCCCCGGCGTCACCCATCCCCCGGCCGAGCGAGAACGTCACCGAAACCATATCTCCGGCGCCAACGCTGACCCCCAAGTCCTGACTGAGTGGGCTGGCAAGTGTCTCACCAGAACCGACTATCGCCACCCACTTGCCATCAGGAGCAGTGGCGAAGGTGCCACTTCCGGGTTGAGCATTAAGTCGGGCGTAAGTTGACGCCGCTGGGTCACTCCACGAGTCTGGCGCTTGTGCCCAATTCCCATCTGACCAGGGAAGCCATGAGCCATCCGCCTGCAACACCGGGTCTGGCGTCTCAAAACTCCCGTTCAACACGGGGATGAGGTTTGGATCCACAACGGTGATCGCCATGGTGGCATCCGCGCTATAGGTCTTGCCATCACTCACTTGGTAATTGAATGTGTCGGCTCCGAAGTAGCTCGTGTTAGGCGTGTAAGTTAGAGTGCTGGTATTGACCGCTAGAATAGTCGAGCCCGGCAGTGTGGTGATGGGCACACCGGCCAGCATCAGGGTGCCATGGGACGGCAGCGAGATCACCCGCACCGCAGTCAACCAATCGCCGGCATCCACATCCGTGAACGGGAAGTCGGTTTTCCAAAACGTGTAGAAGCTGCCGCCTTTCATGGTAAACGCAGCAGCGGAGGAGGTCGGCGGATGGTTGGCATACGCCACATTCACCGTCATCACCGAGTCGGCGATGCTCCAGACGTTGTTGGAGTTCATGACCTTGATGCCGATGGTCGTGTAAGGCGTACCGT
>Ga0073936_10009380_pt1 | contig 12172 bp, 13 predicted proteins | sample AliMusrvi5mmetaG_FD_87041 | JGI IMG/M metagenome (GOLD analysis project Ga0073936, IMG submission 87041) | Freshwater lake bacterial and archeal communities from Alinen Mustajarvi, Finland, to study Microbial Dark Matter (Phase II) - Alinen... | ecosystem: Environmental > Aquatic > Freshwater >... | reverse complement strand
GTTCTCGCCTCCCTGATACCGACCTGACAAGGGGAGTATCCGATGAAGTGTCCGATCCGTAAAGCGCGACTGATTCCGCCTTGATAGCGGAAATGGCTGATTAGCTGGGAAAAAGAGTGGTGCCCCCGGCTGGAATCGAACCAGCGACACCAGGTTTAGGAAACCTGTGCTCTATCCACTGAGCTACGAGGGCATTGTGCCGATTTGCAGGGGTTTTACCTCTGCGACAGCCGGACCAGAATACCAGAGTTGCGAAAAGGTTGCGAAATCTGCGGGAAACCTGCGGGGCGTGATCATTGGGGACCGTGGCTGCGATGCGATCGAGCCGAGCTATCTTCGCCGGGCGGCGGCAAGAACGACCAGCGACGATGCTCGCGTCCCAGAGCCGCCAGGCGCGCTACGCGGTAGCTGTGTCTTGCGCTGAGGACGCCTTGAGTTTGGCCAGTCGTCCGCGAGTCTTCATGCCGAGTGCGGCGGCCACCCCGACCCCGAGGATGACCGAGAGTACCCAGTCGAGCCCGGTGAAGAACCCCGTCGCCACGAGCAGCGTGAGCATGCCGTACGGCAACAGCAGGAACGAGTTGGTGATGAGCCCCGGGTTATATCGAGGCTTGGCGGGCTGGAAGAGGATGGTGTGCATCGCGTTGTTGATGATGAGCTCGAACCAGATCATCGAGAAGCCGATCCAGGGCGCGGCGTTCGCCAGGATCGCACCGAGGATGACGAGCGGGTAGGCGATCATGATGTTCACCTGGAAAACGTAGGCGTCGTCCAGCGGGAAGTTGGGATCGGTCTTCGACCCGTATGGGCCCTTGAGGTTGAAGAACTCCTTGAAGCTGAGGGGCGCGAGCACGTACTCCTCGGACTCGTGGAACATCAGCAACGGCAAGTGCAGGCACAGGAGCCACTGATAGACGCTCAAATCCGACTTGTACCAGATGAGAAGGACAACGAGCAGTGGGGCGATGAAGAGCGTCGCTGATTGCCAGACGCGGTTGACGGCTGGGTAGTTCATCTAGAGCCTCCCCCCTGTCTTGACGGCCCCTGTCATGGCGAGGCGACCCGTCTTCAGAAACGTACCATCTGAAGCGCGGTCGGCTCAATAAGCTAGTACTGTTGAGATGAGTCGGTCGAGGTCATTAATCTGACCCCCACGGTGACAGTGTCACGCCAGAAGATGAGCCCATGGGCAGCCGCGCCCGCTGCCACGTCAGAACCGACGGCCCGCCAGAACGACGACATTGTCGGGTGCGGGCAGCGCGTCCTCGACCGCCTTCGTCTCCGCCTGCTCGAGCGCAGCGCGCGTCACCTCATCGAGCCCAGCCACGGCCTTCGCCCGAACGGTCGTGGTGAGGCGCACGTAGTGCCTGAGCGTGGTCGCCGGGTCCGAGTGCCCGAGCCACTCCTGCGCCTGCTTGATCCCGTACTCCTCGTAGACCCACGTGCCGAAGGAATCCCTGAGCCCGTGGATCGGCAGGTGCGGGTCGATCCTCTGCCGGGCCACCCAGTTCCACCACTGGCTCTTCAGGGTCGAGGGGGCCATTTGGGTGCCGTCCTTCTTCGGCACCACCCTCCCCGCCTCGTTCCAGTCCGGGCCTTGAGCCAGGCGGTACTCCTTCTGCGCGGCGAGCCAGACGCGCAGCTCGTCGCAGGCTGCGGCGGGCAGCGGCACCTGGAGTTGCCCCGTTCTCGTTGACACCTGAGAACTAGCTCGCGGCGGCATGAAGCTGTCGCTGCTCGAATCCTCCTGGCGGCCTCCTCCTGCCGTCTCGGGAGGGCCGCAAACGCTGACCTTCCACCACTTCAGGGTAGACGGTCCCCACAAGGACTCCTGGGACGAGCATCCCACACAGGACGCGGTGAACCCTCGGAGTCGCCTCGGCCTCCACCGCAGCCCGGCGGGAGTCACTGGTGTGAGACCGGCCCGCGAGGCCGGTTGAGCTGCGCGCCGCGCGAGGACGGGTGACGGCAGGGCCACGGACTTTGAACGCGAGACGACAGGGGAGGACGATCATGGCAGGTCCGATCGATGCGATCACGGCCATCCACAACGCATTCCGAAGGGACATGGCGGGCATCGACGCCGCAGCGCTTGCCATGGCACGCGGCGAGCCGGGCCATGAGGCGGCACTGGAGCGGTTCCGTTACTGCAACCAGGTGCTGGTGGTGCACGCCCGTGGAGAGGAGATCGCCGTCCTCCCGGTGCTGGAGTCGGTCGCGCCGCTGGTGGCCGAGGCGTATGAGAAGGACCATCGCGCTCTCGACGCGGCGTTCGACGCTCTGGACGAGGCGGTCGCCGCGGGTGACGCGCTGGCGACCGCCCGAGCCGCCGCCGCCTTCAGGTACTACCTCGACGTCCACCTCTACAAGGAGGACACGCACCTCTACCGCATCTTCCAGGAGCGCGTCTCGGTGCCCGACCAAGGCAAGGCGGTCGGCATCATGGCCGGGGAGATCCCCCCGGAACGCCAGCCGGCGTTCATCGCCTGGCTGTTCCCGCTCATCGGCGACGACGACCGCGAGAACATGCTGCGCATCCTGCGGATGGCGATGCCGCCGGAAGTGTTCGCCGGAGTCTCGCAGCTCGCCCGGCAAGCGGTGGGCGACGACTGGGCGGAGCTGACCAGGCGCATCCCGGAGCTGGTCGCGTAGTACCCCGGGCCCATGGCTACCCGAGAGGCACGGACCGCTCCATGAGGGGCGCTCCGGGGCTCGCACGCGGTCGGAGCGGGTGAACGCGCGATCTGGCGCCCACGGGGAGGGTCAGCGGCAGCGGCGGTTTGCGAGGGCGCCGACGTAGTCGCGTGGAGGCCGGGCGTTTTCGCAGAGCTTCTCCTCAGCCCGCTCGAGCGCGACCCGTGTGACCCGGGATCGCCTTGATCGCCATCGCCGCCGGGAGCTGCTTCGCGGGACCGACCGGGGTGTGGTTCTTCATGGGCCTGGGCGGCTTCCTCGTGCTGCTCGCGCTTGCCGCCTGCCAGCTCCGGCTGCGACGGCGATGACGAGCGACGCGCTCGACCCGCTGATCCACGCCCCGGCGCGGCTGCGCATCGTCGTCACCCTGGCGACGCTGCCGGAGGGCGACGAGCTCTCCTTTCCGCGCCTGCAGGAGATGCTCGAGCTGACGGCCGGCAACCTGATCACGCACTGGCGCAAGCGGGAAGAGGGCGGTTGCGTCGCCACCAAGAAGACCGGCCACGGGATCTCGTCGCGAACCGCAGTAACGCTGACCAGCCGCGGCCGGGCGGCGCTCGACGCCTGCACCACCGCGCTGCGCGACCTCCTGAGTGGGCTGTAGCTCGCCCGCCCCGAAGACGGCTGCAGCGCGCCCTGGCCGGCGCGGGCGGGCTGCCGAGAAGTCTCTGCTCTGCACCTTGTGGAAGGACTACTGCTGACAGACCTGGAGGGGTGATCGAAGTGCCAAAGAGCATCTATTCCGCGCTCTACGTTCTGCTGATGGTGACCCTCATCGTCGGCGTGGATTTCCTGTTCCTCAGGGATCAGTTCTGGCTGCGGCTGGTCGCAAACATCGGCATCGTCCTGGCGTTCGGGGTCTTCTATCTGACGGTCCTGCGGAACCGGTGAACCGAGTGCCGCGGCGATAGAGACGATCGGTTGCCGTGCCCCCGCATGGAGTCCGATGGCCTGCCCTTCCGCTACGCTGGCACACCGCTGCTCATGTGCAACGGCTGGCGAGCGCGACGACGTTGTCGCGCGGCGGCCGAGCGTCCTCGCGGACCTTTTCCTCGGCCCGCTCGAGCGCCGCCCGCGTGACCTCGTCGAGCCCCGCCACGGCCTTCGCCCGCGCGGCGGTCGTCAGGCGCACGTAGTGGCGCAGCGTGGTCGCCGGGTCGGAGTGCCCGAGCCACTCCTGCGCCTGCTTGACGCCGCACTCCTCGTAGACCCAGGTGCCGAAGGAGTCGCGCAGGCCGTAGATCGGCCGGTGGGGTCGATCCTCTGCCGGGCGACTCAGTTCCACCTCCACCACTGGCTCTTCAGGGTCGAGGGCGCCATCTGGGCACCGTCCTTCTTGGGCGCCACCCTCCCCGCCTCGTTCCACGCCGGGCCCTGGGCCGGCCGGTACTCCTTCTGCGCGGCGAGCCAGACGCGCAGCTCGTCGCAGGCGGCTGCGGGCAGCGGCACGGTCCTGGCCTTGCCGTTCTTCGGCGGGTACTCGAGGAACGTGCCGCCGGCGTCCTCTTCGACGGTGCGGGTCACGGTGACGAAGCCGCGCCCCAAGTCGAGGTCGCTCCAGAGCAGGCCGCTGATCTCGCCGACTCTGAGGCCCGAGGGGCTGGCGAGCACGCCGGCCAGAGGGAGTCTGTCGGATGCGGTGGCATGAGCCACTCAACTCCAGCCCCGCGAGTGCGACCCGGTGCGCGAGGCTCTCGGCATGAGGTTTGATCGTCGTGCTCGCGACGTCAGGTCGGTCTCTCAGGAAGCAGAAGCGCAGCGCCGCGGCATGCGCATGCGCATTCGGGGAGGACAGTGCTTGGGACGCAGGTACGCCCAGCTCGCGCTGCGTCCCACGGGGCACCAGGACCCACATCAAGGCGCAGGACCTCGGACGGCTGGTCCTTCGCGTCTTGGCGCCCGGCACCGCGCCAGAAGCTATACTTCTTGCAGCGCTTGCAGAATCGACTAGGCCCGCGGTCCCCAACGTCTGGCAGGCATCATTGCAGGACTCCCAACCCGCCCCCCTCGTTGCGGGAGCGACTGAGGAGCAGGGTCGCCTTGAGCCCTTCCCTCAGGGCGGCTCGCAATCCGACAGACGGGCGCGAGCGCTCTTCGAGATCCTTTCGCAGCTCAACCGCGACGCCGCGCCCGAGGACTCGGCTCGTGCGCTTCTGCCGCCTCTGGTCGCAGCCCTCGGCGTCGACACTGGCGCCGTGCTTCGAGTGGTCAGCGGCACGGAGGCCGACCTTCTGGCCGCGTTCGGCGACACGCGCAAGCGCGGCTTTCCCTATCCATCGCTGGACCTGCGCGACGAGCTTCTCACCCCGCTTACGCAGCGCTCCGATATCGTGCTGTTGGACGATGTCCCCCGCCGCAGCCTTCAGCCGGCCTTGCGGGCCATATGCCACCCCCACTTCGGCAGCGCCTTCGTGGTCTCTGCTTTCATGGGTCATACGCTCGGGGGCTTCGTCGTTCTGAGCAGCCGACGGCGCCGTGCCCTCTCGCCCGACGACGCGGGCTTCCTCTCCGCGGCCGCGGACGCCGTGGGTTTGGCCTTGGGATCGGCCGCGCTCTCGCAAGAGACGCACATGAGCGCCGTGGTGCTCGAGACGGCTGGCGCAGTTGCGCGCGCCATCTCCGGCAGCCTCGACCTCGATCAGACCTTCCGCCAGATCGCCCGGAGCGCCGCGCGCGTGATGGGCGACTGCAACTGCCTCCTGCTCGCGAAGAATGAGGGCGGCGACGCCGATCTTGTCGCAGTGGCTTGCTCAGACCCGGTGGATGACGTGCTGATCGGGTTGTGCGTGCGCTTCAGAGATGTCGCAGGCGAGCGAGAGGCGCTGGCCCGCCAGCGCAGCATCGTCGTCGAGGATGTGGTCTGGGGCGCGGCGACCGGCCGCGACTTCCGCGAGCGACTGGACATCCGTTCCGCCCTCTTTGTCCCCATCCATTCCGACGAGGAACTCATCGGCTCTCTCCTGCTGTATTCCACGGCCCGTCGTGACCGCTACACGGAAGGCGACATCGCCCGCGCCGAGACGGTCGCAGAACAGGCCGCGAGCGCCATCTGCAATGCTCGCGTCTACCGCGATCTCGAGCGTAGCGAATCACGGGCCAAAGCCCTCCTTGAGCGCATTGCACGATTGCGCGAGGCGCAGCGGCTGACCGTCGCCCACGTGTTGCACGACGACATCGTGCAGACGGTCGTCGCCGCTCTCTATCAGGTTGAAGGCCTGCGCGCCGGCGGAGGCGGGAGCCGCGAAGAACTGGAGCGTGTCGCGGCGCTGCTCAAGCAGACGATCACCGATGCTCGCGGCGTGATCTGGGAACTGCGCCCCCCCGTCCTCGACGGTCTCGGCCTCGACGGCGCTCTCCTGGCCTTGGCCAATCGTGTGTCGGCCGACGGCGGGTTCGTGGTCGAGAGCGATTTGGCCGCGGTCCCGTCGCCGCCGCCGAGGATCTCGACCGCTCTCTACGTGATCGCTCGCGAGGCACTGCAGAACGCCCGCCGGCACGCGCAGGCCACGAAGGTCACCCTGCGCGTCCAGTTGCTGGCCGGTACGGACGAGGGAACGCAGCGGGTGCGTCTGACCGTCACTGACGACGGCGTCGGCTTCGATCGCGAGACCGTCGCGGCCGCCGACCACTTCGGCCTGACGATGATGGATGAGCAGGCCGCGCTGGCCGGAGGCGCCTTTGCGGTCACCTCCCGGCCCGGAGCCGGCGCCATCGTCGAGGCCACTGTCCCCTTCTCGGACGAGGAGTGACCTTGGAGGAGCCAGCCGCCGGCGCAACGAGGATCAGGATCTTCCTGGTAGACGACCACGAGATGGTCCGCGAGGGTCTCAAGCTCATGCTGTCGCACTATGGCGACATCGAAATCGTCGGTGAGGCCGCCACGGGTCAGCGCGCACTGGAGGGAGTGGCGACAGAGGATCCGGCAGTCGTCCTACTCGACCTGCAGCTGCCCGACATGTCCGGTCTTGACGTCCTCGCCACTCTGCAGAAGCTGGAATCGCCCCCGGCCGTGCTTGTGTTGACGGTGCACGACGATGACGACTTCGTGATCGGCGCGGCGCGACTCGGCGCACGTGGGTATGTTCTGAAGCACACATCGCACGAGGAGCTCGCGCTCGCCATCCGCCGCATCGCCGGGGGCGATCTCTACTTTGGCCCCGAGGTCAGTGGCGCCTTGGTGAATCTCGACCAGCGCCTCCGGGCACAAGCGCTGCTCACCGATCGCGAGCTCGACGTGCTACGCCTACTCGCCGCCGGCCTCGCGAATCGTGATATTGGCGAGCGCCTCTTCCTCAGCCCCGACACCGTCAAGACACATCTTGGCAACATCTACCGCAAGCTCGGTGTGGAAGGCCGCACGCAGGCCGTAATCGTCGCGCTGCGCAAGAAGCTCCTCGATTGATGGACGCCCGGAGCGACGGGCAACGCGGCGAGCCCGCGCTGACGCAGCCGGAACGTGCTCCGGTGCTCTGGTTCCGCCGTGCCCAGGAACCGCCGAGGGTCTGGTCGCCACTCGACGCCTTCCTCTACAATCTCATGACCACCAACGTCGCGGTCTTCTTCGGCGTGCCGTTCATCGCCGGAGCGGCATTCTACTATCCACTGCGGAGTCTGACGCTTTCCATCGTCATCGCGGGCGCGTTCTGCATCCTCGAGGCGCTGGTGTATGCGTTCTTGGTGTCGACGATGCCTCGTGACGGAGGCGACTACACGTTCCAGAGCCGGCTGCTCGGCAGCGCCGCAGGTTCGATCTTCGCATTCACCGGCGTAGTCGTGGGCGGCGCTCTGTGGGTGGCGATCGCCGGCTGGTTCGCTTCGCGCATCGCCGTCGGGCCCCTTATCGTTCTGACCGGGCGGGGGCTGCACCTGGGCTTCCTGGTCGCCACGGGCAACTGGGTGATGTCGACGGCCGGGGTGGTGTTCATGGGGGCAGTCGCCATCGCGTGGTCGGCGCTGGAGACGTCGTGGAGCATGCGGCGGTACGCGCGGGTCCAGCGCATCCTCATGCTCGTTGGGCTGGTCGCGTTCGTGCTACTCATCGGCTACTTCGCGCTCACGCGCCTGAACGTCAATGTCTCGACCTACAGCGCCATCCTCTACAGGGCAGTCGAAGACGGCTACGCGCGGCACGGTCACACGACCGGGTGGCACGCGGTCATGGAGTTGCTGCCTGTCGTGGCGTTCGGCTTGATCTATCCGGGCTGGGTGGCCTTCCAGTCATCGGAAGTGCGGCGCGCGAGCGAACTGCGCGTACAGATGTCGACGATCGTCGGCGCCAAGGTGATTGCGGTGGTCTTCGCCTTGCTTCTCCTGCCGCTGCCGGTCAAGCACGTTGGAGAAGAGTTGTTCGGCGCGAGTGTCTACCTGGCCTTGCACGACCCGGCTTCGTTCTGGCAGCTGCTGCCGCGACTGTTTGGTCTGCCCCAAGCACCCTGGCTCAGCTACGTCGGCCTGACCTGCCTGGCGGTCGCTGTCAATGCGTGGTTCTGGGCTTGGGTTCCGAACCACACCTTGGCGGCTTCGCGCGTGATGCTGGCTATGTCCTGGGACAGGCTCCTGCCGCGCTGGTTCTCGCGCCTTCACCCGCGAAACGGCACACCTGTGCACGCGGTCGCCGTCTTCAGTGCCTTGGCCTTGCTCGCCGTGATCGCGTACTCCGATCTCGGCGTGTGGCGCCTCGTGCTCCACGGTACGCTTGTGAGCCTGGTCTCCTTCGCTGTCACCTGCCTCGCGGCGGCCCTTTTCCCCTACCTGCACCGGGAGCAGTATCGGGAATCCACCGCGGCCCCTTACGAGCTTCTCCGACTCCCGTTGCTCAGCGTGGCCGGTCTGGCCTTCTGCGCGTTTGCGATCTTCCTCATCGGCCTGTACGTCGAATACGGGGGCCCGAGCGGCGAGCTCCGGCTCCTGGACAGCTTGGCGTTCGTTCTGCCGCTCTACTCGTTGATCGCGATCGCCTATGTGGCGTCACGCAGCTACCATCGCAGCCACGAAGGCGTCGACATCGAGGTCTACTATCGCGAGTTGCGATGGCGCCCGAGCCAAGCGGACGCGGTGGCGGATGTTGCGGTGTCCGGCGCGCATGCGCGCGCGCGGACGCCGGCCTAGAGTCTCCGCGGGGTCTACCTCAGCGCGGCCGCGACAGCGGCGAACGCACGCACGTGATCGCCCGATACGTCCAGGTCGAGTGCGAAGGGCAGCGTGGACAGCTTGACGATTGCGATGTCCGCACCTGCGTCGAGGTACAGATACTGTCCGTAGATGCCGGCGGCGAGCAGGATCCCTGCGGCTCCGTCCGGGACCCACCACTGATTGCGGTAGTGGCCGCGGGGATAGCGTTGAGCGCTGTCGGAACGCGCGAAAGCCGCGCGACACTCGTCATCTGCGAGAAGTGTGTCGTCGACCCACGCCGCCGGCGCGATCTGCGCAGCGTTCCACTGACCACGCCGCAGGTACATCAGGCCAAAGCGGCCGAGATCGCGCAGCGTGACGCACATGCCACCGTCGGTCATCGGGTTGCCGTGCCGGTCCACGGTGATGCGCGCGTCCTGCTCGGCGCCCAGTCGCGACCAGATGTGCTCGCTCATCAGCGCGGCAAAGCGCGCACCACCGGCGCGCTCGATGATCCAGCCAAGCAGGTCGGTGAGGATCGAGCGGTACTCGAACACGCTGCCGTGGTCGCGATGGTTGGCGAGCGTGAGCATGTAGCCGAAGAGGTCGAGATCGTCGTCGGGAGAGGCCGGCCGCCAGCCCGCGGCGCTTTCGTAGCGGCGCACGTCCGACTCAGGGTCGTCGTACTCCTCGGAGAACTTCGTGCCGGCGGACATATCCAGGACCTGGCGCACGGTCGCACCTGCGAACGGCGTGCCTTTCAGTTCGGGCACGTACTCCTCGACCGCTCGCTCGGGGGCGAGCAGGCCGCGCCCGGCGAGAACCCCGGCGAGGGTGCCGGTCACCGACTTGGAGACGGACTGCAGAAGGTGCGGCGTCGCCGGCGTCATCCCGTTGGAGTACTGCTCGCAGGCGATGCGTCCGCCCTTGAGCACGAGGAAGCCGTCCGTGTACGTCCGTCCCAGGAACTCCCCCACAGTGATGTGAAATCCGCTGCTCGTTTCGAAATCGACTTCGAGAACGGGCAGGGCCGCGTGCGACAGCGCGGCGACCGGGCCGTCGCCACGCGCGATCCGGGCGCTGGGGATGACCTCGTCCACGTGCTGGAAGGACCAGCGGTTCCACGGTGCTCCTTGCCAATTCTCGAGATCAACCTGCTTGTCAGACGGCGGCGGACTCCCGTCCATGAGGCCAAGGTCGTGTGCAGTGGGAGGTGTACTCGGCGTGGGGTCGTCAGTGAGCAACGGCCGTCACCTCCCTCGCGATCGTCGCGCCCGCGCTGGACAGGTCGAAGTCCTCCGGGAGGTGGCAGGCGATCATGCGCGAGCCGACTCGCTGGGGTTCAGGGTACTCGCGTTCGCAGATCGGCATGCGATAGGGACAGCGCGGGTGAAAACGGCAGCCTGCCGGGGGCCGAACGGCGCTCGGAACATCGCCCTCGAGCACCCTCATCGTCGCGCGCGCCTCCGGGTCAGGCGAGGGAGAGCTGTTCAAGAGCGCCACCGTGTAGGGGTGGCGCGGCTCGCCGAACACATCGGCCGCCGGGCCCTGCTCGGCGACCTGGCCCAAGTACATGACGGCGATGGACTTCGCCATGGACTGCACCACGGCGAGGTCGTGCGCGATGAACAGGTAGGCGAGCCCGAGGTGTCGTTGGAGCTCGTCGAGCAAGACCAGGATGCGCGCTTGCACGGAAACGTCGAGAGCGGACGTGGGCTCGTCGAGCACGACCAGTTTGGGATCGAGGGCAAGCGCACGCGCAATGGCGATCCGCTGACACTGCCCGCCGCTGAACTCGTGCGGCCGACGCCACAGGTGCTGGGTACCGAGGCCGACCATCTCGAGCAGCGACAGCACGCGGTCTTCCAGCTCCCGTGCGCTCAGCTTCGTATTCGCGCGCAATGGCTCGGCGACGAGGCTATGCACAGTCATGCGGGGGTTGAGCGAGGAATACGGGTCCTGGAAGACGACCTGGGCGTCGCGCAGCATCTTGCGGCGGGCGCCGCCCTTCAGAGCAGCCACGTCCTGGTCCATAAAGCGAATACTGCCGGACGTCGGCCTGACCAGCTGGAGCACCGCCCGTGCGACCGTCGACTTACCGCAGCCCGACTCACCCACTAGCGCGAAAGTCTCGCCCTGAGCAAGCGCGAAGGAGACGTCGTCGACAGCATGAACGACGTCGTCTGAGCCCTTGAGCAGTCCGCGGCGGATGCGGAAATGGACCGTGAGTCCGTCGACTGTGAGCAGCGTCATGCCGTCGCTCCGGCCTCAAGGCCAGCGCCTGTGTCGCTTCGCGGCGGTAGCTCCGCGTCGAGAGGGATGCCGGCTCTCTCGGCCGCCCAGAAGCACGAGACGGAGTGCCGCTCAGCGACAGCCACAGGTCGCGGCTTCTCTGCCGAGCACCTCTCCATGACGTGACTGCAACGCGGGTGGAACCTGCAGCCTGTTGGCGGGTCGATGAGGTCCGGGACGCTCCCGGGTATGGTCTGAAGCTCGTTCGCCGTACGGCCGTGTGGCAGACACTGGTAGAGCGCAATCGTGTACGGATGACGGGGGCGGTTGAGCACGTCCCCGACTGGGCCGGCCTCCACCACCGAACCGGCGTACATCACCGCGATGCGGTCGCAGGTCTGGGCGGCGACGCCGACGTTGTGCGTGATGAGGATCTGGGCGACGCCGAGCTCGTCACGCAACTTAAGCAGCAGATTGAGGATCTGCGCTTGGATGGTCACGTCGAGCGCGGTAGTGGGCTCGTCGGCAATCAGAAGAGGGGAGCCGCAGGCCAGCGCCATGGCCATGCAGACGCGCTGACGCATACCGCCGCTGAACTGGTGCGGGTAGCGCTTGAAGGTGTCCTTGTCGGCAGGCAGGCCGACGGATGCCAGCGCCTCGAACGTAACCCCACGCGCCTCCCTGCGTGAGATTCCCTTGTGCAGGCGCACGACGTCCTCGATCTGCTTGCCGACCGCGAACACCGGGTTCAGCGAGGCCAGCGGATCCTGGAACACCATGGAGATGTCGCGCCCGCGCAGCTTCTGCATCTGCGCGTCGCTCTTGATGAGGAGGTCGTCGCCGCGGTAGGCGATGGTGCCCGATGTGATCTCTGCCTGCGGCCGCTGCAGGAGGCCGAGGATGGCGAGACCGGTAATCGTCTTGCCACAGCCGGACTCGCCGACAAGTCCGAGGATCTCGCCGTCGTGAAGGGTCAGGTCGACTCCATCCAGGGCCTTCACAAGGCCGCGCATGCTGCGGAACTGCAGGCGAAGGTCGTGGACCGCGAGCAGTTCCGCCGGCGCGCCGGCGTCGCGTGCGGAGAGGTGGGTCGACGGCGTGGCTGAGCTCATCGCTTGGACCTCGGGTCGAGCAC
>Ga0073936_10009379_pt1 | contig 12172 bp, 9 predicted proteins | sample AliMusrvi5mmetaG_FD_87041 | JGI IMG/M metagenome (GOLD analysis project Ga0073936, IMG submission 87041) | Freshwater lake bacterial and archeal communities from Alinen Mustajarvi, Finland, to study Microbial Dark Matter (Phase II) - Alinen... | ecosystem: Environmental > Aquatic > Freshwater >... | reverse complement strand
GGATCAGGCATTGATCGATCACCTCGTTGCCACATTCAAGAAGGCAAACGGTATCGACCTTACAAAGGACAAGATGGCGATGCAGCGCGTTCGCGAAGCTGCTGAAAAGGCGAAGATCGAGCTTTCATCTTCTGCTCAAACATCAATCAACCTTCCATACATTACGGTAGATGCTGAGAAGAACCCACTCTTCTTGGACGAGACAATTACTCGTGCCCAATTCCAGAGCATGACTGCAGATCTACTTGCACGATGCAAGGGGCCTTTCCAGACAGTGCTTAAGGATGCCGGGATTCCAATCGCTGACATCGATCACGTTGTACTTGTTGGTGGATCAACGCGTATGCCTGCTGTAGTTGATCTAGTTCGCGAACTCACTGGTGGAAAAGAACCCAACAAGGGTGTTAACCCTGATGAGGTTGTTGCCGTTGGTGCAGCGCTACAAGCCGGTGTGCTTAAGGGAGATGTTAAGGACATTCTTCTCCTCGATGTCACTCCACTCTCACTTGGTATCGAAACTAAGGGTGGCGTAATGACAAAGTTGATTGAGAAGAACACCACCATCCCAACAAAACGCTCTGAAATTTTCACAACAGCTGATGACAATCAACCTGCTGTACAAATTCAGGTCTTCCAAGGAGAGCGCGAGATTGCTAATGCTAATAAGCGACTAGGAATGTTCGAACTTACTGGAATCGCTCCAGCACCACGTGGAATTCCACAAATTGAAGTGACCTTCGATATCGATGCTAATGGTATTTTGCACGTTGCTGCAAAGGATCTTGGAACCGGTAAGGAGCAGAAGATCACCATCAGTGGTGGTTCATCTCTCTCCAAGGAAGAGATAGATCGCATGGTGAAGGATGCCGAAGCACACGCCGAGGAAGATAAGCAGCGCCGTGATGAGGCAGAGACTCGCAATATTGGTGACAGCTTGGTTTACCAGACTGAAAAATTCATCAAGGACAACGAGGAGAAGCTTTCCCAAGGGGATGCCGCCTCCAAGAAGTCTGATGTTGAAAGCGCACTTGCTGATCTCAAGAGCGCTTTAGCGGGAACCGATGTGAGCGCAATTAAGTCGGCAACCGAGAAGGTCTCAACCCTGAGCCAAGAGCTCGGAGCATCTCTCTATGCGGCTAACGCTGCATCTGCATCAGAGGCACCAAAAGCTGATGACGGTGTAGAGGATGCAGAGATTGTAGAAGAGCAGTAATGATTGAAGAGCCAACTGGCGCAGAGAGTGCTGAACAAGCGCTCTCTGACGCAGTCGCGGAAGCGATTGCAGAAGTTGATCCAGTAGCTGTACTCACCAGCGATCTACAACGACTGCAAGCCGACTTTCAGAATTACCGTAAGCGCGTTGATAAAGAGCGCATTGAATCTGCTGAAGTTGTGACGGGAATTGTTTTATCTCAACTACTCGGCGCACTGGATGATATTGATCGTGCCCAAGAGCACGGTGAATTAACGGGTGGATTCAAGGCAGTTGCAGATCAACTGACTAACACGACGACAAAGTTAGGTCTCACTAAGTTTGTTGATACGGGTGTGGCATTCGATCCGCATATTCATGAAGCGCTTATGCACGAGAGATCTTCTGAAGTAACCGAAACTCAAGTCACCAAGGTCTTGCGTCCAGGTTATAAATTTAAGGAGAGAGTTCTTCGTCCAGCACAAGTGATTGTGACCGACCCAGAATAAATAATTAACAATTATTAATAGAGAGAAGTTGAAATAAATGGCCGCCAAGGATCTGTACGAGAAAGATCTCTACATGATTCTTGGCGTGTCCAAAAACGATGATGCCGCAGCCATCAAGAAGGCTTATCGGAAATTAGCAAAAGATTTGCACCCCGATAAAACTAAGGGTGATAAGAAGTTAGAGGATCGCTTTAAAGAGGTCTCTGAAGCTTACGAAGTTCTCTCGGATGATAAGAAGCGCGCGGAATATCAAGAGATGCGCGATGCATTTACATCTGGACGCGTTCCACGTGGAGGTCAGCAGAGCCAGGGCGGTGGATTTTCGGGAGCAGGATTTGAAGATATTTTCGGCGGAGGATCTCCAAACGACATATTCTCAACACTCTTTGGTGGAGGTAGTCGAGCTCCTCGTCGCGGTCAAGATCTACAAACCGAGACAACCATTTCATTCCGTGATGCGATCTTTGGCCGCGAGATAACCCTGCGTGTTGGCGATCAATCAATTACCACTCGGGTTCCTGCTGGCATTAAAGATGGTGGAAAGATAAAACTTAAGGGCCGCGGTGCCACAGGCCCTGCGGGACCTGGCGACCTCTTCATCATCATTCACGTCACCAAGCATCCGGTCTTCACTCGCGACGGCAACAATCTGCTGATGACACTCCCAGTTACATTTACTGAGGCGGCTTTAGGCGCTGATATCGCCGTACCTACTTTGAGTGGCGAAGACGTAACAGTTCGCCTCGCGCCGGGAACTCAAAATGGGAAAGTTTTGCGCGTTAAAGGCCGGGGAGTGACCAAAGATTTTCAAAGTGGGGACTTGCTTATTACCGTTGAGGTTCACGTCCCACAGCGTTTAGATAGTAAAGCCAAAGGAGCGCTAGAGGAGTTTGCCGAGTTAACTAAGTCAGAATCGCCACGTATTCACCTCAAAGAGAGGGCCGGGGCATGAATCCAGAACTACCCCCAGATGATGATCAGGCGGTCTACGTAATATCGGTTGCCGCTGAGTTGTCTGGGATGCACCCACAAACCTTGCGGCAATACGATCGCATGGGTTTAGTCTCACCTGGTCGAGCGAGCGGCAGAGGTCGTCGTTATTCCTTGCGCGATATTGCTTCACTCCGCAATATCCAACGCCTGGTTGGAGATGGAATCAACCTCGCAGGTATTAAAAGGATTATGGAGTTGGAATCAGCTGTTGCAAATATGGCCCTTGAGGTCGCTAAATTGCGCACCGAGGTCAATGCACTTATGGCAGCCAACCCACCGCGTGCCCTTGTTAAGCACACCGGGCAGAGTGTGGTGATTTACAAAGAAGAGTAGATAGGGTTTTACCATGACAACACGTGAGCAACTTAAATCCGAAATTCTCAACAAGGCAGTTGTTCACGGCAAGGTGATTCTCTCCTCGGGCAAAGAGGCTGACTACTACGTTGATCTACGTCGCATAACCCTTGATTCAACGGCCGCTCCGCTCGTCGGGGAGATAATGCTGGAACTCACCAAGGATTGGGATTACGAGGCCGTAGGAGGTTTAACTCTAGGAGCCGATCCAGTTGCAACAGCAATGATGCATGTAGCTGGTCGACAGGGGCGAAAGTTAGATTCTTTTGTAGTTCGCAAGGCGGAGAAAGCTCATGGATTACAGAGAAGAATCGAAGGTCCTGATGTAGCAGGCAAGAGAGTCCTTGCCGTTGAAGATACTTCGACAACGGGAGGATCTGTATTGACTGCTGTTGAGGCGCTCAAAGAGGCTGGCGCGATCGTTGTAGGAGTGGCGGTTATCGTGGAACGTGGTGCTGCACAGACCGTCAGCGATGCTGGTTTGGAGTACCGCGCCGCCTATCAGTTGGCAGATTTAGGTTTATAGCAAAAATTTAGGAGAGGTGCTTGCGACTGCGCCACTCTTTAAATATCTCCCAACCCAGTGGAATAACAGTGATTACCGCAATTCCAAGGACTATGTACTTGAGATATTTTTCAATGGTGTTTGCGAAGGTATTTCCCGCGGCATAAGCGCCCCAAATTAAGATCTGGGTCCATAAGATCGCGCCAAAAATATTCCAGAAGGTAAAGGTCTTAAAAGGAACGCGGATAATGCCTGAAAGTGGATTAATAAGGCCACGCACAACAGGAATGAAGCGACCTAGGACTATGGCGCGGCCTTGTCCATATTTGGTTATATATTTTTCGGCAGATTTAATCTTGCCTGGATCAAAGAACTTGGAATCCGGTTTGCTAAAGATCTTCATTCCGTAATGCCAACCCAACCAATGGCCGAATTGCGAGCCCAGAATCGCTGCGATGGGAGATCCCAGCGCCACCAAAGCAATGTTGAGGTGATGGCCATGGCCAGCCCCGATGCCTGCGGCGAAGAGGCCAGCGGTAATTAAAAGTGTGTCTCCTGGCAGCCCGATAATGAGTGGGAGTCCAGTCTCGAGGGCCAAAATGGCGAAAATGATCGCCAACGAGTAGTTGGAGTTGAGGGCTGAGGTGACGCTTATGAAGCTCATAGGGGCTAAAGGATACTGATTGGTGGCTGGAAATTTGTCATACACCTTATATATATGTCTAACCTTTCAACCCTTAGGAAGACCCCTAAAAGAAACTAGAGCCCCCAACCGCCCCTATCCACTCAATGAGGAGTCAAAATAGTGACGACATCCGTGCAAGTCACCGGAACTAATCTAATTTACGTCTTTATCGTTCTTGGAGTATCCCTGCTCGCGCTGGCTATTGCCTATGGTCTTCGCGCTCAGGTTCTTGCTCAATCCGATGGAACAGAGAAGATGAAGGAGATCGCAGCTGCAGTACAAGAAGGCGCAGCGGCATACCTCAATCGCCAGTTCAGGACTCTCTCAGTCTTCGTGGCGATCGTCTTTGTCTTGCTCTTCGCACTCCCTGGCCACGCCGATATTCGGATAGGCCGCTCAATCTTCTTCCTGCTGGGAGCTCTCTTTAGCGCCGCAGTTGGGTACAACGGAATGTGGTTGGCGGTTCGCGCAAACGTTCGCGTCGCAGAAGCAGCTCGCCAGAAGTCGGCAGAGAAGGCGGTCAAGATCGCTTTCCGTACTGGCGGCGTCGTGGGAATGACCACAGTAGGACTAGGACTTCTCGGTGCCTCGCTTGTTGTAATTATTTATCGCGCAAATGCCCCTGAGGTTCTAGAAGGCTTTGGCTTTGGAGCTGCAATGCTCGCGATGTTTATGCGTGTAGGAGGCGGCATATTTACCAAGGCAGCAGATGTCGGTGCTGACCTAGTTGGAAAAGTTGAACAAAATATTCCCGAGGATGACCCTCGTAACGCCGCAACTATTGCAGATAACGTCGGCGATAACGTCGGCGACTGCGCCGGAATGGCCGCCGATCTCTTCGAGTCATATGCAGTGACACTTGTTGCTGCATTGATCCTTGGTAAGGCAGGTTTCGGTGATGCCGGACTTATCTATCCATTGATCGTTCCTGCAATCGGAATCGTGACTGCGATCATCGGTGTATTTATTACTCGACTTCGTTCAACCGATCGATCTGCAATGCAGGCGATCAACCGCTCATTTTTCTTATCCGCAATTATTTCGGCAGTACTTGTTGGATTTGCTACCTTCACATACCTTCCAGGTTCAATGAAGCTGCTTACCGGACTCGATGCTGCTCATACTGCTAGCAGTGTAAATCCTCGTATTCTCACCTTCGGTGCGGTACTCATTGGAATCGTTCTCGCTGCAGCAATTCAGGTCTTGACCGGATTCTTTACCGAAATCGGTCGCCGCCCAGTGAACGATGTATCTGCTTCATCCAATACAGGTTCAGCTACTGTGATTCTCGCCGGTATTGCAATTGGATTTGAGTCAGCAGTTTATTCCGCTCTCTTAATCGCGGCAGCGGTCTTTGGCGCATTTGTACTCGGACACGGTTCAATTGTTCTGAGCCTCTTCGCTATCGCGCTCGCTGGCACCGGACTATTAACAACAGTTGGAGTTATTGTTGCAATGGATACCTTCGGTCCCATTTCAGATAACGCTCAAGGCGTTGCTGAAATGTCTGGCGATGTTCACGGTGAGGGCGCTGCAATTCTGACTTCACTCGACGCTGTTGGTAATACAACTAAGGCGATTACTAAAGGAATTGCAATTGCGACTGCTGTACTTGCAGCAACAGCGCTCTTCGGCGCATTCACAAATGCGATCTTGAAGGCGGTAAGTGATGCAGGAAAGAACGCATCTACTCTTAACCTTCAATTCCAAGGAGTTCTAGATATCGCCAACCCACGTAATCTGGTCGGCTTGATCATTGGAGCATCTGTTGTATTTCTCTTCTCAGGACTCGCTATCAACGCGGTTTCACGTGCTGCAGGTGCTGTTGTCGTTGAAGTGCGTGAGCAGTTCCGCCTACACCCAGGAATCATGGATGGGACCGAGAAGCCTGAGTACGGTCGCGTAGTTGATATCTGTACTCGCGATTCTCTGCGTGAATTAGTTGCCCCTGGCCTCTTGGCCGTCATGGCACCTATCGCGGTTGGTTTTGGACTCGGCGTGGGAGCACTCGGTGCTTACCTCGCAGGTGCTATTGGAACCGGAACCTTGATGGCGGTCTTCCTTGCTAACGCAGGTGGAGCGTGGGATAACGCAAAGAAGATGGTTGAAGATGGTCACCACGGCGGTAAGGGATCAGATGCCCACGTCGCAACGATCGTTGGAGATACCGTCGGTGATCCATTTAAAGATACCGCAGGTCCTGCTATCAACCCTCTACTTAAAGTGATGAACTTGGTGGCGCTCCTCATTACTCCCGCAATTGTCTCCTTCTCACTCAAGGGTCACGCGGTTGCAAGTGGATTGATCGCTCTCTTCGCTGTCATCGTTATTGTCTACGCTTTAGTGAGAAGCGCTAGAGCCGGAACAGTTATTGCATAGCTGTCTCGGTTTAGAGTGAGGGCAGAAGGCTCTCTCTTCGCCTTCAAGATCCTTTAGGAGTTAATCAATTTGGGTATCAAGCTTGTTATCGTGGAGTCTCCTGCAAAGGCGCGCAAGATCGGCGCCTTTCTGGGGGATGAATACGTGGTGGAAGCTTCGGTGGGCCACATTCGCGATCTGCCGCAGCGAGCAGCTGATATCCCAGCCGAATATAAGAAAATTGCTTGGGCTAAAGAGGGTGTAAATATTGAAGAAGATTTCGCTCCGCTTTATGTCATCAATCCAGATAAGCGAGCGAAGGTCAACGAGTTAAAAGCTCTTATGAAAAACGCCGATGAACTGATTCTGGCTACCGATGAGGACCGTGAAGGTGAAGCGATCGCTTGGCACCTAATCGAGGTTCTACGTCCCAAGATTCCGATTAGTCGAATGGTCTTCCACGAAATTACAAAGGAAGCTATCCAAGAGGCAGCACATAACACTCGCGACCTTGATTATCGATTAGTAGATGCGCAGGAGACGCGGCGCGTACTTGATCGACTTTATGGTTATCGACTCTCTCCAGTTCTCTGGAAAAAGGTAATGCCACGTATCAGCGCCGGCCGCGTGCAATCTGTGGCAACCCGATTAATCGTTGAACGTGAACGCGAACGTATGGCCTTCATCTCTTCATCGTGGTGGGATCTCAAGGCGCAGACTGAGAAGAACTTCACAGCACGGTTGATCTCCTTAGGTGGCAAGCGCGTTGCCACCACAAATGATTTTGATGAGAACGGTGGACTCAAAGAGAAATCCGCAAGCAATATTCTCTTGCTTGATGAAGCTTCAGCGAATGAGTTAACACAGAGCCTTAGCGGTCAGAAACTCACCGTTTTGAGTACAGAAGAATCACCTCGCACCGAGCGACCAAAGGCGCCATTTACTACTTCGACGATGCAACAGGATGCCGGATCTCGGCTTGGTTGGGGTGCACAGCTGACCATGCGTGTTGCTCAACGTCTCTACGAAAATGGCTACATCACCTATATGCGTACCGACTCTGTGACGCTTTCGCAGGCTGCCATTTCATCGGCTAGGGCTCAAGCGGCCTCGTTGTACGGCAAGGAGTACATCCCAAGTAGTCCGCGCCTCTATGAGGGAAAGACCAAGAATGCCCAAGAAGCTCACGAAGCGATCCGCCCTGCTGGAGATGTATTTAAGACCCCCGGGGAGCTCGCTCCTGAGTTGAGTCGCGATGAATTTGCTCTCTATGACCTAATTTGGAAGCGAACCATCGCATCCCAGATGGCCGATGCCAAAAAGATGCAGATGCGCGTCGACTTTGAAGCGGTAACAAGGAATAAAGAATCCGCCACTTTTCGCGCAAATGGTTCGGTTATTACCTTCCCCGGCTTCTTAGCTGCATACGAGGATATTCAAGAGGAGGGGGCTGCCGAACTCGATGATGAGGCTAAGCGACTTCCACCTATGTCAGTTGGAGATGTAATTGGTGTTAACAATACACCTGCGAGGGACACGAGACAAAACCTCCCGCCCGCTACACCGAACCTACCTTGGTAAAGAAGTTAGAAGAATTAGGAATCGGTCGGCCATCTACATTCGCATCGATCATCTCTACAATCCAAGATCGTGGATACGTTGCAAAACGTGGACGCGCACTTGTCCCCACCTTCTTAGCATTTAGCGTTACGGGATTACTCGAACAACATTTTTCAAAGTTAGTCGATTATGAATTCACCGCATCGATGGAAGAAGATCTCGACAAGATCGCAAACGGAGAAGCAGATCGCGTTGAATGGTTGACTCGTTTCTTCTATGGTCACGATGATGTTCCAGGCTTAGAAGCTCTCGCATCAGATCTGGGTGCTATTGATGCACAACAGATCAACACAATGAAGATGGGCCAAGATATTGAAATTCGAGTTGGTCGATTTGGTGCATATATTCAGCAGGGCGAAGGCGATAACCGAAAGTTCGCCAACATCCCAGAAAATATGGCGCCTGATGAATTAACTTTGGCGGTTGCGATCGAATTATTGGCTAAACCATCTGGAGAGCGCCAACTTGGAGTTGAACCAGAGACCGGCTATCCATTGGTGGCTAAATCTGGACGCTTTGGTCCCTATGTTGCGCAAGTTTTGCCGGAACCCGAGTTGGTAGTTGATAAGAAGACAGGTGAACTCAAGAAGCCGCGCAAGAAAAAGGATGATGTAAAACCAAAGACCGCCTCGTTGTTATCAACGATGACTTTAGACACCATCACATTAGATGATGCACTTAAATTGATGTCACTGCCACGCACCTTAGGGGAATATGAAGGCGATCCAATCACTGTACAGAATGGTAGATATGGACCATATTTAATCAAGGGTGCCGACTCCCGAACTCTCACCTCTGAAGACCAGCTCTTCACAATTACGCTGGACGAAGCGATCGCAATTTATAAAGAGCCAAAGGTGCGCAGGCGAGGAGTTGCTAAGCCACCAGTAAAAGATTTGGGTATAGATCCTGCGTCACAGAAAGCTGTCTTGGTTAAAGATGGTCGCTTCGGTTTGTATGTCACTGATGGTGAAACTAACGCCACCCTGCGACGCGGCGATACCGTCGAGTTTCTTACGCTTGAACGCGGAATGGAGTTGTTGGCAGGTCGGCGTGCATGGGAGGCAGAGAACGGTGGAGCAACTCGAGTCAAGAAGAAGACAACACGTTCAAAGAAGAGCGCCCCAAGTCTGACTTCGAAGGTAGTCAAGGCAACGGGTGCACCTAAGACTAAGAAGAAGGCGGCCTCTGGAAGAGGAAAAGCCACTTCTAGCGCCACCCTCTAGGCTTAACCTATGTCTCAGGCGATGCCTTACCCATCAGCCCCCGCTCAGTCGGAGTCGCGCAGCGTCCTAGCAATCCCAGCTTTCCGCAAACTTTGGAACAGCATGGCTCTCTCCTCCTTTGGAGATTGGCTGGGACTTTTGGCAACCACCGCGCTCGCCTCCGACTTGGGCGGCAACTACAAAAAGGCAAACTTCGCTATCGCAGGTGTATTCATAGTTCGTCTTCTGCCCGCTGTTTTGCTTGGTCCAATTGCAGGAGTAATCGCAGATAAATTCGATCGTCGCAGACTCATGATCGTCTGTGACATTTTACGTTTTGGTTTCTATCTCTCTATTCCATTGGTGCACACCTATATCTGGTTGTACACCGCAACGGCAATTGTGGAGACGGTTACTTTATTTTGGTCGCCGGCTAAAGAGGCCTCTGTTCCGAACTTGGTGCCGAAAGATAAACTCGAATCAGCTAATCAAATGACGCTGATCGCGAGTTATGGCAGCGCCCCATTCGGCGGAATTATGTTCTCATTGCTTGCCGGCGTAGCAACGGTTATAGCTCCATTTACTAACACGCGTTACTCATCAACTGCCGATCTGGCCTTGTACATTGATTCGGTTACCTTCTTATATACCGCTTGGGTAGTTTATCAACTCAAAAGCATCCCAAAGGGAGCAGCTTCTAAGAGTGCGGTCAATGACAATATTGGAAAGTCGCTGGTCGATGGATTTAAGTTTGTCTCGCACTCGAAGGTAATTAGCGGATTAATTATTGGAATGCTAGGAGCATTCTTTGCCGCTGGCGCCGTTATTGGTCTCGGCAAGACTTTTGTAACAGATCTCAACGCTGGTGATGCCGCCTACGGAATTCTCTTTGTAGCCGTCTTCACGGGACTTGCGTTAGGTATTTGGCTAGGACCAAAAATATTCGGACAATTCTCAAGACGTCGCATCTTTGGAATTTCCTTAACTATCTCCTCCGCATTCTTAGTTATCTTCTCGCTTGTATCCAACATTGTTCTCGCAATCTTGATGACAATTTCACTCGGTGCATTTGCAGGACTCTCCTTCGTAACAGGTATGACGTTATTGGGTATGGAAGTTGAAGATGAGGTTCGCGGTCGAGTAAACGCATTCGTACAATCACTCACTCGGATCTCTCTACTTATTGTTCTTGCCGTTGGTCCAGTTTTAGCTGCTGTTATCGGCAGACATGAATTTACGATTGATAATGTCCACCTGCATTACAGCGGAGCCGCATTTACTCTCTTTGGCGCTGGAATTATTGGTCTCGTTGTAGGTATCTTCTCGTACAAGAGGATGAAGGATCGACCAAATGTCTCCTTCTTCTCGGACATCATGGCGGCGTTCAGAGGCGAACTTGGTGGAATTACAGGACAGAGTCATAAAGGGCTATTTATAGCCTTTGAGGGCGGTGAGGGATCTGGAAAATCAACACAAGCCAACTCTCTCAGGAAGTATTTGACCGGCATCGGTGAATCAGTTGTCATTACACGCGAGCCCGGTGGCACGGTGTTAGGCAAGCAATTACGAAAAATTCTGTTAGATCCTAAGACTGGGGATATCTCCCCTCGCTCTGAAGCTCTTCTGTATGCGGCTGATCGAGCCAACCATGTCTACTCAGTTATACAACCCGCACTGCTGAACGGCGATGTTGTCATTACCGATCGTTATCTCGATTCTTCTATTGCCTATCAAGGGGCTGGACGCGTGCTGCAACCTAACGAGGTTGCTCGGATCTCACGCTGGGCAACCGAGTCACTCACACCGGACCTCACTGTTATCTTGGATCTTCCAGCAGAGATTGGGCTCGGAAGGCTTGAGAGTATTGATCGACTAGAACAAGAACCGTTGGCCTTTCATGAGCGCGTGCGCCGCGAATTCCTCAATTTAGCCAATGTTGATCCTGATCGATATTTTGTTGTCGATGCTACCCAGGATGTGGATGTAATTGCACAACAGATTCAAGACCGAGTCTTTCAATTACCTCAACTAAAGATTAATCGCGAAAAGTCCAAGAAGTAAAAATGTCTGTATTTGATGCACTCGTTGATCAAACAGAGACAGTAGCGGTTCTGAGAGAGGCTACGCGCGCTGCTAAAAATAATGAGGATGAATCTCAGAACATGACTCATGCTTGGCTCTTTACGGGACCTCCCGGTTCAGGTCGCAGCAATGCCGCACTAGCTTTTGCAGCGGCGCTCCTGTGCCCCGACTCTGGATGCAATACATGTATCAACTGCGCGACCGCGCTCAAAGGTACGCATGCCGATGTTGAACTAGTCCGCACCGAAGGCCTCTCTATCAAAATTGAAGAGGTTCGCGAACTTATTACAAGGGCTTCCTGGACGCCATCGGTGGCGCAGTATCGTGTCGTCGTTATTGAAGACGCTGATCGACTCACCGAATCCGCTGCCAACGCCTTGCTAAAGGCAATTGAAGAACCGGGACTTCGAACCGTCTGGTTACTGTGCGCTCCAACTCTTACAGATGTCATGCCAACAATAAGGTCGCGCACGCGTAACCTCACTCTCCGCACTCCGTCAATCAAGGCTGTAACAAAACTCCTAGAGTCAGAGCTAGTTCCAAGTGCAGTCGCCGAACTTTCTGCCAAAGCTTCACAAGGTCATATTGGACGTGCGCGATATCTGGCGAAGAATCCAGAAGCCAGAACTCGTCGCACCGACATTCTTAAATTACCTCTCACCATTACCG
>Ga0073936_10009375_pt1 | contig 12175 bp, 8 predicted proteins | sample AliMusrvi5mmetaG_FD_87041 | JGI IMG/M metagenome (GOLD analysis project Ga0073936, IMG submission 87041) | Freshwater lake bacterial and archeal communities from Alinen Mustajarvi, Finland, to study Microbial Dark Matter (Phase II) - Alinen... | ecosystem: Environmental > Aquatic > Freshwater >... | reverse complement strand
GGCTGGCATCATTTCCAGCGTTATGACCCAGTCGCGAGTTCCTGCTTGCCATCCGCCCCAACTTCTCCGCCAGACGCCGGGCTTCCTCGCTGAGCCGATTCTCGTTCTCTGCCATTTCCTTTGCGCTGGGTGATGGAGCCTCAGGGGAAGCCGCGGGTGATTGTGAATCACTTTGACCTTCCGCGCCGCCCGCTTCCGGCTTGCCGGTGCCCGGACTTCGCGACTCGCTACCGGCGGCTTTGGAGTTGCCGTTGTCGGGACGTTGCAGGGCTGAATTCAACGCTGATTGAGCTCTGGCCAGGTCCTTTGCCTTGTCCAACGCCTCCTAGATTTCCTTATTGGTGACATCCTCCTTCTTGCTCTGTTTGATCGCTTCGAGCACTACCTTTAGCTTCGGGCTGGCCGGTGGTTGTTGGTCAGCCAATGTGGGTGCCGTAGGAAAATTCTCCAGTTCAGGCAGCATGCGCAACACCTGGTACAAATGAGCCAAGGCTCCTTCCTCGACCGGCAACGCTTCAGCGCGGTTCTTTTCCTGTAATCGCGTGGCAGCGTTAGTCATATCCCGGAGGGCCGCCTGCATTTCATTGACGGCGGTCGCCGGAGCGCCGCCACCTTCCAGCGCATCGAGGTACATTTGCCCAAACTCAGCCGCTTCCCTTTGACGCGTCGAAAGGCCGTCAAATTCCTCAGTCTTGGCCTTCGGAGCCAGCGCCGTGCTATCCGCAATGATCTGCTTCTGAATAACCAGCAAATTCACTTTCTGACCTTGGCCTTGCGAAAGGCAGGGCTTCCCCTCCTCGTTAGTGACCTCGACAAAATAGACAGGAGACTTCCCCACACCGGGCCCATCCAGCGTGTTGTTATCGGTCGCCTCGGCGTGATAGGCGACTAACTCGTATTCGTTGAGCCCCATTGCCGAAAGGTCCAGCTCGGCCGTGGCCGTGATTTCACCATCGCTCGTCCTGTCGCGCTTGGCCGGGATCACTTGCTGAGCGGCGCCCAGCTTGTTAACGACCAGTTTGATCTCGCCCACGCCGAAATCATCGGTTACGGACATTTTGACCAGAACCTTGTTCGTGTTCGACGCCCGAATGTCCTTTCCCGGTTCGCTGATTTCGATCTTCGGCGGGTTATCCGGAAGCGCACGGATGTGATAGGGCTTCTCGTTTTCGCCATGGTGTCCCTTCTTATCGACCAACTCGATCCAGTAGTCTGTATCTTTGGTGACCTGGAAACTCCCGCCCCAGCAGCCATTAGTCTCGGGTGTGAGAATCAGTTCCGGCAAAGCCGAGAACCTCAACTTCGCGCTTGCCAGTTCGACGGAGGGTTCGAGGTGCATTTCTGCGATGCTTGCTCGCAGGACGGCGATGTCGGGCGACTTCTGGATGGCGGGCTTCAGCCCGGTGTAATCCGGGAAGCGGATCATAACTGTCAGGTCTTTCACGGCTGGGGGAACATAAGTGGTTATCCTGTAAGTTTCAGACGCCCCGTCTCCGCCCGTGGCGCGGTAGCTCGTATCGGAGCGGATATTGGTCAGCGTCAGCCTATAGATACCTGCAAGCGAATTGGTCAGAGCCACCTCTTGCCATCGGGCAGCCCCCGCTTCCTGCCAATGCAGACGCGGGTTCTTGGGCAAGCGGCCCGAAAAAACATTGGTCACATCGAGATCCCGGCCCACTGGGATCTCAATGTCTCCCGGCGTCACCTCGACCTTCGTGTAATGTGCTTTGGAAAAGGGAATAGTGGTGCGCTGCAAGGCTGTCAGCATGGCCGGCACAGCGATGACCAGGCACAGCAAGCACACCAGGCTCACTCCGAAGATTGCGCCATAAAGGCGCAGTTTACCCCTGTAATTGATTGGGGCTGTTCCCAGTTGCTGTGCCGCCCTGGCCTCAAGAGCTGCCGCTAATTCCGGTTCGTACTCATGAACCAATTGGCGCTCCCCGGATAGATATTCTGCCGCAGTAGAGATTTCGCACCCGAGATCCGGCCGCTTAGATTCGACCTCCAGCGCGCCCTTCTTCAACCCGGTTGGCCGGCGGTAGTAGCCGATCAGGCGCGCAACGCCCCACACGGCCAGCGCCGCAAGCGCAAGGGCACCGGTCGTTCGCACCACCGAAGGCAGCATCCACCAGTAATCCAAGAGGGCGAGCGCCAGCGTGAAGAGCAGAATGGCCTCACATATCGCCAGAAGCCAGCACCGGCGAACGGCCCGGTCTCTCGTTGCGCAGAACTGACTTAAGCGCTGTTGGGCCAGCCTCGCCGGATCGTTCTCAGAATTTGGGTCCATGGTATTCTCCTTGTTGTTTTATCAAGCCGAGCTCCGGTTGGCCACTATCGTCTCCAGGAACAAGAGTCCCAGCGCCGCCAGGAGCAGGAGCCTCCAGAGTTCCTTCCGGTCGGCTCTTAAATCATAGAGCATAGCGTTCGGTGAACTCCGCAGGGGCTCCTGGCTTCGTGCAAGTTGTTGCTGCCAATCCAGCGGGCGCCAAGCCGCGAGATCCGATTCCCGTGGAGGAATGTTGACTGCCAACCGCTGGATCTCCCGGCCGTCCCGGTCTTGCACCGAGTAAAACCCGGGCGCCCACTGACCCGGAGCATGGAGTCGGCCCAGATCGTCCGCTGTTAGCGCCAACTTCTGTCCGCCAGTTTGCTGCAAGACAAACTGGGCCTTTCGCGCTCCAGGGCCAAGGTTGACCTCGAGTTCATCCTCCGCCAGCAGGCTCATCGCCTCCCGAGCGTGGATGTGGGCGTCCCCGCGCGCGAGTTGTTTGCCCAAACCGTGCAACCACGGCACGAAGGTCTTGTGCTTCGGCCAGTCGTTCCAACTTGTGTCGGCAGAGCTGTTGACCAGCGCGACTCGGCCGCGGCCGACGACTCCGATTCCCATCAAGGGCACCCCGTCCTCGAAGTAGGCCGACCATGCAGCCCCCTCGGCCGACGTCAGGGCATAACGCTTATAGAACTGCGGTATGGCCAGATCGCCGCTATCCGGCAAGAGAAAACTGGCAAACGCCGGGGTGTTGGTGTCGAACTCGCCGATCCGCCACCCGCTTGCCACATCCGGAGCAACCTCGATGCTCTTAAGCTGAGCTGGCATCAGGCCGCGAAATTCGTTGTTGTAGCGATTGGCGCTGACCCCCTCTCCCAGGAACAGGAGTAGTCCTCCACCCGCCTGGACGAAACTGGTTAAGGCCTGGCCAGCCCCAGACGGGATGTCCTTCAACCCTGGCAAGACCACGATATCGCAAGGCAGTTGCGCTCCGGAACCCGACAACCTGCGGGCCAAATCCTCCGGAGCAGCCTGGTTGACGATAAAGTCGGATGGCACGGAGTTCGTGGAACTCTCAGACGGACCTAGAGCTGCGGACAGGAAAAAACTGTCTTGCTCGAAGACGCGCCCGGTCTTGCGGCTCTCTACTATCAATACGCGCAAAGGCTCCGGGACGAAAAACGCGGCATACCGGGTGTTGTCGAGTTCGAGCGAGTCTTTGGTCCCCAAGGATGCCGTGGCCTCATGCCAGCCTGGCTTAAGAACCGGAAGAGCGAGGTTGATGTTAGTGGCCGCACCGGCTTTTAGATTCACTGGGACGGACAGAGCCACCCGGCCGTCAATCGCCAACTCCACGTTCGACCCTTCACTCTCTTCGTCACAGAAGCTGGAAACCGCCAGGGAGGGCTGGGCACCTTCGCGCGAGTCTATCTGCAAGTCAGTGATGCTGAGGTTGGGGGAATAAAAATCACCGGCGCTCAACACCTGCATATCCAGCTCCTGTGGAATCAGGCAGCTACCGACGTTCTGACAGGCGCTCCGCTGCATGTCACTCACCACATAAAGCGTCGTCGCGGCCCCTCGGTCTCCTGCCGCCGCGAGCTTCACGGCTTGCTGCAAGCCTTCGACGAGACTGGAGGTGCCGTAAGCCGGCTGCAGCTCAGCGATCGTTTTGCCCAAAACGGCAGGCGGGACGAACCCCGATAGCACCTCGGTGGAACTGGAGCACCCGACCAAAGCGGCTCGATCGTTGCCATCGAGGGCGCCGAGCACCTTTTGCATGAGAGTCTTGGCCTGGCTCCACCTTTGACCGTCTGTCCCCACCGCCAGCATGCTGGCAGAGCGGTCCAGTACAAATATGGCCAGCCGCCGCTGTCGTGCTCCCGGCAGGGCCCCGCCCTGAGGCAGGAACGGCCGGGCAAAAGCGGTCACGAGCAAAGCCAACAGCAGCAGACGCATGGCCAGCAGCAGCCAATTCCGCAGCTTCCGTCTCCGTGAGGATTGCTCGTCCTGCTTCACAAAGAACTGCAGCGTGCTGAATCGCAGGCGCTTGTTCTTGCGTCGAAGCAGCAGATGGATGATCACCGGCACCGTCAAAGCCGCCAGGCCGCTCAGCATCCATGGATTGGTGTAAAACACGTTCGGTAAGGCTTCATGAGCGCTACATCGCGCTACGTCGTTCTAAATACCCGATGAGTGCCACGTCCAGCAGCGCGTCCGTCCGCAAAAGCTGGTAGTCCATTTCCAAATCGATGCACGTTTGCTTGGTTCGGTCACAGAATGCCCCCAACCGCCGTTGATACTCCTGGCGAAAATCATCCGTATGCACCGGCAATTCTTGTCCAGTTTCCAAGTCCTCGAAAAGGTACTCGCCCTCGTAGGGCAATTCCATTTCCTCAGCCGAAAGCACGTGGAAAACGATAACCTCCTGGCGCTGAGCGTGCAAACGGCGCAGCAGCTCGAGAATCGACGCCTCGGCGGTAAAAAAGTCAGAGATGATAACGGCCAGGCCGCGGCGCGCCAGTGTGTCCACGATGCTGAACAGCTTCTGGTCAAAGTGCGTTCCGAGGTGGGCTTTAGCCTGTACCAGCAATTGGAAGATCTCCTCGGCATGGTGGCGGCTGGCCTGCGCCGGGGCCGCCTGCCGGGCTTCCTCCCCGATGAGGACCAGGCCGGGAGCGTCATGCTGACGCACCATGAGCTCGGCGAGCGCGGCGGCCAGGACGCGCGCGTAACGGAACTTGTTCGCATCGCCGGCCCCGAAATCCATCGAGGCGCTTGTGTCCAGGAAGATCTGGCAACGCAGGTTGGTATTGTCTTCGAATTGTTTTACGTAAAGCTCGTCGGTTCGTCCCCAGACCTTCCAATCAATATGGCGCAGGTTGTCGCCCTGCGTGTAGGCTCGGTAGGCGGAAAACTCGGTGCTGTAACCGAGAAATGGGCTGCGATGCAGGCCCGACAGGAAGCCCTCCACGATGCCGCTCGCAACGAGCGACAGATCGTCAATCGCCGCCAGCGTGCGAGCATCAATGTTCAGCGTGCCAGGCATACCGCCTTGGGCGACTTGGTTGCGGCCGTCATTTTCCGTCCAGCTTCACCTGATCGAGGAGCCGCTCGATGATATCGGCGACGGTGACTTTTTGCGCGCGGGCATTGAAGTTCGTCAGTATGCGATGGCGCAGCACCTGGCGTGCGACGGTGCGGACGCCGCCATAGTCAGCGCAATACTTGCCTTGCACCGCTGCCAGGGCCTTGGCCCCCAGGATGAGATATTGCGATGCTCGCGGGCTGGCCCCCCACCGCACATATTCCTTTATGAAAGGAGCTGCCCCCGGATCCTCTGGGCGAGTCGAGGAAACGAGTTTCACTGCAAACCGAATGACTTCGTCCGACACCGGCATGGCCCGAACCAGCTTCTGGATCTCGATGATGTCTTTGGCATCCAGGACGGGGGCCAGCTCGGGCAGTTCCGTGCCGGTGGTGTTGCGCACCACAAGTTCTTCTTCGGCATTGGTCGGATACCCGCAATGGATGCTGAACATAAAGCGGTCGGCTTGCGCCTCCGGCAGCACATAGGTCCCTTCCATTTCGATCGGGTTCTGGGTGGCAAATACGTGAAAAGGAGTGGGCAACGGGTAAGTCTTCGAGCCGATGGTCACTTCATGCTCCTGCATCGTCTGCAGCATCGCGGCCTGGGTTTTGGGTGGAGTACGGTTGATTTCGTCCGCCGGGATCAAATTGGCAAAGATCGGGCCAGGCAGGAATTCCATCCGCCGTTGGCCACTGGCCGGGTCCTCCTGGATTATGTCCGTGCCGGTGATGTCCGAGGGCATCAGGTCGGGAGTGAACTGGATGCGGCTGAACGAAAGGTCCAGCGTGCGGGCCAGGCAGCGGACCAGCAGCGTCTTGGCCAGCCCCGGCACACCAACAATGAGAGCGTGGCCGCCGCAAAATATCGTGAGCAGCACATCATTGATCACCTCCTGCTGGCCAACAATGACGCGGGAGATTTGATGGCAAAGCTGGGTGCGCTGCTCCGACAGCCTCGCGATGGCCTTCACGTCCAGACCTGCCGGGGCACCCAGGGCCGGTGGTGCTTTCGCCATGACTGGTGGGGTATTGAGGGGCGGCACCCGTGCCGTGGAAGCTGCCATTTCGGCCTGTGAAGTTTGCATTTAGTTTATGTATCGGAGTTCTTAGTAATCAATCTCGGTCCTAATCGCCCGCTCCAACTGGACATCCTGAGCACCTTCCATTCAATCTATGAGGCCGCTACTACCCAGACTGCGCATCCAGTATCCTCACGCAGCTCTCCGCGTACGGCTTGGCATTAGAGCGCACAACCCCCCCGCTTGTTCAACTCAATTCCGCATTCCCTGGCACCATACTACGCCTGCCCTGCCGCGGCAACGCGTGACACGCGTGATGAACGACCAGTCATCCAATAGACCCGGCAGCAACACAAAAGTTTCACCCAAAAGGTGGCGAGGCAAGGGTAGGCAGCGGTTGGCCTGCAGGTGAGATGCGCCACGTGATCGCCTCCTCGTCCTCGCATGCCCGAGTTCTCCCTGATTGGTGTGGCTGGAATTGCTCCTCCCGAACCAACAGTACGGTTGCAAAAAGGCCAAGTCTGTGCGACACCAGTTTCATGAGAAGGCTTGGGCTACTCTTGGTTTGGGCTCTGTTGGCGACGACAGCGGTCACCGCCAGCACGCCCCGAGCCCCCAATCCCCCGTCGTCATGGTTTTTGGAGGTTGAGCATACACCTCGGCAGCCGCGATCCGGACAAGAGGTCAAGATCACCGCACGGGTGCAGACGAACGTCACGGCGGTCAAATTAGAATACCAGGTAGTAGACCCGGGAGCTTATGTGGAGCTGAAGGACCCGGCGTATGACAAGAACTGGGTTGCGGTGCCGATGCAGCCTGGTGCCGGATCGCAGAATGGACAGGTGCTGCAGGCGCAGTTGCCGGGCCAACTCCAAAAGCACCGGCGGCTCGTGCGCTACCGACTCACGGCACTCGACAACGCGGGCCATCGGGTCCAGGCGCCAGACCGAGATGGAACGTCTCCGAACTTCGCCTACTTCGTCTATGATGGCCTTCCGGCCTGGACCGGGGCACTGAATCCCCGGAGCTCCGATCCCAAGCTCTCCGAACGCATGACCTTCTCCCCGGAAGCGATGAGCCGCGTGCAGGCATATCATCTCCTGGCCAAAAGAACTGCCGTCGAAAATGCCACCTGGAATGAACAGACTGGGGGTAAAGATTACAAATACACCGGCACTCTGGTCATGGGTCCGAAGGTAATTGATCATGCGAGCTTCCGTGCCCGGGGCGGTGTCTGGCGCTATGCGATGGGCAAGAACATGTGGAAATTCAGCTTCCCGGGTGAAGAAAAGCTACACGGCCGCGATGATTTCGGGCAGGCTTACCCCGGCGCGTGGAGCAAGTTGAACCTCCGCGCGTGCATTCAACAAGGGGATTACGGTCAGCGTGGCGAGCAGGGCCTCTTCGAGAGTGTCGGGTTCCGCCTCCTCAACCTGGCCGGGGTGCCCGCGCCCTTCACACACTGGGTGCAGCTTCGGATAATAGACGAAGGCAACGAGAATCCCTCTGACCAGTACCGAGGCGATTTCTGGGGGCTTTACCTGGCCATTGAGAATGAGGATGGCCATTTTCTGAAGGCCCATCAATTGCCCAGTGGCAATCTCTACAAAATGGAGTACGGCCAAGGTGGGTTGCAGCACCACGGGATCGGTGCGGTAACGAACGGTTCGGATCTCCTCCACTTTATGGGCGAGTATAGGGAAACCCGGTCCGAAGCCTGGTGGCGAACGAACTTCGATCTACCGAGCTATCACAGCTACCGCGCTATTTGCGAGTGCATCCACCACTATGACACTGGGGATGGGAAGAACTACGATTACTATCATAACCCGGTAACAGGACGGTGGCAGATCATCCCCTGGGACATCGACCTCACCTGGGCTGACAACATGTATGGCAGCGGGGATGATCCTTTCAAATACCAGATTTTGTCGCACCCGCAATTCCAGGTCGAATTCCAGAATCGCCTCCGTGAAATCCGCGACCTGCTTTTCAACCCCGAACAGACTGGCCACCTGATCGATGAGTATGCCTCCGTGATCTGTGATCCCGGCGGGAAGCCATCCATTGTGGAGGCAGACCGCCGCAAATGGGATTACCATCCGGTCATGGCTATGGGCGGCAAAGCCGGTCAGGGGCTGTTTTACGAGGCGAGCCCGACCAGAGATTTTCCAGGCATGATACGCCAAATGAAGGACTATGTGAGATCCCGCGGAGCCTGGATCGACTCTTACTTGCTCAAGGATCCCAACATACCGGCGACACCTGCTGCCATTTACGTCGGCCCCACGAACTTTCCTGCCAGTCAGCTTCGATTCCACTCCTCAGCCTACAAGGGAACGGCGGCTTTTTCTGCCCTCGAATGGCGTCTGGCAGAGACCCCGCCCAAAAGTAGCGCGGCATCTCCGTCTGCAGGGCACGGCCTTTACGAAATCCAGGCCGGCTGGGCAAGCGGCGAATCCAACCGGCCTGAGGAAGCGGTTCACATCCCCGGGGCCGTCGCTCAACCTGGCCACGCCTACCGCATCCGTGTGCGTATGAAAGATGTCACCGGGCGCTGGAGCCACTGGTCTCCACCGGTTGCATTCGTAACCGGCGAGGTCTCCAAGTAGGCGAGCGTTCCCCTGGAACCTGCTTGAGTCTTTCAGGACGTCGAGCGAGCCATAGATTTATGGAACAGTCGCTAGCCTACCTCGATGGAGAAATTACGAGCCAAGGCCTCCCGCCGACTCCCCAACCACCGGCAAGAAATGTCACTGGCAACGGTAACCGTAGCGATCTTCAGAATCGCCAGGTCAAGTCCAACTGCACGAGATTGTAGTTGTTGATGGGATTGAGGATTGGCAGGTCCAAGTTACTGCCGCCCGTGCCCAGCCCTTTGTTGATGGTCTGTGCATAGCCATACCGGACGGTACCAATAATGCAATCGGTGATGCTGTAAGCGAAGGCCGCATAGACACCCTGAAGGTTGGCGCGGCCTTCGAAGAAGTCCGAGTCCAGCAGGTTCGGGTCCGCTGCGTATTGTTCCACATGCTGCCAATAAACCCGGGCCTCCCAGGTGTTCCTTTTCGAGGTCTGACCATAGACCAGGCCGAGATTGCCGTAACCGACGCCCACCTGATACGCTTTGTTCTGGCCAGTGACAGCGAAAGGCAAGTTCCCGTCTGGCGCCGTGGCGCCCACCGCGGCCTGCGCCCGGCTATTACCCGAGAAGTTGTAGGCAAAGTCGCCGAAGACCCGAGCCTTGTGCTCACCGAGCTTGAAATTAAACTCGACCGGCGTTTCAAAGACCAGCAAGTCGTTAATGCCGTTCTGGTTGTAACCGGGAGTATTGGGATTCAGGCCATTCAGGCCCTGGCCGCTGAACGGCTGGTTCAGACCGTTGTTCTGACCGTGCCCGGTATAATTGTAAAGCACCGGAGCGATCTTGAGGGTCGCGTCCTTGGAGAGTTTGACCGATGCGCCCAACTGCCATGCCAGCAGGAAGGTATCGGAGGATGGAATCGAGTTATCGGGGTTGCTGTCTTGATACATGAACTGGCCGAACGTGGCGAACAAATCCACGTTGCCAACGGTGTATTTGAACTTCTCGGCCGCGCCCTCCGGATTGATGTCCGAGTCCCAGATCAACGGCGTGACATACAGCGGCATCGGCATCTTGCCGACCGTTAGTTCGAGCCAATCACTCGCCCGCCAACCGAGATACGCCTGGCCGATGCCGATCGTATCACTGTTCTTAGCCGAGGGTGTGGGGTTGGTGTCGTCCCCAAAGGTCACCCACGGCGAGCGCGGGTTGCTCGAGGTCTCCACCCGCAGGCCGTAGTAGAAGTCATCGAAGAGGTCGCCGCGAAGCCCAAGGCGAACCGCATAGCGGAATCGCTCTCGGTAGTAAGTATCCCCTGAGGCGCCCGAACCGGGCGCATTATCGGCCCCGCGGTATTCATAGCGGAAGCGCACATCGCCATAGAGACCGATGCTCTTGATGGCGTCGTTTATTCTCCATTTCGAGGCACTGGGTAACTTTTCCTCCGAGGCATTAACCAGATTGGTCTGAGCCTCGGCGAGCGCGGTCTTCGCCTCCTGCTCGGTCAGAAAGCCCTTCTTGACCAGGGCATTCAGCGCCGGGTCGGAGGTTTGGGCACTTGCGTTAACGCAGATTCCCAGACCGACGATCCAGGCCAGCACTCCGGGAGCTAGAGTCCGACAGGTTTTAACAATATTGTTCATGGTTCAATTTGTAGTGTCGCTTCAGTAATAGAGGGTGTTACGAAAGTTTTTGCATGTGGCTTGCTTGCAATCACATATGGTGGAGTAAATCAACTTTTGTGCCGATTGATCGCGGTACTGTGTTGAGCACGATAAGCCAAAACCTCACAAAGGCAGCACTGGCATTGATGATTGCTTACATTGGAGATTCTGGAATCCGGATTAGTCTCAGCACCCGCAAGTTTCGTAGACCTCGTTTTCATTCAATAAAATCAGGGCTGAGCGCTTTTGCTTTCGTAACACCCTCTAATAGAGAATCTGAAGCCGGAATGTTACGGGCAGGTGTCGTTTGTGTTACAATCCCGTGACAAAGAACCACGAACCGCTAGCGTTGGATTATCGTAGACGCCAGATCGGGCGCAAGGCGTGTCAGCCCATCGGACTCACGGGGCTTGGTCGTTCGGCTTCGACGCAGCCGACGGAGACTTGGTGGCGACGCCTGGTTTCTGAGTCTTGCCTGTATCGGGCACCAACTTCTTCCTCGCTGGCTCCGCTGCCTTCTTCGCTCCATCGGCCTTAGCCTTCGCCAGCTTCTTCAGGGCTTTGCTCAAACGCTTTTGTACCTTCTCCCAGGCACGGCGTTGCTCGCGTGCCTTATCCTCCGCTGCGGTGGCTAATTTCTTGGCCTGTTTAGCCGCTTTCCGTAATCGTTTATGTTCGATGCGAGCCTGTTCGGTCTTCACTTTGGCAGCTTTGGCGCTGCGTTGGAGTTCGGCGGCTTTGCGTTCAGCAAGTAGAAAGTCCTGTTGAGCCTCGGTCGCGGCCCTCTGGAGTTCGTTGAGTTTCATATAGCAACCTCTATGAAGTGTGCAGTTTTAAGCCCAGCGCTGATTTTCGTCAATCGAAAAAAACAGTGACACTGTACTCGGGCGATTTCGCGAGTCCTTGGAAAGGTCAATAGGGACGCCTCGGCCACGCGCAAGCCATGGACCGGCATGTCTTCAGCAATGGGATGGCATGGGGAAAGCAAGGGGAAAGCAGGGGGAGAGTCTTCCCCTTGCTTTCCCCTTGCTTTCCCCATGCTATACTCCTGCTGTTTTATGGCTTGCGGGTGACTGGATCTCAACGTCTTGGCCCAACGCACTGTCTCAGAGCGTTTCGAGGGCCAGGTTTCGACGGTAAAACCTGGGCGCATTGGCGATTCCTTGGGGAGCCGGGCAGGGACGCCTCGGCGAGGCGTCCCTGCCAAGGACTCGCGAATGCGCCCGGAATCAACGACCTGGCCCTTTTCCGTTTGTTAGGAATGCCTTTTGCCCCTTAAGATCCTCCCGACATGCGCACGCACGCCCTGACTTCGGACTTCGGACTTTGACTCTCATGCCTGGCGTCCATTTCCTTCCCTCCGGCAAGGCAGCCCAGGTGCCGCCGCAGACCAAGCTGATCGAGGCGGCGCGGCAGGCGGGGGTGGAAATCGAGTCTCCCTGCGGCGGCGAAGGCACCTGCGGCAAGTGCCTGGTCCGAGTGACGGGCGGCGAGGTGGATTCGCGCAGCCTCGGCACGCTGCCTGCCGCGCCGCCTCGATCAGCTT
>Ga0073936_10009374_pt1 | contig 12176 bp, 10 predicted proteins | sample AliMusrvi5mmetaG_FD_87041 | JGI IMG/M metagenome (GOLD analysis project Ga0073936, IMG submission 87041) | Freshwater lake bacterial and archeal communities from Alinen Mustajarvi, Finland, to study Microbial Dark Matter (Phase II) - Alinen... | ecosystem: Environmental > Aquatic > Freshwater >... | reverse complement strand
GCCTCCTGATCGGTATCATAATCGTACCATTGCACGGACTGGCAGGCCCGGGAAATCGCGGCCCCGAGCAGCACGATGGTCCAGCTTGTCTGGAGCCAGACCAGAAACAGAGGCAGTGCGGCAAAGCCGCCATACACGGCATTGTAGCCGGCAATGCCGATCTGAAATTTTATATAGACCCACTGCATGAGCTGGTAGGCCGTGCCTGCTATGACGCTGGCAATCAGCCCCGGCGCCAGCCTGACCCGGGTATTGGGCATAAAGATATACAGAAAGCTGAACAGCGCCCAGATGAAGCAGTACGGCAGCAGTCCCAGGCCCGCAGAAATAAGCGGGCCAGCGATTTCAAGCATTGCGAGCTTTTGTGCGATAAGCTGGGCCTGAGCAGCTATGGTCACGGTGAGACTGCCGGCCATGATGGCCAGCACAGGACAAATGAGCATGGCAGAGAGGTAATCTGAAAACTTGCGGTTCAGCGATCGGGCCCTGCCCACGCCCCAGATTTCATTGAAAGCATCCTCGATGTTGCCGAGCATTTTCACCACGGTCCAGAGCAGGGCCGCCACGCCGATGCCAGCCACAACGCCGCCCCGCGTATTTTCAATCAGGGCGCGGGCGAAGGCGATGATGCGCGTGACAGCCTCCTGCTGCCCCTGCAGGTTATCGATCAGCTGGCGCTCCAGAAGTTGCTCAACCCCGAAGCCCTTGGCAATGCCGAAAACAAGGGCGGCAACCGGCACGATGGACAGCAGCGTTAAATACGTAAGCGCGCAGGCTTTCTGCTGGCACTGCGTCCGAACGAACACGCGGCCGGCCAGCACCCCGGCCCGCACGGACCGCAACCACAGGGCCCTCGCCCCGTGGAGATCCTTCAGCGCGAGGTTCCAGATACTTTCGGAAAAGTAGGCAATAATCTTTTGCAGCATATAGATTCCCCCTTACCTCATGTGCCGGGCTGGTTCGCGGCAGTTTCACAAAGCCGGCACTATTCGCGTTCAGTATCGCAATTCAAATCAGGATGAAGCAATCAACACAACATAGATTAAACACTATAATGCAAAAAATTTCGCGGTTAAACATAAAAAACCTACACTTTTTTATTTTCGAGGTTACGCCTGCCTGCTGCCCGGGATGACCAGGGAAAAGGCTTACAGCGCCCCGCGGCCTGCCTGCTCAATTTTTGCGCAATTCGTTAAACCGACCCGTATTTAAAAGGCAAACTCGCATTTCAGCAGAGTTTTCAACAGACTTTTCACAATCTGTGTGGATTGCTGAAAAAGCCCATATACAGTGGCCGAAGCGCTTTAACTCCACAACATATAAACATTCTGAAATCAGCCCCGCATCTATCCCACTGATAAAACAGGCATTGCCTATTACTATAACATTTGTTATATTTTTAGCGGGCCGTCTTTAGTCCGATTATTCACCCTGACAGAGAAATGCATGCCCATGTTTGCCCTAGTTGACTGCAATAATTTCTATGTCTCCTGCGAGCGGGTCTTTTGCCCGGCCCTCGTCGGAAAACCGGTTGTGGTGCTGTCTAACAATGACGGCTGCGTAATCGCCCGCTCCAGCGAGGCCAAAGCCCTGGGCATTGCCATGGGAGCACCATTTTTTAAAAGCCGGGACCTGTTCGAAAAACACAATGTACGGTTCTTCTCCTCAAACTATGCCCTCTACGGCGATATGTCCGGCCGCGTCATGACAACGCTCGAGCAGTTTACGCCTGATCTTGAGATATACTCGATTGACGAAGCATTTCTCTGCCTTGACGGTTTTTCGGATTTAACGAGCTATGCCCAGCGCATACGCCTAACGGTCAGGCAGCACACCGGTATACCGGTTTCCATCGGCATTGCCCCGACAAAAACGCTTGCCAAGCTCGCCAATAAAATTGCCAAAAAAGATGCCTCTCTGCAGGGAGTTCTTGATCTTGCGGACGCTCACAACATTGACAGCCTGCTGGCAGGGGTGGCGGTCGAGGATGTCTGGGGCGTCGGCGCGAGGTATGCGGCAATGCTCGGCCGCCACGGCATCACAAACGCCTGTCAGCTGAAAAACGCCGGCGACGGCTTCATACACAAAACCATGACAATCGCGGGCCTGAGAACCGTGCGCGAGCTGCGGGGCGAGCCCTGCATTGAGCTTGAGCAGTCTCCAGCCCCGAAAAAAGCAATCGGCTCTTCGCGCTCCTTCGGCAGGCCGGTTGATGATATGGCCGAGCTGCTTGAATCAGTTTCCGAGTATGTGAGCAGGGCCGCTGAAAAGCTCCGGCGGCAGCACTGCGCAGCCTCCCTCGTGCAGGTGTATCTCACGACAAACCGGTTCAAGGATGAACCCCAATACGCAAACTACCTGTCATGCACCCTCCCTTCACCGACAGCATACACGCCTGAACTCATCAGCTGCGCCCAGGCCTGCATCAGGGCCATCTACCGAAAGGGCTACCGGTATAAAAAGACCGGCATCCTGCTTTCGGGTATCACGCCGGCAAACGGGCTGCAGCTTAACATTTTTGCCGGGGGCCGGCGCACCCGCGGGGATGAAAAAGCGCTCATGCATGCCCTGGACAGCCTGAACCGGCGCTATGGCAGCAACACCGTGCAGTTTGCCTCATCGGGTATCGACAAGCGCTGGAAGATGCTCCAGTCGTACAAATCGCCCTTCTATACAACGCGCTGGGATGAACTGCCCGCGGTAAAGGCATAAGGACAGGGGGAAGGAGTTTGGAGTTCAGAGTTCGGAGTTCAAAGGTTCAGGGGGCAGGGGCCAAGATTCGGAGCGTAGGGGCGGGGTCACACCGCCCGTTAATCCAAAATCCGCATTCCAAAATCTAAAAAGCGGGCGTGACGGCCGCAAAATTTTCAAGCGTCCGCTCCACCGACCGGCGGCTGTTGCGGGTGATGATGCCAAGGCGCAGGCCCTGGCTGCGCAGCCAGCTGATAAGCTCTTCGGCGCCGTCATTGGGCTCTGAACCGGCGGCAGCTTCGGTCTCGAAGCGGTCCAGCTGTGCAAACAATCGCTGCCGCCCGGCCGCATCGGGCAGGCTTTCGATATATTCCAGTATGGGCATGCCCGGCGGGCATTCCAGCGTCTTTCTGATGGCTTCAAAGTTCAGGGCGCCGGGCCGGGTAAGCGTGCCGTCAAAATCAAACAGAACGGCCTTGAGTGAGAGGGGCTTCTTCTTCATGGTGGGGGCTCCTGCAGTCCGGGTTCAGCTTCCCGCGTGGACCTTTTTATATCCTTATATGGGACTCGCACGAGCGCTTGTCAATGATTTGCGGCCGCATTTGCCTTGACACACAGTCATCCTCATTTTATATGTTGCCTATCCAAAAGCGAGTCCCTATCATTACTATTGAAATTTCGTTCCGGAAAGGCGCTGCGTGCTTTAAGCATTGTCCCGGTTTCAGAAAACGGCCACTTCATTGTCTGCCGGAAACCACAGCCAAAGGCTGTGGCGGCAGAAGGCAACCTGGAACTTCGTGCCCTTGGATTCCCCCGTCAGGGCAGTCCAGGCCAGCTGTTATGCGGGTGGGTGTTGACTTCTCAAACCAGTTCATGAGTCATGTATTGAATGAGGAGGAGGCATGAAAGCAAAAGATTTGATGATACCCCTGCAGGATTATCTAACGCCGGACAACAACCTCAGGGAGGCGGTCAACCGCCTCCGGACCGCTGTCAGAGGCGAAGACAGGGTGGGCGTTAAGGGACTGCCCGTTCTCGCCAGTGATGGCAAGCTTGTCGGAATACTCTCCATTCGTGATATTATTAAAGCCATTTACCCCACCTACATGTCGATGATGAACCTCGGTCAGTTCAGCTGGGACGGGATGCTGGAAAACCTTGCCAGGCAGGCAGGGGGGAGGAAAGTGGATGAATTCATGACCCGCGATGTGATAACGGCTGCCGAGGATGATCCGTTGATGGAATGCGTCGATCTTATGTTCAAGCACAATGTCAGGCGGCTGCCGGTCCTGGACCGGTCACGAAGGGTCATGGGAATGATCTACGAACGGGATGTCTTCTTTGCGATTACGAAATCCATGCTCGAAGAAAACAGCGGGGGTGAAAAATGACAGAGCACGCAACCGCTGCGGTGACTCAGATTGTCATGGGGCCGGTGTTTTGGATCGCGACAGTTCTGTTTCTTGCGACCTACGCCCTGATCATTTGGGAGAAAGTGCATAAGACGATTGTCGCGATCTTCGGCGCTGCGCTCATGATCGTAGCCGGTATCATGACCCAGGAAGAGGCTTTCTATTCAATCGACCTCGGAGTGGACTGGAACGTGATCTTTCTCCTGATCAGTATGATGATCATCATCAACATCATGAAGCCGACCGGCTGTTTCGAGTATCTCGCGATCAAGAGCGCCAAGATCGCCAGGGGACAGCCGTTCATGATCATGGCCATATTCTCAGTTGTGACCGCAGTCGTCTCGGCCTTTCTCGACAATGTGACGACGGTCCTGCTTATCGCGCCGGTGACGCTCATCATCTGTCAGGCCCTTGAGCTCGACATTGTTCCTTTTTTGATCAGCGAAGCCATTTCTTCGAACATCGGCGGCACGGCAACACTCATCGGAGACCCCCCGAATATCATGATCGCCTCAAAGGCGCAGCTGGACTTCATGGCCTTTATCTATCACCTGACGCCGGTGATCATCGTAGTTCTCGCAGCCTACATCGTCAGCATCAAATTAATCTTCGGCCGGCGCATGACGGTGAAGGAGGAACTGCGCTTGCGGGTCATGGCGATGGATGAGAAAAAAGCGATCACGGACCCAATCCTGATCCGCAAGTCGCTGGTTGTCCTCGCAGTCACGATCACCGGTTTCGTCGTCCACGGGATGCTGAACCTGCAGCCGGCGACGATTGCCCTGTTCGGGGCGGGCTTGCTCCTTCTGGTTTCCGGGAACAGGGAACCGCAGAAAATACTGGCCGAGGCGGAGTGGGCTTCGCTTTTCTTCTTCATTGGGCTGTTCATCATCATCGGCGGTGTCGTGAAGGTAGGGCTGATGAAGTGGATGGCCATCGAAGTCCTCAAAATCACCCATGGGAACCTCTTCGGAACGACTATGATGGTCATGTGGTTTTCCGCTTTCGCCTCAGCCTTCATCGATAACATCCCGTATGTGGCGACGATGAACCCCCTGATTATCGACATGGCCAGGCAACTCTGGCCGAACCTGGAAGGAGTGGCTCTTTTACACCATCCGGATCTGATGCCGATGTGGTGGTCGCTGGCGCTCGGTGCCTGTTTGGGAGGCAATGGAACGGCGATCGGGGCTTCGGCCAATGTCGTGGTCATCGGCATGGCTGAGAAGATGGGCCATCCGATCTCATTCAAGAAATTTATGCTCTACGGAATGCCTCTGATGATCGAGTCGGTCATCATTTCGACGCTCTATGTCTGGCTCCGGTACTATGTCTTTAAATTTTAAGATATTGCTGAAAAATACGCGCGGGGTAACAGCAAACTTTGATAAAAACGGCGCAGGGGCGCGAATAAGGAGTCGATATTCAGAAGCCAGGAGAAAAAAGGCAAAGGTCAGAAGTTATGACAGCAGAAAAGTCGGGATGAAGAAGTCGGAAAATAGCGGGAAATCGAAAGGAATAGAAACAATGCATCAATAGCTACTGGCAGTGAAGAATGGTTGCAAACGGGTTTTTTACGGCATCATTTCACTAAACACCAGGACGCAAATGTGCTTTGCTTTGTATCCCGGATTCTGACTACTGCTGTACCCGGCTACTCATCCTCTTCTTCTGCTGCTTTCTGCATGAGCTTGCGGAATTTGCGCAGGGCGATATCGCGCTTGAGGCGCGAAAGCCTGTCGATGATAAGCAGCCCGTCGAGATGGTCAATCTCATGCTGAAACGCGCGGGCAAGCAGGTCCTCGGCGTCAAAGGTCAGCTCCTTGCCGTTTATGTCGAAACCCTTTACCTGCACGTTCGCAAATCGCTTCACGTCCACATTCAGCTTCGGCAGGCACAGGCAGCCCTCTTCGCTTTTTACATGGCCCTCGCTCAGGGTGATGCGCGGGTTGATAAGCTTTATCAGACCTTCGCCGATGTCAACGGCGATGATTTTCTGCAGAATGCCGACCTGGGGCGCGGCAAGCCCGACGCCCTTTGAGCGGTACATGGCCTCTGCCATTGCCGCGCAGATATTCACCGTTTCTTCCGTAATATTCTCCACGGCCGCGCTTTTTTTGCGGATCAGGGGATCGGGGTAAATGAGAATTTCAAGCTTGTCCATTGCATGTTCCTGTGGCCGACTGCATTGCGCCCTCGCGGCGGCTCAAAATAAAAGGGCCATTTGAGGTTACGGCAATCGTATGCTCAAAGTGGGCAGACAGTTTTTCATCCCGCGTAACAGCGGTCCAGCCGTCCTCAAGGATTTTCACTTTATAGGTGCCCTGGTTGACCATGGGCTCAAGGGCGAAAACCATGCCCTGCTTCAGGCGAGGATTGTAGGCGGCGGGGGTATAGAAGTTGGGCACCTGCGGGTCCTCGTGCAGGTTGCGGCCGATGCCGTGTCCGACAAAATCGCGCACCACGCTGAAGCCCGCCGCCTCCACATGCGACTGCACGGCAATAGAAACATCTGAAAGCCGGTTGCCTTCCCGCGCCTTTTCAATGCCGAGATACAGTGACTCTTCGGTGACCCGCATGAGCCGTTCGGCCACGGGGCTTACCGGCCCGACGCCGACCGTGATGGCAGCGTCTCCATAATAGCCTTCCAGCAGCACGCCGATATCAAGGCTTGCAATATCGCCCTTTTTCAGCGCCCGCTTGCCCGGTATGCCGTGAACGACCTCTTCGTTGACGGAGATGCACAGGGTCGCGGGATAGCCCCGGTACCCTTTAAACGCCGGAACGCCTTTGTTACTGCGGATAAAGTCTTCGGCAATCCGGTCAAGCTCCAGCGTGGTGATGCCGGGCTTGATATGCGTGCGAAGCTCATCGAGCGTATCGGCAACCATGATGTTGGCCCGTTGCAGCAAGCGGAGATCTTCTGTGTTTTTGAGCAAAATCATGGCATGGAAAAGCGCAAATATTTTATAAAGAAAGCAGGCATAGATATAACAAATTACCTTCTGAAAAGCAAATGTAATGCCGCCGAAAGATTTTAACTTGACAGAGCTGTCTCTGCCGTATCATAAGCACGCATATAATTTGAGAGATTTTTCCGGAGAATATACTATGCGCAAAGCTGTTTTTTTAGACCGCGACGGCACGCTGAATATAGAAAAAGGCTATATTCACGACATCGGTGAGGTGGAATTATATCCGGGAGCAGCACGCTCCGTGCGCCTGCTCAATGATGCGGGAATTCTTGCGATCCTTGCCACCAACCAAACCGGCGCTGCCCGGGGGTATTATGGCATTGAGCATGTGCGCGGCTTAAACAATAAAGTGCAGGAGCTGCTGCACCAGGAGGCTGGCGCGCGGCTTGATGCGGTGTACTATTGCCCGCATTACCAGGATGGTGTCGTCCCGGAATTTACCCGTACCTGCGATTGCCGCAAGCCGGCCCCCGGCATGATTCTGCAGGCTGCCGGAGATTTTAAAGATATCGATCTTGCAGAGTCATATGTTATCGGCGACAAGGCCACCGATATTACCTTCGCCCGCAATGCCGGCTGCCGCGGAATCCTTGTGCTCACGGGCTATGGCGGGCAGGTGCTTGCCGGCGAGTATCAGGTGCTGGAAGTTGCGCCGGAAAAAGTGTGCGCCGATATTGTTGAAGCGGTGAACTATATCCTGCAGCAGTAGCGGCGGTCTGCAAATTGCCTTTGCAACAAGGCCAGAGTGCTCGCAGTGCGCACCGCATGACTTACAATAAAAACGGCGGCTGCAGCATGAGATTCAGCCGCCGTACCTTACGCTGACTTTAGTTATGATGCCGGCGCAGGATCAAGTATAAGACACAGGGCTTCCGTGCAGCCTATAGTAATACATACCGCTCTGTCAAAGTTAACTTACGTGAAAGGAGCCTTCGCATGAAGATAACACGCAGAGATTTTATCCAGAAAACCGCGGCGCTGACCGCCACCGCGGCACTTCCCGCATCGCTTTTTAATCCTTTAGCTTCCTGGGCCGCTGCGCCGCCGAAAGCAACCATTGCCGCAGTAACCGGCAGCCGCACTGCGGCAGTGCATAAGGCCATGGCGCTTCTCGGCGGCATGGAAAAATTTGTCAAAAAAGGCAGCCGGGTGTGCCTGAAGCCCAATATGTCATTTCCGCACGGGCCCGAGCGGGCAACCAACACACATCCCGAGGTGGTGGCGGCGGTAGCACGCCTGTGCATTGACGCCGGGGCAGCGGAGGTTATTATTATCGATTACCCCTTTAACCCGCCGGAAAAATGCCTCGGTCTTTCCGGCATAGCGGACGCCTGCAAAGAAATAAAAAACACGCATTCCTTTGCCATTTATGATGAAAAACTCTTTGAGCCGGTTGCCATCAAAAACGGCAAAACGCTCAAGGAAGTAAAAATCATCAAGGACGTGCTCAGAAGCGATGTGATTATAAGCGTGCCGACAGCAAAATCCCACTCCACAACCGGCGTAAGCCTTGGCATGAAGGGCCTTATGGGCCTTATCTGGGACAGAAAATATTTTCATGCCTCCGTGGATATCAACCCTGCCATTGCCGAGCTTGCCGCAACCGTGAAGGTGAACCTGGTGGTGCTTGACGCCTCGCGGGCCCTGCTTACCGCCGGGCCGTCGGGCCCCGGGCTTATAGCATACCCCAATACCATTGTTGCCGGCACCGATCAGGTGGCAGTAGACGCATACGGCGTAACACTGGCTAAATGGTATGGCCAGGGCTTTACCCCGATGCAGGTTAAGCACATAGCCGCAGCCCACGGCCTGGGGCTTGGCACTGCTGATCTCGATGAGGTGCAAGTCCTGAAAGCAGCGGTATGAGACGCGGGATACAGCTTTTTTCCCTGATTCTGTTCGCTCTGCTTTTTGTGCTCAGTCCGCTGGTTGAGAAGCTCGCGCTGCCGCCGGATCTTTTCCTGAAAGCCGATCCCCTGCTTGGCATTTCAGCAGTGCTTGCCTCGCGGCGCCTTCTCGGCCTGCTGCTCTGGAGCCTGCCGGTTCTCTTGAGCGCGTTTGTCGCCGGCAGATTTTTCTGCGGCTGGCTATGCCCGCTCGGGACCTGCTTTGAGCTGTGCAGCACAAAAAAGGCGCAGAAGAAAAACCCCGTGCCGAAAAAAGCAAAATTCTACCTGCTGCTGTTTCTCCTTGCCGCCGCTGCCTGCACAGTAAATATTGCCGGCATTTTTGATCCCATCGCACTGATCACCCGCGCGTTCACCATTATATTGTATCCGCTGACCATGCTGGGTGCGGCAACAGGACTTGAAATTTTTCGGCCTGCGGCGGATTACCTGAGCCTTATCACCCTTTCCCATGCGCAGGTTCACGAGCCCGTTTTTTCGCTTCTTCCGCTCACCGTGATTGTCATGCTGGCGCTGTTTGTTCTGAATTATACCTACCCCCGATTCTGGTGCCGCAGCCTATGCCCGCTCGGCGCGCTGCTCGGAGTTGGGGCGAGGCTGGGGTTTTTCAGGCGCAGGGTAACAGACGGCTGCACGAGCTGCATGAAATGCGCCCGTGATTGCCCCGCCGGGGCACTAGGCCAGGAGCCGCGGGAGTATGACCCTCAGGAGTGCATTTGCTGCCTGAAATGCGGGAAAATATGCCCGGCCCATGCGGTCGACTTTTCTCCCGGCACCGGCGCTGCCGCCGGCCAAACCGATATGGGCCGCCGCGGACTTTTGACTACTGCTGCCGCAGGGGCTTTAACCGCCTTTGCCATTACTAAAGATACAGCGGAAAAGGTCAATGAAAACAGGCTCATCCGGCCGCCGGGCGCGCTGCCCGAGTCCCTGTTTCAGGGCACCTGCATCCGCTGCGGCCAGTGCATGAAGATATGCCCCACCAATACGCTGCAGCCCTGCTTGTTTGAAGCCGGTATTGCCGGCATCTGGTCGCCGCGGCTCAAGACCCGGCTTGCGGGCTGCGATCAGACCTGCTCTCTATGCGGCACAGTCTGCCCCACCGGAGCCATACGCGAACTGACTTTGGACGAAAAAAAACACGCAAAGCTCGGCACTGCCTCTCTCGACCGCAACCGCTGCCTTGTCTGGGCGCAGGACCGGCTGTGCCTGATATGTGATGAACAGTGCCCGTACAATGCGATTGTGTTTAAATGGAAGGACGGCATGCGGCGGCCTATTGTGATCGACACCAAGTGCAATGGCTGCGGGTTTTGCGAGCAGGTCTGCCCGGTGCAGGGCCGCTCGGCAATCGAAGTATCGCAGCATGGCGAAATTCGTCTTGCCGAGGGCTCCTATATCGAAAAAGCACGGGAGCTGCAGCTTGAATTCAAAAATGAGCCCGGCGATGACGCATTCATTCAGGAATCCGAACAACCCGAAAGCGCTTCTCCCCAAAAACTTCCCGAAGGCATTAGAGCAAATTAAGAATGAGATGGCCATATTCCAATGCAATTGATGCCACCTCACCCCCATCCTGGCGGAGAGGGTGATGCCGGTATTTCTTTCACCATGATTATTTTCGGTCATTTCAACTTAAAATTGCTCTAATAAAAAAAGCCTGGCTGCTCTCTGCGGCAGCCAGGCTTTCCGGAAACCCCGGTGTCAGTTTTAGAGCATGTAACTTTATTCTGGAGCCGTTTGCACCGGGGAGTTATTGGCTCATTCGCCCGTGCTATATTCTCCCAAGATACGCCAATTGTGGAAATAGGCCAATGGCTCGAACAGCACGGGCTGCTTCACCAAAACCTCCCCGGTGGCCCTATGGCTACAGCATTTTGTTACATGCTCTAATAATGTAAGCGCTGGCGGCGATCAATACGTTTTCTGCAGATTGCCGGTAGAGAACATGGAGGGCGCCACCTCGATGCCCACGCCGCGCACGGTCTGCGTGCTTACCGCGGCCCATATCCGCTCGAGATCAATGACATGGCAGCCCACCACATAGTTTTTCATTTCGCCGCTCCCGGTTTTTATATCCTGCGTGAACTGCTCGATATATTTCCAGAGCTGCCCCTTGCGGTCATAGATTTCCGTTGCCAGTATGATGTAGGTTTCCGGATCGACATACCAGACCCGCTTGCCGTAAACATAATCCTTATCCTTGCTTACCACCTCGACAACTAGTGTTTTTATCCGCTCGCGGGCAAGGTTGTTAAAAAGCGTTTGCCCGTTGCGCCGCTCGAGCTTTGTAATATCGGTATGGCGCGGGCTAAGCAGCTCCCGCGTGCCGGTCAGGCTGTAAGTGTTGCTGGTGATCTGGCCGTTCCAGCAGAACTCATCATCATAAATAACGATCGAGCCTTCAACATAATCGGTGCGCTGGGCGGCTGAAAGGCGGGTGAGCCTGCGGGTCGACGAATTGTACATCCACTGATCATCGGACAGGGCAGGGTCGAGATACCGCAGATTGAAGCGGCGCGTATTGGCGTATTCATTCGGCTTATACATATGATAAAACCCGGCCCAGTGAATGCCTTTGGGGTTTTCGCTGATCCTGGGCTTTGGGTCGCGGTCGACGCGGTGCGCAAAAAACAGCTCCCAGCAGTCGGCGTCCTGCGGCCGTTCGGCATGAAGCTTTACCTCGACGGTGGGCGTATACCGCCGGTACTGCGAGCTGTCGCCCCGGGTATTGAAGTCATAATTCCAGGCGATTTCAGCGCCGTTTTTAGGATTCGGAAACGGCATGCCGCTCAGATCAGCATAGTTTTCAATAAGGCCTTTATCATTGACCTTGACCAGGGGGGCATTTTTTCTGGTGGCCGCAATCATACCCTGCGTTTCAACAATGCGCTTGTAGGGCGCCACCATAAAATAAAAGCCGTCTTCCGGTGCCTGCCAGATTATCTGGTCCTTGTAGAGTTTTACGAGCGTGCCGGGAAGAAAGTCCGCAACCTGCTCTATATTAGTTCTGTCGATTTTTTTGCCGGACCACTGCGCTTCCCACTGCTGAAGCTTTTCAAGTTCCTGTCCGCTGTATGCCGCAACGGGAAACTGGCTGTCCTGTGCCCATGCCGGCATGGCCAGCACAAGGCCTAACACTGTGAAAAGTACTGCTTTTTTCATGACTAACCTCCGTAATACGTTTAAAT
>Ga0073936_10009373_pt1 | contig 12178 bp, 6 predicted proteins | sample AliMusrvi5mmetaG_FD_87041 | JGI IMG/M metagenome (GOLD analysis project Ga0073936, IMG submission 87041) | Freshwater lake bacterial and archeal communities from Alinen Mustajarvi, Finland, to study Microbial Dark Matter (Phase II) - Alinen... | ecosystem: Environmental > Aquatic > Freshwater >... | reverse complement strand
TGGTTCGTCGGTGGTGGGCGTGGCGGTTCCGCTGACGTTCACGATCAGAAACACCGGCACGGCCAGCCTGACCGGCGTGGCGGTGACCAGGGATGGTACCAACAGCGCGGATTTCACGGTGACCGCGAGTCCTGCGGCGAGTGTGGCGGCGGCGGGCACCACGACCTTCACGGTTTCGTTCAATCCGGCGGCCAGCGGGACGCGCACCGCGGCGCTGCACATCGCCAGCAATGATGCGACCCACAATCCATTCGACATCGTCCTAACAGGAACCGGCACGGTGGCGGGAGCGAAAACCATGATCGCCATCGAGCAACCCGTGGGCACGGTGCTGACTTCGGGTGAAACCAGGAGTTTTCCCGAGGTTGCGTTGCTGAAATCGGCAACGATGGCATTCACCGTGCGCAATACGCTGCCTGTTCCTATTCACACCCACGCCATCAACCTGAGACTCAACAAGGTATCCATTTCAGGTGCCAATGCGGCGGAATTCCGGGTGATCGGCAGTTATGTCAAGAAAATCAAGCCGGGTGCGAGCACGACGATCAGCGTGCGGTTCACGCCGAAGACCGCGGGGCCCAAAGAGGCATTGCTTACAATCCTCAGCAATGCGCCGGGTCAGAGCCCATATTCAGTTAGGCTGCGTGGAAACACCCCACTCCCCGACAATCGGGATGAGGCGTCGGCAAGCGATCAAGCGAACAAGACTGCGGCGACACCGAGGGCGGTCACGCCGGCTGCGATGGCGAATGTTGGCAGCGGCGGCGCGTCACCACAACTCATGCAGAGTGTTGCGGATGCGGGTTCGCAGTTCGTGATGGCGCGGATCAATGGCCAGGATTATCCCGCGCTGAGTTTCCGGCGCTTGAAAAATCCCGGATCCCTGAATTATGTGGTCGAGGAATCGAGCGACCTGCGGAACTGGAGTCCCGTGCCGGTGCCGTGGCAGGTGATCGGCCCCATCGTTGACGAGGGTGACGGCGGCGAGCGACTCACCGTGCGTGCCTTCACCCCGATGACCGCGGACAGCCGGCACTTCCTGCGGCTCCGGGTCGAGGATGGCCAGTGATCCATTGACCAGCGGCTCGGAGGGGAAAGAAGATCGACTGAGGCTTTGCTCCAGCACTTTGATGGGAACCTGGCGTAGGAGTTCGGCTTCAGCATGGCCTCGAAGCCGTCCGTCGGGGAGAAAGCGTTTGACAATCGCCGGAATCAGGATTCGATGGGTCGAACAAGATTGTGAATCTGGAATCCGCCATCCCACCACTATGAGCACGCCGTCTGCCGCACGTTTTTTCCGCCCAGGTTTTCTCACATCTTGGTTCGGTGTCCTGGCGGGCGTCGCCCAGATTCTAGGCATGGCAGGGGAGGCTGCCGCCGCGCCCACGATCGTCGTAGAACAACCGGCTGGCACCATCCGGACATCGAACATCAGCACGGTGAGCTTCACCCCATCGGCGCTGGGCAAGGCAGTGCAGCTGATATTTACCATCAAAAACACGGGCACGACCGACCTGACTGTTAGTGCCCTGACCTTGGACGGGACAAACAAAGACGACTACACGGTAACCACCCCCCCGGGCGCTACCGTGTCGCCATTAGCCACCACGACTTTTGTTGTGACTTTCAATCCATCCGCCATAGGACTGCGTAAGGCAATGTTGCATATCGAGAGTACCGACACGACGAACACGCCTTTCAACATCGCTCTGGAAGGCATAGGAACGGTCCCACAGATTGCTGTTTACCAACCGGCAGGCACGGCCCTGACTTCGGGCAGCAGCACTCCGGTGGATTTCTCAGGGTCGCCGGTCGGCACCGGTGTGGACAAATCATTCACCATCAAAAACGTGGGACAGGCTGACTTGACGGTTGGTACCGTGACCATCGACGGGCTTAACAGCGCCGACTTCAAGATCACACCTCCCGCCAGCACGACCATCACTGCCGGCAATACCGTCACTTTCACCGTGACTTTCAATCCATCGGCCAGCGGCCCGCGCACCGCGACATTGCATATCCCGAGCAATGACACGACGAATACTCCTTTCAACGTCAATCTCGCTGGCAGCGGTCAGACTACGGTGATCGCCGTCGAGCAACCGGCGGGCACGGTGCTTGTTTCGGGAACGAGCACGGTGGACTTCGGATCACCGACGGTGGGTTCGGTGGTGACGCGGACCTTCACGATCAGAAACACCGGGGCTGCGATCCTCACGGGTGTTGCGGTGACCAGGGACGGCACGAACAGCGCGGATTTCACCGTCACCGCCAGCCCGGCGACAACCGTTGCGACGTCGGGCAACACGGTTTTCACGGTATCCTTCAAACCTGCGGCCAGCGGCACGCGCACCGCGACATTGCATATCGCAGGCAGCGACGCGACGAACACTCCATTCGACATTCCTCTAACAGGAATCGGTCTGGCTCCGCTGATCGCTGTCGAGGAACCGGCGGGCACCTCCCTGACTTCGGATACCAGCACGGTGAATTGTTCTTCGGTGGTGGGCACGGCGGTGCCGTTGACCTTCACGATCAAGAACACCGGCACGTCAAACCTGTCGGTCACGGGCGTGACAATATCCGGCACTAACAGCACGGACTTCACGGTCACGACCAGTCCGGCGGCGATTGTGGCGGCGGCGGGTGCCACGACGTTCACCGTGACGTTCAATCCGCCGGCCCTCGGAACCCGCACCGCGATTTTGCATATCGCGAGTGATGACACCCCCCATTCTCCGTTCAACATCAATCTATCAGGATTCGTGGCCGTTTCCATGCTGCCGAGCATGGAGGTGGATGATCCGGATGGTGCCAAATTGACGTCGGAAACCAGTACGGCGGATTGCGGATCCTGCATGGTTGGCGCGAGCAAAACCGTGACTTTCACCATCAGGAACAACGGCGCGGCCGACTTGACCAACCTTGCCGCCACTGTCACCAGGCGCAGGGCCAACAGTACGAACTACACGGTTGCCGCTCCTCAGGCCACGACCGTGATTGGGGGAGATAGCACGACCGTCGTGGTGACATTCAAGCCATTGATCAAGGGCGTGATCACCTCGACGTTGCATATCACGAGCAACGACTTGAATTACCCCACCTTCGATATCAATCTCACAGGAATGGGGATGACGCGGCCCCTGCCGTTGCTGGTGGTCGAGGATGAGAATAGCGCCCGTCTGACAGCGAATACCAGCAAGGTCGATTTCGGCCCCCCCCTGGTGGTGAATGTGGATCCGTCCAATTCCCAGACGTTCACCATCAAGAATACCGGCCTGGCGGGTCTGACAGGGCTTGCCGTGACCGCCACCAAGGACAAGAGCGCCAGCGCGGATTTCACGGTGACTCCGCCAGCGGCGACAGTCCTCGCGGCGGGAGACAGCGCAACATTTACGGTGGATTTCAGTCCAAAGGCCAACGGTGTCCGCACGGCAACGTTGCATATAGCGAGCAATGACGCGACGCATCATCCATTCGACATCGCGCTGACAGGGACGGGCCTGGCTCCGGCGATCGCGGTGGAGGCGCCCACGGGCACCAACCAGCTTGCGGGCACCGGCAAGATCAATTTCGGAAATTCCCTGGTGAGCCTACCGGGCACACCACATATGATGACCGTCACCATTAGGAATAGCGGTGCCAAAATATTGAATGTGAGTGGCGTGACGGTGAACGGGACGAACAGCGCGGACTACGCGGTTTCCAATCCTGCCTTGTCCGCGGTTCCGGCAAATGGTGGCAGCACGACGTTCCCCGTGACGTTCACGCCATCTGCCAACGGCCTGCGCACTGCGACGTTGCATGTCAATAGCGATGACCCGACGCACCCTTCCTTTGACATTGCGCTCACGGGAACCGGGGTGGGCGGTGTCGGTGCCACCCCCATGATCGAAGTCGATCAACCTGTGGGCACCCCCTTGATTTCCGGCGGAACCGCGAAGTTCCAATCGGATGGGTCACTCAAGCCGATAAGCGTTCCTTTCACCGTTCTTAACATCCTGCCGGTGCCTGGTGCCAAACTGAAGATCAGCAAGGTGAGCATTACTGGTCCCAATGCCACTGAATTCAAGGTGACGGGAAGTTATGGCAAAACGATCGTGCCGGGCGCGAGCACGACGATCCAAGTGAAATTCACGCCGAAAACCGCTGGACAAAAGGAGGCCATGCTTTCGATTCAAAGCAATGCGCCGGGCCAAAGCCCATATTATGTGAGACTGGTCGGGAGTTCGACCACCATTGTCAGCATTGGCAAACCGGGAGATGGCGGCAATCCGAAGTCGGCCGTGGCGGTTCCGAGAGTTGCCATGCCGCCCGCTAACGCGGCGATAGCGGCGGCCGGAGCGGTTGACATGTCCGCACAAATCATGCAAGCGGCGGCGGATGCCGCGCCGCGCTTCGTGGTGGCGAAGGTGGCCGGCCATGACTGGCCCGCCCTGAGCTTCCGGCGGTGGAAGTCGCCCGGATCGCTAACCTATAGGGTCGAGCAATCCGCCGATATGCAAAACTGGAGTCTGGTGCCGACGCCATGGCAAGTTGTCGGCGACATCGTGGACGAGGGGAACGGGTGCGAGCGGCTTACCGTGCCGGCATCCGAATCAATGAGCGATGGCGGGCAACTTTACCTGCGGGTCCGGGTGCAGGACGGGCCGTGAGACGGAGCGACCCGTTGGGCATGCGCGTCAACTTAAGAGGCATAAGGGTTTCAGCAAAATTCTTCAGGGCCGAAGGCCTGGCCATATAACAGCCTAGGCCAACGGCCTAGGTTCCCGCAAACCCCAGCAATTCCAAGGGCTGAAAGCCCGTAATATAGGACGTTTGATAGGCAATCCCACGTTTGATAGGTCGGGCTTTCAGCCCTCAATATTCATGGTGATGCCATTACCCAGGGCGTTGCCCTGGGTTGGTATGGAGTGGGCCTTTGGCCCTTGAATACCCGCGAATTCAAGGCCTATTGCCCTTAACTTGACACGCATGACCGTTGGGACGACATGAATCCGCCTTGATGAGCGGTGGGAACAAGTTCCGCCGCCGCGGCGTCGGTGAGCGGCTCGACTCCATCCAAGGCCTCGACCAGCTCCGGCATTTGTGAAACCTCCTGGAGATGGACCGCGTGGATGGTGAACGGAAAAACGAATTCGTGCCGCTTGGCAATCACGCGGGCCCGTTCGAACAATTCGGACATCCCCAGTGAACCGTTGTCGGAAGCGAACATGACAACCGTGCCGTCGGAGGGAATGGGAATACAGAACACCGCCTTGAAGCAGGTTTTCAGTGCCTTGATTTTCTCCTTAATCAAATAGTCGTAACCGAGCAGATTGACCACCACGACGCCATCGGCACCGAGATGATCCTTGCATGTCTGATAGAACTCCAGTGTGGCAAGCAGCGGAGGGCTGTAACCGACGCCGCGAAAAGCATCCACCATGATGATATCGTAGCGGACATCCGGATCGCGCGTGGCCAGGAACTGCCGCCCGTCCTCCACGAAGATTTGCTGGCGATCGTCAGGCAGGATGCCGCAGAATTCGCGCGCCACGTCCACCACATCCGGATCGATGTCGGTGCTTTCGATACGCACATGTGGGAAATAGTGATGCAGCACCATCGGGACGCGGCCGGCGCCGAATCCCAGCACATACACCCGCGACGGTTCGGGTTGCCACAACAAACCCAGAGTCATGACCTGGGTGAAACCCGCATAAAGGTCCAGCGGATTGGCGAAATCGAAATCGGAAATGACTTCGCGGCTCTGGCCGCCCAGAAACATCAACTCCAGGCGGGTGCCAATCTTGCGAACCAACAGATTGTGCATCGACCCCGGACACTCGTGGACCGTTCCGTCGGGAAGATCCCGCAGGAACGCGACGCACCCGGTGATCGCCGCCAGATTCCGTTGTTGCCAATCGTTGCCAATCATTTCCCTTTCAAGGTTTCATCCTTCGGGCGGTGCTTTGTGCTCGTCATTCAGTTTGACCGGCACCGGAACGATGGCGAGTTTGGTGCTTTTGGCAAGCAATCCGGCGGCGGTGGGGTGCACCGTCATTCTGATGGAACCACTCTCAGCGGCACCGGCCATGGCCAAGCCCAGTCGGCTAGCCGTGGGTTTTCCCGGGTTGTCGATTCCGCCGACCTGCCACTTGCCGGCGGCGGAAAACGCGACATCCACCTGGAGCACCGCGTCGTTGCCGCCGTCGATGAGGAAGCGGGCGTTGCGATCCCTGCCGTCTATCAGATACCAAGTGCCGAAGCCCGCCAGGGCGGTAGCGAACGCGGACGGCTTGGCGAATGTGAAGCGGTCCTCGATCACCAGGCTGCCATCGCCATCGCGCTGATAGATCCACTGCCGCTCGAGTTTTTTCACGCCGCTGCCCGGGTAGGCGGATGTCATGTCGATGGTCATGGTGTCGCGTGCTTCGGTGAAGCCGGTGGCGAGCACTTGGCCGCGGCAATCATTGCCCTCGGCCTGCAAGAATCCCGCGACCACCGGAACCGAGTGGGCATAGGACCCCATGACGGTCAGCTTGAAACGGTCACGGCTGAAGGTTTCCGCCCGATAGACCATGGCGCCCGGATCGGCGAGCACCGTGCGGCCCTGCCACACCACCACCGTGGTGCCGACGTCATTGTGATGATGGTTCTCCGCGTTGTGGCCGCCCTTCCATGCTGCGGCCAAACCGCCAGTCCGTGCCGGCCTGACCACGCACACCCCGCTCTGCGCAAACCACGAATGCAAGGGCAGGGGAGTGCAGCCGGATGATTGGCCCGCTCCCGTGCCGCGCGGTGCCGCTTCACGCCGGATTGCCAGATCGATCAATGTCTGATAGAGCGTCGGCGATTCCGCCAGCACACCGGACGCGCTGCCGGCGAACGGCCGCCGTTCAAGCCGCCAGCGGACGACCTCTAACAGCCTGGAGTCCGGTTTTGCGGTGAGCGGGCAATCGGCGAATGCCGGATAGATGCCATGGGCGATTTCCAACATAGCCGGCGCTTCGGCGATCCGGCGTACGGTTGCGCCCTTGAGCAAATCCACCTGGCCGCCGGTTTGCGCCTGCAGGATTTCCGCCAACACCACGAAGTGGCCGAAGCCGTAGTTCCAATAACCCAGACCCTCGCTGCAATAACCGTCCTCCGGAAAACCTGATAGAAATATCTTCATGTTGCCGAGCGCCCACTCCACCGCCTTGGCCCGCGTTTCCCGCGAGGGTTCGCTGGCGAGGATGGCACCCACCGCGCCGGCGGTGCAGACCGCGTTCCAGTTGTGGTTGGCGCGGGTCCACCAATGGCCGGCGATCACGTCCTTGGGCGCGGTGCCGTCGATGGTGCGCAACACGGGTCCGGTCAGGCGCCGCGCCACGTTGGCCCGCATCAATTCGATGGTTGGCGCGGGCAGGCGTCCGTCCAGCAGCCATGCGGCGAGCGCCATCTGATAGCCGTTGGATGCGGCCGCCAGATCGGCATACGGGTTGCCGCCCTTGAAGACCTGGTTGCCGCGGTCATGGGCCGGCAACACCCATGAGGGATCAGCGCACAAGCTTCTGACGGATTCATCAATGGCCGCAAGGAATGAGCCCTTGCCTTCGAGGCACTCGCCCACCACCAATTCCTTGAGGCGGTTCCAGCGGTGCGAGTGTTGTTCCTGATAGCGGGAACGATCACCGTTCTTTTGATAATCAAGGTATCGTTCCGCATCAAATGGCGGCATCGGCTGCTTGAGCGCTGCTTGCGCACGTTTCATTGCGGCAGCCGCTTCCGGCGTCTTCGCCCACTCGCCCCACCACCCGCGGTCCGACGCCGGCCGCCCGATCCCGCACGGCTGCGGCGGCAACGAGTTTGCTAGATCCGCGGCGGGTGCGGAGGAAAACAACGGACCTACCGACAAAACGACTGTTAGAACCAATGGCTTCATGAAGTGGAAACTGGCGTGTCCATACTCGATGAATCGCAGTGGTCTTTCAGCGACCGGAGTGGCTGCGCTCCTTAAGGAGGCACCACCCTTGCATGCTGGGAGGAGGGGCGGGGATTTGGGGAAAGTTTGAATTTCGGGTTTTCGTTGGCGGGATTTCGGGCATGGTTGCGAGGTGGATTCGATCACGCATGCGGCGGTGGGAGCGGCACTGGGAGAATGGTTGCTGGGCAAGCGGCTGGGGAACCGTGCCTTGGCATGGGGTGCGGTGATCGGGATTTTGCCGGATTTGGATGCGGTGTCGTTGCCGTTTTGCGACGCGGCGGGGGTGCTGTGGTGGCATCGGGGGCCGAGCCACTCGCTGCTGCTGATGGTTTTGGTTTCGTTGGCTGCGGCGCCCTGGTTGGCGAAGCGGTGGAAACGGGACAAGGTGAGCAAGGTTTGGGCGGGATTTTTTGTGTTTGTGGTGTGGGGTTCGCATGTGTTGCTCGATTGTTTCACGGTTTACGGCACGGCGGTGTGGTGGCCGTTTCCCGTGCCGCGGGTGGCATTCAATCATTTGTTCATCATCGATCCGGTTTTCACCCTGCCATTGGTGGTGACCTTGTGTTGGCTGGCGTTCCTGCGGACGAAGAAACAAGGGCCGAAACGGCGCAGGCTGAATGCGTGGGGCCTCGGGCTGGCGGCCGCCTACGCGCTGCTGAGCGTGGGGATGAAATTCGTGGTTTCGGCGGGATTCGATGCGGATTTGGCGCGGCGCGGGGTGATCTGCCGTCGCCGGATGGAGGCACCCACGCCTTTCAACATTCTGTTATGGCGTTCGGTGGTGGATTGTGGCGACGAGTTTTGGGTGGGTTACCGGTCGGTGTTCGAGTTTCCGTCGTCGCCGGTGCGCTGGACGGTTTACCCGCAGGACGGAAACGCGCTGGCCGGGATGCGGGATCTGCGGGAAGTCAAAACCCTGATGTGGTTCACCGACGGCTGGTGGATCGCCCGTCCCCACTCCAAAGGCGCATGGCTGGGTGATCTCCGCTTCGACGAAGCCCGCAGCTGGGGTGACAAAAAAACCATGGTGGACAGCCGCTTGGCATTCGCCTGGAACATCAACTCTAACGACAAGGGAGACCGTCTGCAGCCGCTGCATCCAGTCAGGGTGAGGCCCGGCGAGATCCTCCGGCGCATGGCCGCGCGGCTATTTGGCGATCGCGAGGCATGGGAAGCCAACCCGCGGCTGGCCGGCGTGACGGGCAGTTTGCCGGAAGTTCTGGAGGTGAAGGAATGACTGCCGCTCCAAAACGCGGGCCAGCTCGATCACTACGGGCGGCCCGTGTCCGCTCAGAAAACCCGCGCTTGAAAGTTCTCGCCATTGGCGATGGATGTGATGCCATCCTGGCATTTGAGCACCCACAGGCCGTTGCGGTATGCGTGGCGGTCACTCTCCTCCTCAAAGCTAAGGGCCGCCAAGCCACCCTGCACATCCCAAGCCGCGTATTCGCCGAAGGCCTGCTTAAAGCGATTGAGCTTGTCGATGTGCCAGGTGACATCCTCGACCTTGCAGGTGGTTTTGACCTCCACGACTACGATGATTCCGCTATCCACCAAGGTCATATCCACCTCGATCTCGTGTCCTTCGTCGTCCCGACCGGACCGGCGTCCGGTCAATTGCCTGACGGCCACCCCGCGGGCCTGAAACAATCGCACAGTCCCCGGGCGCATCAGCGCCTCCACCAGTTTCCCCCATTGGCTGGTGAACAATCCGCTTAACTCCTTGATCTTCCGGTCCGTTTCCTGCATCTGGCGGTCCGTTTCCCGCTGGGAAAGGGCCAGCTGTTCGACGATTTGCCTGAGTTCCGCTGTGGACATGGATGGAACTTGTCATTCCCGGCACCCTCTGTCAAGGAGCGTGCGTAATCCTTCCTGCCCAGCCCGTACCGCATTTCCCGGGCGCAGACTGGAACAACACGCCTCCCGGATCGCGCTGACATGCTCTGGTGTTTTGCCCGGGGCCATCAGTCCGGCGGCCAATTCCCGTGAGCCTTGGCTCAGAAGCTTCCGGTGGAATAGGCGGCTGGCTTGTGCCGGACCGTAAGCTTTTCTTCCATCGCAAGAAATCTTCGCTTTTGTCGGCCCGGGAATGGGCTATCAATTGTGGCGGAGTGAAAATCTGTCTTGCCATTCTTGTTATGGCCGTCACGGCGCTTGCCGGATCCAGCGATCCCGGCGCAACCGCCGTGCATTTCCTGGAAATGGTGCGCACCAAAAAACTCAATCTGGAACCCGGTGGCGATACCGCCCTGTCGCCGCAAACCAGCGAACAAAAACGCAAGGAAATCGCCCGTCGGCTTGAGCGCTTGGCCCGCGATCTCGGGACTGATCCGTTGGAGGTGGGTGCCATGAAACTCGATGACGATTTGGCTGCGGTGCTGGTGCGGAAAATCGGTGGATTTGATCCCGGCCGGCTGCAGGTTATTGCGGTGGCCATGGTGAAGCGTGGTGCGGATTGGGCGGTCGCGCCGGTGCCGGCATCCTTTGAGAATTCGGGTGTCGGCTACGCTGCCGTGCTGCGGCAACGTCTCGCTTCCCTCGAAGACTGGATGCTCCGCGAACAGGCGATCGATTTGCAGAAACTCCGCGACCAGTCGGCGGATCGCATGCGCCGGAAGATCAGCGAAAGCCTGCCGCTCGAAACGTTGCGCAACCTGACTTCCAAACAAGCCGCCGAGCGCTTTCTGGCAGCCTGCGACCGGCGCGATTTGCCGGAGATCTTCGGCTTGTTAGGCGGTTTGGCAAGCCCCTTGCCCAATGACTGGTCGTTGCGTCTCAGGGCCGCCGAGACCGCCGTGGCCGCCGCTGCCGAGGGCAGGCACCCGTGGCGTCTGCTCATCGCTGCGGAGGTGTTGCGGGTTCTCGTCCATCACGAGGAGGACGGCGACAGCGCCACGATCTCCATCGGCTGTCTGGATCCTGCCGGAAATCCGCCCCGCGTTCTGGTGCCACGGATCGAACTGGTCCATCTGGATCTTTCCAAATCCTCGGACGGATTGTGGCGTATCGATCCGCCCGAGTCATTTCTGCAGGAGGAAACCACTCCTGAAGAAGCAGTCGATGACGCCCCGGACCCTGAATTGTTAGAAGCATTTCCGGCGAAGCTCGCCGCGCTGTACCCACCGGTGGCCCAGCCCACGGCGGAACAAGCCCGGCAGGTGCTGCTGGACACGCTGCGCACCGGCAGTCCGGGCGCGTTGTTCGCGCACATCCGGCTTGACCGCAATGAGTTGGCGGCGCGCAATTCCTGTGTTCGCGCTGCCGGGATCTGGTGGACTTTGCGCGAACCATCGAATGTCGGATGTGCCTTGCCGCTCGCCTGGCAGGAGGACGAACATCATGCCGCCGCCGCCTGCCAATTTTTTTCCGCCCGCAATCCCGACCGGCTGGACCTGATGGTTTTGTATTTTGATAAATCCGCCGGGGGTTGGTTCTGGACTCCCGATCCCGGACCGGAAACCGAAAAATCCTTCCACGAATGGAGCGAAGTCCAAACCAAACGCTGGCAGGACGAATGGCAGAATGCCATCCTGAAAGAATGTCCGGTCCTCGGGAAAATCCCGGACTCCGGCGCACCCGCAGACGATGAATCGCGGCAACTGGTCGAAGCGTGGTTCAAGGCCACCCGCGCTGGCGATGTCATGGCCGCCCTGCGTCTCACCGCGAGGTTGGATTTGGCGGACAGCCCGGCCGCGTTGCTCCGGAATCTCGGTTATGAAATGACCGGCACCCGCCATAACCCGAACCCGCCAACCATCGCAGGCATCCACCGCGGCGGGATCCTCACCGCCGTCGGCACCCGATCCGCCACGGAGGGCGCGCCATCGTTTCCGCTCTATCCCGTGATCGCCACCCCCAAGGGACCGCGAATCCTGTTGGAAATCGACTTGTTCGCCGCTGGCAGTCGCAGCCGGGATTTTCTCAACAAGACCGCCCTTGCCCGGTTGCGCAAAGCCAGCGCCGATGCCACCGATGATCTGGCAAGCCTCTACGCCGAGCACCAGACCAAAGTCGCAACACCCGCCAAACCCTGAGTCCCGCGTGGCAGCCTCCTCCAATTCCTCAGTAACAGGGGATGGGATTCACAAGCGCATGGCAAAATACTCTGTCGGGGCCGGAGCAAAACTAGACAGAGACGGTTCAAAACTAGACAGCAGAGACGGTTCAAAACTGGATTATTTCTGTTAGCCGAGGAATCGACTGGCGATCAACGGGCAAGGTTGGCAG
>Ga0073936_10009370_pt1 | contig 12180 bp, 10 predicted proteins | sample AliMusrvi5mmetaG_FD_87041 | JGI IMG/M metagenome (GOLD analysis project Ga0073936, IMG submission 87041) | Freshwater lake bacterial and archeal communities from Alinen Mustajarvi, Finland, to study Microbial Dark Matter (Phase II) - Alinen... | ecosystem: Environmental > Aquatic > Freshwater >... | reverse complement strand
GCTGCATCAGAAATCACCAGAAATTGAAGGGTAAAAGTACAATATCCTGCAATCCATAGTGATATATTTCCATGACCTTATCAAGTTAAATCAATTACATGAGTATTTTTCAAGGCCAACTAAATACATTCCCTGTAGCCATTATAGTACCGATATCCATCCCGGTCACGCCAGCGGCCATGACCATAGCCTTTCCTCTATGCTCCTAACGGCCGTTCCCCCCCCCTTCTCCGGCGGTAGGAATGATCATCGCCGTAGGATGGTGCTGCGTTTACACTGCCGATTACTACGGTTAAAATTAACCCCATCATTACCTTGCCCACTATGTAGCTACAATTCCATCCATTTGGTTTTATCATAAAGCACCTCCATTCTTGGATGGATTCCAACAGGCTGTTTGGCTTCAATATTTAAGTGCACAACCGCACCGATCATTTTCTCTTATGTTTTCCGGTTATCCCTTTATGGAAGATTGTATCGGCACTCTTCTTCTGTTCATCCGACATACTGGCATACAACTCCTCGAAGGGCGGGATAAACTTCTTCACCTGACTTAAATGGACTTCGGTTATTTGACTATGAAATTTCATATGCTCGACAGCGTTCATGGTCTTGCTGTTTTCACGCATATCCTTGGTAAAGGCATCCATCTCTTTCGCATTTTCCTGCATCACCTGCGTGAGGTTATTCCATAATTTTTCCTGAGCACCGGTGATTTTCAGTGAACCTTGCAGCTCTTTGATACGGGCCTCGGTATGATCGACAGCAGACATTCTTTCGACGGCTGGAGATGATGTTTTAGCGGCTGGGGAAGCAATAGAAAGATTTACATTCGCCCAAAAGAGCATTGAAAAAAAAGCCGCCATGACTACAACAATACGTGTAACTGGGAAAGCACCCTGATGAATATCTCGTTTCATAATTTGTCTCCTGAAAAATTTAGGCTTGCATGATTGCAAACGCTAAGAGCAGCGTTTCTGTTTGAATTGCTCAATTTCTTCGATCTATAGAATGCCTGTCTGCGACGCATTGAATCATCTACCCCCTTCTTTATTGCTTCGTGGAGCAGCCCTCCTTTATTGCAGACCTGGAAGATCTTCATATTTTCTGCTCCTCGCTGTTTCAAATGGGTAGCGTCTTGATAATCAGGGCTGAGATTGGTAAAAGCTTCGTCATGAAAGACACCAACCTTTTGCAATTGGCCCTAGACTTGAAACTGCCGTGGAAGGTTTCATCATTAGAATCCAACCTCGAGCAAAAGCGTCTTGATATCAAAATTGATTTTGTTAAAAGCAGTACCTTTTTCTGCCCTCAATGAAGCCAAGTTGACTTGAGAGTCATACGACACCGTGGAGAAGAGTTGGCGGCATTTAAATTTTTCCCAGCACGAAGCATACCTGACCGTCAGAGTGGCCAGGATAGATTGCCCAAAGTGGGGGGTGCGCTTGATTGACGATCTACCATGGGCTCGGCGGGATCGCTGGCATTTTTAGAGGCGGTACTCTGCATAGTCGTAGTTTCTCAATTCGCAAGTAGAACACGCAAAAAAGGTTGTTTTCCCAAGTTCCTTATTAAGGACCTCTTCGTTGAAAAAGATGTCGCTTCCACACTCAGGACACATTTCTACAGCAATACAGTTACTAACATGATTATGCCACCCTGTTTTCCTTGGGGAAAAGCTGCCTATCTGTTGTATCAACAGCTTATTCATTAAGGATTTCTCCGGTAGTGAGGTCTCGTTCTCATTGTGATATTTCCATTTTGGTTCTTGAGATATTAAGGCAAAATCGAATTTCCTGGATTTTATTAGGCCGATGCCGCCTGCACGAACAGACAATTTTTCCGCTGCTTATTATTTGAGCAATCTATGTGCCGATTTGCAACACTCCGTGCAATGACACGCATCATGTTGATATTTAGTGAGAATTATAAGAAAAACTATTGCGGACTGATCTAGAACGACCATAAAGTAGGGGTCACATCTAACCGTTGGTCATATATGGCCTTTCTAGGTGTTCTAGATAGTGTGGGGGTGCTAAAGATAAGGAGGGAGTGTGCAGTCACAGCAGATAGACCCTGCAACATGCTCGATGATTGTTTCCGACTGCTGGCCAAGGAATGTTCGTATTGCCCGTTCTTCACCCAAACAGTTGCATATGACGCATCTCTGAGTGCTCCATGGAGGAGCCTCCCCGATTATGGGGTTATCTTCAACCAACAAAACGCTTATCCTACTTTGGCCAATGCACCTCGCTTCAAAGAGTCTTTTCTGCTGCCCTCTGTTTGAAAAACAAAATACAAGTTAGCATAAATGCAAAAAGAGCAACCGAAGCTGAATAGCGGCTTAATGCCAGCCCTCCAGCATTGAGTGGCTTATCAAGAAGATCTCCGACCACGGCTCCAAGAGGGCGCGTGAGAATAAATGCTGCCCAGAACAGTATGGTGCGAGATATTTTTGTCCAGTAGTACGCCGCAGCCACAACTCCCAGCAAAACGGTGAATACCAGCGCACTACCTCCGTAACCTAGCCCAGCAGTATCGGCGGTCCAGTCGCCGAGTGCAGTCCCTAGGGTTTGAGAAAACATGATTGTCATCCAATAGAACATCTCAGCCTTTGGCGAACTGATGGTATTGATTGATACCGAACCAAGTGACCAATACCAGATAAACAGCGACATCATCAGCAAGATAAACAGTAAAGATGCCCCCCCTGCGTATCCTATTCCAAGAGAACGATCAGCAAAATCCGCCAACGTCGTTCCAACTGTTGTCGTTGCGATGATAGTTGTCCAGAAGAGGAATGGGTGAAAGGTCTTTGCCTTAATTTGGGCCGCCACAGCGACTAGAAAGATTGCTGCGAAAATGGCCGTTCCAACAAGGTACCCCAGTTGCATCGACATAGATACAGCATCACCACCGGTTTCGCCCAGTGTGGTAGCAGCGATTTTAATAATCCAGAAGATCAAAGTAACTTCTGGAATCTTGCCCAAAGTATGTTCGGTAGTATTGTCCATACGACTTTCCTTTTTTGCCTATGTTATCGAAAGATATTCATTTAATTTTTGAGAGTATTTGACCCTACCTAACGAAGAAAACATCTTCGATTCTATCGACAAGCCCTTCTCCATGGATTTTTTTAAAACATCCTCGTCAATGCTTTATTTTTGCCCAACTGTCAAAATCATAAAGGTATCAGGTTTAATGTGCGGGCGAGGCTGGGGATGCTTTTCGGTAGGCGGATCAAAGCCTTCGGTTTCAGCGGCAGCAAGGTAAAGCCGGTGCTCCGCTGGATCGAGCGTCACCGTACGTGCCGTTGGCATCGTCGATACTGTTTGTAGGACCTTGTAATGGTCAGGAGACGTCGCGCCTACTACGGTTAGTGTGCCATCCCCATTTGAGCTAAAGGCAAGCTTTGTTTTAGCGTCAAAGACTGCACCGTCGCTGGACGCGCCGATGGGCAGAGTGTCCATGATTTTGCCAGTTGCGCCATCAACCACGACCATGACCTTGTTGCCACAGACGGCAAACAAGCGGTTCATATCAGTGTCGATGGCGAGTCCGGTAGGAGCTTCGCAGCTTGGACTAAGATTATAGTGAGCAATGACCTTTAATTCCTTGGTGTCGACAATGGCTATCTGTGACTTATCTTCCAGATTGACGTAAAGCTTTCCTTTGCCGTCAACCACAGAAAACTCAGGCTGACCATCAAGCTTGATCGTAGCGGCAACAGTTTCATCTTTAGCATTAAGGACGGTCATATCACCGCTGTCGCCGTTGGCGACAAAAACACGCTGCGTTGGCTCATCATAAACGAGGACATCTGGCTTGGTTCCTGTGGGAGCGCTTGCGAGGGGCTTTAATGTCGTCAGGTCAAAAACCGTGACTGTGTTCGTTTTGCCATTACTGATAAAACCTTTACCGATTTCAGAAGCGAGGGCAACGTTGTGGACACCGCTGGTGTTAGGAATAGAACCAACGATTTTCTTGGTGGTCACATCAAGCACGTCAACGCTCTCGCCACGTGTGATGAACAGACGATGTTCCTTTGAATCGTAAGTCAGGCAATCCCAGCGTGTGAGCCCGGGGAGATGTAGTGTGTCTACCAGTGCATAGTCCGAAGTTGCGGGAGCCGCACGCACACCGCAGGGTAGGACTAATGCGAAAGCGAGCGCGGCCAGCATAACGTGGGAACGGTATTGAGAGGACATTGGGCACTCCTTAAGTTGATTGTGGAGATGTGCATGACGACTTCTAGGATAGACTTTATACGCCTTTGGCGCTTCTTCATACTTTATTAGAAGAATCCCGTACTATCTGATTCGTAATGGCCCGGTTTTATCGCATTTGAGAACTTGATTGGCAATATCTTGATTAAGGCGAAGGCTAAAAAGAAGCAGATCCATAATAATTTGACAAAAGAGGAATATTCTCTTAATCAAGGAGCGAACATTCATTCTTTCAACGAGAATCCTCATGGCGACTTCAGAAAAACGTCAAGACATACTCATCGCGGCATTGGAATTGATTACCGAACATGGTTTTCATGGTGCACCCGTTTCGGCCATTGCCGAACAGGCCAGCGTGGGAACTGGAACTATTTATCGTTATTTTGCGAACAAGGATATTCTTATTTACGAGCTGTTTCAGGAGCTTCACAACAAGATCTGTACTCAACTCCTTGAAGATTATGAGGTGGGCAAACCTTTCAGAGAACGATTTCTCTACCTCAGCACGAAGCTGCTTCGATATTTCATTAACAATCCCCAGGAGTTCCGCTACCTGGAGCAGTACCACAATTCCCCTTATGGGGTCGCCTTTCGTCGGGATATATTTTTTGGGAATGGGAGGGAACGGGCGCCGTTCCTTCTACTTTTTGAAGAGGGAGTATCCCAACAGGTGATGAAGGAACTCCCTCTTGTTGTACTGTTCGCTCTCGCGTTCGGGCCTCTTCTGGCAGTGGCCCGGGACCATATTCTCGGTTTTGTCGTCTTGGATGATCCGTTACTCATGCAGACGGCTGAAGCCTGCTGGGATAGCATTAAACGGTAATATATTGCGGAGTTAAAACATAAGTTTTCCGCTCGTTACGAGATGGACGTTCGATATTTTCTTCCAAAGTCAACTCCTTCAAAGCACTCGCAATCTCAGCTGGCGATGCAAAAAAATATATAAAACAAGGCAGTTATTCAATCCTAATTGAGGAATATTTTGATGAGAACCACTGACACAATCAAGCTGCTCACCCTGGCGGGAGTTCTGGCCGGTATACTCGTGATAACCGGCTGCAAGCAACAAGCGGCCCCAGGTGGCCCAACGCCGGCCCAAGGTAACCCCGAGGTGGGAGTGGTCGTCATGACCTCTGAGCCGGTCACCTTGACCATGGAGCTGTCAGGCCGGATCTCGCCACATATGGTGGCCGAGGTACGCCCCCAAGTGGGGGGCATTATCCAAAAACGACTTTTTATCGAAGGCAGTAATGTCAAGGTCGGTGAAATCCTGTACCAGATCGACCCCGCCACCTACCATGCCGCCTATCTCAGTGCCAAAGCCGCTTTGACTAAGTCAGAAGCCAATGTTCTTACGATCCGGCAGAAGGCCCAACGTTACAAGGAACTCATTGCCATCAATGCGGTTAGCCGGCAGGATTACGATGACGCCGCCGCTGCGCTCAAGCAAGCCGAGGCTGATATTGACGCCACCAAGGCCGCATTGGAAACCGCCCAGATCAATCTTGGGTACACCCGTATCACCGCCCCTATTTCCGGAATAATCGGTCGTTCGGCCGTGACCCCCGGTGCTCTGGTGACCGCCAACCAGGCGACGGCGCTGGCTACAATTCAACAGCTCGATCCCATCTATGTGGACGTTACCCAGTCCAGTACTGATTTGCTGCGCCTAAAACGCAACTTTGCCAGTGGCGAACTCAAGAATACTAATGGCAACCAGGCGAAGGTCAAGCTGCTATTGGAAGACAATACTCCCTATCCGCAAGAGGGGACCCTGAAGTTCAGTGAAGTGACAGTGGACCAAGGTACCGGTTCCGTCACTCTGCGAGCATTGTTCCCCAATCCGAACCAATTACTACTACCCGGCATGTTTGTTCGCGCCCTGGTGCAGGAAGGTGTTAGGGAACAAGTGATGCTAGTGCCCCAGCGCGGTGTAACGCGCGACCCGGCCGGTAATGCCGTGGCCCTGGTGGCTGGCGAAAATGATGTGGTGGAACGGCGGATGTTGAAAACCGAACGGGCAGTCGGTGACGCCTGGCTGGTCACCGATGGCCTGAAAGTCGGAGAACGGGTAATCGTTGAGGGTATTCAGCGGGTCCGCCCCGGGGCTACAGTGAAGGCGGTACCCTTTGACGCCAAGGCGGCTGCGCCCGGCAGCCAACCCGCAGCGAAATAATCCAAGGAGCCGATCATGCCCCGTTTTTTCATTAATCGTCCGATCTTTGCCTGGGTGATCGCTATCTTGGTCATGCTGGCAGGCCTTCTGTCCATTAAAACGCTGCCGGTCTCCCAGTATCCGGCGATCGCGCCTCCACAGATTGCCATCAACGCCACTTATCCAGGTGCCTCGGCTCAAACCGTGCAGGATACGGTCACCCAGGGAATCGAGCAAAAGCTGAATGGTATCGACAATCTGATTTACATGGCGTCTACCAGTGACTCGTCGGGTGCCGTGTCTATCACCCTCACCTTCAAGGCGGGAACCGATCCGAACATCGCCCAGGTCCAGGTGCAAAACAAGCTGCAACTGGCGGTTCCCCTCCTGCCCCAGGTCGTACAGCAGCAAGGCATAGCGGTTGTCAAATCAACCCGAAACTTCCTCTTGATTGTCGGCCTGGTATCAGAAGATGGAAGCTTGGATCGTAACGGCTTAACAGACTACATGGTCTCTAACCTACAGGATATCGTCAGTCGCCTCGATGGGGTGGGCGAGCTTTTGCTGTTTGGCACCCAAAACGCCATGCGAGTCTGGCTGAACCCAAGCAAGCTTAATAGCTACCGACTGACTGCCGACGATGTGATTGCCGCCCTGCAGGCACAGAATGCCCAGGTATCTGCCGGTCAGTTCGGCGGCCTCCCTGCTGACAAAGGGCAGCAGTTGAACGCCACCATCACCGCCCGCACCCTGCTCAAAACTACAGACCAGTTCGACGCCATTATTCTGCGCACCAACAGCGATGGTTCCACGGTCAAGCTCAAGGATGTAGCCGAAAGCAAAATCGGCACGGAGAGCTACGACCTCCAATCCTTCTACAATGGCAAGCCGTTGGGTGGCATGGCCATCCGTCTGGCTGCCGGTGCCAACGCCCTGGAAACAGGCGATCGGGTCAAGGCCAAAATGGAGGAATTGTCGAAATACTTTCCACCCGGCATGAAGGTGGTCTATCCCTACGACACCACCCCCTTTGTCAAAATATCCATCGAGGAGGTGGTCCATACCCTGATCGAGGCAGTCTGCCTGGTCTTCTTCGTCATGTTCCTCTTCCTGCAGAACTTCCGCGCCACCTTAATCCCCACCATCGCCGTGCCGGTGGTCCTGCTGGGCACCATGGGAGTACTGGCGATAGCCGGATTTTCGATCAACACCCTGACCATGTTTGCCCTAGTTATTGTTATCGGCCTGCTGGTAGACGACGCCATCGTGGTGGTGGAGAACGTGGAGCGGATCATGTCCGAGGAAGGATTGTCGCCCCATGACGCCACCATCAAATCCATGGGGCAGATCACCAGCGCTCTCTGGGGTATCGCCACCGTTCTGACCGCGGTTTTCCTGCCCATGGCCTTCTTCGGCGGCTCCACCGGGGTCATCTACCGCCAGTTCTCTATAACCATCATCTCTGCCATGATCCTCTCGGTAATGGTGGCTATGATCTTGACTCCGGCGCTCTGTTCAACCCTGCTCAACCCAATCGAAAAAGGGCATGCGCCCGGTGAGTGCGGCCCGTTCTGCAAATTCTTCCAAAAATTTAACCAATTTTTCAACTGGAACAGAACCAAGTATGAAGGCATCGTTGGTCGATCCTTCGACAAACCGCTGCGCTATCTAGTACTCTACGGGGCCATTGTCGCTATTATGGTGTTCTTTTTCCTGCGTCTCCCCACCTCCTTCCTGCCAGATGAGGATCAAGGATTCATCATCTGCCAGGTGCAGCTGCCGGCCGGGGCAACCCAAGAGCGGACCGTCCAGGTCATCCGCCAGCTGGAACAGCATTTCCTTGAGAAGGAGAAACAAACTGTGGAAGGGGTCATCACCGTAACCGGTTTCAGCTTTGCCGGGCGCGGCCAGAATATGGGGCTAGCCTTTGTCAAGCTCAAAAACTGGGATGTCCGTAAGACTATCGACCTGAAGGCGCCGGCGATTGCCGGCCGCGCCATGAAGGCGTTCTCGCAAATCCGTGACGGTCTGGCCTTCGCCTTCTCCCCACCAGCGGTGCTTGAACTGGGTGTTGCCAACGGCTTTGACTTCCAACTGCAGGATCGCGGCGGTCTTGGACATGAAAAGCTGATGGAGGCCCGCAACCAGATGCTGGGCATGGCCATGAAAAACCCGAAACTGGTCGCGGTGCGCCCCAATGGCCAGGATGATTCGCCCCAGTTCAAACTGGATATTGATGATGTCCGAGCCAGCACCCAGGGCGTGTCGCTAGCTGCCATCAACAATATTTTAACCACAGCCTGGGGCAGCACCTACGTTAACAATTTTATCCAAACCGGCCGGGTCAAGAAGGTCTATCTCCAGTCAGATGCCCAATACCGAATGTCGCCTGAGGATATCGGTCACTGGTATGTCAGCAATAAAAACGGGGCAATGGTGCCGTTTTCCGCCTTTGCCATTGGTCGCTGGGAGTATGGTTCACCCCGACTGGAACGGTACAATGGTATTCCGGCCGTGGAGATTCTGGGGCAGGCGGCACCTGGTATAAGCACCGGTGAAGCCATGGCCGAGATGGAAAAAATGGCTGCTCAACTGCCTGTGGGTATAGGGTACGAATGGACCGGCCTCTCCTACGAGGAACAGCATGCTGGCGCCCAGGCCCCGGCCCTCTATGCCATCTCTCTACTGGTGGTCTTTCTCAGCGTGGCGGCCCTGTACGAGAGTTGGACTATCCCCTTTGTCAACCTGCTGATGCTGCCGCTGGGGTTGGTGGGAGCGGTGACTGCCGTCAAGCTGCGGGTGCTGCCCAACGATGTCTATCTCCAGATCGGGCTGCTCACCACGGTAGGGCTCTCCACTAAAAACGCCATCCTGATTATCCAGTTCATCAAGGAGCAAATGCGTCAAGGGCATGAATTGGTCGAGGCAACGCTAACGGCAGTGAAGATTCGGCTCCGGCCGGTCATTATGACCTCGCTGGCTTTCTTCTTCGGCACCCTGCCGCTGGCACTGACCAAGGGAGCCGGCGCCGCAGCCCAAAACGCCATCGGCACTGCCGTCACCGGCGGGCTGCTCTCGGCGACCTTCATTGACCTGCTCTTTATTCCGTTTTTCTTTGTCTTGGTCTCACGGCTATTCGTGAAAAAACCAAAGAACCTGGTCGCGCAGCCACCAGCGGTTGAACATGTATCGGAGTTACATTGACATGAAACAAATAAAACGGATGACTACCGCGCTCTGCCTCTCTCTGGGCACATTGGTCGGTCTGCCTGGGTGCACGACTATGGCGCCCACATACTCCCAGTCAGCGGCGCCTGTTCCTGCCGCTTGGCCAACCGGCCCTTCGTATCAGACAGAAGCCGCCAAATCGTTGCAAAAACCACTGGTCGATATTGCCTGGCAGGAGTTTTATCTGGATGCCAAGCTGCAAAAGCTTATTGCATTGGCCCTGAAAAACAACCGAGACTTGCGGGTCGCAACGCTCAATATCGAACATTTCCAGGCACTGTACCAGATCCAACGTTCCGCTCTCTTGCCCCAGGTAAACGCCAACGCATCTGGCACCTTCCAACGTATAGCCGAAGACTTTTCGGCTACGGGGCAGCCGATGGATATCCATCAGTACACTGTCGGCCTCGGCGTCAGTTCCTACGAGCTAGATCTGTTTGGCCGAGTACGCAGCCTCAAAGATCAAGCACTTGAGCAGTACCTCTCCACCGAGCAAGCGCAGCGCAGTGTACAGATCAGTCTGATTTCACAAATTGCCGTCGGTTATCTTGCTCTAGCGGCCGACCGTGAGCGCTTACAATTGGCGCAGGAGACTCTGAAAACCCAACAGACCACCTACAAGCTTATTGGACGTCGCTTTGAGGTGGGATCTTCGTCCGAGTTGGATCTCAAGCAGGCACAAACACAGGTGAATACCTCACAGGTAGATGTTGCCCGCTTCACCACCCTGGTGGCTCAGGACGAAAATAACCTCAACCTGGTAGTCGGCTCCACGATTCCGGTCGGGTTACTGCCGCAGACACTCTCGGAATCACTGACCGGCGTGAAAGATGTAGTAATTGGCCTGTCTTCTGACGTATTGCTACGACGACCTGATGTTCTCCAAGCCGAGGACCTGCTCAAGGGCTTCAATGCCAACATCGGGGCGGCACGGGCAGCCTTTTTTCCGCGTATCACCCTCGTCGGATCCCTCGGAGCCGGCAGCAACGATCTGTCTGGCCTCTTCAAGTCGGGGTCAGACGTTTGGACTTTTGCTCCGCAAATAACTCTCCCTATTTTCGATGCCGGTGCTAGATCGGCGCAGCTGAAGGTGGCCGAGGTGGATAGGGACATCGCCGTCGCTCAGTATGAGAAGGCGATCCAAACCGCTTTCCGGGAAGTGGCCGATGCTCTTGCCCAGAGAGGGACGATTGACCAGCAAGTGGCGGCGCAGCAGTCGCTCACCGATGCCACCGCAACGAGTTACCGCCTTTCCCAGGCACGCTATGAAAAGGGGGTTGACAGTTACCTCAACGCGCTAGATTCACAACGTTCGCTCTATAGTGCACAGCAGGGATTGATTACTATCCGTTTGACACGGTTAACAAATATGGTCACCTTGTTTAAAGTGTTGGGAGGTGGTGGAAAAAATACCGATATCCCCCAAACATAGCAGAGATGAGTCCGGGTACAGGCCGAAATCGTATTGGATGCGGTCAGAAAGAGGTTGAGCATATGGATGGGAACTGCACCCGGAATAGAGATGATTGAATCGCGGCTTCCACGCTGAAAGGTGAGGACCGATTGAACGCGTGAAATCATAATATTTAATATGGCTCTGAAGGAAAATAAGCAGGATATATTGCTTTCAGGCCTTATCACAGTTTCTATACTTACTTTGGTAGATGGCGTAAGGTTTTTACTGCCATGCCTGCATGGACAGGGGGGGACCGCATTTCTTGCTGAGTATTATACAGAGCCACTATCCTTAAAAATAAACCCCTTGTTATTCTCGCCAATTATCGACTGGAATAACAAGAAGGAGAATGCTCATGCTTGAAGGACTGTTTCAACCCATGCATATGCTTATTATCCCTGGAATCGTTCTAATCATCTGAGGCCTAGGCAAGATACCGGAATTAGGAGAGAGGCTTGGAAGGAGTATCAATGCCTTTTTAGAAGGTGATGAAAGAAGAGCAGAATATAACAACGATCCAAAACCAGGATGAAAAGAAAGTATAACGGTATCAAGTCATCGTTTGCAGCTACCGGACAACGAATTGTCCGTGGAGATCTACTATGTCCGATTTCAACACTACGCCACACCATTTTCTTCGTATCGTTACTATTCTTTTGGCATTAGCTGCAACGATAGCAGGATTTTGGTGGGTATCTCACTCGTCTTCCGGTAGTGCAAAAGCGCAGAAACGCAAGGGCGACATGCCGGTTGCGGTCGCTGTGGCAGCTGTACGGAAACAGGATGTCGCAGTGGAGCTGACGGCACTGGGTACGGTTACTGCCACCTACACGGTGACGGTGCGCAGCCGAGTCGATGGCCAGTTGGACAAGATCCTTTTTACCGAAGGAGAGCTGGTTAAGCAGGGCCAACTGCTGGCCGAGTTGGATCCGCGTCCCTACCAGGCCGCACTGACCCAGGTGCAGGGCCAGTTGTTGCGTGACCAAGCCCTGTTGAAGAACGCCGAACTCGACCTGGTTCGCTATCAGCAGCTGCAGGCGCAAGACTCCATTGCCAAGCAGCAGGTTGACACCCAGAAGGCATTGGTGCAGCAGTACGAAGGTACCGTCAAGCTG
>Ga0073936_10009368_pt1 | contig 12180 bp, 12 predicted proteins | sample AliMusrvi5mmetaG_FD_87041 | JGI IMG/M metagenome (GOLD analysis project Ga0073936, IMG submission 87041) | Freshwater lake bacterial and archeal communities from Alinen Mustajarvi, Finland, to study Microbial Dark Matter (Phase II) - Alinen... | ecosystem: Environmental > Aquatic > Freshwater >... | reverse complement strand
GTAGCGGTGGTCATGGTCGCCATTGTAGCATCGACCATGACTGCTGTCGCGCCACTATGTGCGAGCAGCGGGGGCAAGGCGGTTGTGTCGTTATTGACTGTAGGTTTCGCAACGCTTAACCATCGTTAGTGGAATGGCGACCAATTCAACTTGATTTTTGGCATGAGTGCTTTTACCTGTACCATTGTGAATGTCTTAGGGTGCAGGTTCACAATTCCTTTGTTTGTGCGGTGGTTGGCTTGTGGTATTTTACTTTCGTCCACAGTGGCGCTGGCCGACAAGGTGGGAATTGATGAACAATTGGGAAAGAATCTTCCGGGCCAGGTGGTTTTTGCCGATGAACAAGGCAACCCGGTCAAGCTGCAGGCATTGTTTGGCAAGCCGACGATTCTCGCGCTCGTCTATTATGAATGTCCCGGGATCTGCACGCCGCTGTTGAATAATCTGGTGGACACGCTTTACCGAACGGATCTGGTTCCCGGTCACGATTACCAAGTCATCACGATTTCGTTCGACCCCAGAGACACGCCGGCAACCGCGACCAAGAAACGTGCCAACTATCTTAAGCAATTTCATAAACCATTCCCACCGGGTGCTTGGCGATTTCTCACAGGAACTCAGGCGGCGATTGACCAAGTGACCGATGCCGTCGGCTTCCGATACGCAACGGCGGGAAAAGACTTCAATCACCCAGGCGTGCTGATCATGTTGTCACCCGACGGACGCGTGATGCGCTATTTGTATGGCGTCAGTTTCATGCCGTTTGATTTGAAAATGGCTGTGATTGAAGCCGCTAGGGGCCAGCCCATGCCGGCGATCAATCGCGCGTTAGCATTCTGCTATACGTACGACCCCGACGGACGCCGGTACGTTTTTAGCACGCTCAAGGTCACCGGCGTCGTCACGCTGGCGATGATCGCTTGCTTCGGCAGTTTCCTGTATCTGACCACGCGAAAAAAGAAATGAACTATCTCGAACATCAAGGCCGCTACAAGGGAATCGCCGGGTGGATTTTTTCGACTGACCACAAACGCATCGGCATCCTCTACATGATCGGTATCCTTACTTTTTTCAGCGTGGGCGTGCTGATCGGCGTGGTGATGCGGCTGAAGATGTTCTGGCCAGGAGATCATTTGTACTCGGCGCAGGCGTACAATGCCTTCTTCACCGTCCACGGCGTCATCCAGATTTTCCTGTTCATCATCCCCGGCATTCCGGCCATCTTCGGCAACTTCTTCCTCCCGCTCCAGATCGGCGCAAAAGACGTCGCTTTCCCGCGGCTGAACCTGTTGTCGTGGTGGTTCTACGTCGCCGGGGCCGTCATCGCGCTGCTGGCGCTGTTCACCGGCAACGGACCGCCGGATACCGGCTGGAGTTTTTACGTGCCGTACAGTCTGCGGACGAACACCAACGTCACGCTCGCTGTGTTCGCCGCGTTCATCCTCGGCTTCTCCTCAATCCTGACTGGCTTGAACTTCATCACGACGATCCACCGTATGCGCGCGCCGGGAATGACGTGGTTCCGGATGCCGTTGTTTGTCTGGTCGCTGTACGCAACGGCGTGGATTCAGATTCTGGCAACGCCGATTCTCGGCATCACGTTGCTGCTGGTCATGGCTGAACGCATCCTCAACCTCGGCTTGTTCGACCCGTCGCGCGGCGGCGATCCGTTGCTCTACCAACATCTTTTTTGGATCTACTCGCACCCGGCCGTGTACATCATGATTTTGCCGGCGATGGGCGTGGTGACGGAAGTCATCCCGGCATTTTGCCGGAAAAATATTTACGGCTACAAAGCCATCGCGTTTTCCAGCCTCGCGATTGCGTTCATCGGTTACCTCGTCTGGGGCCATCACATGTTCACCAGCGGCATGAGCGAGACGGCGCGGATGCTGTTTTCGCTGCTGACGTTCCTTGTCGCCATTCCCAGCGGCATCAAGGTCTTCAACTGGGTTGCCACGATGTACAAAGGCTCGATCAAACTCGAACCGCCGATGTTGTTCGCCCTGACCTTCATTGCGCTGTTCGCCATCGGCGGCCTCACCGGCCTGATCAACGGCGCGCTCGCCACCAACGTCAACATCCACGAGACCTACTGGGTCGTCGGCCATTTCCATTACACCATGTTCGGCGGCACCGGCGTCGGCTTCTTCGCCGCGCTGCTCTACTGGTGGCCGAAAATGACCGGTCGCATGTACAACAAACGTGCCGTGTACACCGGCTGGGCGCTGTTCTTCGTCGGGTTCAACATGCTGTATCTCACCATGATGATCATGGGCTGGCTCGGCATGCCGCGCCGCTACTACAACTACCTCCCGCAATATCACACCTACCACGTCGTCGCCACCATCGGCTCGTGGTTCCTGGCCACCGGTATCTTCACGATCCTCGGCGCGCTCCTTATTGCGCTCAAACGCGGCCCGAAAGCCGACGCCAATCCCTGGGGCGCCGCCACGCTCGAATGGCGCACGTCCTCGCCGCCGCCGCACGACAACTTCGCCGAAATCCCGACCGTTACCCACGGGCCGTACCACTACGAAGGAGGACATCCCGCGTGAGTGACGCCGCCGTGCACGAATATCATCCGGACGTCAGAGGTTCCAAAATTGGGATGTGGTTGTTCCTTTTCACCGAACTGCTGCTTTTCGGTGGCATGTTCCTGCTCTACTCCATCTATCGCGCCAAAAACACCGGCGATTTCCACTACGCCTCGCTGAATCTCGACCTCGTCACCGGCGCCATCAACACCGTCATCCTCCTCACCAGCAGCCTCACGATGGTCCTCGCCATCGGCATGCTCGAACGTCGCGACCGCAAACGCAGCCTGTACTTCATCCTCATCACCATCACGCTCGGCCTCGTCTTCCTCGTGAACAAATATTTCGAGTGGTCGCACAAAATCCACCACGGCATCTATCCCGGCTCCGTCGAACTCACCGGCCGCACCCCCGGCGAAAATCTGTTCTACGCCCTCTACTTTCTCATGACCGGCCTGCACGGCCTCCACGTCATCGCCGGGCTGGTCGTGCTCGGGTTCATGGCGAAAATGGTCACCACGCCCTCCCGGCAATCCGTCCCGGTCTCCGCGCTGACGCCCGACGCCCGCGCCGGCGCCACGACGGTGCTGGTCGAATACGCCGAGCACGACGCGCTCGACCAACAAAAACTCATCCGCCTCGAAAATGCCGGGCTGTACTGGCATTTGGTGGACGTAATCTGGATTTTCCTCTTCCCTCTGTTTTACCTCATCTCATGAACACGAACGCTCACGCCGCCAACCGTCAACCGCTCCCGCTCACCACCTACGTGACGGTCTGGGTCGCGCTGTTGATGCTGACCGGCTTGACCATCACCGTGGCCAGCCTGCACCTCGGCGCGTGGAGCGTGCTCGCCGCGATCATCATCGCCACCGTCAAAGGCACGCTCGTGTTGCTCTATTTCATGCACCTGCTCCACGAGGAACGTGTGTTCAAGGTCATGCTCTTCCTGGCCTTGTTCACGCTGACGATCATCCTCGTGCTAACCTACGCCGACGTTCTACTCCGATGAACCGCGCCTACGCCAACACCACCGCCGCCGTTGACTCCGTCTTCTGGTTCATCACGGGCATTAGCTTCGTCCTCCTCCTCATCGTCACCGGCCTGATGATCTACTTCGCCATCCGCTATCATCACCGGCGCAATCCCGAACCGCACGAAACCCAACAGAGCGTCCTCCTCGAAATCACCTGGACGCTCATCCCGACCGGCCTGGCGCTCGCGATGTTCTGGTACGGCTACCGCGAATTCCTCACCTTCCGCGCCGTTCCCACCGACGCTTTCGCCATCAAAGTCACCGGCATGATGTGGAAATGGCAGTTCGAATATCCCAACGGCAAGAAGACCGAAGTCCTCTACGTGCCCATCAATAAACCGATCCGCCTCGACCTTAAATCCACCGACGTCATCCACAGTTTCTACGTCCCCGCCTTCCGCATCAAGGAAGACGTCGTCCCCGGCAAAGCCAATTACCTCTGGTTCAAACCGCAAGGCTTCGGCTCCGCCGACATCTTCTGCTCCCAATACTGCGGCCTCCAACATTCCTACATGATCAGCCGCGTCGAAGTCCTCGACGACTCCGACTTCACCTTCTGGTACACCAGCACCAACGCCGCCCCGCCCGGCGCCGCCGACATCATGAAACTTCCCGGCGTCGCGTTGATGCAAGCCAAAGGCTGTCTCGTCTGCCACCGGCTCGACGGCACCCACGCCACCGGCCCGTCGCTCCTCGGCATCTACAATCGCAAGACCACCGTCATCGAACGCGGCGTCGAAAAAGAAATTATCGCCGACGCCGCCTATTTGCGTCGTTCGCTTGCCGAACCGAGCGCCCAAATCGTCAAAGGCTACCCCGACATCATGCCGCCGGTGCCGGGCCTCACGGAACAAGATTTACAACTCATCTTGGAGACACTGAAACAGTTGAAGTGAAACCGCTCCTCCAACTTGTAAAGCCGCGCATCGCACTCCTCACCGCCGTGTCCACGGCGGCCGGCGCGCTGCTGGCCGGGCCGCACATTTTCTGGCCGGTGCTCGGCACGTTCCTGCTCGCCTGCGGCGCGGCGGCGCTCAACCAGATTCAAGAGCGCGACCTCGACGCGTTGATGCCGCGCACCCGCCACCGCCCGTTGCCGACCGGTGCGATCACAGTCCGCGCCGCCACAATCGTCGTCATCGTCTTTCTCGCGGCCGGCTTGGCTGCGTTTGCCTGCACCGGCAACCTCATCACCGTCGCACTCGGCGCTCTCGCCGTCCTGGCCTACAACTTTCTCTACACGCCACTGAAGCGTGTCACCACCATCGCGCCGGTTGTCGGCACAATCGTCGGCGCATTCCCGCCCGCCATCGGCTGGACCGGTGCCGGTGGCGCTGGGTGCCCGCCGGCGCTCGTCGCGCTCACAATCTTTTTCATCGTCTGGCAACTTCCGCATTTCTGGCTGCTCTGGCAACGCACCGCCGCCGACTACGCCGCCGCTGGGCTGCCCGCGCCGACCGCGCGACTCGACGCGGAGTCATTGCAACGCGTCACGCTCGTCTGGATTCTGGCGGTGGCGGCGCTCGGCCTGATGCTGCCGCTGTTTGGCGTCGTCCAACACCTCGCCGCGCTCGCTCTCGCCGCGCTCTGGCTCGGCGTGCAAGCCAGCCGGTCGCCAGCGCGTGCGTTTGTCGCCATCAACCTCTTCGCCGGCACGCTGCTGGCCACGATCATCCTGGAGCGCACGCTGCTGTGAACCAATCGCTCGGCAACGTGATGACGCTCGTGCTGGAAATCGTCTTCCTCGCGTTCACCGGCGTCGCGCTCGTCAGCACCGCGCTCTCGCTCGCGCACCGCCGGCTCGCCCGGCCGTTCGCCGACGCCATCAGCCGCGCGCCGAGCATTTGGCTCACGCTCGGCCTGTTGCCGCTCGTCACCCTCGCGCTGCTGCTCAACGCCACCGGCTTTGCCCCGTTTGCCGCGCTGCCAAAACTTTACCCGCTCGCCGTCATCGGCCTCGCCGCCTGCTGTCACTACCGGCAACGCCTGAACCGTTTCACCGGCGCCATCGGCGTTCTTGCGCTCGGCGGCTTCATTTTACCGTTCCTCAACATCCTCGAACTCGCTCAGCGTCCGGAAATGTGGTCGCTCGTCAATCCGCTCATGCCCGACATCTACGTTATCCAGCCGGTAGTTCGCATCTTGATCTTTTTCGCCGCCTCACTGCTTGTGACCGGCGCGCTGCTGGAAGTTCCGCAGTGGAATCGTGTGCTGACGTTGGTCGGCGCGCTCGTGCTGCCGGCGCTGGCTGTCTGGGATTTCGCTGTTCTGCCGGTGGGCGCACAAGCCACTTCTGGCGCGAAGGCCGGGATCGCGCTTGTCGTGGTGCTGTTGCCGGTGGCGTGGTTGTCGCTCGGCACGAGTGCGCGACGCGCGATGCTGGTGTTGGCGTTTGCCGGATTCAGCATCGAAATCGCGCGGCAACACACCATCGCGCTGACCGCCATCGCCGACCGGCTCGCGCTGGCGCAACTCAACGCCGACGCCACGTTCGCGAAGTTGAAGTTCGATCAGGAAGCGCGTTACCCGAGCCGGGTGCCGCTGAGTAACGAGGCCGGTGCCGAGCTGTACGGGGAGCACTGCGCGTCCTGTCACAGTTGGGACAAGAAAGTGGTCGGCCCGGCCCACAAAGACGTGATCCCGAAGTACCGCGGTCAGCGGGACAGACTGGTCACGTTCATCCTGACGCCAAGCAAGATTGATGCAGCGTACCCGCCGATGCCGCCCCAAAGCCTGTCCCTGCGCGAGGCGACCGCCGTGGCCGAGTATCTGTTGAAACGGCTCGACAAAGGAGCGGAGGCGAGCAAACCATGAAACGCCTCGCCTACATTGCCGTGACCGGCTGGTTCGCGCTGGCGGCGTTGCTCTTCGTCGGTTTGCACTTCCAAGTCAGTGTCCGCGAGCAACGGCTGGAACAGCCGATTCATTTCCCGCACACCACGCACGTCATCAAAGTCGGTCTCGAATGCGTGAAATGTCACACCACCGTTGGCAAATCGCCGCAAGCCGGCGCGCCGCCGCTGGCGGTTTGCATGGAGTGCCACAAAAACGTCAAGACCGACAGCCCCGAAATCAAGATTCTCACCGAACATTGGCAGAAACAGGATCCTGTCGTCTGGTCGAAGATTCATTTGTTGCCGTGGCACGTGCAGTTCAATCACAAACGCCACATTGCCGCCAACGTGGATTGCGCCGTCTGCCACGGCGAAGTGAAAACGATGATGCAGGTCCGCCAAGTCCGCTCGCTGGAGATGGGCTGGTGCGTCAGTTGCCATCGTGAGAACAAAGCCCCAACCGATTGTTGGACATGTCACAAATGAACCGACGCGACTTCCTTAAAATTATCGGTGCCACTTCAGGCGCGGCGCTGGCGACGAGCTGCGACCGGCCCGGACTGCCGGACTTCATTTCGCCGGTCCTGCCGGGCGACACTTTGCCGGGCGAGGCGAAACTGGTGCACAGCATCTGCACCGAGTGTCCGGCTGGTTGCCCGATGATCATCAAGGTGCGCGACGGCCACCCGGTCAAGTACGAAGGTGTTCCCGCGCTCTGCATGCGCGGCCAGGCGTCGCTGTCGCGGTTCTATCATCCCGGCCGGCTCAAGTCGCCGATGCTGCGCGGCCAGAACATCAGTTGGGAAGAAGCGGTCGCCGCCATCGAGGGCGCGCTCGGCAAACCCGGTCCGCACGCGTTCCTGTCCAGTCGCACCACCGGCGCGCTCAGCGAATTGATTGACGGCTTCTGCCAGAAACGCAGCGTCGAACGGCTGCCGGAGTTCGAAGTGTACTCGTACGCGGCGATTCGCAAAGCCAACGAGATTGTTTTCGGTAAAGCGGCGTTGCCGTTCTACGATGTGAAACAGGCCGACTTCCTCCTGACTGTCGGCGTGGACGTGATCGAGACATTCGCCAACCCAGTCCAGTTCGCGCACGACCTGAGCGAAGCCAAATTAAAATGGGTGCACGCCGAATCCGGCTTGTCACTCACCGGCATCAACGCCGACGAACGCATTGTCATCCCTGCTGGTACCGAAGCCGAGTTCCTCGCGAGCCTGCCGGAACATATCGCAGCAGCGTTGAAGAACGCGAAGCGTCCACTGGTGATCGCCAACGGCAGCGCGGCGTTACCTGCCGCGAAGATGCAAAAGGCGCTGAATTCACCACTCGATTTCGACCGCGGCCTCGACTACAGCCGCGTCGGCACACTGGCGGACCTCGACAAGCTGCGCGAACGCAGTTTCGGCGTGTTGTTCATCCACGACATCGATCCAGTGGCGTACCGGCCAAGTTTTGCGGAGACGAAAGCCGCGTTCCGTGTCGGCTTTGGCGATTTGATGAACGAGACGCTGCGAAAGTGCGATCTGGTGTTGCCATTGTCCGATGCGCTCCAAAAACTCGGTGCGACGCCGGCGAAAGTCGTGTCTTCGCCGGTGACGCTGCCAAATGTTCCGGAAATATCCCGGCCGAAAGGCCCGGTGCTGATAGTGCCGCCGTCGATTCGGACGTTTGATGGACGCAGCGATGTGTTGCCGTTGCTGAGCGAGATACCGGATCCGTTGACGGTGGTAACGTACGGCCCTTGGGTGACGGTCTCGGAAAGTTTCAACATGAAAGACGGCGACTTGATCGAGTTCACCGTCGTCGGCAAGACGCTACAGTTCCCAGCGCGCGTGATGCCGGGGCAGCCGGCGGGCGTGTTCACGGTGCAGCGGCCATTTTTGAAGGGGCTGGCGTTACCGTTGGCGGAGAACGGCGAGGAGTTGACGACATTGCCTCTCGATGCGGTGCGGGCAACGGGGAAGAACGTGGATTTGCCGATGTTGTCAGGCGGGATGCGGGCGGAAGGACGCGGCATCGTGCCGGGGCTGGAGCACAAACACGAGCACGATCAGGAGCACAAAGTGAACGCGTCGTTGTATCCGCCGCACACGCACAAGGATTACCGGTGGGCGATGGCGATTGATTTGGAGCGGTGCATCGGTTGCGGCGCGTGCGTGGCGGCGTGTTACGTCGAGAACAATGTGCCGGTCGTCGGCCCGGCGGAGCACGTAGCGGGACGCGAGATGTCGTGGATTCGGATCGAGCCATTCGTGAACGAGACCAATGAGTACGAGATGCTGCCGATGATGTGCCAGCAGTGCGATAGCGCGCCATGCGAACCGGTCTGTCCGGTGTTGGCGACGTATCACACGCCGGAAGGATTGAATGCGCAGGTTTATAATCGTTGCGTTGGGACGCGGTACTGTTCGAACAATTGTCCGTACAAGGTCCGGCGCTTCAATTGGCTCGATCATCCGTTGGAGAAACCGCAGGAGTTGATGACGAATCCGGACGTGTCGCGGCGGCCGAAGGGCGTGATGGAGAAATGCACGTTCTGCGTGCACCGGATCCGACGCGCGAAGGACCACGCGAAGGACGAGAAGCGGTTGGTGCGCGATGGCGAGTTGACGACGGCGTGCGCGGAGACCTGCCCGGCGCAGGCGATCGTGTTCGGCAACATGCTCGACAAGGAATCGCTGGTGTACCGGCAGGCGCACGATCCGCGGGCGTACCGGGCGTTGGAAGAACTCGGCACGCAGCCGGCGGTGTATTATTTGAAGGCGGAGAAGAAAGCATGAAGGCGTTCTTCGACAAGGTCGAGCGCGATGTGCTCGCCGGGATGAAGAAGCCGGGCGTGGCGTACTGGCTGTCGTTGCTGGCGGCGGCGGGATGTTTCGGGATCGGGATGGCGTGCTGGGGCTGGCAGATTTATTCGGGGATGCACGTGTCGGGGAAGAACAATCCGGTCGGCTGGTACATGTACATCACCGATTTCGTGTTCTGGGTCGGGATCGCGCACTCGGGGACGTTGATCTCGGCGATTTTGTTTTTGTTCCGCGCGAAGTTCCGTAAGGCGTTCAACCGCTCGGCGGAGGCGATGACGGTGATCGCAGTGATGACGGCGGGGCTGTTTCCGTTGATTCACCTTGGCCGGGTGTGGTTCTTCTACTGGTTGATGCCGTATCCGAACCAGCGGTTGTTGTGGGTCAATTTCCGGTCGCCGCTGGTGTGGGACGTGTTTGCGGTTTCGACGTACCTGACGGTGAGCGCGCTATTTTTCTACGTCGGGATGCTTCCCGATCTCGCGATTGCGCGCCGGCTGGTCAGCGGGCCGCGGCAATGGCTGTACCGGATCCTGTCGCTGGGCTGGAACGGCACGGCACGGCAGTGGAATCATTACGAGCGGCTGTACATGTTCCTAGCGGCATTCGCGACGCCGTTGGTGATCTCGGTGCACTCGGTGGTGTCGTGGGATTTCGCGATGAGCGTGATCCCCGGCTGGCACACGACGATTTTTGCGCCGTACTTCGTTGCAGGCGCAATTTTTTCCGGCTGCGCGATGGTGATCACGCTGGTTGTGCCGATGCGGAAGTTCCTGCACTTGGAGGAATACATCACGCTGGATCATTTCGAGGCGCTGGCGAAGGTGCTGTTGTTCACGTCACTGATCGTCAGCTATGCGTACATCCTTGAGTTCGCGATGGCGGCGTACAGCGGGAATTTATTTGAGATGGCGCACTTCAAGTTCCGGATGTTCGGCAACTTCCGCGAGGCGTACTGGTTGATGGTGTTTTGCAATGTGCTGTTGCCGCTGACGCTGTTCGTGCGGAAACTGCGACGCAACATTCCGTATCTGGTAGTGCTATCGCTGTTCGTCAACGTCGGGATGTGGCTGGAACGGTTCATCATCATCGTCACCGGGCTGGCGCATGATTTCGACCCGTACGCTTGGGGCAACCCGAACCTGAGCTGGATCGCCATCGGCATCACCGTTGGTTCGTTCGGGATGTTCTTCATGTTTTTCCTGATGTTTGTGAAACTGTTGCCGGTCGTCGCCATTACCGAACTGAAGGAGGAGCACGCGCATGAAACAGCTCATGTTTGACGACAAAGACGCCTTCCTCGCCAAGTTGCGCGAGCTGCTCGCGGCCGGAACAAAGCCGGAACAAATCGTGGTGTGCACGCCGGTGCCGGTGCATGAGGCAATGAAGTTGTTGCAGGTGCCGGAGAGCAAGTTGCGGTGGTTTACGTTTGTCGGCGCGTTCACGGGACTGTTGAGCGGATTTGGGCTGACGATCTACACGGTATGGAGTTGGCCGTTGATCACCGGCGGCAAACCGCTGGTGTCGTTGCCGCCGTTCACGATCATCGCGTTCGAGCTGACGATTTTGTTCGGCGCCGTGCTGTCGCTGTTGGGATTTATGTTCCTGAGCCGGTTGCCGGTGGTGAAGCAGATCGTCACGCCGGTGGAGACTGGTAACCAGTACGCCATTTTTGTCGAGGAGGACCGGTGAAACGACTTCCCTTGCTTGTGGCGTGCGCGGCGTTGGTCGTGGTGGTGCAACTCGACAAGTCCGGCACCCATCTATTGTCGGTGCTGGTGGGGATGGCGTTGGCGATGGGCGGCGTGTTGGTGGTCGCGGCGGCGGAACTTTCCAATGCGAAATGGATCGCGCCGGTGAAACGACCGTTGCTGGCGGTGGCGCCGGTGTTGTTTGTGTTCCCGTTGCTCGTGAAAGTCGCGCCGTATCCGTGGCTCGCGCACGAGAATGCGTGGCTGCGCCGCGATTTCTTTGTCGCGCGTGACGTGGTGGCGTTGCTGGTGGTGGCGATCGTCGGTAATTTGTTCCGCCGGGCATCGCTGGCGGAGTCGGCGGCAAAAGGCAAATGGGCGGTGGCATACATCCTGACATTTGCCGCAGTGAAAACGCTGATCGCAATGGACTGGGTGATGAGTTTCGATTACCCGTGGGTCTCGACGATGTTCCCGGTGCTGTACATGGTCGAGTGTTTCTGCGCCGGGCTGGCGTTGCTTGGCCTGATCTGCTTCGCGCGGCGCCAATCCGACGGTATCCTCGCCGACACGGCGACGTTGCTGTTTGGCTTCGCGCTGTTTTGGGGTGGCCTGTACTTTGCGCAGTATCTGACCATCTGGTACGGCAACCTCCCCGATGAAGTCGGCTTCTATACGCGCCGGTTTGCCATCCGTGGCGGCAAGTGCCTGTTTGCCAGCAATGCGATCCTGCTGTTCGGTATCCCGTTTACGCTCTTTCTGATCCACCGGGCCCGGCAGAATGTGCGTGTAGTGTCCGTAGTGTCTCTTATGATTCTAGCCGGCCTGCTGGTCTCTCGGTTCTTTCACATTCGCCCCTACGTCCATATCCATTTAGGCCTTTTAGTCATCCAACTCGTTATCATGCTCGGCGTCATCGCCGCCACGGTCTATCGCGAAAGACGACAGTAAGTGCAAATGAGTTTAACAATTCTAGTCAAGCGACTTAAGAAAACATAACTCGACTTGAAGGCGTTAGGTTTGATTGCAATTCCTTACGCCGCCAAAGTAAATAGATAACTGGATACACCATCAGTTCCATAATGAAACTGGTAAACAGACCGCCAACCATTGGGGCGGCGACGCGTTTCATTAGGTCCGCACCGGTACCGGCGGACCACATAATCGGCATCAAGCCCATCGAGGCGGCGGCAACAGTCATCATCTTTGGACGAATCCGTTTGACAGCACCGTGAATAATCGCTTCATGGAGGTCAGTGAGATTGCGGAGCTTGC
>Ga0073936_10009362_pt1 | contig 12184 bp, 10 predicted proteins | sample AliMusrvi5mmetaG_FD_87041 | JGI IMG/M metagenome (GOLD analysis project Ga0073936, IMG submission 87041) | Freshwater lake bacterial and archeal communities from Alinen Mustajarvi, Finland, to study Microbial Dark Matter (Phase II) - Alinen... | ecosystem: Environmental > Aquatic > Freshwater >... | reverse complement strand
TCGGCCTGGCGCTGAATGGCACGCCGATCTCCACCACGAATCCGTACGATTCGTCGAACGCCTTCACTTGCAATGCCAACATGAAGTTCTCAGTCGATCGCTTGCCTTTGGAGGCAACCGTAGGCTGGGATGCCACTCTCAACGGGAACCTGGCGGAACAACTGATCGAGCCCACAATCATGGGAGCCTATGAAGGTGCGGGGATCACCGTACTCGGCAAAGGCGTGAAGTTCCCAGCCGGCACCGATCCATTTGCCTCCGATGTCTTCCCGACAGGAACCTTGCTGCTGACGGCCAGTGATTGCGGCGGCACCAGAACCACACCCGCAAACCCGTACCCGAGCAACTTCTTGTGCAATCCGTCCTCGATTGATGGCCTGACGGTCAAGAACAGCTCACAGGGCGGTGGCGGCATCCTCGTTCACGGCTGGAGCCACAGTCTCCAAATCGCCAACAACCGGGTGCTGAACAATCAGGGCACTCTGTCCGGTGGCATCACCATCGGCCAGGGCGAGCACCCCGATGCCTTCCTCGTCGGCGGAGCTGCAGTAGCGACGGTTCCAGGCTCGTGCATCATCAACACCGGCAATGCACCAACAAACATGGCTCTGCCGTTCTGCTTCGACAGAGACGTCAATGTCCATAACAACCAGGTCATTCAGAATTCCTCACTCGGCGACGAACTCTTCTCGTCAACCCCTGCGGGCGCCGGTGGCGTTACCTTCTGCAATGGCAGCGACTACTACAAGTTCAACTACAACTGGGTTTGCGGCAACATGAGCACCGGTGACGGCGCTGGTGTTGCACACATCGGGTACAGCTACGATGGCGACATCGAGCACAACTCGATCCTCTTCAACCAGAGTACGAACCCGACGATCACCACCAACGGCGGCGGTCTCCTCATCATGGGTGCGCCGGATCAGGATCCTCCCTGCGCCCTCACGAACGACAATGATTGCCTCTCAGCTCCGGGGACCATTACACCAAGCGATGGCACAGGCCCCGGCTTGGTCATCAACGCAAACCTGATTCTGGGCAATGCTGCTGACAGCGGTAGCGGCGGCGGCTTGAGATTGCAACACATCAACGGTAATGATGTGCTCAATTTCCCCAAGGGCAACGCAAATGCTGCGTGGCCGTCCATTGCTGGTCACCCCTCACAGCCATCTTTCCAGACGAAGACCCCCTGGAATGCGGTGCAGGTAACCAACAACATCATCGCCAATAACGTCGCCGGTTGGGACGGAGGCGGTGTGTCACTGCAAGACGCGCTGGCGGCGGACCTGATCAATAACACCATCGTCTCCAACAACTCCACAGCCTCTTCCGGTGTGCCGTTCCAATCCTGGTTCGCGCCGTCGTCCAGCACCCCAGGGGTCAACTGCACTGCAAACAACGGGTCAAACTCCTGCCCGCAGGTCGCAGGCTTGGTTAGCGTGACAAACAGTGCGGTACTGGTGGCCAACATCAGCCAACTCACTGGAGGCACCGCCTCTGTCACCTGCCCGACCAACCATGGCACAGCTGGGTCGTGCACAAAGTACTCGGTTCCGGTACTTTACAACGACATCATCTGGAAGAACCGCTCCTTCATGATCGGCGTGGGCGGCTTGGCCAGCGGACTGACAAACCAAAACAACCAGGTAACAATGTATAACTCGCCCTTCGGTGCAGCGGCACCCACCGCAGCAGCGAGCCAGACATCCACTGGGGCTTGCAACGATACAAACGCCAGCTATTGGGATATCGGCGTCCGCGGCGACTTGGCTCCGGGTAACCACTCGGCAGGCACGTTGTCTCCCATCTACTCCGTGCTCACCAATAACGCCGGTCTGTCTGAAATCGGTGGCGGCTCCAACGATCTGCTGGCTCCGAGTGCGGTGGTCAACAGCATGTACTGCGACGGCGCGCGAGTGCCGGTCGAAGCTGTAACCTCGCTCGCTTTGAAGTATCCCGGCTGGCAGGTGCCTCCCGGAACGAACGAGTCCAACGGGCTTCCGGCGCCGCCGTTCACTCTGAGCCCTGCCGCAACCGTAGACGAGGGCAACAACTGGGTTAACCTCCGCTGGGGTCCCCTGTCTACGAATGTGCTGAACGCATCAGGAACTCCGGTCTTCACCTTTAACCCGTCGCTGGTAGGCACTTCGCCGGCAGTCAACTACGTTCCCCTTAACTCCGCGCAGGGAACTGCGGCTCCAAGCACCGACTTCTATGGCAATCCGCGCAAACAAGCCGGAAACCCCGTAGACGTTGGAGCAATCGAGTATCAGGCGCCTACCTTCGCTGTTCTCAGTGTCTCGCCCACGAGTCTGGCTTTTGGCAGCATCGTGACCGGCAACACCAGCACCGCGCAAACCCTCACCCTATCCAACGCAGGCGGAGCTACCGCGACAGGCATTACCGTGGTCGTCACCGCTCCATTCTCCAGGCCAACTGGCGCTGCGGGTGGAACTTGTAACCCAGCCTTGCCGGCAAGTTCAACCTGCACCATCAACGTGGTGTTCTCGCCAACCTCTGCGGTGGCCTCAACAGGAACAGTCACAATTACCGGAAGCGTAGCTGTTACTGGCTCGCCAGTTGCTCTGACCGGCACCGGCCTGGCAGCGACACACACTGCAACCGTTACCCCCACAACACTCGCCTTCGGAGTCTGGCCAACTGGCAACAACAGCGCCGCGAAGACCCTGACGGTGACCAACACTGGCAACTCCGCACTCGCTGGTGGCACCTTCACCTTCGGCGGCGGGACTCCTCAACCCTTCTCCCGCCCAGGAGGAGCAGCCGGTGGAACCTGCACAGCTACCTTGGCGGTTGGCGCTTCGTGCACAGTCAACGTGGTGTTCAGGCCGACTACAGCCGTGCTCTACCAAAGAACACTCGCTGTGGCCTTCACGGGCACAACGGTCACGGGTTCCACGGTAACACTCACCGGCACCGGAGGAGCAGCACCGGCAGTCACGATTCTGCCTAATCCGCTGCTGATCACGTTGCCAACGGGTGCAACCAACATAACGGGAACAGGTACGGTTACCTTCACCAACACTGCGGCCGTCGGAGGTTCGAATGTCACGGTGTCCAACATCGCCGCAACAGGCGGGTCAATTCTGACGTATTTCTTCAACGTCGGAACGCTCGCCGGACCCGACAACTGCACCGGAGCAATCATCGCGCCGGGAGCATCGTGCACGGTAACCGTCAGATTCACCAACACTGGTTCCGCAAGAGGTACAACTCGTACCGGAACCTTGACGTTTACGGATAGCGGAAATGCAAGCCCGCAGTCCATAGTGCTGAATGGCTTTGCAACTCCTTAGTCGGAGACGTGATGCTCGGGCCATCGCCGCCAAACTGATTGTCGAATTCTCGGCGATCAGTTTGACGGAAACAAAATTGATCAACCAAAATCAAAGCCTGGCAAACGGAAAACCAGTCGTTTGCCAGGCAGCATTTCACGTAAGAGGTGAGAGCGAATGTTTAATCATCAAGCTTCAGTCAGGAGCACTTTCCGGATCGCGGGGCTCATTGTCGGCAGCTTCTTGGCTCCGGTGCTCATCGCGCAAGCCGCAACTCCCAGCCAGCCCCCGGCGGACTCCAAGGCAACATCCTCCTCAGTTCCTGTCCACTCTGCATCACCAACCCGCTATCAGCCCGATCCGTTTGCGGGGCGGGCAGGCAGGTATTACAAAGTCGTTTGGGGCGTCGATTCGCTGAGTGTCAAGGCTGCTGAGTCGGGTGAACTGATTCGATTCTCTTACCGGGTTTTGGACTCGCAAAGAGCCAAAGTTCTAAATGACAAGAGGGTCGAGGCCTTTCTAAACTCCCCGGCTCGACATATCCAACTGGTCATCCCGTCGTTGGAGAAGGTTGGGCAACTGCGCCAGAGCAATACCCCCCAGTCCGGCACTTCCTATTGGATGGCATTCTCTAACCCGCACAGAGCGGTCAAGCGCGGAGATCGCGTCAACGTCGTAATCGGCCAGTTTCATGCGGACGGTCTGGTTGTTGAATAACACCCGCATTGCTCAAAACTGAAAGCTGAAAAGCAGCCTTGTGGTCTTGATGCCAACCAAATTAGCCAGGTTTGATTCCAGATGGGTCAACCTTGAAATCAGTAAGCGAGGATCGACAGATGATTCGAAAGACTATGCTTGCCGTTGCTCTCATGTGCGCTGTTACTTCGGCTTCGGCTGCCGATAATAGCCACTCCAACAAGACACTTTCTGCCTCTGAGATTGTAGAAAAGAACATTCAGGCGCGTGGCGGTCTAAGTGCCTGGCATGCCGTGCAGGCCTTGTCGTTTGAAGGGAAACTGGGCGCAGGTGGCAACCGTCGGCCGACACTGCCCCTCCCTATGCCTGATAAGCATTTGCCAAGCCTAACATCAGCCCAGCGACTGCCGGAAGAGGCGCAACTGCCTTTCAAGATGCTCATGCACAGGCCGCGGCAGGTCCGCTTTGAGATTCAGTTCAAAGGCCAGACGGCGTTCCAGGTATTTGATGGCGCGCACGGTTGGAAGATGAGGCCTTATCTAAACCGTCAAGACGTGGAGCCGTTCACAGCGGACGAGTTGAAGGCCGCGTCATTGCAGCCCGACCTCGATGGCCCCTTGGTCGACTACGCGGCCAAGGGAACTCGTGTTGAACTCGGCGGCCAGGAGAAAGTCGAGAGCCGCGACACCTACAAGCTCACGCTCACCACCAAGGGTGGTGAGAAAACTCACGTGTGGGTCGACGCTCAGACCTTCCTCGAGACCAAAGTAGAGGGTCAACCCAGGCGCCTCGATGGAAAGCTCCATCCAGTAGAGGTCTTTTATCGGGACTACCGTCAGGTAAGCGGCCTCCAGATTCCTTTCATTCTGGAGACGAGAGTCCTTCCGAATTCGGACGCGACGGCAAGAGAAAAGGAAGTCCCCCTTCAAGCCGAGAAGATCGTCGTCGAGAAGGTCGTAGTCAACCCAAAGCTGGAAACTGCGATGTTCTCGAAGCCTGAGATTCAGACCGCATCGAGTCAACGCTAAGGCATTTTCGTTTCGAGCGTTAACTGCACGTCGGTTGCCCATCCTTGAATCGCACTTTGATTTAAGGGTGGGTGAACCAAAACCATGATTTCGCCTGTATATATTCGAACGGAAAATGCTTCAGACACGACACGAAGCCGGTCGCAAGGCAGCAAGCAGGACATCTGTCTGCTTCTGTCTTACGGCCATGTTTATGGGCGGTTTAGTCCCGGTAGAATTGCATTAACGATTGAAAGATGTAGCGAAACACAACTCCGAAGACCCGTTTATCTATTTCCCCGAGAAAATGCTCGTCGCATATCCATGCCTTCGTTCTGAGATGCCAGTCCCCATTTCACAACCCCTGGTCATCGCGTGGCAAGTTCATCGTTGATGCTCGATCGAAAAGCAGATTCGCCCGCCGGAAAAATCCGTCTTCTATGTCCCAGACAATTCCACCTCTGCTGGCTTGCAGTGCCTTGCGCCGGGGCAGCTACCACTGCATTCAGCCTCGGCTCTTCGTACTGCATCTCCAGTGTAGATGCCAACCCTTCTCGAATCTTTGAAAAGTCCTGGAAGGAAAGCGAGGGAGTATCCATCTTCTCGGCAATCGTCCTCAGCTGCCGACGCAATATATTGCTCTGAATGATAGGTGTGCCGACCTTGGATGCCAGCACGAAATCATTCTCGCCATTGAACTTGGACCTGGACTTCAGCTCCACCAGAATTTGAAACAGTGGAAGCGCAATTGGTATATCTCTTAAACGCTTTTCACTTACAGGCTCCATCTTCCCGCGAAGCCAATGACTCCTGACTGCGATGGCTCGTGGCGGGATCTGCACGCCATTCCTGCCGACTTCCTGCATCGTCAGGTTAATTCGCCGCCATTGCAGACCTGCAATCTCCGCCAGATTCATGCCTGTGAAGACTGCAATCAGCATCATCTCCTTTTCCGGGTACTGCATAATACCCAGAGCATCCTTCGCCTTGGAAACGGTAAGCACGGGCTCCTGCCTGAGTGGACGCTCCGGGAGCTTTACTAAGCTGACTGGGTTAGTGCCCCAGAAGCATCCAGCCCTCTGGGCGTGCGCGAAGATGGCATGCACTACGTTTCGAATGTGCACCACAGTCTCGAACGAGTATCCGTGAGCCAAGGCGGCTGTCGTCAGCCTAGACACATCCTCAGGCCCAGTATCGCAGAGCCGGACCTTGCCAAGGTATGGCCAGCCCGGGATCGCCTTAAGCAGTCTACGGTCCTGGACAGGCTTCTTGCACAAAATCCGATCCACTTCCTCAGGCCCCAGGATATGCCTCAACATTGACTGATAATATGCCTTGCCCGCAGACCTCTTGCCGGCTATATGCTCGGTTAGAAACTTTCTTTCAACGAAGCTGGCGATCGTGATCTGCGAATTCTCAACAAGCCTCTCAACGTGCAGGTCGGGCTCGCGGTCCTTCCAGGCGAACACCTCCGCATTGTTGCTTGACATATCCCCAGGCTCCGTATATTGAGTCTGCTCTCCCTGATCACTCGCACTCCTATACGCGGTCTCTGCCACGCCTGCAGGACTTCCATCCCAGAGCATTTTCCAGGCGCCGCGTACGCGACCTGCGATGCCATCTTGCGGAATTGCTTCTTGTGTCATTTCGCCTCCAAAGCACCGAAGTCATTGACGATATGAGTCAATGAGTATCGCTGATGCCTGTCACATAAACTTGGAATCGTGCATTCCTTCATTAAGACTCATGGTCAGGTATTTTTAGAAGAGTGTGGAAAGTTCAACTCAAAACCAATTCAGTCGAGAGTTCAATTGGCTTCCTTGGAAAGAAAAGTGGGGTAGAAATCTCCGTGAGGTTTTGCCGCCTGAAAAATGACTTCTGTTCTCATTTCTGATCTTCGCTTCGGCGAGGGCGGCTGAGGTTCGCTTTGACGTCGATAGCCCAAACGAGCCCTCGATATCGGTCTTGCGCCAGCGGTCGGATATGCGAAACCAACGAGTTCGATGCAGAGTCCCTGTCCCAGGCCTTCAGACTCGGCCACAAGCGCTTTGCGCGTGCGGCGGAATACCTGCCAGGAAATGGATGGTAATCCCATCCGCGCAGCGAGGGGCTTCAATCGGCGCTCCACAATGTTATTCGGATTCACCGGAGTGCCCTGCCGGGAGGCAAATACGAAGTCATCGGGCCGCGTGAAACGGCCGCGCTCTTTGAGACTCCCCAAAACTCGATGCAACGCCTCTGAAATAGCGACGTCGCTGACGCGATTGCTCTTTACATTCTCCAGCGTGTCGCGGTACCACTGTTTCCTGATGGCGATAGTTCTTGGCGGTATCGGATCACCGCCCTTCTTCGTTGTCCTCTCGGTCAGGTTCACTTGCTTCCATTGCAAACCGCAGAGCTCCGCCATGCTTATGTCGGTGAGAACAGCCATTAGCATCAATTCCTTTTCCGGATGTCTCATCGACGCGAGCGCGTCTTTGGCTTGGGATAACGTGAGCGCGTGCTCCTTTGTCGACCTGGCTTTTGCTGTCTGCAACAGCTTCACGGGATTGTTCCCCATGAAACATTGTTCCCGAATCGCATACGCAAAGATGGCGCTCATGACATTGCGAATATGGCTCACCGTTTGTGCCGAGTACCCTGCTTCGACTGCCGCATCAGTAACGCGCGCTATGTGTTCGGGCCCTACGTCGCATAGCCCTAATTGGCCAATATAGGGCCAATCTAAGCATCCTGCCGGTCTCAACTTCGGCCTCTTTGAAACGGCGCGGAACGCATGGTCAACATCTTCGGGTCTAAGCACATGCTTGAGCATGGAAAGGTAATGCCTCTGGCTTGATGGCATCATCCGGGCAACGTGCTCCGGCACGAATCTTCTCTCCACGAAGCTTGCCACCGTCATTCTGGATTGCTGCGCCGATGCATTCCGGAGCATTACGGAAAGAAGGTCATTCCAGGCGATCCACTGGGCGTCAGTCTCGGTTAGCCCTGTCGGCGTTACGGCCCTGCTCGGGCCAATGACGACGGGCTCAGATGAATGGCCTAGACCAAGACCATGCGAGTCCAGCGCGTCCTCGCGCCAGCTGAGTCTCCAGTAGCCTTCCTCTAGATACAGATTGCTGTACTTGTGCAGAATTACTTGATCCATGTCATCTCCGTTGGGCCTGGCTTGCTCTAGCTTTTCAATCCCAAAAAATCGTGATGCCCTTTCGAATTACCTTGTCCCCCACGGTATGGGGGCAGATGACATCTCCTCTGTCGCCTCGTTCCGCCCTGAGTCATAGGTGGGATGTGATTCCCCCGATGGAATCGGCTCGCTCACTCTGCATGACTAACCCCTGCTTCCTCGATTGTGAAGTCACTAAAAGTCTTCTGCCACCGAGATCTACGAATCTCTCGCTGTCCTTCACGTTGAGGATCCTAAGGGCAATAGTCTGTCAAATGGGTTGCACGCTGCCTGATTCGTTTCCTGAGTTCAAAGACGTACTTGCTGAGCGTCTCAAGGGTTACGTGAATCGTAAAAACTCGCTGAAAGTGATTCAACGCCGCATCTGAGGGCGAATAATAATTTCAGTGCCCGAAGTCAAAGGAGAGGCTGCGCTCTAGCGACATAAAACTGGCGTTCTCTCGGGTACTTTCCCGCAGAAACCATCCGGGTTATCAATTTGCAAAGCCTGCAAATCAATCGGAAATTGAGGTGCACTCCCAAAAACCGATACTTTCAACCCCGCCTCCTACATCAACTTCAGGAAACTTAGAAACTTCGAAATATTTACAGCATTTGCACTGCCAAACCAAAGGTCCAATATTTCAACAACTTTGAACCTTCCGCACCTGAAAGTGATGAAGTTTGTCAAAAAAATACGACAAGCGCTGGCAAAATTTTCGGACATACTTGCGCTGCCTTGGGATCGGCTCGACTTTGAGGAGGGAGCAATATTGGTCTAGCTGGGTTACGTCGATAGCTGTAAAGAGCGTGTTAAAACAGAAGTTCCCATGCTCATGATGACTCGCCGCTGCGTAGCCACAACCATGAACCTCTGCGGCAACGCGCTCCCGGAGAGACGGGGAACAAGCATCCTCATCGGTTAGATCAATGTTCGATTACGACAAACTTGTTTAGGGACTTGTTGGAAAAGTTATCCGCAAGTGGTTCCTGCCTTTGGATCTCGCTTGACAGAAGCCATTTCCAACTTGATAGCGCGCGGGAAAAGGAGATCGCTTTCGAGATGCACATAATGCTCGAGATCTGATTCGAATGCGCCCAAACCCCTAAACAGTGCGGTCTGTGTTGCGCAAGCTCACGCAGGGGCCTCAAAATCGGCTGTGATATCCCGGAGTTCGGCGATTATGAGATTGGCGGTCGCGTGCTCATGCATCATCATGAAAATCGGATGCGAAACCGAACGAAAACATGCATGTGCCGCCGGATACGCGATGATCGAGTCCTGGTCCATTTGAGCCATAAAAGGAAAGAGGACCTGCTCTCCTTTCCCAATGTGTGCCGATAGGTCGGTTCGTAAATGCTCAACCAACTCGGCGGCGTGTATTAATTCCGGGGCGCGACCGTTGTGCTTGCCCGCTAGCTCCTGCGCCATCTCGGCCAACCTTGGCAGTTCGCGGCGAATGTATTGGTGGTGCGCGCGGACGATAAGTTGAATCAATCGCTCAATGGAGAGGGTTGCAGGATCGATCGGCAAGGCGCCGTTTCCTGGGCCTCTGCATTCTCCAGCTTCTCGAGTACCTAATCGGCCGAGAGCTGTAATTCCGCGCATGCTCGATCGAGGGAGTTCTCCGCTTGCACGCATAGATCAATGTGAAAGCGCTCGAAGATTCCGGCTGCCGATGGTTGGGCTGCGACGATTTCACGAATCGACAGTGCTGAGGTGGGCATGATCTCTATCCACCAACAACGGTAGAGTGCCCGCCATTTGCGCGCGGTAACTTATGTCACTCGGAGGCTATTACGTCGATTCCAGTAGCGCGCTCAGGCCTTTCATGTCCTTCACCACTATCTGCCGGGCATCCACATCCAATAGTCCTTCAGCCTGCAAGCGCATGAGATTTCTTGAGATCAGCTCTCGCACCGTACCAAGCTGGTTCGCCAATTCCTGATGACTCGCGGGCAATTGGATTTCAATTCCCCGTGAGGTAGTTCTTCCTTCACCATGGGCGAGTTTGACCAATACTGCAATAAGCCGCTGGCGCACCGTGGTAAACGACAGCTCCTCAATGATTCCAACCAGGCGTCGCAACCGCGCTCCCACCACTTCAAGCACTTTGAGCGCAACTTCTGGATGATCCATGCAGTACGCTTGCAAATCGCGCCTTGATATGTAAACTATCTCCGCCTCTTCGGTTGCCACCGCGGATGCAGGAAACGGCCCTCCGTCGAAAACGGGCAGTTCTGCAACTGACTCGCCAGGTACGTTCACTGCCAGCACCTGTTCCCGGCCGCCAACGGAGGTTTTGAAGATTCGCACCTTCCCCCGCGCAATGATATGCAGGCCATTGCAGGGTTCGCCCTCTGAAAAAAGCAACTCGCCTGTACTGAATAGTTTGCGCACTGTCCGCGCGGCGAGAGTATGCAGCTCAGGCTGCGAGAGACCCGATAGCAATGCTGTTTTGCCGAGAACCCCGGCCAGATCGATGCGTTCAATGGTCACGTGGAAATTCTAGCAGCCTGGGACTTTAGTCACTGCGCCGGCCGACCATTTCGCAGTCTGATGGGACCATGAATCCGCAAATCAATGCAATAGATTTCAATGAACGCCCTTTCATTGCCATCTGGAAAGTAACCCAAGCCTGCGACCTTGCCTGCGTCCACTGCCGCGCCTCAGCGCAACCGGATCGAGATCCGATGGAACTCAACACGGCCGAGGGAAAGAACCTGATCGATCAGATAGCTGCCTTAAGAGTCCCGGTATTTGTGCTGACTGGGGGCGATCCTATCAAGCGCCGAGACGCATGATGCGTTTCGGGGTTTGAGCGGGTCATTTGCTCGGACACCGGATGCAGTTCGCTGGGCAAATGAGATTGACCTGCCGGTGCAGATCAACACCACGTTCAGCCGCAGGAACATTGGCGAGATCGATGAGATTGTCGAGTTGATGGAAACGCTGAAGATAACGCTTTGGAGCGTGTTCTTCCTTGTCCCCACGGGACGCGGGAAGCTGAACGACCTGCTAAGTGCAGAAGAGTTCGAATCCGTCTTTGCGAAGGTCTACGCTCTGTCCAGAACCGCGAACTTCATTATCAAGACGACGGAGGCACAACACTATAGACGCTTCCTCTTGCAGCAACGCGTCGCTGAACGCAAGTTGGGAATCGGCCTTAGTGCTCAGCACGACCTGGCTGTCTACGCAATCGGGCGCGCACCGCGCGGACTCAATGACGGTAAGGGATTCGTCTTCATCTCGCACAAGGGGGAAGTCTTCCCAAGCGGCTTTTTTCCCCTCTCCGCCGACAACATTCGTGAGCAGGAGTTGACCGCCATCTACCAACACTGACCGCTCTTCCGCGATTTGCGTGACATGGCGAAACTTGAAGGAAAGTGCAGCTCTTGCGAATTCAAAGAGATCTGCGGCGGATCCCGAGCCCGCGCATACGGAAACACTCTACATAAGGATTGGCGGTTTGTTGACAAGCCGATGGGACCCGAGAGCACAGGCCAAAATGTGGAGTGGAACCGAGCTTCGGCCTGAAATCGGGAGCTGATGTGCCACTAATGGCTACGTGAGCCTAAGCATCGAGAAAGCACGGAACCTACTGGTCACTCATGCGGCCAGTAGTTGTCCAAAGATCTCTGCTGAGTCTCGCGGCTTGCCGCTGGATTTGCTCCCAAACTATGCCTGCCTCATCGCGGCATGGCAAATGGCATCCGCCCATGCTGTGCCATAATGATCCCGATTGTCATTTCTTTGTCAGAATGTAACTTCCCTGTCAACGGACGAGTTTGCGCAGCAATGCGACCGATAATTAAGGAAGCGATCCCCGGGAGCGCGCCTCGAGACCTGTGCGTCTAGTGTTTACATCAGTTGCATGGATTTACGCCGTTGACGACAATCGCCGGCCAAGCAGAAGGGTTGACCTCGAATGGAAACGATCCTCGTAATCGAAGACGATCCGAGAATTCAGAAAGCCCTGACGCGTCAGTTTGCCGCCGAAGGATATACAGTACACGTC
>Ga0073936_10009360_pt1 | contig 12188 bp, 1 predicted proteins | sample AliMusrvi5mmetaG_FD_87041 | JGI IMG/M metagenome (GOLD analysis project Ga0073936, IMG submission 87041) | Freshwater lake bacterial and archeal communities from Alinen Mustajarvi, Finland, to study Microbial Dark Matter (Phase II) - Alinen... | ecosystem: Environmental > Aquatic > Freshwater >... | reverse complement strand
GCCTTGCCGGCTGCGTGAATACCATAGCTCATGTTTTTTATCGTCTCAAAATCCTGCGTGGTCTCATTAAATACCTTTGCTAAGCTCTCTCCGCTCAGGCGAGGGCTCTTGCCCCTTACAGAGAAAGCTTTCCTAATGATCGAACCGTCAGAAGACAGAAAGCGATAACCGGCAAAGAAGGTTCCATTTTTACCACGAAGAACAAATCCGCCTTCCCCCACATAGGCCGCAGTTCTCCCGATCGCGGACTCCTCCATGACTTGCGTAAGCCTTTCCCCTGACAACCCATTAAAAAGGCCCGGCGTTTTAAAGTCAATCTGGTGACAGCTTTCATGAACGATAACTTCCTCAAAAAGGTGCATTGCCGATTCATCTTCAAGAGTCGCCTTCTTCGCTTCAATATTTTTTCGCGCCACACGAACGGCCTCAATCAATCGGCTATTAATGCCCGTGACACCATTGCGGGAAGCAATCCCAAGCGAAGGCATTTCCCCCTTCGTAATCATAGTTCCGATATCAAGCTGAGCGAGGTAGGCCAACATCTCGGCATCTTTAAAGAGGGTTGCTTTTCCTCTTATCTTCCCGACAACATCCGCGACCCAGCCAATTTCCTCTGCCGTCAATGGTTCTCCATGAAAATCAGAAACAATTTCATCCAGCGGATGATCTATCATTTTCAGATCTCTGATCAGAAAATCGGGGGCATCAAAATCCCGCGCCTCGGAACGAGCAATTTTCGGGGCGATTTGTTTCGTCGTGGCCACTATGACAGGACTGGGCGCCGGCCGAGCAGTAACAACCTGACTTCCCGCGATCATCGCATCCAGCGCCCCCCTCATCGCCGCTTCTTTCGCAGCGGAAAGAGCTTTATTCATAGCATCAAGTCTTTCGGCTTCAGGCATCGCGGACGCGGAGCGTTCAACAAGGAGATTCCTAGCTTTTTCATAAAACTCAGGTTCTCGGGCCTTATCAAGGAACGGCGACACAAATCCTTTCGGGCCCGGGACATTGAGCACAAGCCCGTTCTCTTGCGTGTATATTATGAACTTACCCTGCGCCGTCACGAATTCATACCCGCGATCCTTCGCCGTAACGGCACCCGCCGGCAGGGTTTCCAGAGCCATCATAAAATCCGTTATACCCGCCGCGCGCTCGGCCTTCAGCTCCGCTTTTTTCGCCGGGGGCAACTTGCGACCTAGCCGCGCCGACTTCCGCGGAGACACATTGCGTTCAGCGCTTTGTTTCCTCGTCACATACGCGTCCACGTTCGCCTTAAAACTATCCGCGACAGCTTGAGCTCCGGCAGGATCCGCCGCGTCCTGCTGAAGCGTGCTGATCAGGGACTTCACCAAATCCTCATCGAGCTCACTTTCCGATTTGAAGGGATGCTGTTCCAAAAAGGTCCGCACAAAATCACCATCGTAAGCCCCAAAGACAAAGATCACATTTTTCAGCTTTTCGGGATGATCTTTGAGACAGGTGCCGATCCAGTTCATTTCGTCCCTCGTGATCGCCCTCTCGCGCATATGGCTAGGGACAAAAAACACAATCGGTTTATCCCCGTCAGTGATATCCTTCATAAAAGTTTGGGTATGACCTTCCTCGGTGCTTCCGAGCCCTAGTTCCGAATAGGCGGTGATCCAGTCGGCAAGGCCAAAAGCCCTGGAGAGCCCCATATAAAGGTGATAATACGTCGATAACCCGAGCGAAACGCCTCCCCGGACGTCCCTTGCGTGTTTTTTTAGGAAATCCTCGAAGGTCACAAGACCGCCCGAATGCTGGCCGAGAAGATCGGCCAAAGCCACGACATTCGCAACCCCCGGGAAGGACTGAAGGATATCGCTGCTCTCAACCCGCCTCACAAGTTCCGCGCGCTCCTCCACGGCAGGAGTTTTCCCCTGGGTCGCCACCGTCGCAGTGGCGAGCTCCCCGGACGCTTCTCCCTTTCGGAACTCGGAACGGTTGATCTGCAGAGCCGCTTCGTCTACCAACTCTTTCCGTTCCTCCGAGCGGGCTACGACATCGCCGTAATCCTGATCGCCTCTTTCGGAGCGAGCGGACTTCTCCAAGAGGACAACACGATTAGGTGCGACAACAATTTTGTTTGATTCTTCCATGTAAAGACGCGTGTCATTATCCGGGGCAAGCACGCCATCCCCATGTCCGACCCGAGTCCACCCGGCATTTTCTGCCATCGCCAGGTAGTTCACCTCTTCGCCCGTCACGCCGTCAACCCAATGGGAATCGCTTCCACTCATCATGAGGATCTTATCGCCGGGTCGCAGCTGTTTCAGGATACTCTCAAAGAGTTCCTTGCCGGCGCCCTTAGAAAACAGCCCAAATCCTTTCATGAGAAAAACAACAGGACCCGCTTCAGTCCTGATAAGCGGGTAGCTTTCAGAGTTCAGAGCATCACGCGTTTCGGCCCACCCCTGACGCGCGGCAAGAGAAGCCCCGCTCGTGGCTACCTTCGTCTCGGACAACTTATGAGATTCTAAAAATCGTTCGGCGAGATTAAAGTCACCCGCATCTCTTTGGATCGGCAGAACCTTTCCATGCCGTGATGGCACACCATCAGGCCCCATGAACGGATATACAAAAACCGGCAAGACATCCTTTGAATCGGTCAGCAGCGGAGCCAACTCCGACATTAAACGGTCATAAGCCGCCGCCAATTCGCATTCGCGATCCACATCATTGACATAGAGCCCACGCCCCTCTTTATCAAAAATGTCCTTGATCAGGGCTTCATACTCTCGCACCGCTTTATCCACGCTCGCAGCCATACCCTCCCGCGCTTCGGAGCGGGCGGCAGGTTCGCGCAATTCAGAGCGGCTACGACTGTCCGGGCTGACGGCTTTCACTTTGGAAAACTCCGGCATTCTCATATCAATGAACTTCAGCATGAGCTGAATCACATCCTGGGAATTCCGGAGCTTGAGAGAATCTCCCTGCATCCCATAGGTTCGATTTAAATAGTCGACATACAGATCCACAGCGCGGAGCCTCCCCGTTTGCGACGCTTTCGAAGTTCTTCCGGAGGCCTGGTCTCTAAGATCGCTGTCAAACGCTCTCCAGAAATCCTCATGCCGATATCCTTGCTTCGCAGCCGATGCCAAGAGCCCTTTTTCCAAACCGCATGAGTTCCAAATAAGCCTCGACATACATCCGGACAAGCGGCCATCCCGGTGTTGACTTTTGGCTTTCAGGAATCGCCGCCAAATTTCTTTCAAAATCCTTAAGGACCTTATCAAACCTCTGCGTCGCCGTGACCTTTTCCCAATCATTATCGCGATACGCCGAGCTGACGTGCCCATAGGAAGAAAAGCTTTTAAAAAAATCTTCCATTTCAAGCGTAACCGCTCCCAGAGGATATTGATCCGTCCCCTTAGCGCTCGACCCAAGCTCCTTTCCCAGCAATTCGGATTCGGCTACAGACCGATCCAAAGATTCGGCCGCAAAATGATCCCGTCCCATCCCTTGTTCCATCCAAGTCGTATCCGTTCCCAACCCCCCTCCGCCATAAGAAACCGTACTCAGCACCATCGGCTGATAACCCATCTCCTCCATCATTCTTCCGGCTGCATCCTGAGCCATCTCGTCAGCGCCGAACGGTCGAACGGAAACACCAAGGTCCTGAAGCTCTTTAATCTTTTCCTCACTGGGGCCAGTCCCTGAGCGGATCAGAACGACGGATCCCGGAGGAAGCCTCAGGGGCCCCATGTGTGCAGTTGCGGTATACCAGGCATTCGCGAAATTCTGATCACGAACTTTCGAGAAGGGTGTCAAGACCACCACATCGGCCGTATTCCATTGGTCGATCACGCCATTCCATGAGAATTCAACGATGCCCCGCGGATTCCTCAACAAGGGGTGGGCAGCACCGTAGGCGCTGTTCGGATAAATGAGGACTTCCCCGTTCACCACTTCTGGGATCCCATGGCGGGCATTCACGAGCATGAGCCCCTCGAGATTCAGATGACCCTCGGGAGTAAAAACCGGTCGCTCTGCTGACACTGAAGCCCGATTCTGTTTCTGGTGAATTCTCGCCAACGCATCCAGCCCTTCGTTGTAGTCCTTGAGAGCGTCACCCTGATCCCAGTGCACAGGCTGCTCGGCAAGGTCCGCCAAATTGCCGAGTCCTACGGCACGGTAATCGATGGATGGATACCAGGTCCCCTCACGGAACTTCATTTCCCGTAACTCATAAGGCTGCATCCCTGCCATGGCCGCGTGAAAAATAGTGCTGATCTTGATAAGCATGGAAGGCGGTATCCCGAGCTTCCGCGCACGCTCGCTGACTCGCTCAGCAATATCCGGATAATATTCCTGATATTCCTCAGCCGTGTACTCCGGAGACATCAGCTCGTCCTTTAGAACGTTTTCGCCGCCGGTCTTGGGGATTTCGCGTAACAAATTCATTGCCAGTTCCATTTCACGTTGATTGAAATTAAGCTTTTCCATCACGCTCGACAAAATCTTTTGAGAATACCCCGCCCAATCACCCACAAAAGTGTCTGAGGCGGTCCGTCCCAGTGGGAAACCTGATTTTTCAAGATCACCCACCAGCCCCGTACGACCGCTACGAACTTCAGCCGCCGGGACGAGTCCTGCCTGATAGCACAAAAACACCATTCTCAGGACCGCCTTCACACGAATGCCGGGCAGCTCCGTCACTTCCCGCAGGTTCAGGGCCGGCTCGAGCACTTCGAATCCACTACGGACTGCCGTTGCCGGAGTCAAATTGCGATGCCATTGAAAATACTCCTGAAAACGCCTGTCCGGGAATCGAACCTCAAAGACCGCTTTTAGAGCCGGAAAACGCTGTGTAATAAAATCGATCGGATCCATGGCTCCGTGTTCCAGAAAAAGAGCATCCTCCGCAGCAAACATTTCAGTACTCGCCAGCGAAGGATCAAACCGGTAGCGAGCGAGGCTCATCAACTTTTCCGTTTCACGTAGAAGATCAGGGTCCCCCAATTCCGCATTGGCCTGGGTCAGCCGGTTCATAAACACCAACAACCCTTTCGCTTCCATTTGCCCCATCGCTGTTTTGACCCCGTTAATTTGTTCCAACCACGCATCTACCGCACCCCCGGGCTGACGTGTTTCGGACCGGGATTTGGCACCGAGAATCGCCTTTTCCAGGGATCCAGCCATTTTCTCCCGCGCGTCGGGATCGAGCATTTGATGGAGGGCGTTCGCAGTCAGTAACAGATCGGGATCCGCATTCGTCTCGGTACTTGAGAGCATTTGATGGAAGGCGGTCGCCCGAAGCAATAGGTCGTGCATGTATTCCGCGGTGGGAGCTTCCTCCCCCTCCGCTTGCGGCTGCAACCGCACCCACAAGTACAAGAAATAGGCTTCGATCTCAGACTGCACCGATCCGGGGCTGCTGATAAGCTTATCAACCAGGCGGCGCGCATAAGCCCCGGTGCCTTCCGGAGTACTGCGGAACCAATTATTGATCAACGCTGTGACTTCTCGGTGTTCCCCTTCGAGGCTCTTCTCAGATCCGTGACCGGCAAGCCAAGCCTTAAACGCGGCGACATCATGCGCATCCGTTGGGAATAAGCCCTTCAGGATCTTCTTTCTGGGCGAAAACTTCCCCGCCTTCTTCGAGGGTAATACCATTTTTGAAAATTCCAGGGTCAGGGCCCTGCTGTCAAGTTTGTTCACCGAAGCATCAAGTTCCAAAAACCTCGCGACGACTTCCTTCGGCAGCTCCCGGCCAAGCAACCGCCTCACGGTCCCGGCCACCTTTGATCTCCAGTTCTCCGGCTTTTTCGCCGAACTCTCCAGCAAGCCGATCCAGCGATGGTATTCCGAAGGATTGTTTGTTTCTATCTCGCTCAGGACCGCGATCAGGGCCGCGGAGGGATCCATCTCTTTCGTTATGGCGTAACGGGCATCTTTGGAGGCTCTTTTAAAACGCATCCCCGTGCCCAACGAGGACAAAAGCATTTTCTGCGCCACCTTGAACATCGCGCGATCAAGCGGTTGGAGGTTCGGGTGTCCGTCGATCATCGCAAAATCTTCCGTCAGCTTATGCTCGGCGGCCGCGAACATCCTGGGCGTGATCCCCATCACATGATTGGCAATATTCCGGGTCACCACATTCTCCTCCGAATCGCGGCTGACCCGCACCAGAAATTCCGCCGGCTTATTCAACACAGCGCCGGTAATCACGGCGCTCATCAAAAGCGACGCCATCGCCGGCATCCCCCCCACGAAATACGACACTATAAATGTCCCCAGCACCATCAAAACGCGCAGCGCGAGCGACATCAGGGCATTGATCCCCGAGCGGCTCAGCATCACCCGGATCCGGCTCGGGCTTATCCCGAGGACCCGTATTTCCTGGTGAGCCACCTTTCTCAGTATCTGCACCATCATATCCTGAGTCAGCTCCTGGGCCCTTCTCCCGGTGTTAGCCTTCGAGCCTTTGCCTCCCGTTCTCTGGCCCTGGGCGGCCGTTCTCCCGGTCTTAGCCTTCCCCCCTTCATTTCCCTTTTTCTGATCATCGGCGGCCGGTTCGCGCACAAACATGCCAACCAGTTTGAGGAATTGCGGCGATCTGAAGAAACCATACTTTTCCAACATCGGGATGAATCCCCGCCACTTGAAATTCTGAGGGATAAAATCCGTCTTTTTCGCGGCATCCCGCCATGCCCCGGACTTTACAAATTCCGCGACGGCACGCAAAAACGCTTTAAAAAACACTACCTCGAATTTCTCGCGAGACCAGCGGGGTATGGGCTTCATATAATCATCATAATTTGACGCCAAGAACCCCTCCTCGTGAGCGTTGTAATCTCGCTTGGATAAGGGGTCGAATAAAGACTTAACCATTTCCGAGGCCTCGTCCTCAATCGATTGTTTCCGCGCCTCGGAGCGGGCGTCAAAAGCCTGCAGAACCAACACCGCGGCATCCACGACCCCTTCCTCGTATTTGTCAGGATTCGCATAGGAACGCACTGTCTCCCGGAAAATTTCTTTCGTTTCCGGATAGAGAGCCGCATACTTGGCGACTTCACGGAAAGCCGGAATCAGGAAATCGGCGTCGGCCTGGGCATCTTTGCGCAAGAGAAGATCGCGTATGCTTTTGGCCACGGTCCTCCGGTCTTTCACGGGCAAGGCATTGGGTTTCACGGAAAGCAGGACGACCAGTTCCTCAAGATCCGGCCCGGTCGTATCTGTCAGCAGGTGCCCGCCGGCAGGCATCGCGAGACGGCTGATCAGTGTCCCCAGCGCCCGCTTTAGTTGCGGCTGTACCTCGGGCGCCTCAAAAGCTTCGCTGTTCGCGTCCGCGAAGGCTTTGAGCGCGTAAATTGCCCAATAACATCTCTCTTTCCTGATGTCATACTGCAACAGCACGGTCATTAGATTCTTAACTGAGAACGCCGACGGATTTTCCGCCGCGAACTGGTCAAAAGTCCCATTATTTATCACGACTTCAAAGGCATCCATCGCGATATCGGAAACCGGTGCCTTTACCAATGCCGGTGCCGTTAGCAATGACATCACCCCACCCAGTGTTGCCTCTGAGTAGTTGCCCTCCTCAATAAAATCGAAATAATCCTGAACTTCCGGCGTCTTCGGCTGATAAGTCGATAGAGGGATCGCCAGCAAGGCCTCGGGCGGCGGCACTTTGGCGGATCGCGTGAAGGGCGGTATCGGGGTTTCCTTACCTTCGCGGAGATTCACAAGAACTTGCAAAAATTTATGTTCGGGCACGGATTGAACTTTCATCTCGGGCCCCCCAAGCGCGGCGATCAACCGGCCCAACTTATTATCCAGCTCCTCATTCGACATCGCAGGGATATTTCTATAGGGTGCCGCAACGATATCGCTTCCGATCAGATCAGCAAAGGCCTCGTTCAGCTCCATAGTCGCAGCGCCCAGCTGATCGGACACATCGCCCAATTCATCGAGTCGCGACATCGCATCGAGGATCTCCAGAAGTTTCTCCCGGTCCTGCCGGCTAAACTCCCTTGCCTCAGAGCGGGCGATGTTATTTCCGGATTCCAACAGTGTCGCTACCTTCCGTGCGTTCTTGTCCTGATTATCCAGCGCCAGGGCCGCGAGGCTCGTACGGCTCGAGTTATTCAATCCTTTGGCTAGATTGACACCGGGCTCACTGGCTCCGGGGTCGTAGAGCACGAGCTTCTCTATAACCTTCCCAAGATCGGCTTCAAAATTCCCGTCATTATCAAAGGATGCCTCCAAAAGCTTATCCAAAGCGGTATCGACAGAAACCTTTTGCTTCAATTCAGCCAGAGTGGCCACCGCTTTGGGCGTACCGAATGGATCTTCAACCCCATTCAGCTGCATCACGAGTTGCTCCGTCCCGACTCCGCGCAGACCGCCTTCCCAGCGTTTATACGCACCCTCGTTCTTAAACATCTCTTTAACGGTCCGAATCACGGTCAGAACATGCTGCTTCGCCTCCTGATAAGCTGCCTCACCCTCATTCTTTCTGATCGCGGACAATAATTTGTCCATATTTTCAAGATATTTTTGCTGATAGCGAATGCCATCGTTCATGGCCGACGTGTTATAAACGCAAAGATCGATCGAAAGGACAGGAACATTATTCTCAGCCCCCTCATAGAAATCAAACTGCACCAAGGCATACCCCTTTTCGGGGTCATACTTGATATTACCCGGCACGACGCGGACCGCCGCATCCCCGCCAAAGATATGTCCCCAAGAACGGCTCTTGAGAGTTTCCACGAAGGATGCCTGCAGTTGCTGCAACAACTCCATTGTCGGAAAGGCCCCGTCGATGTAGGCCATAAGATCAAAGTCATCAGGCAATCCGCGGAATCGCTCATGATACGTCCCCCGAACCGAAGACCCCGTGTCGATCACTTTGCGGCCATTCGCCCGGTGGATCTTAAGCCCCGAGCCCTCCACCACGGCGGTGGCCAAATCTTCGAGCTGACCCGAGATCTCTCTAACACTCGTTAATTCCTGTTCTTGCTGCCGCCCCTCCGCATCCACAAAAATATTAGTCGAGGGTTCCTCATACCGTGTTAACCTCGCACGATCTTCCAGGCGCAAACTAGCGTCCTTAATGGAATAGACTTCGCGGCTAAAGGATCCTAACTCCAGCTCCCCGATCGCGGCCGGGATCCTACTAACGACCATTTCGCGGGGTTCCCCCAATTCGGCTCTCAACTGCGGGGTCCCTTCATCCGCCTGTTCCCCTTGATAATAAAATACTTCCGGCCGCTGCCACTCGGGATTCTCGGCCTGAATCTTTTCCAGGAGCGCCTCGAATGCCTGCTGACGGTGCTTAGGCACACAAATGAGTCCGGCCCGGGTCAGAACCCTGTGGGAGGCATGTTCGACGTCCCGAGAATACCCCTTAATCGCCCAATCCCCTTTTCGCAACAAAGGATTACCGTCATAGGCATGGTTTTCAAGTTCCACTTCCACTGGCAAAGCCACAAAGATAGGTTCGCTCAAAAGTTCGTAAGGTGTCTCGTTGATCGTCGTATGCACGAACTCGGTCCTGCCAAGAGGATTCACCTTGCCACGATTGATGTTGTCCGTAACGACGTTATCCTTCTCCCGGGACTGGGTGATTTTTTCAAACGTCGCACGACCGATGATATACCCGGACCGGAGTATCGCTTCCTCAAGGGAGCTGTCACTCGCGTGATGGATACGGTGTACGGCAAAATTTCCGGAGAAAACACCTTCCGCGATCATCGTTTTCCAACGGCTCAAGGTCATCTGGCCCAGGTTCTCGTAGGAAAGCCGTTGCGCCTGCGCGGGGTCGACCCGCCAACCGGCATCGAATTGACCGCTATTTCCAGCCTTATAACTTAACCTGTCCATGAAATATTCAAAATACCCTGGTAGGCGGAATTTCCTGTTTGTTCGGATGTATTTCACCAGATCCTCCGTCCTCATGGATCTGCCATCGATCGTCATCCCCGTCTTGAGACCCGGGATCTTTGCCTCAGCAACGATGATGCCTTTCGCCTGTGATTCACTCAGTCCCGCCGCCTGGGCATCGCGATAGAGACGCGCCGCCCTTTCGGCAGATTCAGGTGTTAGATAGTAGAAAGGTTTGTCGGTATGAAGCCAACGAACGAATGCCCATGTGCTTTCAGAGGTCTCCAAAACAGCCAACACGCTCTTTTCAAGAGCTGTAATCCCCAAAGCTTGCTCTTCAATATCGGTTCGAGGGGACGGGTCGGAACCCGCAGTAGTCAAGCTCAAGAGGTCCCTGCTGTCGGGCAAATGTCCTGCGGCGGCTTTTACTTGACGTAGAAATTCAACTCGCTCCGCCTCAGTCGCCCCCATGAGCGCCTTGGGCAAATATTCGTTCCCCGGCTCATCTCCTTCGGGAAAACCGATGCTTCGCATTTCGGGATAAAGGCTCACGATCTCCCGCAAGTCCGTAACAGAACTCTTGAGTGAGGCTCTATAGCTAGCGGCATCTTCCGGGGAGAGAGTTCGTTCCTTGGCGTTCAAGAAAACAGTTAAGTCGCTCGCCCTCTTCGAGTCCCCGAAGAGAGTTATCACAAAGTTCCGGTCGGCCACGATCTTCCGTGCCTGAGCTAACAAATCTGCCCGGAAAGGATCCCCGTTGTCCTGATGGGTCATCAATGTCAAGAGAGAACCGCATCCTGGGGCAGCGTTTAGCATGTCCGCGGCAGACTGGAGTTGATTGATAAAGGCAACCCGGGCTTCGGGACTCGCCAAGGTTAATTTCCACAAAAGGCCGTGCTGACTTTCGGCCTGAGCCAACAGCGCTCGCAATGCTGGATCCATGTCGATGATCTTCCTTAAACCAGTCAGAGTGCTCTCCATGGAAACTCTGAAGGATCCGGCCGTTTCATAGGCCTTTCCGGGGGTTCTCTCCCTGCGCATGAACGCCCGCACCGCAGAGATCGTCCACGCGCTCGCAGGAGCCGCCGACCCCTGCTCCATCCCGAGCATGAGCGCGACCTGATGGAGCTCCTCGGGATCCTCGACGATACTCCGGATCCCGACATTCGGTTTCTTGCCGTCCCTGTAGTCATCAACAAATCCGTCCCCCTTCAAAACTCCCTTGTCACCGAAGAGAAAATCGACATCGTTTGCAACAACCTGGTTCTCTTGCTCCGTAACACCGCCGCGTGGGGAGAAAACCGCTGGAAAAAGGACAGCCAACTGATGCACGGTGAGCTCCAGATAATTCCACTCGGCATAATCCGTGACGTATTTCACAAGCACCGGATCTTTTTCCCGAAGACGTCCGATAAACGCGCCCCACGCTTCAGCGGTAGTACGCCGCGCGATCGCCCGGAGGGCCACACTTCGGGGATCGTTCGACACATACCTGTTTTGACGGATTTCGCTTAACTCCATAAAGAGCGCTTCAAAGACATCGGTCTTCCCAGCAGGAACGGACTTGTCGAGTGATTTCATGAGTTCCGATCTTTCATAATCACTTGTTTCCTGCTTGATTCTCTCGATAACAGGCTGGAAATCCTGACTGGCCGCACCGTAGGCTTCTAAGGCTCCCCTTGCGAACGACGCATATTGCCCTTCCCCGAATTTCTTGATCATTTCGAGAGCTCGTGGATCTCCGCTTTCTCCCAAAGCCTCCAAAACGGCTCCCACGTAGGTTTTTTCTCCCTCCGGATCGCCTACTGAGCTTAGCAAGGAAAGCAGCGTCGAAACCGCACCTTGAGATGAGCGGCCGGAGCGCCCGTCAACCCGCTGGCCGTCAGCCAAACAACCTTGGAATCCGCGCTCGCAAGCCCCTTTTCCTCGATAAATCGCAGAGCTTCGGGCGTACCGATGCGCGATAGCGCCTGTGCCGTCAGTCTCGTTTCCGTTTCCATCAGGGTCTGGATCGTCGCTACCGCAGGAGCCGCTAACGGCCCGATCCGGCCCAAAAGCTCCAGCATCTTTTGACGCACAGGCACCGATTCACTCATTTTTAAGATCTTTTCCAGCACCGCCACCACCTGCCCGGAAGTAGCGGTCTCTTTACCAAGATGAACCAGCTCCGCGTCCGCGGTATTTACTTTTTCATCCGAGCTCAGTTTTCTTTGTGCTCGCGCGACCAGCGCTGTTATCGCTGGCTCCGTCCCGATCAGGCCCAGCGCCTGGTCAATAGATCCTTGCGCGCGAGAGAAGCGCCAATTCCTCCCTGCGTCCATTAACGCGGCAATGCATTT
>Ga0073936_10009353_pt1 | contig 12197 bp, 11 predicted proteins | sample AliMusrvi5mmetaG_FD_87041 | JGI IMG/M metagenome (GOLD analysis project Ga0073936, IMG submission 87041) | Freshwater lake bacterial and archeal communities from Alinen Mustajarvi, Finland, to study Microbial Dark Matter (Phase II) - Alinen... | ecosystem: Environmental > Aquatic > Freshwater >... | reverse complement strand
GACGTGGACTTCGTCGACATCGACCCCGACACGCTCAACATGAGCGTCCCTGCGCTGGCGGCGAAACTCGAACTCGCCGAGCAGGCCGGAACGCTTCCCGACATCGTCATTCCGGTGCACTTTGGCGGCCAGCCGTGCGACATGAAGGCGATCGGCGATCTGGCCAAGCGCTACGGTTTCCGCGTCATCGAGGACGCTTCGCACGCCATTGGCAGCGAATACCAGGGCACGCGAACCGGGGCCTCTACCTATTCCGACATCGCCGTCTTCAGCTTCCATCCGGTCAAGATCCTGACCACCGGGGAGGGCGGAATGCTGCTCACCAACCGGCCCGAACTGCATCAGCGCCTGATCCGCCTGCGCAGCCACGGCATCACGCGCGATGCCGGCCTGATGACAGAAGCGCCGGAAGGCGGCTGGAGCTACCAGCAGATCGACCTCGGCTTCAACTACCGCATGACGGATATTCAAGCGGCGCTCGGCATCAGCCAGATGTCCCGCCTCGAATCCTTCATCGCCCGTCGCCGCCAACTGGCGGCACGCTATGACCAGGCCTTCGCGAGCTGGCCGCTGGTCCTCCAGAAACAGCCGGAGTGGGCCAAATCGTCGTATCACCTTTACCCGATCCGCATTCGCCCGGAACTCTGCGGAAAGGATCGCAAAACCGTTTACGGCGCTCTGCGGACCAGCGGCATCGGCGTCAACGTGCACTATATTCCGGTGCATACCCAGCCGTATTACCGCGCACTTGGTTTTTCCGCCGGCGACTTTGTCGAGGCCGAACGCTACTATTCGGAAGCGCTCACGCTCCCGCTCTTCCCCAAGCTGTCGGATGTGCAGCAGGACGTCGTGATCGCCGCAATCGGCAGCGCGCTTGGCCTGGAGTCCGCATAAGCGTCATGGCTGAGCGCAGAAAACTGGGACTCGGTACCGTCCAGTTCGGCCTCGCTTACGGGGTTGCCAACACCGGCGGGCAGGTCGGCCCATCGCAGGTCGAACAGATTCTCGCCGGCGCCGCCAAGGCCGGCATCGGCGTCGTCGATACGGCGGCAGCATATGGCGAGTGCGAATCCGTGCTTGGGCGCTGTCTGCCACCCGCCTTTGACTTCAGGATCGTCACCAAGACCTTGCCCTTGCGCGTCCCGCGTGTCGACGCTGAGGATTTGGCCAAAGTCGAACGCGCTTTCGAGAGCTCACTGCAGCGTCTGCGCCAGCCTCGTGTAGACGCGCTGCTGGTGCATCACGCCGAAGACCTGCTCGTTCCCGGCGGCGAATCGCTCTACGCGCGACTGGGTGACTGGCGGGATGCGGGCCTGGTGAATCGAATCGGCGTCTCGATCTATGATCGCCGCCAGCTCGACCAACTGCTCGAGCGCTACACCTTCGATCTCGTACAGCTTCCCGTCAATGTCTTCGACCAGCGCCTGCTGCGCGATGGCACGCTGAGCCTCTTGCAGCAGCGCGGCATCGAGGTTCATGCGCGCTCGGTTCTCCTGCAGGGACTGCTGATGATGGAGCCCGGCCGTCTGCCGGCGCATTTCGGCGAACTGTCGGCGCACTGCGAACGTTATGATCGCGTCCTGAAAACGGCCGGTGTTTCGCGGCTGTCGGCCGCGCTCGGCTTCGTCGCCAACCTCCCCGAAGTGGCGGTGACCTTGATCGGCGTCGATTCGGTGCGCCATCTGGAAGAGTGCATTGCCGCGTTCGACCAGGGGAGCAACCCGGACCTCTCGTCGTTTGCCGTCGACCAGCCGGCGCTCGTCGATCCCCGGCGCTGGCCGCCGCGTTAATTCGTCAAGGACTCATCGTGAAACTCGTCGCCATCCTGCAAGCGCGCTGCTCGTCGAGCCGCCTGCCGAACAAGGTCATGCGGCCGCTTCTTGGCGTCCCCATGCTCATGCGCCAGATCGAACGCGTCAAGCGATCAAAACTGATTCACACACTCGTCGTCGCCACCAGTGTCGACGCCAGCGACGACGGGCTGGCTGAGCTCTGCCGCGGCAACGGCGTAGACTGCTTCCGTGGCAGCCTCGATGATGTCCTCGACCGTTTTTATCAGGCCGCCGTCAGCTATGGCGCGACCGACGTCGTGCGGCTGACCGGCGATTGTCCGCTGGCCGATCCGGAGGTCATCGACCGCGTCATACAGGCGTATCTCGACGCCGGAATCGATTACGCGGCCAATGGGCTCGAGCCGACCTATCCGGACGGGCTGGATGCCGAAGTCTTTCGCTTCGACGCGCTTGAGCGCGCCTGGCGCGAAGCCCGGCTGCCGTCCGAGCGTGAGCATGTGACGCCCTACATCAGTCAGCACCCAGAATTGTTTGCACAACTCAAGGTTGGGCAGGCGAACGATCTGTCGCATTTGCGCTGGACGGTCGACAATCCCGAAGACCTCGAATTCGTCACCCGGGTCTACGCGGCCCTATATCCGGTCAAGCCGGACTTCGCCATGGCCGACGTCCTGCGCCTCATCGAAACGAACCCGGATCTGAGCACTTTCAATTCACACCTGGAGCGCAACGAGGGTTACAGCCTGTCGCTGGCTCGGGACGCCGAACGACTGAAAAACAATGGAGACAAATAAAATGTCCGATCGCTACAAGAAATCCGAGGCCCTGCTCGAACGAGCGCTCAAGACGATTCCGCTCGGCAGCCAGACCTTCAGCAAGAGCCGCACGCAGTATCCCTTTGGCGTCTCCCCTTACTTTATCCAGCGCGGAAAGGGCAGCCGCGTCTGGGACGTCGACGGCAACGAGTACGTCGATTTCATCAACGGGCTGGCTTCGATCACGCTCGGCTACGGAGATCCCGACGTCACCGCCGCGGTCAAGGCGCAGCTCGATGAAGGCGTAATTTTTTCGCTCCCGCACCCGGTCGAAATGCAGGTCGCAGAAACCATTTGCGCAATGGTTCCCTGTGCCGAAATGGTCCGCTTCGGCAAGAACGGCTCCGACGCAACCTCCGGCGCAATCCGCCTCGCCCGTGCATTTACCGGACGCGATCGCGTCGCCGTCTGCGGCTATCACGGCTGGCAGGACTGGTACATCGGATCCACTTTGCGCAACCGCGGCGTCCCGCAGGCCGTCTGTGATTTGACGCATCCTTTCCCGTACAACGATTTGCCGGCACTCGACCTGCTGCTGAAGGCGCACCCCGGCCAGTTTGCCGCCGTCATCCTCGAGCCGATGAACATTACGCAGCCGGCTGCGGGCTATCTTGAAGGACTCAAGGAACTCACGCACAAGCACGGCGCGCTGCTGGTGTTCGACGAAACGATCACCGGCTTCCGCTATGCCAACGGCGGCGCGCAGGAACTCTTCGGCGTCGTTCCGGATCTGGCGACCTTCGGCAAGGGACTGGCGAACGGCTACCCCGTCTCGGCGGTCGCCGGCAGCGAACGCGTCATGCGCCTGATGGAGGAAATCTTCTTCTCATTCACCTTCGGCGGCGAAGCGCTCTCGCTCGCCGCGGCCCAGGCTTGCATGAGCAAGCTTCAACGCGAACCGGTCGTGCGCACCCTGGTCACGCAGGGCGAAAAGATCATGTCCGGATTGCAGGCGCTCATCGAAAAGCACGGTGCGCAGGATATTCTCTCGGTCGCCGGACATCCGTCGTGGAGCTTCTGCCTGATCAAGGATGCTCCGGCCGTTACGAGTTTCGAACTCAAGACGCTATTCCTGCAGGAAATGTTTGCGCGCGGTGTGCTGACCCTCGGCACGCACAATATGAGCTATGCGCACAGCGACGCCGATATTCGCAAGCTGCTCGACGCCTACGACGAAGTGATTCCGGTGCTGGTGCGCGCGACCGATCCCGTTGAATTAAAGAAATTCTTGCGCTGCAATGCCCTGGAACCGCTGTTCAAGGTACGCTAATGCCACCGCGCATCCTGGTCCGGGCGGATGCGTCCGTCGCCATCGGTTCCGGACATGTCATGCGCTGCCTGACGCTCGCCGATGTATTGCGTGAAAAGGGTGCTTCGGTCGAGTTTTCCTGTCGTCCGCTGGACGGGAATCTTTGCGCTTTGATCGAATCGCGCGGCTTCACGGCGCACAAACTGGCTGAAGTGCACGCAATCGATTCCGTAGCGGCCGGCCGCGAAACCGCAGCTTTCTGCCAGAAGCAGGACGCAGAAGCGACCGCAAATACCGTCGCCGGACGCCTGGATTGGATCGTGGTCGATCACTACAAAATCGGCGCCGAGTGGGAATCGGCCATGCGCGAGCATGCAGATAAGATCTTCGTGATCGACGACCTGGCCGACCGCAGTCACGACTGCGACCTGCTTCTCGACCAGAACTACTACAAGAACGCCGGGACGAGATATGATGAACGCGTTTCAAAAGCGTGTCGATTGTTGCTCGGTCCGGCCTACGCCCTCGTCGCGCCCGAGTTCGAAAAGACCGCTTCGACCTTGCCGCCGCGCCCGCGAAGCATCACGAAAGTTCTCGTTTTTTTCGGCGGCAGCGATCCGACGGGCGAAACCCTGAAAGCGCTCGATGCGATCGAGTCGATCGATGCCCGGGAAGTATCTTTCGACGTCATTGTCGGCGCCAACAATCCGGTACGTGAAGCGATACGTGTCCGGTGCGAGCGTCTGAGCAACGTCCGCTATTTTTGCCAGACGCGCGAGATGGCGCCGCTGTGCGCAAAAGCCGATCTTGCGCTGGGGGCGGGCGGCAGCGCCAACTGGGAACGCTTCATCCTCTGCCTCCCCAGCCTTGTCGTAACGACTGCGGACAACCAGAAAGCGACCGTCGCCGCGCTCCGGGAAGATGGATATATACGCTGGCTTGGCTGGCATGCCGAAGTCGATGCCGCATGCATGGCAAGCGCATTGAACCTGGCGTTCGGCGATTCCGCCGAACTGCAGTCGATGGGCAAGCGCGCCTGCCGGTTGATGAAGAACGCCGACGGGCATGGCGTACTGGCGGTAGCCAATGCGATGTGCCTTGAACATTGAGAGAGGGCGAATGAAAACAGTCGTTGTCAGAAACCCGCTGGGCTATTACGAATTGGCGCACAAGCCGAGCCAGGCGGAACTCAAGGCGTACTACGCCGAGAAGTATTACCAGAATGCCGAAGGCAGTTACGAAATATCCTATTCCGAAGCAGAGAAGGAATACTTTCGAAACAAGATATCGCAAAAGCTGATCGTGGCGAATCGCCATCTGCGCCTGACCCCTGATCGGCCTCCCCGTTTCTTGGACGTGGGCGCTGGCGAGGGCTGGTCATTGGCGTATTTTTCAAGCCGTGGCTGGCATTGCACCGGGCTCGACTACAGCAGTTTCGGCTGCACCGCGCAGAACTCCCAAGTCGAAGCGAGTCTGAAGATCGGCGACATTTATGACAACACTCAGGCATTGATCGTGGCGGACGAGCGTTTCGAACTCATCCTGCTCGACAATGTTCTAGAGCACGTCCTTGATCCTCTGGACTTGCTGATGCAATTGCGATTACTGCTCGCGCGCGGGGGGGTTTTGCTGGTCGAAGTGCCGAATGATTACTCGGCCCTGCAGCAGCATCTCCTCGCACACGGTCATATCGACCACCCATTCTGGGTGGCCGCCCCCGACCACATTTCCTATTTTGGCCCGGACGGCCTGACCGCTATTGCAGGCGCCGCGGGCTGGCAGGTGAAAGAACTGATGACCGATTACCCGATCGATCTCTGTCTCATGAACGCCTCGACCAACTACGTTCGCGATCGCAGCCTGGGCAAAGCCTGCCACAAGGCAAGGGTAGAAACCGAGAACTTGCTGCATTCGATCTCCCCGGAAAAGACCGTTGCGCTCTATCAGGCGCTTGCCAGCCTCGGGCTTGGGCGTGCGCTGACCGCCGTCCTGGTTGCGGACGAATGAGGGTCACCATCTGGTGCGCCGGGGCAATGGTAACGAGTACCGCTGAATGAAGTGCGCCGTCCTTCTTTCCGGGCCGACCAGCGGCCTCGGCAATGAGCTCTTGCAGCAGCTCGGGGGGCTCGATCATCAATTGATCCTGGTCGGCAGAAAGCTGGAGCGGTTGGCCGAACCAATCCAACAGGCTTCCGCGCCGATCCGGACAATCGAATTCGATCTTGCGCTGACGGTGTTGCCCGGAATTGCGGACGAACTCGAACAGGCCGTATTCGACGCCTTGCAGGAGAGCCGGCCTGATCTCCTTATCTTCGTTAACAACGCTGGTGTCATAGAGCCGATTGGGCGGATTGGGAGCTTCCGGCCGTCGCAGTTGGTCGAGTCGATGGCGGTCAATCTGATAGCACCGATGGCAATCGCCAGCGCCTGCCAGAAATATGCGCGAGGCTGCCTGTCGCGGATCATCGTGCTGAATGTCTCGTCGGGCGCGGCAATGCGCGCCATACCGGGTTGGTCTGCCTACTGTTCGACGAAAGCTGCAGCCAGAATGTACTTCGACGTCCTCGCCTCCGAGGAGGAGGCCCGCGTCGCAGTGCACCAGTTCGACCCCGGTGTCCTGGACACTCAGATGCAGGAAAAAATCCGTGCATCCAGCGCCGGCCAGTTCCCCATGGTCGAGCAATTCGTAAGGCTCAAGAAGGACAGCCTGCTGAAGGCTCCTGCCGACGTCGCGCGGCAGGTAGTGGCGCAAATCAAGGGGTGGATCGAATGAAGCTGGGGCTTCTCGGCGACATCCACGGGAATTCGCTGGCCCTGCGCGCCGTGCTCGACAGCGCTGCCGCACGGTCCATCGAGGCGCTTTGCATTACCGGCGATTTTATCGGTTACTACTTTCATCCGGACGAAGTGCTTGGCCTTCTCCGGGAATGGAAAACTTTCTGCGTGCAAGGCAATCATGAACGCATGCTCGCCGATGTCATCGCTGATCCGCAGCGCCTGCCGGAGTGCGAATTCCGTTACGGGAGCGGCCTGCGTCATGCGCTCGATCTGCTGAACCGCGAGCAATTGGCGAAATTGCGCGCGCTACCGGAAGAACTTGTCGTCGAAATGGGCGGGCGGAAAATTATGATTGCCCATGGTACGCCATGGGACGGCGACTATTATCTTTATCCGGATTCGCCCGATGAACTTTGGCAGCGGGTCGGCCAGGCGGACGCCGATCTCGTCGTGCTCGGGCACACGCACTACCGTACGCAGCGTCAGGTCGGGCAGACCTTGATCGTCAATCCCGGTTCGGTGGGCCAGCCGAGAGATGGGATTCCGGGCGCAGCGTGGGCTGTCTATGACACGGATACAAACACCTGCGAGCAACTCGTCGAGCGCTACGACGTTGAAGCAGTGATCGCCGAAGCCATGCTCCACAGCCCCGACAACAGCTATCTACGCGACATATTGAGGAGAGAATGACTAATATTCTTATCACTGCGATCGGGGGAGATATAGCTCAGGCAACGGCATCGATTGTCAGAATGGGTTTCCCCGATTGGCAAATCTTCGGCGTCGACATGGACTCTCGGCACGGCGGACGACTATACGTTGATCAGTACTATGAGGCTCCCAGCGCGACGTCAGAACTCTACGTCAACTGGCTGCAAGCCTTCGTTAAGAAGAACGAAATTGACTATTGCCTGCCTACCTCAGAGGCCGAGTTGAAAGTACTGGCACGCCGTGGCGGCGATGAAATCGGCGGGGCTCGCTTGCTTTGGGCCGGGCCGACAGCAGTGTCTGTAGGATGCGACAAATTACGGACCGCTGAATTTATCGAATCTGCAGGAGTGCCAGCTCCGTGGACGCTGGCGACCTCTGCGGAAATAATGCCCGCAAGTCTTCCTTGCTTATTCAAACTCCGCCGTAGTGCCGGCTCGAAAGCGGTTTTTGTGTGCAACTCAATTGAAGAAGTTAGATTCTTTGCCGCCAGATATCCAGACTCCGTAGTCCAAGAGTTCTTGCCCGACTCGGCCCAAGAAATAACATGCGCGGTCTACCGGACGCATGCGGGAGAAGTGGCGGTTCTCCAGATGCTGAGGCAACTGGTTGAAGGAAAAACGAATTGGGCAAGCGTTGTGGATTATCCCGCCATAACGGAGCAATGTTCAAAAATAGCGCATGCAATAGATTTGCACGGGTCCATAAACGTTCAGTTGCGTATGACACCCAACGGGCCTCGAATTTTTGAAATAAATCCGCGTCTGTCATCCACCGTCCTTATGCGGCATTTGATCGGTTTCACCGACGTACTTTGGATGCTCGACGAAGCCAGCGGAAAAAATGTGCAACTGATCCGTCCAAAGCCTGGCATGGTAGTGGTGAGAACTCAGGGCGCCAAGATTGAAGACTACGGTATCCAGTGACGCGCCAATCTTTCAATGCGCACTTAAGATCGGGTCTCCTATGAGCAGAGATGTGCTTCATGTCTTCGAACGGGCAAACCGAACCTACGGTGTCTTTCTGTTGGATAACGATTCAGGGATTCAAAGGGAAAGTTTTCTGAACAGTTTCTACAAGTCATTCGGATTTAAAGAGCAGCTTAATTCGAATTGGTATGAGTGGTTCTATACAGATAACCCGCTTGGCTATTGCAATAACTACATACTCGTGGATCTGCAGAAGGATACGTGGATTGGTGGTTTTGGCTTCGCCAAAAAAAACTATTCTTATGACGGGAACGCCGTGGTTGGCGGGCTCGCCGTCAATGGCTTCATAAACCCGGGTTACGAGGGGCTGGGTCTATATACCGGGCTTATCTCTGAGGGCCTGAATAACGAGAGCTATAGTAGAAGTGTCGCGTTTTCGTTTCCACACCAATTAAACTTGGCGTCGATAAAAGGCCATCTAAAGAGCGGTTGGCTTCCGTTTATCAAGATGTCCTTTATCGAGATCGTCATCGACGGTAATGAGAAGAGCAGCGGGAGAGTTGATCAACTTAATGATCCGATGGATCTCAGCGAAATCGACTTTGCGTGCGTGAATCTGGCGGCGAAACTAAGCTTTCCAAGAGACTATTCAGAACTGGCTTGGCGCTACGTAAGCCGACCGGATAAGCAGTATTCGTATCTGGCTGTTGCAGCAGGCGAGGGCACCGGATATATGGTGCTCGCGTACTACACAACCCGGGAGGGGAATAGGCGATGCCAAGTCGCCGACTATCGGTACAGCACGTTGACGGCTCTTAAGCACCTAATCGAAGAAGCCCGATTTGTAGCCGCGAATAAAAAGTGTCAAGTTCTCGACGTTCTGATTAATCCTGCCTGCGAGTGTTATGAAATCTACCGAAATTGCGGGTTCGTCGGGCGAAACGAGGGTTACGATCTCATGACTTTTTCCGAGAACCCGCTGCAATTGGGTCAGGATGCGCTTGTGACTTTTGGAGATTTTGATGTTGTCTGAGATGAATATTTCGAAAGCGGAATTTGTCGGGGGTCGCGCAATGTCGCCAATCTCTTCGGGGAAGGCGAAATTAGCCCTTATTCCATTATTTAGCTTGGATCGCAGCCATGGGACGTGAAATAGCGGTTGTCGCGGCACATCCAGATGATGAAGTCCTCGGCTGCGGAGGGACTATCGCGCGCCATGCTGCCAATGGTGACCGAGTGCGTATTCTTATTCTCGCCGAAGGGGCCACAAGTCGTGGGCAAGATGGCGACGGTCGTGCATTAGCGCTAGAGCGAGTAAAGGCCCTGCGGATTGCCGGCGTTCAAGCCGCAGGGTTACTCGGCGCTGAAAGCATCGAATGGGCGGGGTTCCCCGACAACAGAATGGACGGTGTAGACCTTCTCGATGTGGTCAAGCGGGTCGAGGGATTTCTCGGAGCACGTGAGCCGGAAGTCGTCTATACGCACAATGCCGGCGACATGAACATCGACCACTATATTACGCATAGGGCCGTTTTGACGGCGATGCGGCCGTTGCCAGGGGCTCGATTTCGTACAGTGCTCCAGTTCGAGATTGCATCGAGTACAGAGTGGGGAGCAACGGTAGCCAGCACACCGTTTGTTCCACAATGGTTTGAGGACGTTAGCAGTACCATTTCGGCAAAACTCGAGGCCTTGCGAGCGTATGACCATGAGATGCGCTCGTGGCCTCATCCGCGGTCCATGGAAGGCGTTGCAGCCCTCGCCCGCTGGCGTGGAGCCACGGTTGGGGTGCATGCCGCAGAGGCTTTTATGTTGGGATGGCACATTAACAGGCAACAGGCATGACTGCGATAAAGATAGCAGAGCGCTTGGTCGGAGTGGAATGTCAGCCGTTCGTGATCGCCGAAATGTCAGGCAACCATAACCATTCATTGAAGCGAGCTCTGGAAATAGTGGAGGCGGCCGCTCACGCAGGGGCTCACGCGCTTAAGCTGCAAACATTTACCGCAGACACCATAACAATCGACGTTCGTGAAAACGAGTTCTTCATCGCCGATCCCGACAACCTGTGGTCGGGGAGTTCGCTTTATGAACTCTACAAGAAGGCCTATACGCCCTGGGATTGGCACGAGCCCATCTTCAGCCGGGCGCGCGAGCTGGGCATGGTGCCCTTCAGCACACCTTTCGACGAGACTGCAGTCGATTTTCTCGAGGCCCTGGATGTCCCCTGTTACAAGATTGCGTCGTTCGAGAACACGCACATTCCCCTAATCCGAAAAGTCGCGGCGACCGGCAAACCGCTGATCATCTCGACCGGAATGGCCACCATTGCCGAACTCGACGAAGCAGTGCGCGAGGCGCGGTCGGCGGGTTGCAAGGACCTCATTCTGCTCAAATGCACCAGCACTTATCCGGCGTCGCCGGAGAACACGAACGTCCGCACCATTCCGCACCTGCGCGAACTGTTCGGCTGTGAAGTCGGTCTGTCGGATCACACGATGGGTTGTGGCGCGTCGATCGCGGCGGTTGCGCTTGGTGCGACGGTGATCGAAAAGCACTTTACGTTGGCGCGCGCCGATGGCGGGGTAGACTCCGCGTTCTCGATGGAGCCACACGAGATGGAAATGCTGGTTGTCGAGACCGGGCGCGCCTGGCAGTCCCTCGGCAAGATCGCTTACGGCGCGAGCCAGGCCGAGCAAGCGTCGCTGGTCTTCCGGCGTTCGCTCTATGTCGTCAAGGACATGGATGCGGGCGAAGTGTTCTCGCCGCAGAATGTGCGCGCCATCCGGCCGGGACTCGGCCTGGCGCCGCGCTGGATAGACACGGTCATCGGCATGACCGCCAAGACGGCGGTCAAACGGGGTACGCCCCTGAACTGGGATCTCGTCGGGTGAGCGAAGCCGTACTGACGGTGGCCGAGGACGGCTGGATTTTGCCGGCGCTGGACGAGGCACTGGCGGAATCCGGTTTGTTCGCGCGCCGGCGTTCGTCGGCGGGCGACGAGTGGAGCTCGACCGGGGCTCGCATTGCGTACCTGCCTGTCGATTATTCGGCCGACATGATCGATTACCAGCTCTCGTACTGGTGCGGAAACAAGCGGCCGACCGTGGATATCTCCCTGATCCTGATTCATGACAACCGGCCGTGCGCATTGTGGCCGCTCTCGCTGTCGCGCGAGCAGGACGGCAGCTGGCGGCTCGGCGCCAACGGCGCCGCCCTGCTTCCGCCGCTATTCGTTGCCACGCTGATGCCAACCACGATCAAGTCGATCACGGCCAAATGTCAGTCCTTCGTTGCGGGGCTGTGCAGTGCCCTGGCGCAAGACCTGCTTGAAAGCGCCGAGTCCTTCACGGGCGCCGAAGGACTTGGCGATTGGCATGACCGTGCCATGCGCGCCGGCGCCACGTGCACGCTCCAGCACGAGATGTACGTCGATCTTGCGCCCGATCTGGCGCGAATAAAAAGCGTGTTCCGCAAGAGCTACAAGTCCCTGGTTATCTCTGGAGCGAGGCTGTGGCAGGTCTTCGTTCTGGATGGCGAAGGCAACGACGTCTGGGAAGAATATCGCCTCCTCCACCTTGGCGTTGCGGGTCGCGCGACGCGGTCGTTCGAAAGCTGGGAATGGCAATATCGCGCAATCTGCGGCGGTCGGGCATTTCTCGTTTATCTGCGCGATGCCTCCGGGAAGATGGTCGGCGGCGGGCTATTCCACACCACGAAGGACGAGGCGCTGTACGCCGTTGGCGTTTATGACCGAACACTATTCGACAAACCCCTGGGCCATGTCGTGCAGTTCCGGGCGATTGAAGAAATGAAGGCGCGCGGACTGCGCTGGTACAAGCTTGGCGCGCGGGCTTATCCGACTGACGAGCCAGCGCCGAACGCGAAGGATCTGGCCATTTCGGATTTCAAGCAAGGATTCTCG
>Ga0073936_10009352_pt1 | contig 12199 bp, 10 predicted proteins | sample AliMusrvi5mmetaG_FD_87041 | JGI IMG/M metagenome (GOLD analysis project Ga0073936, IMG submission 87041) | Freshwater lake bacterial and archeal communities from Alinen Mustajarvi, Finland, to study Microbial Dark Matter (Phase II) - Alinen... | ecosystem: Environmental > Aquatic > Freshwater >... | reverse complement strand
GGGATGGCCTGCGCCGCCGATGCCACGCCCGCCGCGACGCCGCCGGCCACGCCGCCCCCGCAGCACGGCCCGGGCGGACAAAATTTCAAGGAACGCCGCCTCAAGCACCTCGACGAGGCGCTGAAGCTCACCGACCCGCAGAAGCAGCAGATCACCGCCATCTGGGCCCAGGCGGAGCAGCAGGGCCAGGCCCTGCGGTCCGACGAGGCCACCGCCCGCGAGCAGCGCCGGCAAAAGGTGATGGAACTCATGAAGGCCACGCACGACCAGGTGCGCGGCGTGCTCACGCCGGACCAGCAGAAGATTTTTGACTCCCTCCCGCCGGAAGGCCGCGGCCATCGCGGTCCCCGCCCGGGTGGCAAGGGCGGCCAGACGCCTCCTCCTCCCCCGGCGCCGCCCGCGCAGTAAGCTTTGTTAGGGTTGGTTGTGTGGCCGCCGTGGCAGGGGTGCCGCGGCGGCACTTTTTTTGCCCGCCGCCCCGGGTCCGCGAGGCCCCGGGGCGCCCATTGACTCCGTCCCGGCGGGTTTGCAGCGTGCGCGGATGGCGGAACACAGACGCGTGGTCATCGTCGGGGGCGGGGCGGCGGGCTTCTTCGCCGCGATCGCCTGCGCCGAGAAGCTCGGCGCCGCTGGCACGGTGACGCTGTTCGAGGCCACCGCGCACCCGCTGGCCAAGGTCCGCGTCTCCGGCGGCGGGCGCTGCAACCTCACCCACGCCTGCTTCGAGCCCCGCGACCTCGTGCGGCACTACCCGCGCGGCGGGCGCGAGCTGCTCGGGGCCTTCCACCGCTGGCAGCCGCGCGACACCGTGGCCTGGTTCGCCGCCCGCGGGGTCGAGACCAAGACGGAGGACGATGGCCGGATGTTTCCCGTGACAGATGACTCGGCGACCATCGCGGAGTGTCTGCTGCAGGCTGCGGCCGCCGCGGGCGTGGTCGTCGTGACGAGCCGGGGCGTGCGCAAGGTGGAGGCGCTGGGCCGCGCGGGCGCGGCGCCGGATTTCTGGCTCACGCTGACCGACGACTCGACCGTGCGCTGCGACCGGCTGCTGATCGCCACCGGCGGCAACAAGGCGTCCGCCGGGCTCACGATCGCCGCGGCGCTGGGGCACACAATCATCCCGCCGGTGCCGTCGCTGTTCACCTTCCACATCGACGACCGGCGGCTGGAGGGCCTGTCCGGCCTGGCGGTGGAGCACGCCGAGGTCGCGGTGCCGGGCACCAGGCTCCGCGCCGACGGCCCGCTGCTGATCACGCACTGGGGCCTGAGCGGGCCGGCGATCCTCAAGCTGTCCGCGTGGGGCGCCCGCGAGCTGGCGGAGCGGAAGTATGAGTTTCCCGTGACGGTGAACTTTGCGCCGCCGCGCACCCGCGACACGCTGGTGGCCGAGCTCGCCGGCGTGCGCGGGCGGCATCCCCGCAAGCAGCTCGCCACCTGGAGCCCGCTGCCCATGCCGCAGCGGCTGTGGGAGCGGCTGGTGGCCTCGGCCGGCGTCGCACCGACCGTCCCCTGGGCCCAGGCCGGCAACCCCGCGCTGGCCGCACTCGCCGCGCAGGTCACGGCGGCGGAGTTCCAGGTCGTCGGGAAGAGCCTGTTCAAGGAGGAGTTTGTCACCTGCGGCGGCGTGAAGCTGTCCGAGGTGGACTTCAAGACGATGGCGAGCCGCGTGTGCCCCGGGCTGCACTTCGCCGGCGAGGTGCTGGACATCGACGGCGTCACGGGCGGCTTCAACTTCCAGTCCGCCTGGACCACCGGCTGGCTCGCGGGCCAGGCGCTGGGGGAGTGAGCTTACGATTTACGAGTTTGGATTTACGATTTACGATTTTCCGGCGGTGCAACGCGGACCCGGGACGCCGGTGATTTCCAGTGTCCGAGATTGAAGTCACCGACGCGGACTGCGCATAACTGAGGGTCTTTGCGCTCCGCCACAGTCCGAAAAATCACAAACCGTAATTCGTAAATCGTAAATCTCCCCCATGTCCTACTGGCAACTCCTGCTGCTGATCCTCCCGGTGTTCGTGCTCATGGGGCTGGGCATGGGGCTGCGGCGCGTGGGCTGGCTGACGGCGGCGGCGGACGCGAGCCTGCTGCGGCTGGTGGTGAACTTCCTCTACCCCTGCATCATCTTCGAGAACGTGCACGCGAACCCGGCGCTGCGGGAGCCGGGCAACCTGGTGGGCGCGCCGCTGGTGGGTTTCCTGACGATGGCCGGCGGCATCGGCGTTGGCTGGTACGTTGCGCGGCGGCTGGGCTTCACCGTCGGCACCGGGCTGCGGACCTTCGCCTTCGCGGCGGGCATCTATAATTATGCCTACATCACGGTGCCGGTGATGACCGCGCTCTTTGGGACCGGCAGCCTCGGCGTGCTCTTCGCGCACAACGTCGGCGCGGAGGCGGCAATCTGGATCGTCGGCGTGATGGTGCTGGCCGGCCAGTCGTGGCGCGAGGGCTGGCGCCAGCTGCTCAGCCCGCCGGTGCTGGCGCTGGTCGTCTCGGTCGCGGTCAACCTCGCTGGCCTCGGCCCGCACGTCCCGGGCCTCCTGCTCGATGTCGTGCACCCGCTGGCCGCCTGCGCGATCCCGATGGGCCTGATCCTCAGCGGCGCGACGATGGCGGAGCATTTCTTCGACCGGCCCCGCGAGCTCTTCGAGCCGCGGACCTCGTTCGCCGCCGTCGGGCTGCGGCTCGGCCTGATGAGCGTGCTGTTCCTGCTGCTGGCACGCTACGGCCCGTTTTCCGCGGACCTCCGGCATGTGATCATGGTGCAGGCGGCCATGCCCGCGGGTTTCCTGCCCATCGTGCTGGTGAAGCACTACGGCGGCAACGTGCTGACGGCGGTGCGCGTGGTGCTGGCGACGGTGCTCGCAAGCATCCTGCTCACGCCGCTCTGGCTTCGCCTCGCGTTGGCCTGGATCGGCTGACGCGCGGGGTGGCTTCAATCCCGAGTCTCCCCCTCGGCCGTCATCCTTCGCCTTCACTCAGGATGACGGTGGGAATGAGGTTGCTGGGAGCGGGCGGAAAATCCCTGCCACGGCTCGCCAATGCGGCCCGATTCGCTTCAGTGGGCGCATGCACCTCCGTCCCCTCGGCCGCAGCGAACTGAAAGTTTCCGAGCTCTGCCTGGGCACCATGCAGTTTGGCTGGACGGCCGACGAGGCCGCGTCGTTCGCGGTCATGGACGCCTTCGCGGCGGCGGGCGGCAACTTCATCGACACGGCGGACATCTACACGACCTGGGGCGGGGACGGCATGGCGGGCGGCGGCCGGTCGGAGCAGATCATCGGCCGCTGGATGAAGGCGCGCGGCAACCGGAAACACGTGGTCGTCGCGACCAAGGTTCGCGGGATGATGGCGGAGGGCCCCGGCGGCGAGGGCCTCAAGGCCGGCCGCGTGATCCGCTGCTGCGAGGACTCGCTGCGCCGGCTGCAGACGGACTACCTCGATCTCTACCAGTGCCACTGGGCCGACCTGGCCGTGCCGATCGAGGAGACGCTCGGCGCGCTCGACCAGCTCGTCCGCGCCGGCAAGGTGCGCGTCATCGGCGCCTCGAATTATCCCGCCTGGCGGCTGATGGAGGCGCTGTGGCGCAGCGACCAGCGCGGCCACGCGCGGTTCAACTCCTACCAGCCCGAGTACTCGCTGATGGAGCGCGCCGGCTTCGAGGTCGAGGCCGCGCCGCTCTGCCGGCACCACGGGCTCGGCGTCATCCCGTACTCGCCGCTCGCGGGCGGGTTCCTCACCGGCAAGTACCGCCGCGGCGCGACCGTGGCCAGCGTGCGCGCGGCGGACATCGGCAAGAAATACGGGAACGAGCGCGGCTTCGCCGTCATCGACCGGCTCGAGGCCATCGGCCACGCGCACGGCCGGACCGTCGCGCAGACCGCGCTGGCCTGGCTGCTCACAAATCCCGTGGTCACCGCCGCGATCGTCGGCGCCAACACCCCGGCGCAGCTCGGCGAGTCGCTCGGCGCCGCGGGCTACCGGCTCGAGCCGGCGGAGCGGCAGGCGCTGGACGCGCTGACCGACTACCCGCGCAACTGGCGGCCGATCTGGGATTGACCGCCCGATTCGTGTTGGCCCGGCGCCCGCCCTGCGCTCTGGTGGGCGCGATGCGCTGCAACCTCCCGCCGCTTACCCCCGCATGAAGGCCAGCCACCTGGGCATCGCGCTGCTGGTGGCCGGCTTTGTCGCTGCGACGGCGCAGGTCTGGCAGCGGACGCATCCGCCGGCGGATGGGCGCGTGACCGTGCGGCTGTCGCACTGGCAGCTCGAGGGCACGGTGCGCGAGGGCCTCGCCGCCGTGGCCCGCCGCTACGAGCAGCTCAACCCGAAGGTGAAGGTGGAGATCCTGGTCGTGCCGGAGCGCGTCTACCGCCAGTGGATGCGCACCCAGCTGGTGGGCGGCACGGCGCCGGACCTCATCGAGTACACGATGTACTGGGGCCGCATCGAGGAGCTGGCGCCGCGCTATTTCCAGCCCATCACGCGCCAGGTGGCGGAGCCGAACCCCTACAACCGCGGCACGCCGCTCGCGGGCGTGCCCTGGCGCGACACCTTCCTCGACGGCATGAACGGGCCCGACGGCTACAACACGCTGATGCGGGACTACTACGCGCCCACGATCGCGGCGTTCACCATGCGGCTCTTCTACAACCGCACGCTGCTCCGCGAGATCACGGGCCGCGACGAGCCGCCGGCGACCTGGCGGGAGTTCCTCGCGCTCGACGCGGCGGTGCGCGCCTACGCGCAGCGGCAGGGGCGCGTCCTCTCGACCATCGGCAACTCCTGGGACAACTGCTGGTGGCTGGCCGAGCCCGTGCTCCACGGCCTGGGCAGCCATCTGTCCCCGCAGCTCGACCACGACCACACCCTCAGCCTCTCGTATTGGGAGATCGCGCTCGGCTGGCGCCGCGGCGAGTGGTCCTACCGCACGCCTGAGCTCGCCAATGCCCTCCGGGTGTTCCGCGACCTCGGCAACGCCAGCCAGCCCGGTTTCGTGCAGATGCGGCGCGACGTCGCCATGCTCGACTTCCTGCGCGGCCACGCGCTGATCCTCTGCGCCGGCAGCTGGGACGCGAGCAGCCTGCGCCGCGAGGCGCCGTTCGACGTCGGGGCGTTCCGCCTGCCGCTGCCGGGCCGCGAGGACCCGGAGTACGGCCCGCAGACCCTCGGGCCGCTGTCGGACGGCGCCGTGTCCACCTCGACGCCGTTCTACCTCAACAAGGCCTCGGCCCACCCGGAGGCGGCGGTGGATTTCCTGCGCTTCCTCACGAGCGTGGAGGGCGACCAGATCTTCGTGAATGTCAGCCAGTGGCTGCCCGCGATCCGCCACGTGCGCCCGACGGAGTTCTCCCGGCGCTTCATGCCGTTCTACGACGGCTACAACTGGGGCGCCTCCTACTTCAACAACACCGGCTCGGAGATGACCATGTTCTTCCTCGGCGAGATGCACCGGCTCTTCGGGCCCGGCGGGAGCGTGGAGGCCTTCCAGCGGGAGCTGGAGACCGCGGGGCCGGAGCGCGCCGAGCGCGACCTGCGCGCGCACCTGCGCGACTCGCGCGAGGCGTTCAACTCCGACGACGTGACCGCCGCCGCCCGCCTGCGTGTTGCCGGCGAGTCCGACCGGCTGCCCGCGTCGCCGGCCCTGCTCGAGGCGAAATACTACCAGACCGCCCGCGTGCTGGCGGCCACGGCCCACCCGGAGGTCAAGCCATGAGACGCGCGCCCTGCCTCCTCCTGCTGCTCGGCACGCTGCCGCTGGTCGCGCGTGCGGCCGATGCACCGACCGGCTGGCCGGCGCTGATGCGGCTGAAGGCCGACGATGCGCTGCGGGACTTCGCCGCGGCGACGCCCGGACGCGAGACGGATTTCGGCCGCGCGGTCGCGCTGCTGGCCCGATCGCCAGTCACGCCGGAGCAGGTCGCGGAGGCCCGCGGGATCTTCACCCGGCTGGCGGACAGCGGGACGGACGACGTGGCGCAGGGCGCGCGCTATTTCCTCGGCCGCATCGCGCAGCATCACCTCGAGACGGCCGATCCCGCCGAGGCGGCGCGGCAGTACCGGCAGCTACTGGCCGAGCACGGCGACTCGCTCTGGGCCCAGACGGCGCTGACCCGGCTCGCGCTGCTGGAGCTCTACCCAGACGACCCGGCGGTCACGCCGGCGGCCGCCGTCGCCGCGGGCGAGCGGCTTCTGGCGCAGGCCCGCCTGCCCGCGGCGCAGAGCGAGCTGCACCTCGTCCTGGCGGACGCGATCTTCTTCTACCGCCTGCCCGCCGCCGAGGCGCTGCCGCACCTGCTCGCCGCGGAGCGGCTCGGCCGACTCGACCGGCCCACGCGGGCGGACGTGCTCGTCCAGATCGCCGAGGTCCTGGCGCTCGGTGGCGACGCAGCACAGGCCCGGAAATTCTACACGACCTTCCTTGCGGAATACCCGCTCGACCAGCGGAACTTCATGGTGCGCGAGAAGCTCGCGGCCGGTGTAGGGCGGGGTCGCTGACCCCGCCGCTTGCGCTCAGATGGCGGGGTCGGCGACCCCGCCCTACATCCGCCCGGTCGCAGTTGCGCCGCGCGCGCGGCGTGTCAGCGTATCCGCATGAAACGCTTCCTCGGGCTGGGTCTGCTGGTGCTGCCGGTGCTGGGCGCGTTCGCGCAGGCGAATGCCGGCTGGCTGAAGGTCGAGGAGGACGTGGCGGCCGCGGTGCGCGGCCCGCAGGTGACGGTCGTCCATTTCTGGGCGCCGTGGTGCCCGAACAGCCAGGCCGAGCTCGCGCACCACGGCTGGAGCACGTTCCTCGAGCTCAACCGCGACGTGAAGTTCATCTTCGTGACCGTGCGCAGCACGGACGACGGCCGCGTGCTGCTGGCGGACAACAGCGTCGGCGCGCAGCCCAACCTCACGCTCCTCCACCACCCGAACCACGTGCGGAAAGGGGAGGGCAGCATCCAGAATTTCATGGACCTGCCGCTGACCTGGGTGCCGACGACCTGGATTTTTCGCGACGGCCGCCTCCGCTACGCGCTGAACTACGGCGAGGTCCGCTTTCCGCTCCTGCAGCAGCTGATCCGGGACGCCGCGGACCCCTGGGAGCACGGCCCGGGGCCGGCGCCGCTCAAGTAGGATCCGGCCGTGCGCCGCGCGGGCGGCCACTTGGGCCTTGATCCGGGCCCCGCCGCGACCTCTACATCGGGTGCGGCCATGAAATTTTCCGGGAAACTGGTGGGCCTCCTCCTGCTCGGCGCCGGCTACGCCGTCGCCGTCGGGCTCATGGTGCGGCATGTCACCCAGGAGACCCGGCCCGACCGCGTGACCATCCGTGTCGCGCAGTGGCAGCTCGAGGGCGGCGTGCGGCAGGCTTTCGCGGCGATGATCCGCCGCTACGAGCAGCTCAACCCCCGCGTGCACGTCGAGCTGATCTCGATTCCCGACCGCACCTACCGCCAGTGGGCGCAGACCCAGCTCGTCGGCGGCGAGGCGCCCGATATCATCGAGTACTCGATCGACTACAACAACGTGGAGCGCTACTTCGCGCCGATCTCGGACGAGGTGCTGAAGCCCAACCCCTACAACCGCGGCACGCCGCTCGAGGGCGTGCCGTGGCGCGACACCTTCCTCGACGCGATGGCAAACAGCGACGGGTTCAACGTGCGGCTCAACCAGTACTACGCCGCCACGCTCACCCAGCACAGCATGCGGCTGATCTACAACCGGCCGATGCTGCGCGAGATCACCGGCGGCGACGCGCCACCCACGACCTACCGGGAGTTCGTGGCGCTGTGCGCGCGCGTCGAGGCCTACGCCCGCGAGCGTCACCTCACCCTCGCGCCGCTCGCCAACTCCAAGGACACTGTCATCGGCGAGGCCATGTTCATCTTCGATTCCGCCAGCAGCGCCGTGGCGCAGCGGCTCGACCACCGGCACGTCTTCGGCGCGCTGACCAAGGAGGTCGCCCTCGACTACCTCCGGGGCGAGTGGAGCTTCCGCGACCCGGAGATGCGCATCGGCTTCGAGCTGCTCGCGGAGCTCGGCCGCCACAGCACGCCGGGGTTCCTGCAGCTGTCGCGCGACTCGGCCCTCATGGACTTCGTGCGCGGCCGGACGATGATGATCGTGGCGCCCAGCTGGGAGGCGAGCAGCCTCAAGGAACTCTGCCCCTTCGAGCTCGGGGCGTTCCGCTACCCGGTGCCGCTGCAGGACGACCCGGCCTACGGGCCGCGGATGCTCGGGCCCTACGCCGACGGCCGCCTCGCCACGCTCATGGCGATGTACCTCAACCGCCAGACCCGCCACCGGGCCGAGGCCCTCGACTTCCTGCATTTCATCACAAGCGTCGAGGGCAACCAGATCTTCACCGACGTGAGCACCTGGCTGCCCGCCATCGTCGGGGTCAGGCCGTCCGCCTACTCGCGCCAGTTCCTGCCGATCTACAACGGCTACATCTGGTTCATCGACGGCAGCTTTCTCAACCTGTCGGGCGACGACGCGATCGCCCACGTGCGGAACAACTTCTTCCGGCTCTGGGGCCCGGAGGGCCGCGCGGAGGCCTACGCCGAGGCGCTCGACGCCGGCCTGCGGCCGCGGATCCTGTCGGACCTCACGCGCAACCTCACGGTGCAGGTCCAGAACCTCACCGGCGGCGACAGCGCGGCCGGCGCCGCGCACATGGCGGCCGGGCCCGCCGGCGCGACGGCACCGCTGGCGCTGCTGCCCGCGCGCCTCGAGGGCCGCACATACCAGATGCTCACCGTCGTCCACGCCGAGGCGGACAAAGCGGGAAAGGCGGCGCCATGAGCCGCGGGCTGCTCCTCGTGCTGCTGGCGCTGCCGCCGGCGGGGCTCGCCGCCGCGGACGCGGCCGCCCCGGCCTGGCAGGCGCTGGCCGCGTACCGGCCGGTGCAGGCGCTGCCGCAGTTCGAGCAGCTCGCGGCCCGCGGCGGGCCTGACGCCCGCGCGGCGCGGTTTGGCGAGGCGCTGAGCCTGCTGGCCCAGCCGCTCCCCGTGGCCAACCGCGTCGGCCGCGCGCAGGCGCTGCTCGAGGCGCTGGCGGCCGACGGCGACGATGACCTCGCGCTCGGCGCGCGTTTCTACCTGGGGCGACTGGCGGAATTCCAGTCCGACCCGCCCGACCCCCGGCGCGCGGCGGTCGAGTTTCGCCGGCTGATCGCGGGGCACCCGGACTCGGTCTGGGCCCAGGCGGCGGTGCCGCGGCTCGCCCTGCTGGTCCTCTACACCGCGGCCGGCCCGGCGGACCCCGCGGCGCGGATCGCGGAGGCCGAGCGGCTGCTGCCGGACGCGCGCACCGCGGCCGCGGAGGCGGACCTCCGGCTCGTGATCACGGACGCGGTCTTCCACTATTTGCTCCCCGACGCGCTGGCGCGGTCGCACCTCGTCGCCCTCGCGCGCTGCGCCGTGCTCGAAGCCACCACGCGGGCCGACGTGCTCGTGCAGGCCGGCGAGGTTTCGCGGCTGACCGGCCATCCCGCCGAGGCGGCGGGCTATTACCGGACCTTCCTCGCTGAGTACCCGCGCGAGCCGCGGCAGTTCCAGGTCCGGTTGAAGCTCGCGCAGGTCGCCGGGCCGTAGCGTCGTGCTGAACAATCGCGCAGCGTCCGCTTGCGCCGGCGCGGGCATCAGGTAGACCGCCGGGTTCGCATGAAGATCACCCGGCAGATGGTGGGGTTCATCCTGATGGGCGCGGCGTACCTGGCCGCGACCTACACGATCGTGCGCCGCTCCGCGCAGGAGGCGCGGACGGACCGGGTGACGATCCGTTTCTCGCAGTGGCAGCTCGAGGGCACGGTGCGCAAGGCGTTCGACGCGATCATCGCGCGGTACGAGCAGCTCAACCCCCGCGTCCACGTCGTGCACCTCGCGGTGCCGGACACGGTCTACCTCCCCTGGATCCAGACCCAGATGGTCGGCGGCACGGGGCCCGACGTCGCGGAGTACGTGTGGATCTGGCCGGACATCGCGCGGCGGTTCCAGCCGCTCGACGAGGACATCATGCAGCCCAACCCGTACAACCGGGGCACGCCGCTGGAGGGGGTGGCGTGGCGCGACACCAACATCGACGGCTTTTCCAACGACGACAGCTACATCAAGTCCCTCGGTCACTATTACGGCATCACGGTCACCTCGCACGTCAACCGCATCGTCTACAACCGTGAGCTGCTCCGGCGGATCACCGGCTCGGATGCCCCGCCGCGCACCTACCGTGACTTCGTCGCGCTCTGCGCCCGGATCCAGGCCTACGCCAAGGCGCACGACCTGAACCTGGTGCCGGTCGGCGCCTCGCAGGACACCTTTCCGTTCCTGACCTACATGGTCATGGGCACGATGGGCGCGGGCCTGTCGGAGCGGCTCGACGTGCGCCACCGGCTGCAGATCTACCAGAACCAGCTCGCGTCCCAGTACCTGCGCGGCGAGTGGAGCTTCGAGACGCCCGAGTTGCAGGCCGGCCTCGAGGTGCTCGAGCACCTTGGGACGGTGGCGACGCCGGGCTTCGTGCAGCGGCGCCGACACTCCGCGCTCGCGGACTTTGTCTCGCAGCGCACCGCCATGGTCGTGATGCCGAGCTGGGAGGCCAGCAGCCTGCCCCTGATCTGCACCTTCGACATAGGCGCGTTTCCTTTTCCCTATCCGCTGCAGGACGACCCGGTCTATGGCGCGCTGGCGCGGGGTCCGTATGGCGAGGGGCCGCGGATCTCGGTGATGGGCCTTTATCTCAACCGCACGACGCCGCACCGCGCCGAGGCGATCGACTTCCTCCAGTTCCTCACGAGCGTCGAGGGCAGCCGGATCTTCACCACCGTGAGCAACTGGCAGCCGGCGACCGTGGGGGTGAAACCCTCGGGCTTTGCCGCCCAGTTCACGCAGGTGACCGAGGGCTGGGCGTGGGCCGCGACCTACATCGGCCTCACGATTGACGCCGAGCCGTTCCTGCGCACGCGCTTCAGCACGCTCTGGAACGCGAACGGCGGCCTGAAGGCGTTCCAGCGGGAGGTGAAGGCCGGCCTGGCGGCGCGGATCCGCGATGACCTGCGGCGCGAGGTCGTGAGCGGCATCCACAATGTGCAGCGCGAGGACAACATCGCCGTGGCCGCCTACTTCGCCGCCCCGCCCGCTGCCCGACCGGCGAAGCTGGAGCTCGTGACGATGCCGAACGAGGTGAAGGTTTACCAGTTTGGCCGCCTGCTCACTGCGCCGGATCCGACTCACCCATGAACGCGACCGAACACATTGGCCTCTGCCAACGGCTCGGCCGGGCGCTGTTTGCCGGGCTCGCGTTCATGGGCGCCGTCACGGCGCGCGGGGGCGAGCTCACCGCCGGGTGGGTGGCCCTGACGAATTACCGCGCGGATGAGGCGATGCAGGTCTTCGCCGTCGGCGCGCAGGCGGCGGACGCGCGGGTCGCGCGCGAGGCCCGCTTCGGCCGCGGCGTGGCGCTGCTGACGAGGCAGCCGGTGACCGCCAGCCAGGTCGAGGAGGCGCGCGAGCTGTTCCGGGCCCTGGCGGAGAGCGGGACCGACGAGTTCGCCCAGGGCGCGCGGTTCTACCTCGGCCGGATCGCCCAGCATCACCAGGAGCAGCCCGACCCGGAGGAGGCGGCCCGGCAGTTCCGGCAGTTGCTGGCCGAGCACGAGCGCTCCGTCTGGGCGCAGTCGGCCCTGGGCCGGCTGGCGCTGCTGCAGCTGTACGCACTCGACCCGGGCTTCACGCCCGCGCAGCGGATCGCCGCCGCCGAGCGCCTGCTGGCGCAGGCCCATGTCCCGGCCGCGGAGGGAGAGGTCCGGGTGGCGATCGCCGAGGCCATTTTCTATTACCGGCTGCCGGCCCAGTTGGCGCTGCCGCACCTGCTGGCGGCGGAACGACTCGGCGGCTCCGACCGCGCGGGCCGCGCCGATCTGCTCCTGCAGATCGCCGAGCTCTCCCGGCTTGCGGGCCTCAAGGCCCAGGCCGCCCGGTACTATCACCTGTTCCTCCGCGAGAACCCGCGTGACACCGCGAATTACAACGCGCGGATGCACCTCGCCGAGGTGGAGCCGCCTGTCCCGGCGCCCGCTGGACCCTAGCCCGCCGTCACCGCTGCCGGCAGGCGCAGCGGCTTGAAGTGCCAGGCCGCGACGTGCGTGTGGTCGGGCGCATCGGGCAGGTCCGCGAAGTTCTTCTCGCCGACGATCTGGCCCGGGCTGACCACGTGC
>Ga0073936_10009351_pt1 | contig 12199 bp, 12 predicted proteins | sample AliMusrvi5mmetaG_FD_87041 | JGI IMG/M metagenome (GOLD analysis project Ga0073936, IMG submission 87041) | Freshwater lake bacterial and archeal communities from Alinen Mustajarvi, Finland, to study Microbial Dark Matter (Phase II) - Alinen... | ecosystem: Environmental > Aquatic > Freshwater >... | reverse complement strand
CCAAGGCAAGCTTGTTCGTGTCACCACCGGCGAAGTGTTCGATGTTGCCGTGGATATCCGGAAAAGCTCTCCTAACTTTGGCCGGTGGTTCGGCACACTTCTTTCGGCCGAAAACAAACTTCAGATGTGGATACCGGCCGGATTCGCCCACGGCTTCTGCGTGACATCCGAAACTGCTGAATTTCTTTATCTGACCACCGACTACTGGGCTCCTGAACATGAACGCTGTATAGCCTGGGACGACCCTGATCTGGCTATTGACTGGCCTCTGACCGCCACTCCCAACATATCGTCCAAAGACAGGGAAGGCCGGGCCTTCCGGGACGCCGACCTGTTCCCGTGATCCGCTCCAACACACGCTGGCTGATTCTGCTCTGCTGCTGCCAGCTCTTCATCATGCTTGTCTTCATCAATTACTCAGCCGTACTCCCCATCCTCCGCCTTGAATGGGGCATGAGCAACACCCGGGCCGGCATGATCTTCTCGGTCTACCAGCTCGGCTATATCACCTCCGGAGTCCTTCTAAGCATCCTTTCCGACCGATTGAATATCAAACACATCTTTATTACCGCAGCATTCTGCTCCGCCATCGCCAACCTGCTCTTCGCACTTTATGCTCACGACTTTGTCAGCGGCATGCTTTTAAGGGCGTTAACCGGTATCGGCATGGGCGGCACATATATGCCCGGCCTCAAACTGGTCGCCGAGCGCTTCGACGCCTCACACCGCGGCAAGGCAATAGGGATTTACGTCGGTTCACTGGTGATGGGCGCCTCACTGTCTCTGGCCGTAACCGGATGGCTCACAGAAATATACGGTTGGCGCACAGCCTTCATCGTCACTTCGTTCGGAGTGTTTTGCGGGGTCATACTCTCATTTCCCCTCTTCAAGGGCTATCGCCCTGAACCCCGCAAGTATACCGAGGCTGGATATACCGGTGAAGTCATTAAAAACCGCCCTGCCCTGCTGATGATTATGGGATATGGATCACACATGTGGGAGATGTACGGAATGCGCAGCTGGCTGGCGCCATTTTTCGCTTCGGCGCTAATAGGATGGGGTGCAGATTCAGCCCGGGCAACCGGTTTTGCATCAACCATAGCGGCGGCAGTGATCGGCATTGGGGCTTTTGCAACCGCGATCACCGGCACGCTGTCGGATCGTTTTGGCCGAACCGCCACAATCTCCCTCGTCATGTTCGCCAGTTCAGCTCTTTCATTTACCTTCGGCTGGATGATCAATACAAATCTTTGGCTGACGCTGGCTGTAGGATTGCTCTACGGTTATCTGATTGTCGCCGAATCCCCCGTTTTTTCGACCGGATTGACCGAGCTGGTCGCACCCGGATATCTGGGCGCAGCGATGGGGCTGCAGTCATTGATCGGCTACTCTATGGGTATGATCTCGCCAACTGTTTTCGGGTGGGTTCTTGATACATTCAGAGACTGGCAGCCAATTCCAGGCATAAACGGAGAATGGGGCATTGCCTTTGCCAGCCTGGGAATCGGAGGAATAGCCGGCCCTGTCTTTATGTACATGCTGCGAAAATCCCCGGAGAGTATCAGGATGGCCGGCGGCAATCGTTGAGGGTACATATGAGTCTGTGGTTTGATAAAGCAGAGGGCCGTGATGAAAAAAACTCAATTACTATTTTTAGGGTAGATAATTCTGCGGGTTACAAATGCAGTTGCGAAAAACAGCAGGTTCACCATGACTATGGTGGCGCTGGCGGGAAGATTTATCAGAATCGAAAGTATGATGCCGATGATTACCGAACCACACCCCTGAGCCGCAGCCAGAGCGATGCAGGCCTTGAAACCGCGCGCCAGTTGTAGAGCCGATGCCGCCGGAACGATCAGCATGGACGAGATCAGCATGATACCGACCAGCTTCATGGCCAGCACTACCGATAGAGCAGTTAAGAGAACCAGTATTGAGCTAATGTAAGAGGCATTTACTCCCGACACCTTGGCCAGCTCATCGTTAAAGGCGATTGCAAACAGTTCATTGTAATAAAGCGACATCAGCACAATTACACCGACGCATAGCAATGCCGCAATAATCACCTCTTCAAGGCTGATGGACAGGATGTTGCCGAACAGATAACTCAACAGGTCAACATTGTATCCCCCTCCCACGCTGGCAAGAATGATTCCGGCAGAAATTCCGAGAGCGGACACAAGCCCGATGGCGGCATCTCCGCTCAAACGACCTTTTTCGGTCAACTTGAGTATGCCGAGTGACGCCAGCAGAACTATCGGCATCGACACAAGCAGAGACAGAGTGGAATACATCTTGAGTGCCAGGGCTATGGCGGTGCTGCCGAAGGTGACATGAGCCAGTCCGTCGCCGATCAGGGAGATGCGGCGCAGTACCAGAAATACCCCAAGTACGGAACAGAGCAGCGCGATAAGCGTACCAGCCAGAAGCGCTCGCTGAATGAAGCCATATGACAGAATCTCCAGCAGGTTCATAGTGTCAATGCCTGTGGCACATCAAATGTTGGGAGTGCTCTCCGAAAAGCGATGACATCTCCGGTGAATGACAGAACTCTTCAAAACTTCCGTAAAAAAGAACCTTCTTGTCCAGATAAAGCATCTTTGATGCGTACTTGCCTATAGCGCCGCTGTCATGGGTTACCAGCATGATCGTAACACCTCGGGTTCGGTTGATATCAGCGATCATGCTGTAAAAACGCTCGCGGGTTTCCTGGTCCAGCGCGGCGGTCGGCTCATCCAGAACAAGCAGCTCAGGATCATTTACAATGGCACGAGCCAGCAGAACACGTTGAAGCTGACCTCCGGACAATTCTCCGACAAGCTTGGTTTTTAAATCAGATATGCCTAATTCATAAAGTGTTTCATCTATTTTATCATTGTCGCTGCGGTTCATCCTTTTGGGGAAACGCTTGAGTGACAACAACCCCAGCCCGACTGTTTCGCGTACCGTTGCAGGGAAGACCGGATTTAACAGATTCAGACTTTGCGGCAGATAACCGACCTTGTGCCAATCGCTAAAATCTTTAAGCCGACTGCCAAACAGAGACGCAGTCCCATGACAGATTTCTACCAGGCCGAGTAATGACTTGACCAGAGAACTTTTGCCGGAGCCGTTAGGCCCTACGATACCGACATAATCTCCCCGCTCAACTTCGAAGCTGACGCACTCGAGCACCCTTCCCTCCCGGTAGCAACAGGCCAGCTGCTCTGTTCTGACAACTATTTCGCCCGGCATTGTAGCCCTTTCTGCAAGCGTTCAAGATTCATTTCCATCAGATCAAAAAAAGTCGCGCCCTTTAAAAACTCATCACGCGACAGATTATGGGCGCCATGAAGCAATAATACCTTAACACCCGCCTCCTGAGCGAGAGTCTCTGCCAGGCGGGGAGACAGCAGTTCTTCGGCAAACAGGTACTTTGCCCCGGACGAACGGATCTGCCGTATAAGGGCTACCATCCGGGCGGCTGATGGTTCGGAATCTGAAGAGACACCGCTCAGGGCGTGGTATTCGAGGTTGTAGCGCCGAGCGAGGTAGCCGAAAGTGTAATGACCGGCGTGCAGCAGTTTTCTTGTATCACAGATTGCAAGTGCTTTGCGATAGCGCTCGTCGAGGCTTGCAAGACGTGCTTTCAGCATTTCAGAATTCCGGCGGTACAAGCTGCCATTAGCAGGATCAGCCTTGATGAAACCCTCGAGGATTGTATCCACCATAACGGCGGCATTGGTAAAATCCAGCCAGATATGGGGATCCATACCTCTCTGTTCGTGATCAACACCGCCTCCGGCTTCGTGATGATCTTTATCTGCCGAAACAGCGGCGATATAATGAACACGCTGCCCGGCATCGACGATCCGGAGCGATTTATTGTCTATCCCCTTGATAACCTTTTCGGCCCACGGTTCCATATAAGGGCTGGTATATATGAAAAGCCCCGCCCGACTGATTCTGATCAAATCCTCTGGCTTGGGCTCAAAGGTATGAGGTTCCATACCTGGCGGCAGAAGCAGAGTGACCTGAGCCTTTTCACCTGCGATCGTCCTGGCGAAATCATACAGAGGAAACAGAGAAGTAACCACCTGCAAGCCGGCGGCAGGCTTTACATCAGCCTTGCTGCATCCGGAAACAAGCGGAGCGACGCAGCACAAAACAATCAAAAACATGACAGGGATTCGAATCTTCATACGATCCTTCCCGCAATAACCAGTTCTCGCACTTCGCGGGCAAGCGGCAGAGTAATTCGGCGTTTTTCTGTCATGGAAAAACGGTACAACTGATTGAAACAAGCGATTAAATCAGCAATTTCACGGCTGGCAGTTGCCAGTATGTACTCTACCACATCATCCGGCACCCTGATTTGACGATCCTCGGCCACTTTCTTTAATATCATGCGGCGAGAATGGTCATCCGATGTGTCAAGCCGCGCCACCAGGCCCCACAGCAGGCGTGATGTCAAATGTTCGTCCAATGTGGTCAGTTCGCGGGGCGGATGCAACCCGGCCATGGCTATGGTTCGCCCGGATGTGTGAAATTCGTTGAACAGCTGCCAGAGCGCTCCCTTCAGACCAGAGTCATCCGGCATTTCGTCCAGGTCATCAACCACAAGTCCAACGGCGCCGTTAAATATAGATACCAGAACATCAGGAGCGGTCGGCTCACGAAGCGACAGATATGGAATAATGTCGGACGCTATGGATTTAAGGAGATGAGTCTTCCCTGAGCCGGACGGACCATACAGGTAGAGCAGATTTTCCCGGTCGGCCGGGTCAACGATCCGCATGGCAAAGCTCAGGGCGGCAGCATTTCCTTCGCAGGGAACAAAGCTGTCGAAACGATAAGAAGGGGTGACTGGAAAATCGAAGAACTGCTGCATTGTCAAAAAAGTTGCGCCTGTGACGATTCCGGGGCGATGCGGTTAAAGTGCAGATATGCGGCGCGTGTCGCGACCCTGCCGCGCGGCGTGCGATTTATGAATCCGTTCTGAATCAGAAACGGCTCGTAGACATCCTCGATAGTATCACTCTCTTCGCTGATGGCTGCTGCAATGGTGTCCAGGCCGACCGGGCCACCTCCAAACTTGTCAATAATCGTTAAGAGAATCATGCGGTCCATCTGGTCGAAACCCATCTCGTCTATTTCAAGCAGCTTCAGGGTTTCCCGCACTACCTCAAGAGTAATGACGCCATCGGCGCGCACCTGGGCATAGTCACGCACACGGCGCAACAGTCGGTTGGCGATCCGGGGGGTTCCACGGCTGCGGCGGGCCAGCTCGGATGCACCTTTTGGATCAATTTCCATCCCAAGAATACCGGACGAACGTCTGATAATGGTGGCAAGTTCATCGATCGTGTAAAATTCAAGACGGGAAATAACGCCGAAGCGATCGCGAAGCGGCGAAGAGAGCAGGCCGGCCCGGGTAGTGGCTCCTACCAGAGTAAAACGGGGCAGATCCAGCTTGATCGAGCGGGCGCTCGGCCCCTGACCGATGATTATGTCGAGCTGGTAATCCTCCATAGCCGGGTAGAGAATTTCCTCTACCACATGCGAAAGCCGGTGGATCTCGTCGATAAACAGAACGTCGTGCGGTTCGAGATTGGTGAGGATGGCGGCAAGATCTCCGGGGCGCTCGATAACCGGGCCTGAAGTGGACTTGATGTTGACCCCCAGTTCGCACGCTATGATATTAGCCAGTGTGGTCTTGCCGAGGCCGGGAGGTCCGTACAACAGGACGTGATCGAGCGCCTCCCCTCTCCCCTTGGCCGCATCGATGAACAGGCGCATATTGCCCTTGATCTTCTCCTGGCCAATGTAATCATCAAGGGCACGCGGGCGCAGGGTGGCATCATATTGATTATCGTCGTCCCGTTTTTCGGGTGTGATGGTTCGGGATTGCATTGCTGCTCCGGTGATTTGGTGCTGATCTTGGATACCGCGACGGACTATGCCCCAATTCGGTCCGCTTGTCAAAGGGGAGTGATGCAACGCCTGAACAGTTTCTGAGATCAATACAGGAATAATTGAAAATATCCCCTTGAAAATTCTTCATCACATGATTATTTTCATCGCATCACAATCCATATCATGAAGGAGACGCAATCACCATGTCCAAAACTACCAAACAGTTCCAGACCGAGGTGCAGCAACTGCTCGATCTGGTGATCCATTCACTCTATTCAAACAAAGACATCTTTCTTCGAGAACTGATTTCCAATGCGTCAGACGCCATCGACAAGGTCCGTTTCGAGGCGCATTCAAACGAGGCGTTGATGGAGGCCAACAGTGACTGGAAAATCAAGATACACTTTGATAAATCTGCCGGCACGCTGACCATCCGGGACAACGGCATCGGCATGAACATGGCCGAGGTTGAAGAGAATATAGGCACCATTGCCAGTTCCGGTACCAGGGCTTTCATGCAGTCGCTGAAAGATAAGGCCTCCAGTGATAACCCGGAACTGATCGGCCAGTTCGGCGTCGGCTTCTACGCTTCTTTCATGGTCGCCGACCGCGTAACGCTGGAAACCCGCAAAGCCGGAGCAGCTGAAGACGGATGTCGTTGGGAATCGACCGGCGACGGCAACTACACTGTCGAGGAGTGTACCCGCGAGTTACGCGGCACCGAGATCACCCTGCATCTGAAAGAAGAGTTCAAAACGTACCTGGATGAATGGAAGATCCGCTCTATAGTCAAAAAATATTCCGATTATATCCAATATCCGGTGGTGATGGACATCACTCGCACAGAAACACCAAAAGGGGTGGACGGCGAAGAGATCGAAGGAGCCGGCACGATCGAGAAGACCGAGGAGCAGACTCTCAACTCGATGAAGGCCATCTGGGTCCGTCCCAAGAGCGAAGTGACCGAGGAAGAGTACACCGAATTCTACAAGCACGTCTCCCACGACTATGACGCCCCGTTCCGCACTATTCACTTCTCTGCCGAGGGAACCAGCGAGTTTAAAGCCCTCCTCTACCTGCCGGCCAAGAAGCCGTACGACCTTTTCTCGATTGAGCGAAAAAAAGGCTTGCAGCTCTATGTCAAGCGAGTCTTCATCAGTGACAAATGCGAGGAACTGATCCCGGATTACCTCCGCTTTGTCAAGGGAGTCGTAGATTCGTCCGATCTGCCGCTGAACGTTTCCCGGGAAATACTCCAGGAAGATGTCCAGATCAGGCGCATCCAGAAGGGCCTGGTCAACAAGGTTCTCTCAACACTTGCAGAGGTTAAGGAAAAAACCTACGATGAATACCTGGCTTTCTGGAAAGAGTTCGGCCAGGTTATCAAGGAAGGGATGCATTCCGACTATGCCAACATGGAAAAGCTCCAGGAACTGATCCTGTTTGAAAGCACCTCGACGGCAGCGGGCTCCTTTGTTTCTCTGAAGGAGTATGTGGGCAGAATGCCGGAAGGTCAGAAAGATATCTATTACATAACCGGTTCGAGCCGCGAAGCACTGGAGCAGTCACCTCATCTCGAGGCTTTCCGCGCCAAAGGCTTCGAAGTGTTATTCCTGACAGACCCGGTCGATGAGTGGGTCACCCAGTCCTTGACCGAGTACGAGGAAAAACCGCTCAAAGCGGTAGACCGCGGCGATATCAGCCTGGATACCGAAGAGGAGAAGGAGGAAAAGGAGAAGAAGCGTGAAGAGGCCCAGAAGGAGTTCAGTGATCTGATTGCCCTGATCGGCGACCGTCTGAAGGACAAGGTCAAAGAGGTGCGCTTTTCCAACCGCCTGACCGAGAGCGCCTGTTGTCTGGTGGCCGATGAATTCGGAATGAACGCCAACATGGAGCGTATTATGAAGTCCATGAACCAGCCGGTGCCCGCATCAAAGCGCATCCTGGAACTGAACCCTGATCACGCCATTCTTAAAGCAATGGCCGCCATATTCCAGAAGGACAATTCAGCGCCGTCCCTGTCCGATTACTCCGATCTGCTATACGATCAGGCGCTTCTGACTGAAGGCTCTACGATCAAGGATCCGCTGCGCTTCACAAAACTGGTAAGCGATCTGATGGTGAAGGCTGCGGGGTAGTTTTTACAGAAAGATTTGTTAAATGCTGAACGGCCCCCGGAAATGTATATTTCCGGGGGCCGTTTCTGTTTCAACATTCGTGATGGTTATGGTCGAACGGGCACGAAGTTGACCCGCCGTTACCAGGCGGGTCAACTCCCTGGTTGGAATTCGACTTTTATCGGCGTTGTTTTTGTTTTTGAGGCGGGACTCTAAGCAGCACACAGCTTTTTAGTGCGTCCAACTGAGTGTGTTGTTTGATCTTCTTCTTTTCGGGATACCATTTCATTAACTAATCGCAACTCCAAGCGGCAACCGAGGGCGTGTGCGTATTTTTCTAATGTTGCGATCGATGGAGAATGCTTCCCACGTCCTGATTCAAGGCGGGCAACAGCAGACTGTGTTGTACCGATTCGCTCTGCTACTTCAGCTTGTGTGACACCTGCAGCGGCACGAGCTTTAAGAAATTCGTCAAGGAATCTGAATTCTTCATCCAGTTGATCATATTCTGTTTTTACATCTGCCCTTCCAAGGGCACGAGCTTTAAGTTCTTTGTGAGTGAGCATTTTTGAACTCCTTCATTCTCCGCCGTGCTGTTTCAAGTTCTTTTGGCGGGGTTTTATCAGATTTCTTGGTGAATTGATGCAAGATGACAATTTTTCGGCCAACCATTGTGCAATAGAGGTCACCCCCTCTTCATTTTTGTCCACTGTCTTGCTGGTGAAACTCAAAGCCGATTCGGCGTGATTCTCTCAGTTGACGTTCAACGTCAGTACCTTTGAGTCGTTCAATGGTAATGTATATTGCCTCTCCTAAATCAACATAGGTATTCGACGAATCTTCATACAACTTTGAGACACCTTCCACGATGGCAGTAAGTTCGGCTTTAGGACAAACCTTTGTGCTTATACGTTTCAAATCATTTAGTGATGGTTTCCTTTTAAAATATCCAGACGTTGCCCATAATTCGGTTGACTTCAGATATGCTTTACCTGCTCCCATTTTGAAACCAAGAACGTAGTTTGAACGTTCCGATCTCGTAAGAGAAAGCCAGTACGCTGCGTCAGTGTCGGTGCCTGCGGCTATTACCAAGGGAACTTGGTTAACCGCAAAAACGGTGACGAGGAGAAACCTGGTAAAAAGGTTTGATAGTTTCATATAATATGCATCTCCATTATTTTTGGGGTGTATAACGGTTCGGAAGATGCACCGTTTCCAAACGGTGCATCTTTCTGGTTAGACCTCGCCTTTCTGGCGGGATGGGAAAGGAAACTAAAATGAAATTATCCATTAAACCATTTACTCGCATCAACCTCAGTAATTACGGACGCTGTCTTAAGTTTCTTTATTTCTTTTTGAAGTGCAACGATCCTATTCTTAGACGTTACCTTCTCCACCTCAAACTTAGCAATTTATCTTTGAAGTTTCGCATTTTCAAGTTGCAACTCGGAAATATAGAAACGAATCTCAGACTCACACGACTTGAGCTTTCTCTTAAGTTCTGGAAATGGCGACATGGTTTGTCCTTTCGTATTCGTTGTTTATTTTTATTGGTTTAACTCATTAATCACCGGTTAGAGCAGGGTTATACGTTTATAAACAAGTTAATATCGCTATAAACAAGCATATACATCTATAAACTACCCAGGTTTCCACATATATTCATAAGATGTCATCTGTATTCAATAGCAGATCAACCTCAGTTCCTCCGGCTGAACGCCAATGGTACAAAGCTGGTTTATTTGTGATGCCATCATTGATTTGCAAGGTATTTATGACGTCAGAGTAGGTAAGCTTTAAATCTTTTTTTTCGTATCCTCGAAAAAAGCCAGTCTACAGCGTTGGACCCACTATCAATCAATCTCGATACGCTGAACCGCGTGGTATGGCACAATTGCGATTTTTCCTGACTTTTCCTTGAAAACAAGCGTATAGCCTGCCGCTGAGCTGTCCATTTGAAGGATGCGCCCAACCATAAATATTCCGCCGGAAAGATGGATCGTAACAGGCTTCAGCTCTTCGCTGAGAGCCGTGAGGTTCAGCTGGCCGGCGCCTGTGGCCTCGATACTGAAAGCGACACTCTCTCGATACAATTCGTTTGTTCTTCGCAGGCGATCGGCAAGAATTGAGGCAAGATTGCGGTAAAATCCGGCCGCGATTTCCGGTCGTTCCCTCTGAACGGACTGAAATGCGGTTCTCGTAAGCACCAGAAATTCGCTGGGCTCCGCAGTACGCGCACCGGCACTGCGTCTCGACTGATCTATGAAGCTCATCTCGCCGATGACATCGCCCGGCCCCAAAGAGGCAAGAGTCCGGTCGATATCTCCGCGAATATTTTTGAAGATATCAACGTGGCCGCTCTGGATGATCCAGAGAGAATCGCCACTATCACCCTCACTGAACAACTCTTCGCCGGTCAGAAGGATGCGTTCTTCACAGGCCGCGAATACCACATCCACATCAGCAGCAGCAAGATCCGCGAACAATCGCCATTTGTCGGGTTCTACCGGTCGCATTATCTACCTCCATGGCGCATCGTATGCGCCGATGAATTCTTACTGGTTTGCCTTCTCATCGCTCCAGGGGCCTCTGAAACCACTCCGAGTCAGCATCATTCCGAAGTCTCTTTTTACTACCGACCGGTCATATGCCTCCTGTGGCTCGACTGTGTCGGATTTGACCAGCTCAAGCAGGGCATCGTTCAGGGTCTGCATTCCCAGGCTCTTTCCGGTTTGCATGATGGACGGTATTTGAAATGTTTTTCCTTCGCGGATGAGATTCGAGATTGCATTGGTCACGACCAGAATCTCCATAGCTGCAACCCGGCCGCCCCCCTTTTTTTTGAGCAGGGTCTGTGCGACGATCCCTTTGAGTGACTCGGCAAGCATGGTACGTACCTGCGATTGCCGGTCCGCCGGAAACTGGTCGATTATGCGGTCTACAGTGGATGCCGCCGTGTTGGTATGAAGGGTTCCAAATACAAGGTGACCGGTTTCTGCCGTTTCGATTGCAATCGCCACCGTTTCGAGGTCGCGCATTTCGCCTACCAGCACGATGTCCGGATCTTCTCGCAGGGCGGCCCGCAAGGCTTGTTTAAATCCTTTGGTATGAGTGCCGACCTCGCGCTGGTTGATATGGCACTGCTTATCCTTATGGACGAACTCGACCGGATCTTCGATAGTTATCAGATGATCATCGCGTGTATCGTTTATATAGTCGATCATAGCCGCCAGGGTAGTCGATTTCCCAGAACCGGTCGGACCGGTGACCACAACCAGACCCTTGTCAAAATCGCAGAAACTGAGAACAACCGGGGGGAGGTTAAGCTGCTCCGCAGTCAGTATCTTCGTCGGAATCTGCCGGAATACTCCGCCTATTCCGGCGATATCCCGGAACACGTTGGCCCGCATACGGGATCTTTCACCCACTTCGTAGCCGAAGTCGGTGTCGTTTGTCTCTTTGAACTCTTTCTGGTTCTTGTCCGGAATTATTTCATGCAGAAGCCTGTCAAGCGTTTCATTGTCAATGGGGCCGCGCCCCTGCATGAATGTCATCGAGCCGTCTATGCGTACCATAGGAGCTTTTCCGCTTTTTAGATGCAGATCTGATGCCTTCATATCCAGCATCTGGTGGAACAGTTCGTCCAGATGAACCGGGACCGCACCTTCAGATGGGGTGGATATCGTGTGAGTTGCTGTTTGAATGACGGGAGCCATCTGGGGGGGATTTCGATCTGAAGCTGACGATAGTTCGGTTGAAGCCAGAATACGAAGGAAGATTCCGCCAGCCTTTTGATCAATCTGAAGAATGAAATTTCCATACGACGAACTATGCGGATAGTTCTTGCTGCCGTTCAACAACTGCGCGGGATAGTCGGGAAGGATTTCCACCAGCAGCGCATGAATCTGTTCCGTCGTGGCCGGCTTGCTCGACACGGAACGTGACTGTCCGCCGATAATCATCTCGACCGGGGTCCCCACGGAAAACACGAGCGCCTCCGCCTTCTGTTTCTGAATGACCTCAAGATACCGATCTATTACAGGCATGCTCAAACCTCCGTACAATAATGAACGGGCTATTTGTAGCGGCAGTATAGCATTCAATTACGGCCAGTCAAGAAGCGATCCGGAAAAGCGTGGCAGACTCATAATCTGATCATATCATCGTGTTTCTCATCATGCGGGTTG
>Ga0073936_10009350_pt1 | contig 12199 bp, 6 predicted proteins | sample AliMusrvi5mmetaG_FD_87041 | JGI IMG/M metagenome (GOLD analysis project Ga0073936, IMG submission 87041) | Freshwater lake bacterial and archeal communities from Alinen Mustajarvi, Finland, to study Microbial Dark Matter (Phase II) - Alinen... | ecosystem: Environmental > Aquatic > Freshwater >... | reverse complement strand
CTATCGGATATTGAGGAAAACAGAGCGGAAATGCAGGTAATATGACAGGATAATAGATTTCTTTTCCAATCTTCAGCATTGATTTTCTGCACTGTTTTCTGCTCATTTTAAATTTCATATTGCAAAACAATTACTAATTACGCTGCAATGTCGTTTAGTTAAGGATTATTCATAATGGTTTGTAATTCATAGAGTAAGTTCGTTTTGGTTTTTTATTTCGGGGAAAACTTCGACCAGGACGGATTATTTCCCTTGTTTTCTCAACAATATTGTCAAAAGCTTCTATTGCCTTCTCAAATTGTTTTCTAATCATTACTGCTATCATAATATCTTGTGTCATTGATAACGCATTGGTATGGTTAATCGTTTGATCATATTTCCTTTGCTGATCAGCTTTGTATTCCTCTGTTACTTTTTCTTCTATCGGATGGGCATAAGCTGCACAAAGCGTCATCAAAAAAACCTTGGCGTGAAAGTCCTGTTTTACTGCTTTGGCTGTCTTGCCTGAAAAGTTTTCCAGTTCTATCCTGCTTTTAAGCAACTTATAAGCCTCTTCCTCGTTCCATCGAAAATGGTATAAAGAATCGAATTCTTTATACTGATATTTTTCCATGTCGGTCAACGATGTACATAAAATCTCCTTCTCCCCTGTTTCCAATACTATTTTAACCAAACGGCAAGTAATAGTTGTGTCTATCATATGAGGATAACCAGCCAATTTTTTACGATCTTTTTTGGGTAGGGTGAAAGTTACGATGCGCTCTATTTCATCACTTTCTGTGAAGTCTTTTACTTTGAGCCACCAATCGTCCTTCAGCCTTACACAAAATTCAATGCCCTTAGCCTTTAACAGGAAAAGCAGCCAAAAACATGGATATCCCCTGTCAAGCAGCAATAAATCCCCTGCTTTTACCTTATCCAGATGTGCCTCAAGCAAGTCTCTTTCACTGCTGGCATACGGTGCGATCTGGGCATCAATGGTAATCTGGTTCAGTACATCGTATAGCATAGACCCCATTGCCAATGACCGTTCACTGTCAGCCTTGGGGCCAAATTTATGCACCCCAAACTCTTCAACGACGCTGGGATGGTTGGGCAAGACCAATCTGGTGCCATCCACTGCCAAAACCCGCATACCATACCACAGATAATACTCCGCACCTTTGTAAAAAGCCTCTGCAGCAACTTCATTCAGCCGTTTGAATGCCCATGGGTTTAATTTTGCCCTCGCTTGTGTAAAGGCACCTTTGGTAACCTCCCGGATATTAAAATCGCTTTTTGAGACTGCCTTGAAGAATTTGTCAAGCTCTCTTTGTACGGAACTCTTGAAGTTGATGATCAACACAATTAAGTTTTTAATAGTTAGCTTTCTGTCCCTCGAAAATGCCCCATCAGGGCCATCTGTCGAATGGCCTCTAAACTCTTCATTTTCAAGTTCATAAACTATGTTTTTAGTTAAATATCTCCGATAATCTTCGTTTAGGTTTATACTTGGGTCACCCCCTATATACCCCTACAAGATAATCAACTATCCTCAAACTACAAACTTTTCAACGAACTTATTTTTCTAAATTTCTCAATAAAATCAAGCCTTTTAGCGATTTTCCTTAACTAAACGACATTGTATTATAATTACTGATAATGAAGGGAAACATTCTTTTTATTAATCGACGAATGAGCATCGCATTTTAGTGTCAAATCAAACAATGAACTTACTCGTTCAAAAGTACAAAATTATTCTCAGAGATACCATTGGAAGAACCTGAATGGACGCGAAAAAAGCTGTACAATTATTAATTCCATCGAACTCGGTACAATTAAAAACAGGATTAAACGACCTGTACTTATTACACTCCACATCATTAGCATTTTGTCATTCCATGGGTTGAAACCATAGGTTCTTAAATCGGTCGTGACGACGGCACTGTGAAACGAATGGATCGGATACCTGATTTTAATTGCTGTAATGTTTCCAGCCCTATCAAATCTTATCCTGTTAATTCTATAATTCTGTAAATTCTGATTCAGACATTAGGTTATTGAGTAATCACCACACTATTCCCATTCTTGTGTTTCACTTTCAGTACACCGCCTTTGGAGAGTGGCTGCCAGCTCCAGCCTTCAGGAATGACGCTGGAATTTGGCTTTAGTTCGTTTAATTTCTTCCCGGCAGATAATACTTTCCTTGGTTTTGCTTTCATCCGTATCAGCTCTTCGGAGGCAGTATCGAAAGTGGTATAGGAAATGCTGCTTTTTTCGTAGGATATTTTCTGAACGACCGAACTGCTTCGCAGGAGATGGTTTTCGGCTACTGCCAGTTCAGGATTGGAGGCCATGGCCCGCAGGTAGTGGCGGATGAAATCGCCATATCCATCTGTCCACCAGAGTTCGTAGGATTCGAAGTCGGTCCAGCGGTTCTTGCCATCGACATCCACCGCATAGGTGCACCAGTTGAATTGCCGGATGGCCTCTTCGATGTGTGTACGGTCGCCGGTCAGCTCTGCATAGCGCATCTCAATTGCGGCATTGCGGGAGGTGTGGCTCTGTCCCTGGATGATGTAGGCGGTCTGCTCGCCAATTACCGTCACACCATACTGTTTCCAATAGGGGATGCCCAGTGTGTCGAGTACCCATTTCTGGATGCCGCGGACCTTCACCTTCCAGTCGCTCACCCAATTGGGATTGTCCATGATGAAGGAGGCCATGGTGCCTGCATTGATCTCGGTATCCGACCACGAGTCGATGTCTTCAAAGAAGGGTCCCCAGCGGTTGTTGGAGAGGGGATATTGCTTCAGCCATTTGGAAATTTTGTCGAAGGAGGTCTGGTAGGCGACCGGATTGCCGCTGTTAAGCTTCATCAACTCCTGGTAGAGCCGTAGCGTCCCCGTCCAGTTGGAGGTATATGCCGACTCGATCTTGCTTTTCCGGTCTTTGGAGAGGATAAAGCCGGTCTCGCCGGTGGTGGCATTCACCTTGAAGGGCATGGGGGAGTGGTCGTGGTCGCCGTCGCCGGTTTTGGCTGCCAGCGTATTGGCAATCTGGATGGCGGCATCCAGGTATTTTTTGTTGCCGGTCTTCTTGTAGAGCATCACCAGTTCGTAGCCGAAACTCCCTGCCTTGTCGGGCTGGGTAAAGCCCTTGCCGATCACCAGGTCTCCGTCGTAGACCGGTGTCTTCTCGGTATTGCATGGATAGGGAATGTTTGGCCAGAGGCAGTCGGGGGAGGAGAGTCCATGGGCCAGGTACCAGTCGGCCTGGAAGATCATGTTGTCGAGTACCGCCTGATCGCCGGTATAGTCGTACCAGAGGTTGAAGGAGGAGAGCATCATCGCGAACTGGTCGCCGCCGATGCCCATGTCGGCCGGATCGTGGGTGCGGAAGAGGAGGTAAAGCGGTGGAAATTCTATGCCGAACTTTTGCTTGAAGTCGGGGATCTTCCGCATCCAGTATCCGGGCACGTTTTCCCAGTAGTTCCAGCAGAGATGCAGGATCTGGTCGTAGGATGCTGCCGGATCGGGATTGTTCCATGGGATGATGTTGTGGTTGGCATCTGTTTGGATATCGTGGAAGAAGAGGTGTTTCTCTTTGCCGATCTCAGGGGATTGGGCGCTATTGGTCAGCCATAAAAAGGATAGCAATGTAGCCGTTAGAATAGTTTTGAACATGGATAAGTAGTAGTAGTTTGAAAACGAATCTTCCGATTCGCAATATAATCGAAATTCCAGCACTTGTGTTAAGCTGATTAAAATATTACACAGAGTTACATGGAGGATACACCGAGAAACACAGAGTTAAAATACTTTTATTAAGTCTCTGTGTTCCTCCGTGCTTCTCCTGCTTTCTCCGCGTCATTTTTTTTAGCTCATCTGTGACCCAACTTTTGCCTTGGTCGTTTTTTAAAAAGGAAGTCAAATGGTCGCCTCTTAGAGAATGGATTTAAAGTCCCATTCATTAATTACCCATCTCAAAAACCAGTTCGCCACCTTGTTGGATTTCATCGTAGGTGATGTAAGAGCGATCCAAGGGTTTTCCATTCAACCGGATGCTTTTGATGTAGTAGTTTTCCGATGAGACATGATTGGCGCTGACTGTAAAATACTTTCCGCTGGGAAGTTTGAGCTTTGCCATTTCAAACTGGGGACTACCGAAGTAGTACCTGCCATCGACCGGATTGACGGGATACAAACCTATGCTGCTGAAGACATACCAGGCCGACATCTGGCCGCAGTCCTCGTTGCCACACAATCCCTGGGGTGAGTTTTGGTAGAGTGTGTTGATGATCTTGTTGGTGTAGAACTGGGCCTTGCGGGGTTTGCCAATCAGGTCGTACAGATAGGCAACATGATGGCTTGGCTCGTTGCCATGGGCATACTGGCCGATCAGGCCGGTTACATCCTGCGTATCTTCTCCCAATAATTCACTGGTTTGGGTGAAGAGGCTGTCGAGCATCATTTCCATTCCCTCCTTGCCTCCCATCAGTTGGGTAAGGCCGGGCATATCGTGCGGGGCAAAGAAGGAGTACTGCCAGGTATTGCCCTCCACGCAATGCGGGTTGCCGTAATCTGCAAAGCGTGGTTGAAACGGTTCGTACCAGGTTCCGTCGCTGTTTTTACCGCGAAAGAGATGGTAAGCGGGATCGAAGAGGTTTTTGTAATAGACCGATCGTTCCATGTATTTTTGATAGTCGGCATCATTTCCCAGCAGTTTGGCCACCTGTGCGATGCACCAGTCGTCGTAGCTGTATTCGAGTGTTTTGGAGACGGTGCCGGCTTGCTCCTTGTCGGTGGGGACAAAATGGTACTGCCGGTAGAATCCCAGCCCTTTCCGATTGGTTTCAGATACCTGCAGAAATGCCTTCCAGATTTCCTCCTTGTCATATTTGCCAACTTTCTTGGACAATGCATCGGCGATCAGCACTGCAGCATGGTAGCCAATCATGGAGCCGCCTTCGTTGCCGGAGATCTCCCAGTAGGGCAGTTCGCCGGTCTGCCGGTATTTGGCCAGCATGGAGTGGATGATGTTTTCCTCTATTTTGGGCTGCATCAGCAACAGCAATGGATTCTCTGCCCGGAATGTATCCCACAATGAGAGCAAGGTATAGTGCGTGTAGCCTTCCGCCTTCCCGGTCAGGTGGTTGAAATTCCTGTAATTGCCATCCGCATCAGAATAGCGGTAGGGTGCCAGATAGGAGTGGTAGAGTGAGGTGTAGAAGATGCCAAGCTTGTTTGAATCGGGCGTGGTGATGGCTATTTTCGAGAGCTCTTCATTCCATTTTTGGCGGGTGGACTGGTGCATCCTGTCAAAATCGAAGCCAAATGGATCGGCGGTTTTCAGATTGGTGAGCGCACCTTCCTCATTGACGGAAGAGATGGCAACTTTCACCACCAATTCCCGGCTTTCTTTTCCATCGAAAGAGAAAGCCGCAGTGAGGTGTTTCCCTTTGGCCTGGATGGCTCCGTCCGACTCTTCAGCGGTGAAAAACTGGTGCTTTGCCATTTTGCGGGAAAACTGCATCGCAAAGTAGACCGTTTGGTTGGCTTTCCCTACCGAGAAGCGGTAACCGGTGACCAGCTCCGGAGACCTGTAGCGGACCAGCGCATCCGTGGTCCGGTCGGAGTTGACAAATCCCAGGTTGAGGATGATGCTTTGGGTTTCGGCTTTTACCGGAAAATGGTACCGGTGCATGGCCGCCATTTCACCGGTGGTCAGTTCCACTTCAATGTTATCTTCAGGCAGAATCACCCTGTAGTATCCGGGTGATGCCTTTTCTGTGGCATGCGAAATGATGGAACTGTATTGTAGCAGGAAATGTTTGTCGAAGGGTCCGGGATGGCCATCGCGGTTAATAAATCCGTTAGGGTTCATCTTCTTTTCGGCAATGATTCCCCTGACAGTCTCATCACTTTGGATAAAATATTTTTCAAGAATGGGCAGGACTGTTGGTATGACCGAAATGTCGCAGTAATCGGCGACACCGGTTCCACTCAGATGGGTGTGCGAGAAGCCGACGATGAGGCTGTCGGGATAGTGATAGCCGGCACTGTATTGCCAGCCCTGACCACCGTTGTCGGGACTCAGCTGGATCATGCCGAAAGGATAGGCTGCACCGGGAAACATGTTGCCAAAACCGGCATTCATTTCTCCGCCTGTCCCCAAAAAAGGGTTAACCCAATCGACGGGTTGCCTGTTTTGGGCCACAGCAATAGTGCCCGCCAATAGTGCAAGAAGTGTTAAAGTAGTAGTTTTCATCGTAGTTGATTATACACCTGTCAGGTCTTCGGAGACCTGACAGGTGTATAATGGAACCACTATTTGATTCCGTAGTGGTCGCGCAATATTTTGCTGAAGAGCTTTCCCGGCAGGATGTACTTTAAGACGACTGCCAGCTTTTGTTCCAGAGAGGCAATGATGTATCGTTGTGCCGGATTCTTGCACTCCACGATCCGAACAAGTTTTTTGGCAAGGACTTCGGGTTTCCATCCTTTGGACTCATCATTTTCGATGATTGATAAAGTCTTTGCAAACTGTGTCTGGTAGGGATCGCTTTCCCCGGTAGGTGCGAGGTAACTTCTGCGGTTGGCAGAGTTGTTGGTGTGGAAATCACCTGGATTGATGACGACAACTTTGATGTTGAAGGCTTTGACCTCCATGCGTAGTGCTTCGCTGAATCCTTCGATGGCAAATTTCCCGGATGAATAGATTCCCTGGTAAGGAAGTCCCATCAGTCCGCCGATGGAGCCAAAATTGATCAGTTTACCTCCGCCTTGTTTCCGCATCACAGGCAGAACCAACTGGGTGAGTTGAACCAGTCCAAGGAAGTTGGTTTGCATCTGCAACTTAATGGTTTCGAGGGGTAGCGTCTCGATCGGACCTCCGGTATGCATTCCGGCATTGTTGATCAGCACATCGATGCGTCCCTCCTTTTTCAGTACCGTTTCAACTGCCGCAATGATTGAATCGGGATCTGCAAGGTCCATCAGTACCTCATTCACTGAGGGGTCGGTACCGCAAGGTTTGCGCACCGTGCCATAGACTGTGTGACCTGCCTTGGCGAGCAAGAGGGCCGTCTCTTTTCCGAAGCCGGAGGAGATGCCGGTAAGAAGAATGACCTTTTTCATAGTGAGTGCCTAAAATGTCTAAAGTGCCTAAAGTGGGAAGGGATTTTGGATTTTGGAATTTCGATTTTCGATTGGGGCTTCGCTTCTAATTTCGTTGAATCCCTTCGAACTATTTTTTTAATTTTTCAAATCAATTCCAACAAGTCAATCTTGCGCTAATCCAAAATCGAAAATCGAAAATCGAAAATTATTACAATATTCCCAGCTGTTTTGCTGCTTTTGTGATTTTTTGGATCGAGATTTCAACCTGTTCCTTGGTATGGGTAGCCATCAGGGAGTACCTGATCAGGCTGTCCTCTTTGGGAACTCCTGGTGAAACGACCGGGTTGACGAAAATACCATTCTCAAGTAGTATTTTTGTAAGCATGAGCGCCTTGATATCGTCCCTAATAAACAAAGGTATGATAGGGGTCTCTGATTTTCCGGTGTCGAAGCCTGCCGATTTAAAACCATTTAATGCATAATGGGTGATATCCCAGAGATGCTGAATCCTTTCGGGTTCACTCACCATGATATCAATTGCGGCGAGCACTGTTGCTGCGGACGCTGGTGTCATGCTGGCACTGAACATCAATGAGCGGGAGTTGTGTCTCAGGTAATTGATTACCGAATTATCAGCAGCTATAAAACCGCCTAATGAAGCCAAAGATTTGGAGAAGGTACCCATGATCAGGTCCACTTTGTCGGTTAGTCCGAAATGGGAGGCCGTACCGGAACCATTCTTGCCTATCACACCTAAAGCGTGGGCATCATCGACCATTACCGTTGCATTGTATTTTCCAGCAAGCTTTACCAGTTCCGGAAGTTTTACGATGTCGCCTTCCATGGAGAAGATTCCATCTACTACAATGAGTTTAAGGCTTTCAGGAGCGCAGTGCTTCAGTTTTCCCTCGAGCGCTTTCATATCGTTGTGGTGATATTTTAACACCCTTGAAAAGGAGAGCCTGCTTCCTTCGATGATCGAGGCATGGTCCAATTCATCCAGCAACAGGTGATCATTACGGCCAGTAAGGACAGAGACAACGCCCAGGTTTACCTGAAAACCGGTACTGTAGCAGAGTGCACCTTCCTTTCCGGTTAGTTTTGCAAGGGTTTCCTCCAGTTGAAGGTGTATATCCAGGGTGCCGTTTAGAAATCTGGAACCTGCACAGCCGGTACCATACTTGTCAATCGCTTTTTTGGAAGCTTCCTTGATTTTTGGATGGTTGGTCAGTCCAAGATAACTGTTCGATCCAAACATCAGCACTTTCTTGCCGCCGATTACTACTTCTGTATCCTGATCGGATTCTATTGCCCTGAAATAAGGGTAGATACCAGCAGCCATGACCTTCTGAGGCGCATCGTACTTCGATAGTTTTTCCTGTAATATTCCCACTTTTTTTCCTGTAAAGTTTATTTTTGAGTTGCCAAATATAGTAAAAATGGAAAGTCTAATGATCAATTTTGATATTGTTTCACTTCTTTCATTGATTTTACAATAATCCAGTGGTAGAAATCGTCAGAGTTTTAATGTTTTGACCAAATTTCCAGCTTTTCTTGAATTGTAATTAATTTTGATTTCTCCTTTCCCTTCCACCAGAAACTGGTATTCACCATATCCGTAACTGGGAACGGAAGTATAGATGGTCTCAGGTTTGTGTTCCTGGTAACTGATTTTATTGGTTCTCAGATCAGTGATTTTACCTGAAGCTACCACCTTTGCACCCGTTACTTTGAGCATGTCAGGAGTATAAAGCTTGGTGCTGACTGATTTGGCCGACATGGAAGGAAAACCTTTGGCATTTTGCAACCTGACCCGTACCTGGTGGAGATTCTTGCCAATCTCTTTCACATCGAAGATCTCCATGCTTATTTCGGGTGTCTGCTCGGCTGCATACAAGACCACCATGGCACTTCTGTGCACCAGATCGGGAAGCATGAAAGGATGTGGCAGGCGGGAGCTCATCTTGACCCAACCGCCAATTTCAATGTCTCCGTAAGTGGGATGCTTGAAGGGTTTCCAGGGTTTGTAAAGCTCATTCAGTCCGAGGTTGTCGTTGAATTTGAGCAATTCCCGGTTTTCATCCGGATTTCCACCCCTTCTGTTCGCACTTTCGCTGTCAGGGTTGGGAACCACGGGTTTGTTGACATTCTCCCGGTAGGTCTCCTGGTTTCTCATGAACAGTTCTCCTACAAAAGTATAGGAGCCCTCCAGGAAAAACATATGCGAATCGGTGTCCCCATGGGTATCGTAAAGATCGTAGGAGGGTTGGTAAACAGTTCCAGGAACTATTTTGATGGCATTCTTTCCAATCAGATCGTAAACAGCGACATCTCTCGGATCCACTTTTTCATCCTTGATGGAGGGAGCCCTCAGCCACATGCCGCCCGAATTGTGAAAAGCAAAATTGACGATGATGTTGGGACGCTGGTGAATGTATGCCGCAATGGCTTTCACACCCAAAGCCTGAAGTGGAAAATCGCCAGCCCCACTTTGCACATAATTGGGTTGCCAGTCGTAGCCCCAGTTGCGGTTGGCATCGAAGTAGCCTTCACCGTCTTCGTTGATTTTTCCGTCGTTGTCATTGTCGATCCCTTCTTCGCCCAGTAGGGTCCATTCACCCTTTTCTCCAGGTTTGATGGGGATCATCAGCCTGCTGTCTTCCGGATCCGTCTTGTAATTGCCCAGCGGATCCTTGATACGCATCATGCAGATGTTGCCGTCACCATCCAGGTCATCGGGGCCATCTTCATCTACGAGGCCATCGCGGTCGTCGTCACGGGGAATTCTGAAGCTGCGGTCGGAACTGGAGGTCTGGGCATCATGGAAGAAATGGTACCTGCCGTCGACATTGACGACCGGTATGATGTAATAGGCGTTTTTGTCGACCACCGTTGTGATTTTTTCATTCTCACTGTATTTGGTCAACAACATATTGGCAAAGTACAAACATACTTCTGCCGCTTGTATTTCATTGCCATGAATATTTCCGTCAAGATAGACGCCTGGTTTGGAGAGAGCATCGCCCGTTTTCGGATTGTTGATGGTGAGGGCATAGATCTCGCGTCCCTCTTCGCTTTTACCAACCAGGTCAAGCTTCGTGAACTGCGGATAAGTACTGTGCAAGAGCTGAAGTGCTTCCACGACATCTTCGTAGGAATAATAGCGGTCGAACCGGAGTGGTATTTCAATTTTTCCTTTGTTTTCAGCCACTACCGTGAAGGTCAAAAGGCAAATTGCGAACAATGTGATGAATTTTCTCATGATTAACCTCCAATCTTTATTTGTTTGACAGTGGCCTTGAAAATTGGTGATTCGATGTGGGCATTCAGCAATGCTCCCTTTTCGGTTTTTATGGTCCAGGTGATCTTTTTAACCTGGTTGCCGCCAATGTCTCCAATGGGGGTTCGTTTGTAGCCTTCCAGGAATTCAAGTTTGCTCCCTTCGAGGATTACCACCACCGGTGCAGGCTGCTTGTTCCTGGAGCCCATAGCGGTCGGATAAGGAAGTGCTCCCTTGTTTTCGATAAACAGTTCGAGTTTGTAAACCCCGGCTCCAAGATCGGTCACCACTTCCTTCAGTAAATTCAAATCCGGTAATTTTTTGGATAGCGTCAAAAGCCATGGCAATTGCATTTTGCATAGGGAATCTATCTGTGAAACCGGAGGCGTAGATGCAACAAAAGGTGCAATGCCACCAATTTCAACTTTGCCCAGTGTCGGGTGGTTGAATGGTTGCCACTTGACGAACCCATTGCCATTTAGTTTCTTGTCGATATAGGCCAGGGTGATTTTATCCCTGTCTTCGGGTTCCGCATTTCTTGAAGAACCTTCCCTGAAACTTCCTTCCCTGGCCTTTTGTTCTGCCGGTTTCGGGGGTGTAAAAAGATTCATGCTGAACGAGGGAACCCCAAGATGGTAGTAGGCCCACAATTCGAAGGAGCCATCTTTGTCTGGATCGGCCGACATCCGGTCTGTCGAGAATCCTTTGGCTTTCAGATTGGCTTTGTATTTGTCCGACAAATCGGTGTAGAATTTGAGGTCGTCGTCGAGCGGATTGACCGATGCACCCAATCCCAACATGTCGGACACCGTTTCGGCATTGATCTCTCGTCCACCACGGCTGGGCATGTTGGATTTAAATAGCTCCACTACCTCCGTCATCGAATAGCTCTTTTCAGGATCGGCACCAATTCGGTTGGCAAACCGTGCCGGTACCTTGAGGTTCTCCATGTTGACACCTCCTCTTCGGCCACTTCGGGGCGGGGCCATGCAGAAATCAGAGGTGCCGAGTGTATAAACCATGGCAATTTCGGGGTGGCTGATAATAAACTTCATGACACCGTAGGTTTCCGGGGCTTCTCCCGGCCATAAACCTGTATCTTTAAGATTGGATTTAAAAAGATGCGGGAAATTGATACCCACATTGATTCCTCCGGGGCCATCTTCATTGATCTCTCCATCACCGTCGTTGTCAATGCCTTCCTGGTATATCTTGTATTTTCCCCTTTCGCCTTTGGCAGGATCGGCTTTGATCATAAGGCGGGGATCCTTGTCTGAAATCATATAAGTTCCTTCAGGATCTTCAACCCTCATGCTGGTGATAAAACCATCCCCGTTCAGATCTTCGGGACCATCTTCATTGACCTGATCGTCCTTGTCATCGTTTTCTTCGGAGTTATTGACCGTTCGTTCCCATTTGACATTGGAACAATAGACAACGGTAGCATCAGGATTGGGGAGCGGAAGGATGAACCATTTTACATTTCGGGTGTAGATTGCTGAGTCGAGAAGCATCTTCGCCAGATAGAGGGCTCCTTCGGTAGAGAGTGGCGTTTTTCCTTCGAAATTTGCCCCGGCAAAGATAGCCGGAACATTCTTCAACTCTTTGCCTATCTCTAATACGTAGATAGGTTCGCCTCCCGGGCTTACGGCAATCTGGTGAAGGGCTGTTCGTTCAGGAGCCTTTTGCTGCAAGAGGTTCAAAGCCTTCTGAACTTCAGCATTGTTTTTGTACTTTTCGAAGGTTACTCCTCCCTGGGCTCTTAGATCGGTGCAAAATGCAAGAAAAAGAGGAACCAGCAGGCAAGTTAGTGTTTTAT
>Ga0073936_10009345_pt1 | contig 12204 bp, 10 predicted proteins | sample AliMusrvi5mmetaG_FD_87041 | JGI IMG/M metagenome (GOLD analysis project Ga0073936, IMG submission 87041) | Freshwater lake bacterial and archeal communities from Alinen Mustajarvi, Finland, to study Microbial Dark Matter (Phase II) - Alinen... | ecosystem: Environmental > Aquatic > Freshwater >... | reverse complement strand
TCCACAAATCACCTTGCCAAGCTGGAGCTTGGCGTTCCTTCTGGGAGCGCCAAGCCCCAGCTTGGCCTTTGGATGGGATGTTCTTTATTGGATATCACCTAAGTAGGTCGGGCGCGTCTCTTTGGCGAACGCCCGACGTTGGAATGTCTAGACAACTAGGCTACTTGCTGCATCAAACAATACTCGCCTATCACTGCGGAAACCTATGACCTAGGTCACAGCATTCAATGTTTTTTCCTGATTAATTCGTAGGGCGCAATAGCGAAGCGTATTGCGCCGCATGAATAAGCCTTGCATCCGGCGCAATACGCGGCAAGCCGCTATTGCGCCCGCTCTTGGATTGGCCGCCATTTTTCTGAAAACAGTGTAGGGCGGATACAGGGATGTGATCCGCCGAATGCGGTGGCGACCGACCAACAACATAAGGCGGAACCCGTCCATGGTTCCGCCCTACGGGCTGGATGGTATTCCAATCTCATTGGGTGCGGAAACCAGCTAAACGATTAAACTCCTTTCGGTTTAATGGCTTAACCCTTCCAGATTCCAATTCACTGTCACGTTGGTGGGCAATCTCTAAACCATCCGGGTCAACGGCAACACTCGAACACCAGTCATTGTCTTCCATCAGGCTCTCCCAAGCGGCAAGCGCCAACCTTTCCCTGTCGTTAGGCGGTAAATGTAAGATTTCGGCTTCAAGTTGGTCTATCGTGTTCATATCGGACTCCAAATTGAAATAACTCAGGGGCTGATGATGGCAGATTCAGCCTACAATCGCAATAAAATCGGGTGTTTTGCGCCCGACAGATTATAGTGTCGGGCAACGAAAAGATGTTGCCCGATCTTATGCAACTTGTATAACCGGGAATGTAGCCCAATGGAGCGAAGCGGAATACGGGTTATCAGCGGGCAGTCATCCCGGATTTCGCAGGCGCTTCATGCTGAACGCTTGCTTTCCATAAGGCTGCATTCCCAATCTGGAGATTGGGAACGAGCGAACGGCCTTGTAGTGCCGACCTTTGCCTTCCGCAAACGAAGAATCATACGGTTAGCTGCGTTTTTGCCTTGAGTTGCGGAAGTAGGGCTAGGACCCGAGGCGCACTAGCGTCCTTACCATGCGTTATGTGCATCGGCAACCGGCCCGACAGGCTCCTTCGCCTCAAGATGGGACAGGCGGACGGCGAGGGTCTCCAAGCGTCTCGCCTGGGTTTGCACCTGCACCATTTGCTGCTTCAGATCGGCAATTTCCCGAGTTTGCACTTGGTTTCGCGCCTGCTCTGATTTGAGCGCGTCGCCTTGCACCTGTAGCTGTCCCGCTTGCGCCAAATTCTTGTCCTTCTCCGCCTGCAAGGACCGGCTCAAACGCTGCACTTCATTGAGCAGCATCGGGGTGAGCTTGTGGTATTGCACCGCCTCGATTTGCCCGTCCGTGCCACGGGCCACCAAGTCGGGGTAGACCTTGGCCACTTCCTCGGCAATCAGGCCGTATTCCAGCGGGTTTTCGCCACTGGCTCCTGACTGTTTGTAACGGAAGGTCACCGGGCGCAAATCGAACAAATGGCGGCTGGCCTCATTCATGTCGCGGATGTCGTCCTTGAAGCGTTGCGAGGAGGGGAGTGTCCCCAGTTGCCCATTGGTGTCGATGTAGACGGGTATCGGGCTTGAGCTGATGGTTGCCCCGCGGATGCCCGAAATAAACGCACGGGACAGGGAGGTTCCCACTCGCAGGGTCGCGTTGTCGCCGCTGGCACCGGCGTTGCCGAGGTGAATATTGTTGCTGCCGGTGGTCACGTTGTAGCCGGCCTGATAACCGATGGCCAGGTTGTTGTTGCCGGTGGTCACATTGTAGCCAGCCTGATAGCCCATGGCGGTGCTGTTGCTGCCGGTGGTCTTCGAGTAAAGCGCACTGGTACCGCTGGCGGTGCTGTTGCTGCCGGTGGTGTTCGAGAAGAGCGCTCCGTATCCACTGGCGGTGTTGTTGGATCCGGTGTTGTTATAGAAAAGTGCTGTGTAGCCGCTGGCGGTGTTGTAGCCGCCGATGGTGTTCTTCTCCAGCGCATAGACGCCATCGGCGGTGTTGAAGCTGCCAGTGGTGTTCAAGGCAAGCGCCCCGTAGCCGCTGGCGGTGTTGAAATTGCCGGTGGTGTTGTAGAAAAGTGTGTTAACGCCGCAGGCGGTGTTGTCATTGCCGGTGGTGTTCCAAACAAGCGCCCAGTGGCCGATGGCGGTGTTTTCGCTGCCGGTGGTGTTCACTTTAAGCGCACCGCCGCCGATGGCGGTGTTTTTGATGCCAGTGGTATTCGAGTAAAGAGAGTTGCTACCGAATCCAGTATTTTCTGAACCGCTATTGTTCAACAGCACGTTGCTGCCCCCGGCCGTATTGCCATTGGCATCGCTAGGCGTGGGGTTTGACGGCGGGCCTCCCCAGCCCGGCGTGATGCCCAAGGCAAGAATGACACTGGCAAACAAGAAAGCAAGACGAAACGAATTATTCGCATTCATGGCACACCTCTCCACTTTAATGAGATAGATAAATTCAAATCGGCACTGGATAAGAAAAGCTATGAAATACATAGTAACCCCGTACCGCAAAGTGCGTATTCTTGAATGTATGGAAGGGAAACCTTTCTAACACTCTCAAACACAACAACCTTCATGGCTGTATTAAATCACTACCAATAACTAATAGAAGTGACTTTTGTCACACTTGGAGAAATAAATTCTATACATGCCGACTTCGGAAATAACACTGATAGTCTTGCCACTGTTGAGGAAATCACCCTTCCAAGTGACTGATGGGCGGAGGTAGCAAACAGATTGGATGGTGTGAAATGGTTGGATATAACGAAAAATATTGTAATTATTGCGAAATTCACAAACAAGAACGGCGGGATTTTTAATCCCGCCGTACTTCGTTACTACTTGATTAAAAACTACTTCTTAGCACAAATAAACTGCACACTGCCGTTCCTGCTTTCAGGATGCCATATTCTTGTCGAAAACACTATGTTGGCACCTGGCGGACAGGATAAGCTCCCTGTCAATGGATTGTTCACACTATATTGTGGGCGTAAGTAGTCATCTCTTTGGAAAACCCCCATTAGGTGTGGATAAGATTCTAAAGTCGTTAAACGACCTCCAAAATTAGTGCTCAAGTTATTGAAGCTGGTTGTTAAACTGCTCAAATTTGTAGCGATAGGCGTTATTTGGGCTTTGATTTTACCATCCGTCTGTCCATTGATTTGATCCACCGTAATGCGCGACAAACTTCCCATAGCAGGCAATGGCAAAGTCAAATTTGATTTGCTGGTGATGAATACCAAATCTTGTGCATCAGCAAAAAAATCATTGCCAACCTTATCCATTTGCCGTGCGCAGCTAACAGTCAGCAAGCTTGCTGCGTTGACTTTGACAGGTGATGTCGGAGTCACATTCATCAAGCCATTACTACCGTATACGCTACAATCTGAACGCCCTGCACCGTATTGCGCAACACCGTAAAACCAAGCGTCATACCCTGAAGGCACTGAAATTGAAACGCTGACCCCTTGCATCGTACTTGAAGGTTGAACATTTAAATTCAGGTTTTGTGAAGCAATGGCTTGGCATTGATTCCAGGCATCCAAAGACCCTTGATAAACCGTCTTTGAATAAGCAGCCGTATTTGAAATATATTTGCTGCTGTCATAACCAGAGGTACACACCGAACTTTGCTTGGTAATAATGTCCTGTCTACTAACCGAACCAGATGCTCCGCCGGAGAAAAGCCCATAAGCAGCTTTTATTGTAGCAGCTTGTGATGATGTTTCTGATATTTGGCTGTAGTCATATGAACAGAAAGTTGACGTAATTAACGATTGCGCGTCAATTGAACTACTGCTTTGGGTGACATTGTAAAGCCCCAGTTTCAGAAGAGCATTACAGGACTCGCCCCCCGACCAAGCAACGTGTGGTATAAACGTCGTAAGCGTTGCCAAAACTGCAACAAAAGCGAACTTTGCGATTTTTGATCTATTGGTGTTCATGAGAAGCTCCTGGTGAAATAGTTAAATGACCAACTTGAATGCTTGCCAAAATCTATGATGGTCTAGAAATAGAGCAAGACTGTCCAAAGCGTTTGGAAACTTCGATGGTTACAATTACCAGAGATAGTGCCGTACATTGAGTAACTTATTGATATACGAACTATGCACAGACTGAAACTGGAGCGGTAACCATCTCCGCTAATTATCTTAGTATAGGCAGTTATTTGTTCCCAATCTTAGATTTAAGATCATCAACAATATCTGTAGCAAGGTCTCCAAAAATCGTCCTCCATGCACCGATGGAATAACCACCCCCTATCGAAACAGTTCGTCTCGCATCAATCGAACCTACTAAATTACCACTCTCTTTCAGGTCGCTTTGAACAGATAATATGGTTGAACCCCAACCCGGCAATAGCCAACGCTTGAAGGCGTTACCCGGTTCATATTCAACAATTTTACTGTTAATAAGCAACTGTGGACCGCTACCACCAGATGCAAGTAAATGTTCTTTCGACAACTTATCCACCAATGCTTCTGAAAGCATTTTTTCTGCATCGACTTCAAACTTTTGTCCAGATTGATTCGTGACAGTACCTACTTGAACTGTAGTACCTGATTTTGGTGCATAACCTTGACCTAGTTCGATTTTATGTTGAACCGACCCACAGCCATTTAATAAGGTGGCAAGACAAGCCACCGCCAAAAATGATAAAAGCCGATTTAAAATTGACATTGCATATCCTCCGTACTGTTAAAATATTCTTCGATCTAGTTTGCTGGCTCCAATTGAGGAGAAAATTCAATGCTTGGTTGCCCATTGCAAAGAAACTGTTTTTCCCAAGATTTATGGTTATCGGAATCTACTCTAAGATTAAATTGGTTGTTATTATATAATCCTGTAGGCGACAGAGATGTCTGGGTATCAACGGGAATAAGACTAAACGGAATATAGACACCTAAAGAAATAAGTGATAGGAATAATGACCAGCCTGGTTGAGTGACCCAATAATTTACATCCCTTGTTGACTTATTTACTTTCTGTTCATACTCAAGTGGGGTAGACAAAGGAGTATCCCCAATGAACTTGTTATTGACATATAGCTTACCAGATGGCGTACTCTCTATGGTAAGCCTAGTCTGCTCAGTACGATAAAATGAACCGACATCTTTCCAACCCGTGCAACCTTGTGAAAATAAAAATGATGTAAAAACTAAGATGCAAAAAATTTTTCTAAACATTGCAGCCACCTCATAATAATCATCAAATAGAACTTATAAAAGTCATAATTCAACCAAACAATTGGCTAAAATAAACCTAAAATAATAGCAGTAATACAAGCCAAACACCCTGAAGCAGAAACATCGGCATGGTTATATTCAATCACAGAAAATAACCAATAGCAGTGACTTATGTCACACCTTAAAGAAATATCTTCTAAATTTGACCATATGAAGCCGATAACACGGGACAGTCAGGCTTGTGCCTTCCAAGCAAATAACAAGGAGAGGGAAATGGAAAAAATCCAAATTCGATAACAGCATCCAGTGTGGCTATAAGGTTAAATGCTTATTCCCATGCAGCACTATGACCTAGTTCACAGCTTTGAACATTTTCTTCAGGCATGCCTAAAAGTGTTTATTTTTTTAGATTTGTGGCAGAAAATGGTACATAAACAGTCAATTAGTGTATGATTAGGCGCGACTGTCTTGCTTCTTTGCACTCATAACTTGTGCAGTTGATTGCGTTAGACGATCAGTGAGCACTCATATACACCGTTGTTTTATCGAGGTGAATGCCATCATGTTCCGCAAAGCCATGACGACTCTCTTGATGTCCAGTTTTGCCTTGTTTTGGCCTGTCGGCACAACCATGGCGGAAAATGCGGCATCGCCAACATCTGCCCCTGCCCGCCCCGTCGTATACCAACCGCCACTGCGAGGTGCGCCTGATCGACGTGTAGGCGGGGGTACACGGGGTGGAGCGATTGATTTGTCTGTCCTCGCGCCTAAGCAATCCGCTTGGAGCAACCAAGATCAACCCCTGCTGTTCTGGTTTATCTCTGCACTTCCCGCGCAAGGCAAATTGGCCTTTTCACTCGCCAGGGCATCCTCAGCAGGTCACCTTTATGAAACCTCCATCCCCATGCCCAATAGACCTGGCATCCAAAGCTTCCAGCTTAAGGCGTATCGGCTTGAACCTGGGGTTGAATATGTGTGGTCGATTTCCCTAACCTTCGACCAGGATGATGACAAGCCAGACCAAGTGACACGAGCTGGCATAATCTTCAATGCGGTGTCGCGAGAGGAAAATGAGCGATGGGAAAAACTAAAGGAGGATGACTTGACCTTGCTGCAGGCCAAGTCTGGCTATTGGTATGATGCCGTTGCCACTCTCATTGAGAGCAGTTCCAACGCATATCCACATCGGGAATGGCTAAAAGACCTACTGAACCAAGTTGGTTTGGTATATATCGCCAATTAAAAAAATAGGGTGCATTATATTTTGTGAGTTTGGCTGATATTACATTGTGAAAAAACAACCACTATAACCATTACCATATAACCAAAAGTAAATCTTTATGGTCAGGTATCTGACTAGGTTTTGCGCAGTGCTTATGCTTTTCATGCATTCCCTTCTCTGCTTAGCTGTCGGTGGGGCTGAATCCATGGACAGGCCTAGTGCGTATCCCCCTTATTTGCCCCCCTACGCGCCTACGGAAAAGCCCAAAGGCTTCATGCTTCCTGAGTTGCCAGTCACGCCAAAACTTCCCAGCCTGCCTAGCCGCAGATTATTTGTCAAACAGATTGAAATCACCGGAAACACGGTATTCCGAACCGAGGAACTCAGTGCCATTGCCCATACTTTTGAAGGTCGGGAGGCGACATTAGCCGAATTGGAAGAGTTGCGCCAAGCCCTGACACGCTATTACATAGAGCATGGCTATATCAATTCTGGAGCGGTTATCCCGAAGGGGGGTTTGCAAGATGGCGTATTGCACATAACAATCATCGAAGGGAAGTATGAAGTCCGGGTTAAGGGCGAAGAACGTCTGCGTAAAGGCTATATCGAAAACCGTTTGCAAGGCGACCAAGACCAGCCGCTTAATCTGCAAGAACTGCAAGACCGTTTCCAACTACTGTTATCCGATCCTCTGATTAGCCGGATGAATGGGCAGATCGTGCCGGGTGCGTCGCCCGGCCATGGCATTCTCGACGTTGAGGTGACCCGCGCCCGCGCCTACCATTTAAGCCTGTTTGGCAATAACTACCGCCCACCTTCCATCGGTGCGGAAGCGGTTGGCTTGAATGCCTCGGTCAGCAACCTCACCGGGCTGGGCGATACCTTGGATTTCATGTATTACCACAGTTCGGGTTCAGACCGTTATGCCGGCGGTTTTACCCTACCGCTGACCGATTGGGGCACCCTGGCTTTTTTCCATTTCGACGAAGGCGACTCCGCCGTTGTGGAAGCACCGACGAGCAAGCTGGATATCAAAAGCCAAGTCCACAACCTGGAGGGCGGCATTTCCCATCCGTTGATTAATACCTTGCGCCAACTCTTGTCGCTGGGTGCGATGTTGGCCGTGCGCTAAAATGAAACCAGCTTGTTAGGCAAGCCCTATTCGTTTGTCATAGGCGAACCCACGGGACACAACCAGGCCACCGTAATTAGGGTATTTCAAGACTTCACCCAACGCTGGGACACCCACGCCTTGGCTTTCCGGTCCACCTTCAACGTGGGGATTCACGCCCTAGGCTCGACCCCCTATACCAAAAGCGGCTACCCCAGCAGCGAATATTTTGCCTGGCTTGGGCAGGCACAATATGCTTACCGGGTCAGCAACGACGGTTCTCAACTGCTGTTGCGTGGCAATGTCCAGTTGAGCAATGCCGCCTTACTGCCATTGGAAAAGATCGCCATCGGCGGTGTCGGCACGGTGCGGGGTTATCGGGAAAACTATCGGGTGCGCGATGAAGGCTATAACGTTTCGTTGGAATACCGTTATCCTTTGTGGACCGGCATGGCAGCAAAAAGCGATAACAGCCTAATCTTGATTCCTTTTTTGGATTATGGCGAGGCATGGGATTACCCGAGTGTGTTCACCAATGGTCAAGACATTAGCGCCCTGTTTTCAGTCGGCTTGGGTTTTATTTGGCAGTTTAAACCATTAAATACCGAATTCTTTTACGGTTACGCCATCAACAAACCCAAGCCGAACCAAACCGGCAATCTACAAGACGATGGCATTCACTTTCAGGTTCGTTTGGATGTATTTTGAAGGAAGGAAATCTCATTTTGTCGCTATCACACCGACCAGTCTCCCGAAGAGAGATTGGAGTAACAACAAGGATTGAAGAATATGCATCTTATCCGTAGGCATCATTTCTGGCTAGTTTTACTCTTGGTTTCCACGCTTGGTTTCAGTGCGGAGGCTGACTTTAGCCAGTTGCTTCAACAAGGAAAGCAGTATCTGCATCAAGACCAGTATTCATTGGCTTTGGACACTTTAGTCACAGCCCAGCACTACGCAGGCACCGACCAGCAGAGGGCGCAGACTGCCGGTTTGCTCGGTCAAACCTACTACCGAATGCACAAGTTTAGCGAGGCCGAGGCGGCATTGCGGCAAGCCTTGGCGTTGGACCAAGACTCCGGCTTGGACCGGGCGCGTTGGTTAGCCGCCTTGGCTAATTTGCAAGCCGAACACGGACAAAGTGATGAAGCGAGTAACCTCTATGGGCAAGCCCTGAAGTTGGCCCAACAAGACTCAGGCTTGCAGGTTGGCATCCGCTTGGGCCAGAATAAGCTGCACAGCAAACTGGGGGCAAAGGACACCAGCCTAATCGAACTCAACAGCATTCACGATAAAGTTGTCACCCTAGCCAAACCAGAAGAACGGGCGGTGTTGCTCATCAATCTTGCCAGCCAGTCTGGCGCGTTGGGTTCAGACGGGCTTAAACTCGCTTACGAGAGTTACCAACAGGCCAGCCTTGATGCTGCCAAAAGCCCGCGCCTACTAACAGAAGCTTTGATGGGGCTGGCAGGCCTATATGAGATTCAGCGACGCACCGATGAAGCTTTACGCCTTAACGACCAAGCCATCCAATCCGCACAAGCTTTGGATGCCCATGACCTGTTGCTGGAACTGCATTGGCGGCAAGCTCGCTTGCAGCGGACCTTGAATCACAAAGCGGAAGCTTTGGCGGCCTATCGGAAGTCCGTCGAAAGCATCGAGGCAATACGACAGGACATCCCGATCCAATACCAGAACGGCCGTTCTTCGTTTCGGGAAACCTTGGAGCCGGTTTATCTAGGTTTAGCCGATCTTCTACTGGAACAAGCCAAAGGGCAATCGGGCAGCGACAAAACCCAATCCTTGCGATTGGCCCGCGATACAGTGGAGCTAATCAAGCAATCCGAACTGGAAGACTTTCTTGGCGGGCGCTGTGCATTGCACAATGTCAATAGACGGTTGGAAAGTCTGGCATCGCATACAGCCGTCATTTATCCCGTGATTCTGCCTGACCGTTTGGAGTTGCTGGTCAGTAACGGCGAGGAATTTGAGCAATTCACTCAGACAGTCGATTCCTACACGCTGCAAACATCGGTCACCAAACTGGCGAAAGCCCTGCGCAACAACAAAGATACCGCCAAAACCCTAGCCGAACCTTTGCATCAATGGCTGATCGCACCTTTGGAAACTTGGTTGCGCCAAAGACAGGTGGATACTTTGGTCATCGTACCCGATGGGGTGTTGCGCTTGGTTCCCTTCGCGGCACTGCACAACGGCCAGTATTATCTTATCGAGCGATATAACATCGCCACATCACCGGGCTTGAGTTTGCTGGAACCTTTGACCAAACCTGACGCTGACTCCAAATCCTTATTGGTGGGCATCAGCGAACCGGGTTCGGTGATCGAGCATCTGCCCCCCGCGATTTTGTTGGCGATGGATGAGGAAAATCAACTCGGCGGGGATGAGGGCAAAATAGCCTATGGCCGGAGCTTGCCGAACCCAATTGAAGGGGGTGAAAACCTGTCTGCAAACCGGCTAGCAAACTTGAAAGCACTGCTAGAAAACCCAAACAAACTCCAGCGATTGAAAAGACAATACAGCTTACCCGGCGTGGCTGATGAAATGGACAAACTGAGCCAGCAGATGCCCAATACCCTGCTGATGAACGAAGACTTCACCGTTGCCCGCTTCACGGAAACCTTGGCTAAAGAACCCTACGCCAGGGTCCATATCGCCTCCCATGGCGTGTTCGGCAGCACGGCGAAAACCAGTTTCATCATGGCGTTTGACAATGTCATCAACATGGATGATTTGGAAAAATTGCTGAAGTCCGGCAAGCCGACTCAATCACCGTTGGATTTGCTCACCCTCAGCGCCTGTGAAACTGCCGAAGGCGATGACCGCGCCCCTTTGGGTTTCAGCGGCATTGCCATCAAGGCCAAGGCTGGCAGCGCATTGGGAAGCCTATGGAGGGTCAACGACGATGCCGCATCCAAGCTTATGGTAGAGTTTTACCAAGCGCTTGCCAAACCCGGAACCAGCAAGGCACAAGCACTGCGGCAAGCCCAACAAGCCTTGTTGAAAGACCCGTCATTTGCACATCCTTACTATTGGGCGGCTTTTGTTTTGGTGGGTAATTGGTTGTGAGGAAACCAACATGCACAAAAAATTAGGATTTAGGTGGAATATCCTAGCTTGTTCTTTGGCAATCGGCTTTGCCTCTATGCAATCTGTTCGGGCCTTCGACGGCATCGCCACCGATGGCACGGTGGGTCCGGTGCAAGTCTTAAACGCCCCCGGAGTGTCCTCCAATGTCACTATCCAGCAAGGTCTTGGGACCACGGTGGGCAATAATTTATTCCACAGTTTTTCCACCTTCAATATTGAGACCGGTCAAACCGTCACGTTTAAGGAGAATGTCACTAATTCCCTTAATAATGTGATTTCCAGGGTGACCGGTGGCGGCGTATCCAATCTGGATGGAATGCTGCGTTCCACCCCCGGCGGACACGCGGATTTTTACCTGATCAACCCGTCCGGTGTGGTTTTTGGTGCCAATGCCCAACTGGACGTAGCGGGTGCATTTCATGTCAGCACAGCGGACCAACTGAATTTCAGGGATGGTTCTAGCTACAGCGCGGTGAACCCCAATGCCAGCAATTTGAGTTCATCATCGCCTTCCTCATTTGGATTTTTGGGAACATCCACCGCTAATAACGGCTTGATTGACGTGAATGGAGCACAACTAAGTGCCAAACCAAGTCAGACCATAGAAATTGTTGCTGGCAACATCAATATGGAAAACCAAGCTAAACTTGAAGCACCAGGTGGGGAAATTCGTTTGGTGGCTGTTGGTTCAGGAGAAACCAATGTATTACCAAATATACCTTCTGAATCGGCTTTTGGGACAATAGATATAGAGTCCAGCAGCATTGATGTCAGTGGGGACGGGGCAGGAAAGTTGATTGTGCAAGGTGGCGATGTAACTATCTCTGGAAGTGACTTTCTAGCCAGCAATAAAGGCATAACGGATGGGAATATCACGCAAGGCATAGATATCATGGCCAACAACTTGTTAACAGTGAACAACGGTAGTCATATCAGTTCCGATACCTACAGCACTGAAAATGCAGGATCAATTCAGTTAAAAGGCAAGCAGATAACCTTAGATAACATCTCTATAAACAGTGCAGCACAAGCAGGATCGACAGGTAATGGTGGGGATATAACTGTCTCAGCCAATGATAGTTTGTCGATAAGCAATAGTACCAATATCGACAGTGCTACCTATAGTTCTGGTAATGCTGGATCAATACAATTGACGGGCAAGTCAATAAAACTTGATAATTCATTTGTTAGTAATATTGCACAAGAAAAATCCACAGGTAATGCAGGGGATACAGAAATCAATGCAGGCGAATATTTATCCGTCAATAATGAGAGTGACATTAGTACTTTAGCTTATAGTTCAGGTAACTCAGGATCAATAAAACTAACAGGTAAATCAATAAATTTTAATAACTCATATATTTCAGATTCGCTAGTTTTAGATTCCACAGGTAATGCTGGAAATATTACGCTGAATGCCGATGATACACTGACATTCAGTGGCGGTGAAATTCTTGATATTACTGTTGGAAAAGGAAATTCAGGTGATGTAAATA
>Ga0073936_10009344_pt1 | contig 12207 bp, 14 predicted proteins | sample AliMusrvi5mmetaG_FD_87041 | JGI IMG/M metagenome (GOLD analysis project Ga0073936, IMG submission 87041) | Freshwater lake bacterial and archeal communities from Alinen Mustajarvi, Finland, to study Microbial Dark Matter (Phase II) - Alinen... | ecosystem: Environmental > Aquatic > Freshwater >... | reverse complement strand
GACGCCTCCTCTTCGCGTAGCAGCGATTCCAGTTCGTCCCATGCGGCAACCAGCGCGGCCCACTGAGGTCCGCTTACGGTCATGCCGGGAAACTGCTCGCGCGTTCCCTGTACGGCATCAAGGAACGTAACGCACCGGCGTAAATCATCCGGGTCGTGGGGCCAAGCAACTTCCGCTTGCCGATGCACACCACGCATTACGTTTGCCATCCACAGGCTGCTCATGCCGGTGTCGTCTGACTCCAGCCATGCTTTCAGGCCGCAGCCTGGAGTTGCCGGCGTGTAGGGCTTTGCCAATTCCGCCAGGATGCCGTTTGCGGCGGTGACGATGGCGTCGAATTGTCTGGGAAGTACGGTCTCGACGCCGTGGGGAGTAAGCAGCTTGCCGATGCCGGCAATGAGGTCAATCTGTGAGATCATGGCTTTCAGGGGTTAAGGGTGTCCGCCTTGGCCAGAGCGGCGCGGACGCGGAGCGCGAAGCACCCCGGCACATCGCAAAACTGTTGGTCGTGCCGCGCTCGCTTCGTCCCGCATTCGACACACCTTGCGGCGGGATCGTCGCTGCCGCCGTAATCATCGTCCGGCGAAAGGATGTCGCGGCAGATGGCGAGCAAGTCGTCGTGGGCGTTGCAGGCGCCGATGATCGCCCTGGCTTTGGCGATGATGAAGGGATCGACATTCTCGATAGGCCAGCCATTCTTGTACCAGCCGGGGAGTTCGACAATCAATGCCTCGCCCTCCATGATCGAAATGCCGCAGTGCTTCTTGTCGCGCTTGGTCAACTCGTAGGTCCAAGGACCAGACAGGTCGTAAGGTTCGCTCATGGTTTCCCTCGCTTCAGGCGCGCATGGTCAGGCAGCGGTCCCTGACGCCATCCGAGACGATTTCATCCAAGTCGCCGGGCTCTGTCTTGAGCACGCCCACGGTGGCCTGGAATCCCTTCGCCATGACGATGCCGCCGCCTTTGCTCATGGCCTCCTTGAGCCAAGGAATCCACGATCTGAGCAGCGGCGTGGTGTAACGCGGCCCCGACAGCTCGCTCCAGAGGTGGTCGTCGCCCATGTTGGGCATGAGCCCCGGGATCTTCGCCAGGGCGACCAGGTGGACAACGCCGTGGGCCAGCTTGGCCACCGCGGCGCTATAGCCTGCGGCCTTGCCGTCGAAGGCGATCCTTGCCCGCAGCATCTCCGCGGACGTATCGGGGAGGTGCAGCGTGAAGCCGGCGTCGATGTCAGGCTGGTAGAGGGTCGCCCGCAGGGCCTTGGCGGCCGTGTCGGGGCCGGTGGCGCTGAGGAGCAGCAGCCCCGGATGCTCCCGCGAGTGCCGCCGGTGGACTTTTACGCTGCCGCCGTACTCGTCCGCCCAGGCCGCCGCGTGGCAGCGGAAGCGGAACTCGCTCTTGGCGGTCTTGACGATCAGCGGAGGAAGCACAACCTCGTCGGACATGGGTTTTCCTTTCGGTTTGTCGGTAGTGGGTTTTACAGTACAGCTTGGCGGGCCTCAGCTTCCGATGATGCGACATGACCCGCCAGGCGCCGTCGTTGAAGAGGACGATGAAGATGGGATCGCCGTCGTCGGGGAAACGCTCAATGCGATAACGCTGGCTGCGGTCGGTCCATCGCAGTCGCCGCCCAAGGATCTTGTGTCGAGATTTGCTTGGCTGCTTGGGCCATTGCAGGGTCGGTTTCATCCTCGTTTACTCCAGGTTGGCGATCTTCCCTTGCGAATCGAGGACCCTGATCATCAGCCGCGTGCGTTCGGAAATGACCGTGCGGGTGGTGAGGTTGCCCTCGTCGTCTTGGCTCTCGTTGCACGAGGCGACATACTCGTCCTTGGCGGCGGTGCCGCGGATCACGTGTGGCGACTCTCCCGGCGGGCAGATCAGCCCGTCGATGTGGCCGCTGGCGAGGAGCATGGCGCGGTGGCCGATGCCGGGGCTCATCGGCGGTCGCGGGCGATAGCTGGCGGAGTTGGCTGGCCGTTCGATGTGGAAGCGCAGAGGGCTTTGGGCGACAAGCCTGGCCAACTCAGTATCGGTCGGCTCGGATTTGCGGAATACCTTGGGCCGCACGCCGGCAGGCAGCCGGTAGAGGACGTGGTCCTCCATCCGCTGCTCCAGCCAGTTATAAGGGCAGTCCCGATGATTGACGGCACGCGGCTGCTTCCGCTTATACCCGAGGATGATTGTCTCGCCGAATTTGCGGACCTCTTCCGGAAACGGCATGGCAGAAATCTGTTGGAAATGTTCCTCAAAGAACTCGGCCGTCTCGTAGCGATCGGCCACGTTTTCGGGGCAGACCAGGGCCAGGACGCCGTTGTCGGCCAAGAGATGGGCAGCCCGTTCGATGAATTGGGTTTCCACCCGGCCTTTCTCGCCCGTGGCGTAATCGTAGGGCGGGTTGCACCAAATGAACGAGAACGAGCGGTAGCTGACCGCGCACCGCAGGAAATCGGCCGGGGCTAATGCCTGGTCTTCGGTCAGGGCTTCCAGCACCCGTGCGGCACGGTCTTCGGACAGTTCAATGGCGAAAGGAATCGCGTTGAGCCCTCGGGCCAGTTGCAACAGTGCCGTTCCTTCGCCGGCACAAGGGTCCAAGATGAAACATTCGCCTGCGACCGGCGGCTTGAGCCTTTCCATGACGGCGGCTACGGCTACGGGGTCGGCGGCGTAGAAGCCGCCTTTGATCTGCGAAACGAGTCGGGCCATGTCTGCTAATCTCCTGTGAACAGTTGGGATCAATACTCGCTGGGTAACATCAGTGCCCCGTTGACCAACCAGAGTTTGATCGAGGGCAGCGGGAAGTCGGTGTGGTCGATCTCCTGCCGGACCAGCACCGGCGCGTCCGTGTCGGCTTGGCAAGTGGCGACGGCCATCGGCGTCCGGTCATGGTCCACGGTGAGCGTCCAGACTTGGAACTCCTCTCGCCGCAAGCGGGCGGCTTGGTACGAAGCCACGAGGTCGATGAGCCAGAAGGCGCCGGCCTTCTCGGCCAGAAACTTCACGCCATCGGTGTAAGTGATGCGGCCGGTCCAGTGCTTCCACCAGTTCTCCGTGCCGCAGAATTGCGCGAGATCGGCCTCCAACGCAGTGGCGTCTTGTTGCGTCAACATGACTTCTCCTTACAGGTTAAAGACGGCAAAGCTAGAACAGCATGCCCTGCAACGATTCGACCAAAGTAAGATGTCCTTCGGTCTCACAGGCTGGCACGGTATGCCCGGCATCTTCCAACTGCTCCTTCAACAAGGGCAGGCGATGCGGTGGCCGGAATGTGCATTGCCGCTGGGCCATCTGGCAACTCGGATTCAACGGCACTTCAGGCAACTCGGTCAGTGGCGTGAAAGGCAGATCCTTTGCCAGAATGTACTCCGTGATTGAGCCCGGTAGGCCCATCGTCCGGCGAGGCCGTCGCCAGAGACCACGGACCTTACGGTTGTATGGCTCGGCCCGCAGTTCCATGCGGATGATTCGGGCACGCTCGTCCTGCGATAGTTCTTCGACTTCGTCCGGCCGCTGGTTCGGGCAGAAGAAACAGGCAGACTTCGGCGGGATGGGCATGCCGGCGTCGTCGATTGCCTGCTTGCAGCGTTCCAGGTTCCAGCTCCATTCCATGAGCGGATACTGCCACTCGTAGCGATTGCCTTCCACGCTGCCGCGTCCGGCATGCACGCGATCGGCCGCGCGCTGCTGGCGATAGCCTTCGGAGGCTTCAAAGCCGATCAGCTTGATTACTTTGTCGCCGCGCTGCCATGTTTTTAGGCATGGCTCAAAGCTGCGGCAGAAACGGTCCTGGGGTTGGACTTTGAACTTCAGCGTACAACTGCCGCGATTGAACGTGGCCCCCGGTAGCGTGGCGTTCGCTACCATGTTGCCTTCCAGCGTCGTGTAGGGTGCCCGAACGGGCTGGTATCGAACGATCGTGAGCGGCGGGAAACCGACACTGGATAGCCATGCCTGCAAATGCGGGATGAAATCGTAAGTGCCGATTTTCTCCGATCCGACGTCCGCGAAGAGAATTGCTTCAGGTCGGATGCCTCGCTCGTGCAGACCCACGAGCATTCCCGTCGAGTCGCGGCCTACGCCACAAGCCACGATGACGGTCCGATTGCGCAAACAGTCCATCAAGTACCCCTTACGGTCTCTGCCTTCTTCGGATAGGGCAGCCCCACCTTCTTTGACAGCCAGCATCCAGCGGTCCCGGCGTACTTCTCGACCACGGCGCAAATCACTACGAGTGCTGCCGCGCAAAACATGGCGACCCGAACAAAGGTCTTGGCGATGCCCGCCTCACGGCGATGCAGTGAAGCGGCGCCGTAGGCGATGACATAGAGCAGGTACACCGCCGGAGCCAGCGCGATCGCCACGATCCACAGCAACGCCATGCGGCCATACGGCCACAGCGCGCGCCACGCCGTCGAGGTAGCCGCGAGAATACGCGAACCGAACGAAACTGTTGCTGCGTTAGCCATCTTTATCCCTTCCGAATGTGTCATTGAAACGAATAGGGCACTACGTGTGCCCACAACAAGCCCGAATATCGCGAAGCCCCCGGCCGGAGCATGTGCAGGTCATAGCATCGCGCATCATCAGGCGACTTTCGACGCTTCGCCGTTTACGCTTCGCAAATGCCCGTAGAGAGCCTTCCAAACGTCCTTGCGACGCATGCCAACGAACGCCGGGGGAGCGGACCAGCGACCAGTCTTCTCGACCTGCTCACTCCAGTCCCGCAGTTCCCAATAGTTGAAGTAACCGAGGACGGCATTGATGGCCTTGCGGTATTCGCCCTCTTGCATCAGCCGCGCGGCATCCTCTTGCGAGAGTTGGCCTTCCGCGACCTTCGCATCCATCACGATCCGGTTGAGCGTGAAGCCCAACGGCAGCGCAATGAATATCTCGCGGGTCAGCCCCTCGGGCAGCGGCGGCGGGGGTTCCGGCCATACAGGCCGGTTTTGTTTTGCCATAGTTGTTCCTCCCAAGGAAACCAGCGAAACGGGCCGTGCTGGATCGACCAGTCACGGCCCCGTGAAGAAAAAACGTAGACGGCCACCGCCCTGCTGTCGCGTAGGCACCGCGGCATTGCTGTTATGGACCTTACCGGTCAAGCAGGCACTGCCAACTGCGGCAGCAGCGCCGTACGCAGCTTTGCCAAATGCCCCGCCAAGCAGTCGATCTTCACCACCCTGGTTTCGATGTGCTCGCAATTGAACCGGCCCAGCACCGGAGATTCGACGGCTTGGCCGTTGGCCTCCGCGGTATCCTTGAGAACCCCGGCCATTCCAGCGTTCATGGCGTCCGATGCGCCCATAGTCTTGGCCAGCGCCGCCAGGTCGCGGTCCTTCCAGAAGTCGCTTTCGTCGTCGACCTCGACCTTGAAGCCGATTTGCTGCATGTGCTCCAGCACGGCCAGTACCGAGAGGTGGGCGCGTTGGAAGTTCGCCCAGCCGCCGACCTCCGGATTATTGGCATATACGGTCTTGCAGAACGACGACCAGTCGCCGTGGGCAGCCGGAATCACGTGCTCGTTGCCGTGGATGATCGCGTCCAGGTCGGTCTTGAACTCGCGGCCGGCAAACAGCGCGCGGGCCTCGTCGACCGTCCCGCGGAAGCGAAAACGGAGCACGTTGTCGGTGAAATCATCGAGTCGCAGTTCGACATAGTTGGCGGCGTAGCCCCGCCGATGGCTGAGATAGCGACCGCAGCGGACCAACACTGCGCCGCCCGGAGTCCGGTAAAGCGACTCCACGCCGCCCCCCGACTGCCTGTGCGACCGTTTGTCGGGCATCTTCACCAGGCGGTACTTCTTCAGGAAGGCCCGCAGCAGCTTCTCCGATTCGCGGTACGACGTGCCGTCAAAGACGTTGGACCAGGAGGGCAGGCTATCCTTCTCCGCCTTCCAGACGAAACGCGGATAGCTGCAACAGCCGACGTTCATCTCCTCCGAGCCTTCGGCCGGATAGATCGACAGGCACAGCATGTGCGTGGGTTCCTGTCGCCGGGACGCGCCCGGACGCCAGGGCGACTCGACATGTCGGCCGGCCTGGATTTTCGCCCAGCGCCAAGGGTCTTTTTCCTCGCTCTGGGGATCGTGGTCTCGATCGAACAGGCAGTCTTTGCCCCGGAACTCCGTAACCTCGCTCACGGAAACGACCGGTAGCGTCAGGGCGAACCGCCGCGTGTCTTCCAGTTTCTGGCGGATCTGCGTGCGGGTCCAATTATCGTTGGCCTCGATATGGTAATGGATGGTCAATCCCATGGAATTCTCCTCGGTGGTTAAGCCGAAAGTGCGGCCTTTGTTAGAACGAGACATGAGAAAGGCGCTACAGACAGCGCCTGCACCGCTTCACGCGGGCGTCGGCTCCAAGACGGGTCCGATACGATTCACCATGACCGGGCTGGGCACGGTCACGCCGTTGATCTCGGCCGTCTTGCCCCAGTCGATCGCCGAATACTGGATGCGAACAAGTCCCATCGTGTCGGCGCAGATGAAATGCCGTTTCCGGCGCGGCCGGGATTCGACAGCAAACGGTCCCCGGCTGCCCTGGCAGCTATAACCATCGCGCAAGAGCACTTGGCGGCCCGGCTCCAAGCTGTTCCGCATTGTCACGGCGGCAGCGGCCTGGATAAAACCGCGCTGGTCGGAGTCGTCAGGCGGCTCGATTTCCAGGGTGATTCCCTGGGCTTGGCACTCGATCGGGCTCACGGCGATCTCGGCGAGCGATTGCAGACCCTTGGTCGGCCAACCGCAGCCGATGTGGGCCACGCGATTCACACAGTCTCTCCAGCCGCCGCTTGTGGTGCCGCCGCTGACGTTCAGATGGCACTTGCGGCCCCGGATAAGCACGGGAACGTAGCTGTAGCCCTTTTCGGGCAGCAGCTCGATCTGGGCCTTGGGCAGGACAAAGTAGAAACGGATTCCTGCCTTGGAGGTCCAAAACTTGCTGCCGTTGCCGCGATAGTGCTTGAACTCGGCAAGTTCGCTTTTCTTCGCGGCGACGTTGGGGTGGTCGAAATTGTAACCCGGTTCGCCGAAATGGGCGCCGGCCACGACGATGAGGTGATTGCCGGGAGGAAGTCTGACTTCGTAGCCTTCTTCCACATGGAACGTCTCACCCGCAAGATCCATACGCATTTGTCTCTCCTGTTGCTCGCCCGGCTTGATCGGCCCGGCATAGTCGTTTTCGTTTGTACCGCATTTCTCGCGCAGCGGCTCAGATCGGTCTCCTTGGGCACGTTACGCGGTCGGGCTTGCGGTCTTCACCGCAACGTCCCGCAGGGCCTTTGCCGCTGCATCAAAGGTGGTGATGTCCGGGAACAACTCGCGGAGGCGCTCCAGCCGTGTGCCGGCGCCCAGTACGGCCCGCAGGTTGGGATAGTGGGGCCGGCCCTCCATCGCGTTTCCGACCGTGACCTTTTGCAGGAGGTTGCTGAACGGCATTTCCAGGGCTTCGATCGCCGCCTTTGTGCCCGGCCCCAAGGCGTCATATTGCGCCTGCACGTTCCGCTGGCGTTGCTCCATCGTCAGGCCGAGGTCTTTGATCTTCACTCCGCCGGCGCTGGAAACCTGGACCTGGCAGGTGTGCTCTTGGCCGGCATCGTCGGCAACCGTGTACTTGGCGGTCCGATAGAAGATGCCGTGATTCTTCCCCACACCGTGGGTTTCGCTATAGTTCTTGACGGTAGCGAAAGTCAGGGCTTGCAGGTCAGTGAGCTTCATGGCAATGGGAACCTTCCTTTCTGTCAGCGGTCCGCAGCGGGGAGCCATCTTCACTCTCCTTGATGTCGAGCATCCGTTGGTGGAGTTGTGGCCGGTGTGCTTTCAGCCATTTCAAGGCATGGTCCTTATTGACCGTGCATACCCAGCCGATGTGCTTTGTCTGCGCCTGGTTGTAATGCTCCAGGTAATCGAACATCTTTTGCACGTCGGGAACGATGTCTGCCATGAACATGCCGACCCGATCGGCCGCGTAGCTATCGCCCCAGTCGTCTTCGGCCAACTCTAAGACCTCGTTGTCGTCGGCCTGCTCAAACCATCGCACGGCGTTGAACTCAGCCGAGTAAACCCGATCATCGGAGTGACATTCGGCGTGGACCTCTTCGTCGCCTACGGCGGTCGTGTTTGGGGCCTTTTCCGTGGCCAGCCGGTCGAGTTCCTTCCCAACTGCGTCGCCTCCCATCTCGTCGATCAGGTATGCGAGTTGGCCGTCCATCCCCGAGTTGTTGATGTCGGCGGCGATGCTTGCGGTCAACTCGTGAACGATCTCGTCCAGGTCCTCCGCTTTCAAACTAGCAGCTTCGGCCTTGGCGAGTAGATCGCCGATCGCCTGTTCGCGGCCATCGTCTTCATCGCCTTGTTCGTCAGCATCGCAATAGTAGCCGACGATCACCGGCGGCGCATCCCGCCACTTGATCTTCACGGCAGCCTGGCGAATGGCGTTGTCAACCTTGTCGTCCGGCGTGTCGGCCTGGATGTTGATGAAGTCCGTGTCCCATGTGCCGGAGTCGCCAGAATTTCCGCTCCACAGACGGTAATACTCGACGCGACGGGTCTTGCCCGGCTTGCCCTTCCGTTTCTGCTTGTCGGTGACGCCGCTGTCGATTTCATATCCATCGAGCCTTTCTCCGCAAGGCCGGCAATTCGTGCCACTGTGGTGCCCGTGCGCGATGACGTTGTCCATGTCCATCAGCCAACCGTCCTGATCCAGGCGGCTGGCGACTTCGCCAGGCTGGCCGGCGGTGATGAAGTGGAGCACCACCGTGTCGTCCACCGTCAGGTCGGCGTCGCACTTTGGACACTTGGTAGGATAACAGTGTTGGTATTCGCTCATGGTTCGCCTCATGGCCTCTTGAACGGCTTCGCTGCACATGCACGCCGCTTCTGCCAAGTCACCGTGTTCCCAGCGCTCGACGACCGCTTGGCAGGCGGCCAGTAGTCTCGGAACGGCAGCGGGGTTTACAATGCTTGTTCCCATTGTGCTCTCCTTTACGAAGATTGTGCGTGTTGAAAGAAAAAGGACCGGTCGTGCCGATCGACGGCACGCCGGTCCCTCGTATTGCGTTACTTGACGGTGAAGTCCCGTGTCAGGAGGCAGGCTGCTCCTGATACCCCTTGCCGAGTTTCTCTTTGATGAGCTTCTCGGCATGCTTGGTCGCCGCGTCGGCATCGGCCAGCGTTTTGGTTTGCGTCTGGCCGTTGGTGCCGATCTTGCCGAAGCGAACGGTGACGTCCTTGCCGTTCTGGGAGATTTCCCAGAACTTGGCAGAGCTTCCCTCGACGAACGCGAAATAGCGTTTCATGGCTGTCTCAATGGGTTTTGGTTTCGGTTGAACTTGTTTGGAACGAGTAGGACTTGGCACGGTCGCCTTTACTTTCAGGGGCACCACGTCAGTCCGCAACCGCACGAAGGAGGGGAACCGCGGCACGCCGCGATCCGTCATCTCCTGGTAGCGGTAGGTAATCGTACTGCCGATAGCGGGCGGGTTCTGACGCTGGGCGTCGGAGAAGCCCGTTCCGACAGAAAATGTCTGGCCATCCGGCAGTTCCACGACCACGGCACCGAGCCGCCCTGCATGCCGTCCCTTGCCAGGCAGGTGCTCCATGACCTTGCCTTCGGCATCGTGGAAGGTTTTGACCTTGAATAGCGTGGTCGATCGACCGGCCTCGTACTGGGAGCCAGGTTGCCTGAGCATCAGCCCCTCGCCGCCGAGTGATTCGACCCGTGCCAGTTCGACCTTGAGGGCGTCGATGCTGGTACAGCGGACCTGATCGAGGACCTTGGCATATTCCGGACGCTGTTGCTGGATCATCTCGGAAAGGGCCTTCTGACGCTCCTCGAAGGGGCCGCTGACGCCGGGAGCATCGAACAAGACGTACTTAATCTCCCGCCAGTGGTCGCTTTTGTCCTGGCGGCGGACGATGCTGACGGCACGCTGAAACGCCTTGCGGTCGAGCCAGAGTTCACCGTCAAGAGGCACGTTGGGCAGGCCGGCGACAAACCAGTCCGGGGCGTGATAGACGTTGCCGAGCCGCGAAAGGAACTGCCTGCCGTCCCACCAGGCCCGCACGCCGTCGAGCTTCTCGCTCATCCACCAACCGGTCAGGTCCGTATCGTTTTCCCAGGGATGGGCCAGCAGCAGCTTGGGCGCGGTGTCCTTGCCCTCTTTCGTGGGCGTGGTCGCGGCCGGGGCCAAGGAGCCGAGTCGGTCACGTTCCGCCTGTTCGCCACGATAACTTCGGATGTGTTTACAGGTCCTGCGTTCGATGGAAACTGACTGATTGCGCCATGCGGGGCAAGTGCAGGAATAGACTCCGCCGACGTTCTTCAGGATGTACGGCGCGCGGGCCGAGCCTTGCACCTGGGCCGATTCGCCGTCTTTGAGATCGGGCATGATGGTTCTCCGTGATTGAGGGAACTGGACATTGCGCCGCAAGGACAACAGTGGATTATATCTCCCGGCCTGCTGCCATGCTTGCTTTCCGATATTGGTTGACGTAACGGGGTCGAGTTCACAGCGGGGCGTAGCCTAGCTCCTGGAGCTTCTCCAGGGCCGCCGCGTCAGACGGATAGCGACAACAGAGGCCACACCGTTCGACCGTAGCTCCTTCCGGCAGACGGCCGTTCTCCAGATGAGCCAGGATGCCCGCAACGCCAGAGCAAAAGTGGCCCGGCAGTTCGCATTCGCAGCGGTACTGGTTGTGCGGACTGGAATCTCCGGCTTCCTCAGTCTCGCCCGGTTCGGGCTTTATCAGACTGTCGAGGCCATGCCGGTCGTGGGCCTGGTCGGCGATTTCGTCCAGCAGGACCGCGAGACCTTGCAAGAGTTCATCGTCCTTGGGCGTCTCGGCGACATACGGCTCGCCGCGGAACACCGTGTCCATGACCTTCAGCAGCAACCGCCGCTGGTTGGCCAGCAGCGGCCCGTCGATCCGAAGGGCGTAGTCATGCAGATTATCATTCATGACGTGTTCTCCGTTTTGATTTACTCGACACTGTTTCGGATCGCCAATGACAGCACCAGCACGCCGTTGGCCCGGAAGGCGTCGTTGGTATCAGGGCTGACACTCATCCAGGCAAATCTTCTCTGTTTCAACTATCTCGATTCCCTTGGCAACCAACCAGTGGTTGACGGGTTGCCATTCGTTCGGAACCCCTGCACAGTAAGCCTGGTCCAGGACGTTCCATTCGGCCAACAAAGCCCTGAAGTTCTCGGGCGGATTCTTAATGAAGTACGGCGTGTCGGCTCCATCCCCGTAGACCAAGAACAAAATGTACTTGTCCACGTGTGGTCCCACGGCAGCACGGTTGCTTCGGATTGCCAGCGGCAGCACGAGGATGTCGTTCGCCTGTTCGGCGTCTTCCACGGCTTCGGCATAGTCGGTATAGACCCGCGTGCTGAGCAAAGAAGAACCATCGAGGTCATAGAGCACCCAGCGGTGTAACTCTTGCAAGCTATCGTCGCGCTCACCCAGCACGTCCATGCCGGCCGCCTCCAGGGCCTTCTCGGCATCCTTGCCGACGATTTCGTCGATCGGGGCGACGGAGATTTCCGTGACATAGACGGCCTTGCCGCCCGCCGCGAAAATGTCGTTGTCGGCGGCGGGCTCGCAACCTTCGCTATCCCAGTCCACCAACACGAGTTGAACCGCCGAATTGGCGTAGGCTTCCTGCAAGACACCGCCGGAAACCTCCACGACGACGGTCGGCCGCGCCGGTGGCGAGTTGTTGGCAGTACGGGCCACGAAGAACTCGCCGAAGCGCGGGTTTGCGTACTCCTCCATGATGCCCGGCGTAGAAAGGACCGTCTCCATAAGGCGGTCGGCAGCCGAGGCGATGGCCTCGGGATCGGTCACCTCGTCGTCATACGTGACGTCCAGGGTAAGTGTGGTCTTTGCCATGGTCTCCTCTGCGATGGAATGTTGGATCAACCAGCGATCTTGGCGTCGCTTTTTCTGGCCTCGAACGCCGTGCGCTGTTGTTCCACGAAAGCGTAGCTGCTCTGCCAGCAAATCTCGTCGGCCGTGACGAACACGGCCCCGCCGCCGAACTCGCCTACGCAGAGTTTCGAGCAGGTGGTGGCGTAGGTCAGCGACCAGCACTGATCAGGGCGGAACCGCTTGAGGAACTTCTGGATGAGGTGGGCCAGACGGTCCGCATCGCCGTTTGCTTCGGCAGAGAACCACGCGTAAGTGGTATCGTCGACTTGATACTCGAT
>Ga0073936_10009339_pt1 | contig 12213 bp, 10 predicted proteins | sample AliMusrvi5mmetaG_FD_87041 | JGI IMG/M metagenome (GOLD analysis project Ga0073936, IMG submission 87041) | Freshwater lake bacterial and archeal communities from Alinen Mustajarvi, Finland, to study Microbial Dark Matter (Phase II) - Alinen... | ecosystem: Environmental > Aquatic > Freshwater >... | reverse complement strand
GTGTAATTCGAACGGTTCACCTGAAACTCCCGCACCGCTTCCTGCCCGATGGTGGGCCGCACGCCGCCGCCGCCATCGTTCGATTCGCCGCCATCCACGTTGATGGTGTTGCCGCGGCCGTTGCTGCCGTAAAAGGACAGGCCGGAATCGGGCGTCTGTTTGACCCGGTAGGTGTCGGAATCCGCGTGCGCTTTGGAGTCCGAGACGCCGGGGGCGAGGAGGCTGAAGGTCAGATAGTCGCGGCGGTCGATGGGAAGATCCGCAATGGCGCGCTGCTCGATGACGTTGGCCTGCTGGGTGCGGGTGGTCTCGACCGGCGGGGCTTCGGAGATGATTTCCACGGTTTCCGCGCCGCTGCTTACCTGGAGGCGAAAGTCGAGAGTCGCCGCCGCGCCCACGGTCAGCGGGACGGCCTTCCGCAATACCGGGCTGAATCCCGTGTGCTCGGCTTTCAGATCGTAATTGCCAGGGGGCAGAAGGTCGAAACGATAGACGCCGTTGACGTCGGTCACCGTGCGTCGCGTCTGCTGGGTGTCCGCGTTGGTGGCGGAGACCGCGACGTTCGGAATCACCGATTCGGTGGCATCCGTGGCCGTGCCGCTCAATGTCGCGGTGCTGTTCGACTGCGCCATTGCAGCCATCGGGAAGACCGCTAAGTAAAGCAACAACAACGTGGTGTATTTCATGACAATCCTGTTATCGGCCGTTCATCAGTTTCTATCTGTCCGGAGTTTTTGTCAAAGGGGGGCCATCTCCGGAAAGTCCAGATCAGAACAAGGTATAGTTGGATCAGACCGATGGATCCCTCCTCGACACGCGGTATCGGGAAATATGCGTCGCTGGCGCTGCTGCTGCCGATTTCCACTTTCGTCGGCTACGCGATGGGCCACGGGCTCGATCTGCTGTTTCACACGACCTGGCTCCGCTACATTTTTCTTGGCCTCGGCACCATTTCCGGCTTCGTGTCGCTTATTCGTGAACTGGATAAAGACAAGTAAGATGTCGCAGGAGTTCGAACAGGCTGTCGCGAGGCTGCCCCGCTGGATTCTGCTGCTGGCCGCCGCCGGGACCGTCGCCGCGGCTCTGGTCAGCGGAATCGCGACGGCGGGCGGCTTCCTGCTGGGGTCGGTGGCGGCGTATCTGAATCTCCGGCTGATTGAACGCGCCGCCAACCGGGTCTCCCGCCTGGCGACGGACACGCGGACACCGGAGGACGACCGGCCAGGGCGAGGCACCGGGTTATGGGTGTTCATCCAGTTCACGGCCATCGTGTTCGGGGCCATTGTTATACTGAGCTTTTCGGGTTTCAGCCGTCCCGCCGCGTTCTGCGGCTTTCTGGTTTGTCCGGCCGCTGCGATTCTGGAAATACTTTACGAACTGGTTACGCTTAAACAATAACCCGCAATGATTACGCACGAAACCTGGCTGGCACACCTTTTCAATACTTATTTCGCCGGACTCGGCAATGCGATACTCGCGCTTTTCCACCTCACGGCGGAAGATCCGAAAGAACCGTGGGCCGATTACATTGTGATGCAGCTGTTGGTCGCGGTCATCATGATTGTCCTGTTTCTGATTCTGCGCAGCCGGCTTTCGGTCGATAAGCCCGGCACGCTGCAGCACTCCATGGAGCTGGTGCATGGCTTTGTGAAAGATCAGGCCGAGGATCAGGTGGGCCACGACGGCCACCATCACGTGGTGCTGTTCGAAACCCTTTTCGTGTTCCTGCTGCTGGCGAATCTGATCGGCATCATTCCGGGCTTCATGAGCCCGACGCAGGCCGTTTACGTGCCCGCCGGATGCGCGCTGATTGCGTTCCTTTACTACAACATCGTGGGTCTGACCAAGCACCCCGGCAAGTATCTGAAGCAGTTCCTCGGGCCCATCCCGGTGATGGCGCCGCTGATGATTCCGATTGAAATCATCAGCCACCTGGCCCGGCCGCTCTCGCTCACCATTCGTCTGTTCGCCAATATGTATGCGGGCGAGCAGGTGACGCTGGTGTTTCTGAGTCTGACCTATTTATTCGGACCCGCCGTTTTCATGGGGCTGCACGTGTTCGTGTCGCTGCTCCAGGCCTACATTTTCGTGCTGCTGACGATGATGTACGTGGCCGGCGCGGTTGCCGAAGAACACTAGATTTTTTATCCGGCTTAATGCCGTTTTCCGCGTGAGGCCTCCCGCCCCCAGGCGAGGAACGCAACCACCTCCGGAAAACGATTCTCATAAGGAGCAACAAAAATGAAGACAAAGATGTTTTTCCTGATGATCGCGATGATGTTCCTCGCGATTCCGATGTTCGCCCAGGGCGGCGCCGCGACCACTTCGGGCGGCGGCAATCCGTGGGTTCCCGTGACCGCCGGCTTCTCCATGGCGATCGCTTCCGGCCTCTGCGCCCTCGGTCAGGGCAAAGCCGTTTCCGGCGCCGCCGAAGGCATGGCGCGCAATCCCGCGGCTGCCCCGGCTATCCGTTTTGCGCTTATCCTTGGTCTGGTTCTGATCGAATCCCTGGCGCTCTACACGTTCGCCATCATCTTCGTTAAAGTCCAGTAGTCTTGGCGTTGTGATTCCGGAGTGGCGCGGTCGCGAGCTTTCCGTTCGCCGCCGCGCCATTTTTGCGTCCCGCCTTTGGTATCATCGATAGCGTTCACCTAGTTAGCGTTCACCTACCCCTTCGACCCTATGGATCAGGCCAGCCGCATCATCGCCCAGTGGAGTGGCGCGTCCGACCTCATCACGGGAGAGCGCATTGCCTGCGGAGCCTGGAAGAAGGCGGTGGGCAAGCGGCTGGCGGAGCGCACGCGCGCGGTGAAACTGGTTCGCAATAAACTCGTGGTGGAAGTGGAAGACGAGACGTGGCGCAAGAATCTCTGGGGTCTGCGGTTTCAGATTCTGCAAAACGTGCGGAAGGCGATTGGCCCCGATATCGTGGGTGAACTGGAATTCCGCGTCATGCCGCCGCGCCGCGAACCGCAGCGGGAAACGCTGCCGGCTCTGGTGGATCTTTCCGACGACTCGCGCGATATTCGGGATCCCGGCATGCGCCGCATTTATCGCAACGCGCGCCGCCGCGAGACGGCCTGAGACAAACCCACACTGAGACAACCCACTGAGACAAACCCGCTGAGGAACTCAAGACTTTGAAGCTGACCGAAACCGACGTCCGATATGTCGCGAATCTCGCGAATCTGACACTCACCGAAGAAGAGATTGGCCGCATGGTGCACGATCTGGGCGGCATCCTCGAACAGATGGACCGTCTGGCCGAGATCGACACGGAAGGCGTCGCTCCCATGGCGCAGGTGCTGTATGAAGCGAGCGACACGGCCACGCTGCGTCCCGATGTGGAGCGCGCGCCGCTCGGCAGCGAACTCGCCGTCGCGAACGCTCCGGTCACGGCAGGCGGCTATTACAAGGTGCCGAAGGTGATCGAACGATGATTCCGGTGGCACAGCTTACCATTTCGTCGGTTCGCGAAGGACTGAAGAACAAAGAGTTCACGGCGGTGGAACTCACCCGCGCCGCGCTCGATTTCGCCGCCGCCGAAAATCCGAAAACCAACGCTTATCTGCTCCTCTGTCCGGAACGGGCGCTGGCTGCCGCGGAAAACGTGGACCGGCAACTGGCGGCGGGAGAGGATCCCGGACCGCTGGGCGGCGTGCCGATCGGCGTCAAGGACGTGATTCTCACCAAAGGCGTTCGCACCACCTGCGGCTCGAAGATGCTGGAGAACTACATTCCGCCTTACGACGCCACGGCGGTGGAGCGGATTGAAGCGGCGGGCGGCATCCTGATCGGCAAGACCAACTGCGACGAGTTCGCGATGGGGTCGTCGAACGAAAACAGCGCTTACGGTCCGGTGCGAAATCCGGTGGCTCCCGATCGCGTGCCCGGCGGGTCCAGCGGCGGTTCGGCTGCCGTGGTGGCGCAGGGAACGGCTGTGGTTTCGTTAGGTTCGGATACCGGCGGTTCGGTCCGCCAGCCGGCTTCCTTCTGCGGCATTGTGGGCGTGACGCCGACTTACGGCCGTGTTTCGCGCTACGGTCTGGTCGCCTATGCCAGTTCTCTCGATCACGTGGCGCCGTTCGCCCGGAATGTGAGGGACGCGGCCACCGTGCTGGAGGTGATGGCCGGGCGGGATCCGCTCGATTCCACCTGTGCCGCCGCGCCGGTGCCGAACTACGCGGCGCACCTGACCGGCGAGGTTCGGGGCATGAAACTGGGCATCCCGGTCGAGTACATGAAGCATGCCAGCGGGGAGACGGCGGCGCTGATCAACCGGTCCGTGACGGAACTGGAAGGGCTCGGCTGCGAGGTCCGCGAGATCAGCCTGCCCGCCACCGATTACGCCATCGCCACGTACTACATCATCTGCTGCGCGGAAGCGAGTTCCAACCTGGCGCGGTACGACGGCGTACGCTATACGGGCCGGTCCGCGAAATCCGACACCCTGAGCGGCATGTACCAGAACACCCGGGGCGAAGGTTTCGGCGCCGAGGTCAAGCGCCGCATCATGCTGGGTACCTACGTGCTGAGCCACGGGTATTACGATGCCTACTACGTCAAAGCCCAGAAGGTGCGCGCCCTGATTTCGAAGGATTTCACGCGGGCGTTCGAATCTCTGGACGCGATCATCGCGCCGGTTTCTCCGTTTCCGGCTTTCCGGCTCGGGGAAAAGATGAGCGACCCGGTGGAAATGTACCTGTCCGACATTTACACAATCACCGGCAGCCTGGCCGGGATTCCGTGCATGAGCGTACCCTGCGGGACTACCGGAGAGGGCTTGCCGGTCGGCCTCCAGATTCTTTGTAATCATTTCGACGAGCAGAAAATGTTCCGCCTCGCCGACGCTTTCGAAAGACGATAGCATTTCAAAAAAGGCCGGCATCGGACCAGCGACTTCATTCATCAACACAAAAGGAGAAACAATGGCTTTTACTTTACCCGCACTGCCCTACGCGACTGACGCCCTTGAACCGTACATCGACAAAGCGACGATGGAGATCCACCACGGCAAACACCACAACGCGTATGTCACGAACCTGAACAAGGCTCTGGAATCCGCGCCCGAACTGGCCGACAAGACGATCGAGGAACTGCTGGCCAATAATCTGGCGATCGTTCCGGATGCGATCAAGACCGCGGTTCGGAACAACGGCGGCGGCCACGCGAATCACTCCATGTTCTGGACGATTCTCGCTCCGGCGACGGAAGGCGGCAAGCCGTCCGGGAAACTGGCGGAAGAGATCGACGCCACCTTCGGCAGTTTCGATGCGTTCAAAGAGAAGTTCAATGCCGCGGCCACCACGCGTTTCGGCTCCGGCTGGGCCTGGCTGCTGAAGAGCGGCGGGAAACTGGAAATCACCTCGAGCGCGAACCAGGACAGCCCGATCATGGAAGGCAAGAGCGTCGTGATGGGTCTGGACGTCTGGGAGCACGCCTATTACCTGAAGTACCAGAATCGCCGGCCCGAGTACATCGGCGCGTTCTGGAGTGTCGTGAACTGGGCGGAAGTCGAAAAGCGCTTCGCGGCAGCGTAGAGCTTCGCCGGCGCCAGGCACGGCACAAATATAAAGGCCACAAACAAAAAGGGGAGGTTCCGACCGCCAATGGCCGGAACCTCCCCGTTTTCCGTTGTGAGCGGGGTTAGCCGATTTTCGACATCAACTGCCGGATATCCGACTCCTGCGTCTTCGTGGGCCGGTTCGCGAGCGCGGCCTGGCATTCCTTGCGCGCGTTGTCCCGCTCGCCCTTCTGATTCAGCGCCATGGCGTAATGGTAATGGTAGACCGGGTTCTGCGGGGCCTGCACAACCAGACTCCGGAAGTTGTCGATCGCGCTGTCGGTGAGGTTCTTCTTCAGCAGAATCCAGCCGAGGGTATCGGTGATTTCGTTGAAGTTCGGCAGTTTCTGCTTGGCCGTCTGCGCGTAGGACAGCGCGAGATTCAGGTCGCCGTTGCTCTCCGAGATCAGATAAGCCAGGTTGTTCAGCGCGTAGGCGTTGTTCGCGTCGAGCTTGATGGCCAGTTCGTAGTCTTTTTTGGCGATGTCGTTTCTGCCGATCTCTTCATAGAGCATTGCCAGATTCGTCAGAATGTTGCTGTTGTCGGGCATTCCCTGGTGCGCCTTTTCGAGCGCTTCCACGGCATGCTGCACGTCGCCCTTATAGCGATAGGACTGCGCGATGCGGCTCCACACGTCCGCCTGCAGACGGGGATCCTTCGATTTCGAGAGCAGATTCTGATAGCTCGAAACGGCCTCGTCGAAGTGCCCGGCCGACATCTGCGAATTGCCGAGTTCGCGAAGGAGATCGGCTCTCTCCGGGTTCTTCGCGGCTTCCGCCCGCACGATTTCGACCGATTTCTCGATCTGGCCATCGGCGAGGTACGCTTTCGAAATTCCGAGCAGTCCCCGGATATTTCCCGGCGCGGCGGCGTAGGCTCTCTGGAAGTATTCGATCGCTTCTTTGTTCTTCTTCTCGTTCAGATCGAGAACGGCCAGTTCCAGCAGCGCTTCCACCTGCGTGGGGTTCTTTTCAATCACCGGAGTCAGCAGCGCGCGGGCTTCCGCGAATTTATTCAGGCGCTGGAAGGCCGCGGCCTTCATCACGCGGCCCTGCACGTTGTTCGGATTGACGCGGAGAATTTCGTCCGAATAGCGAACGGCCGAGTCGAAATCGCCGCGCAGCAACGCCACCTGCGTCTGTGCCAGGCGGGCGGGGAGATAGTCCGGGCGCAGTTCGATCGCTTTGTCGAACTCCTGCCGGGCCTGCTCATACTCGCCGCGGGCAAAGTGGGCTCGTCCCAGGTTGAAACGCGCCACGAAGTTGTTCGGTTTGGCGGTCACCACGGATTGCAGTTCCGTCATGGCCTGCGTCACCTCGCCCTTATCGAGCAGGAAGGTCGCTTTCAGGCCACGCGCTTCCGGATCTTTCGGATCCGACTTGAGAATCTCGTCGTTCTTGGCGCGGGCAAGGTCGAGTTTGTTCTGGCGCACATACGCTTCGATCTCGTGCTTCAGATAGGTGTTCTTCTGCTTCGGATCTTTTTGGACGCCTTCTTCGTACTGACGGATCGCCTCATCGAACTGATTCACGCGAAGGAAGAAGTCGCCGGCCTGCATGTAGGCTTCGGGGAAGTCTTTCAGATTCGCCTTCATCTGGTTCAGCAGCGCAATCAGGCTGTCCCGGTTGTTGGTGCCGAAGTAAAACCGCGCCAGTTCGAGGCGGAGCGAGGTGTCTTTGGGATTATCCTTAACGCTGGTCTTCAGCAGCGTTTCGGCTTCGGGGAACCGCCGCATGCCGATGTACAGTCTGTAGAGATCGTAGACGCCGCTGAGATTCGTCTTGTCTTTCGCGACCAGGCTCCGGAACAGGTTCTCCGCTTCTGCCGTTTCTCCGTCGAGGACAAGAGTCCGGCCTAGCGCGAGCGTAATGATGTAGTCGCCCGGTTTGGAAGACAGGGCGGACCGGTAGTCCATCACCGCTTTCCCGAGAGCCGCCTTGGCCTCGACCGTCTGCGCTTTCCGGTATTTGGCCACCGTGTCGAGCATGTCCAGATCGCCCGAAAGCTTGAGGCCCTGCCACGATTTGGGGTTGCGCTTGAGCAGGCCCGCGGTGTAATCGGTAACTTCTTTTACGATCTGTTCGTTGCGTTCCTGCGACTGCGCGGCGACCACCATGATTTCCGAAAGTTTCAGAATGGCATCGTCGGAATCGGCCGTGCCCGGCTTCAGAAGTTCCACGGCGCGACGCAGCGCGGGAACCGCATTGGCAATCTGATTCGTTTTCAGGTTCGTCAGAGCCCAGTTGTAGTAGGCGTCGCCGTACCGGCGATCTTTGTCGATCGCCTTGCGGAACATAATCGATGCTTCGCGGTAGCGGCCTGCATCGTAGTACTTCTTTCCGCTTTCCAGGTACCTCTGTTTCAGATAATTGGGATCCCGATTGCACGAGACAAGGGTGAGGGCGGCGAGCGCAACTGCCAGAAATCGCATACTTTTGACCTTCTATATTGTGCTACAAAATCACGAGGAACGGGGCATTCTACCCGAAAAAGTCCGAAATAGCACCGCTTTGAAACAGATTAAAACGCGCCGTCAAACCGGTTCAGTTGACCGAAACATAGGGAGCCAGCGCTCCCGTAACGGAACTGCTCACGCCGCCGATTTTAATGGTCACCGGAAGCGCCGAGCCTTTTTCGTGAAATCCCGGAACCGTGATGGAGATCTGGGCGATGCCGATCATGCCGGGCACAAGTGTGCTGGAATGCACGATCATAGCGGCCTGTTTGTAGAGCGGATTCCCGAAAAAGACCTGCACGGCATCCGTGACGGCCAGGGGATTCGCCGGCGCGGCATTGCCGGTAGTTACCGTTCCGCCGTGGGTCACGCCGAGCCCGGTCGCGTAGATCAGCAGCGTCTCGTCGCGGTTGGCGGGCTTGTTCCGGTTCACGAACTGCCCGTTCGCGTGCAGGATCGCGGCTTGCCCGTCGGCGCCCACCATCACCGCCGGCGCATATTTCGAAATCGTGACAGTGGTGCTCGCGGAAATCGCCTGATTATCGATGGAGCGGATCAGCAGGGGATACTTGCCCGCCGCGAGGGTGACCGGAATCTGGGCATTAATCTGGCCCGTGGACGCCATGCTGAGGGGCAGGGGAACGTTGTTCAGGGTGACGCAGACACCGCCCAGCAAAGTCGGCAGCGGCACGGTGGCGGTCTGGCCGGAGCCGAAATTCTTCCCGAAAATAGAGACGATTTCTCCGGGTGCGATGCCGGGGGAATTGTCCCCCGCGCTGACGATCCCGCCGGTGTTGATGGTCGGACGCAGCGCCGCGTTGCTGGCCGCGGGAGTTACTTTGACGATCGATAAACCGGTGTCGGTGAGAACGTATGCCGTCGAGGCGGTGGAGTCGTACGCGATCGTGCGGCTGAAGACGGAAGCCCGCGCGGCGCCCGTGACCGCAGTGGAGGGACCTTCCAGCGTGGCGGCGCTCCCCGCCGAGGCCCCGGTGTTCGTGTCGTAGATTTCGACCAGTCCCGCATCCGTCGCGGGCGTGTTCGAGTTGGTCCGGACCGGCACGGTGAACATCGCCACCTGATTGGCGGAAATGGCCGTGACGGCCGGAACCAGGCGATTTGTCGGGGAAAGCCCGCTGGTGCTCGTCGAAACCGGCGTGAGTGAGGCGTTCAGAATGGTACCGCCGACCGAGTAATAGCGACCCTGTGGACCCGCCGTGACCGCCCCGATGTAGCCGGTGAGGCCGAGGCTTTTGGTGATCGTGAAATCGTCCACCGTGTAGTCGTAAAGGTACTCGGTTCCGGCGCCGTTGACGACCAGGACGTACTCGCCGCCGGGAGTCGCCGCCATCGACCACTGGGTCGGATTCCCGCCCGGAATCGTCTTCGAAGTCCCGAAAATGGTGGAACTCAGCGTTTTCGGCAGGGCCAGATTGCCCGAAATCTTCCAGAATGAGCCGTCCGACATGACGAACAGGGGACCCCGACCGCTCATCGCGATGGAAACCGGATTGGCGATATTGACCGCCGCGTTAAACGGAAAGGCGGGAAACGCGACGCGCCCGGACAGGACTCCCCGGCTCAGATCGACGATGGAGACCGATTCGCCGCCGGAATTGGCGACGTAGAGGGTGTTGCCGTCCGACGCAAGAGCCATGGCGTGCGGCAACTGGCCCACTTTGATGGGCGCGAGAAACTTCTGGGTCCTGATATCGAAAACTTCCAGGCGGTTCAGCCCGGAGTTCGCGATATAGATCCGCTGGCGCGCCGAATCGAGCAGGATATCGGTCAGACCTTCGGTGGTGGTCGCGTTGATCGGAACCGGCAGCAGGGTGCCGGACGAGATGGAGTCCCGGTTGTTCTGGTAGACGTGAATGGTGGCCGGAATATTCACGGCCTCCGGCGAACTCACGATGTAATTCGTCGGTCCGGCGGTGCCGGGACTGGTGGCGTTCGCGGTGTTGTACCGGAATGTCACGGACGGCGTGTTGCCCGTGTTGGCGACCGTGAAAGCAGGCGCCGGCACATTGACCGCGGGTTGTCCGGGCTGGCCGGGGAAGCCGCCGCCCCCGCCCACGTTTGGAAGAACCGTCAGACCGACCGTGAACCTGCCTCGTCCGGCGTTGTCGAAACCATCCACCGCCGAACTTCCCTTGAAAACGCCGCAGATATCGTTAATCAGCAGCACGGACGAGCTCTGCGGAACCGCGAGAGGCGACTGGCTGATCGCGCCTACCGGCAGAATAATGAACCCGGAATCGGAGATGGCGTACACATTGGCGCCGGCTCCGTCGATCACCATCTTGCCGGCCAGATTTTCCGGGAGCTGCAGCCCCATGGTGATCAGCAGATTGTCCGGATCGTTCACCATGAATTCGCGGACGTTGGGGTTGGTGGAAAGCAGGGGCGCCGTGTTGAAGGCCGCGTAGAGCGCCGAGCCGTCCGGCGCGAAAACGCTGCCGCCCTGATTGAGTTGGGTGTTGAATACAGCGGTTCCGGTGGCCGCCGGGCCGATGGCGAGAAACGTAAACGGCGCGTTCGACGTGTTCTCCTGCGCGAGCACCTGCAGGGTCTGGGAGTCGAACAGCGTGGAGCCCGCCATGAATTTCGAGCCGTCCGCCGTGATGGCAAGCGACGTGGACAAATTCGTCACCGAACGGCTTCTTAAAACGGTCCCCGAGGCGGATTCATATAAGAAAACCACTTTGGCCGTGGCGCTGGTTCCGTTGACGCCTACGATCCACTTGCCATCGGGCGTGGCGAGCAAGCGGCTGCGGTACGACGCATAGATGCGTCCCGAGGGAGCGGGCAGCACAGGTGGCGTGGAGGCGGGAGGCACAACCGGAACGTTGGCGATTGTGTTCGCCGCCGCGGGCGAGGGGTCGTAAATCAGCAGGCTGTTCGCCGTTCCGGTGGTCGGCACGGCCGTGATCAGAACCCGGCCATCGGCGCCCACCGCCACCCCTTCCGGATTCGCCGGCAGGGGAATGCGCCCGGTTCCCTGGATCTGACCGGCATTTAAATCGACGATATCGAGAATCGGAGGCTGATAGGCGGTAACGTAGAGGAACCGGCCATCGCGCGAAAGCGCCGCCGACACCGGCTGCGCATCCGTCGGAATCGAGGGCAGGAACGCTCTGGTTTTGTAGTTGTAAACGTCCACACGGCTCAGCGCGTTGTTCACCAGATACAGGCGCGTGCGAGCCTCGTCCAGCACGATGTCCGCGTAGGACGCGCCCCCGGGAGGAGCCACCACGGTCCCGAAGGTCGCGGCGAACAAGGGAGCAGCCATCAGAAACGGGAACGCGAAGACCGTGCGGAAAAGACGCATGAAGCTCTTCAGTATAACGCCTGCGGCGTGAAAACGAGTACAGGGAACACCCGGATGGTACGTTGTCGGACCCCTTGCACGGCCCTTCGCGTGCACCCATCGACGGGAATTCGGCCGGGACGACCCGAGAATACCCCGTTGTGCGTCGTTCTTTCCCGGCCGTCCGATTTCTGCACCGGAAAACTTCTTATTTGGAAAGCTTATGTTAATTCGTTTGGGTTATGACATCGAACTCCAGCTTTCGAAGCCGATGACGGTAGTTGCCATGCTGAACGTCCATCCGTCGAGAACCGCGGATCTGCTGGAGCCCGATGAGATTCAGATTTCGCCGGACGCTCCGCGCGACGAGTATCTCGACAGTTTCGGAAACCGCTGCATCCGCATCTTCGCCCAGGGCGGACCGCTTCGCCTCTCGAACTCCACCCTGATTCGCGACTCCGGTGAACCCGACCCCATCGACTGGTATGCACAGGCGCCGTCGATCAGTCAAATGCCCCCGCAGATTCTTCAGTTTCTGCTGGCCAGCCGCTATTGCGAAGTCGACAAACTGTCCGATCTGGCGTGGAACCTGTTCGGCAACACGGCGCCCGGCTGGCCGACCGTGCACGCCATCTGCGACTGGGTGCATCAAAATGTCACGTTCGGTTACAATTTTGCGCGATCCACGAAATCGGCCCTCGACGTCTCGGTGGAACGCCAGGGCGTCTGCCGGGATTTTCAGCATCTCGCGATTTCGCTGTGCCGGGCCATGCACATTCCCGCCCGTTACGCGACCGGCTATCTGGGCGACATCGGCGTGCCGCTCTCGGATACTCCGATGGACTTCAGCGCGTGGTTCGAGGCCTACCTGGGCGGGCGCTGGT
>Ga0073936_10009338_pt1 | contig 12213 bp, 7 predicted proteins | sample AliMusrvi5mmetaG_FD_87041 | JGI IMG/M metagenome (GOLD analysis project Ga0073936, IMG submission 87041) | Freshwater lake bacterial and archeal communities from Alinen Mustajarvi, Finland, to study Microbial Dark Matter (Phase II) - Alinen... | ecosystem: Environmental > Aquatic > Freshwater >... | reverse complement strand
TCCTTGAAGTCAACTGTATCGGCATTGACATTGCCCTTTAATGTGGTTGTTCCAGCGGCATCCGTTGTCAGACTGCTAAGCGCCTTGCCGGCAGTCTGGCCGACAGTGCTGTCAAACTCGGTAGCTGTTGCATTGACCGCCAGGGTGCGGTTGTTAGCCACGGCGTCAGCATCAACTGTCCCTTTAAAGCTTACGTTACCGGCGCCAGCATTCACCGTTACGTTTGCCGCCAGAGTCACAGCACCGTTGAGAGTGACATTTCCGCCTCCGGTAATAATGTTTGCACCCAATGTTGTTGGCGACGCAGCCAAAGCGACAGCACCGCCAGCGCCTCCGCTGGAATTGATATCAGCGCCGACAGTGATCGTACCGGTGTTATTGATATTTACCGCTCCGCCGCCAGTAGTGATCGTGCCACCAGTGTTGTTAAAATTAACCCCGGAAGAAGTAAGATTACCGCCTAACGTTGTGATACCGGCGCCTACTCCCACATTTCCTGTTGCATGCAACACGACATTAAGAGACCCAACAGTCGACACTATTGCAGAATTCACAGTAATGTTGTTTTGAGCATTCAACGTTAGAGTAGCGGTCCCGCCGGCAGTCTTATCAATTTGTGCATTTACAGTAATATTGCCTGTTCCCAAAAAGGGACCGCCGGCTTGAACACTTGTATCCAGTATGACACTGGTTCCTGCATTGAGGTAGCCTTCAATAGTGGTATCAAGAATGTCATTGGCATTGGCATTACATGTAAATATTCCGGCGCCTGAATCTGTAATTGGCGGATTAACGGTCGGGCTGACAACATTTATATCGCTCGGATCTATAAGTAAAGTACCGCTATGCCCTCTATTGGCATGCGCATCAACCGTTCCTTCTATCTCCACATGATCCTTGCCCGACACCTCCACAAAGCCGCCATTTCCGGTCTGTGCGCCGCCCTTGGCTTCAATTCTTGCACCCTGATGGAATAGTGCCGTATTCGGCGAATACACGGTGATGTTGCCGCCGTTTCCGTTGAGACCGGCATTTGCGGTGGTCACGCTATCGTGGCCCAGGGCAACAGTCTCGGAAGCATGTAAAACCACTGAACCGCCATCACCTATCGCGCCATCCGCATGCACTGTCCCTGCCTGGCCGACCTGTATACCAAACAGCCTTACCGCCCCGCCGACATCGCCGGAGGCGTTTACCACGCCCTCGTTCATCACCCTGCCAGCCGCAAGTTCCGATGCCGCGGCAACAGCTTTAGGATCAACACCAGAAGCAGATGTTAATGTTGCATCAGTTCCAGGCTTTGTAGTCTGACCAGGCTGGGATGTCGTTCCCGTCGGAGAGGTTGTTCCATCAGATGTCAAACTCCCGGTCGCGCCGGAAGAATCAGTCGGCTTGTCAGTTGAACTGCCGCTGCCGGATGATGCGCCACTGCTATCAGCCGTACCGTCGATTATGACGCTTATCGTTCCGCCTGCAGCATTGTCTATAACAACCGACTGCTTGGCCGCAGCCAACACCGTATCACCTGCATTAATAGTTCCCTGGTTGTTAACACTGCCCCCGATAAGGTAGGCAAAGCCGGCATTGATTGTGCCCTGGTTAATCACACTGCCGCCGCTCCCGGTGAAAGACAGTTTCCCAGCCAGAAAATCACTGTCGCTAATATTAAATGAAGAGGCAACCAATCCATGCACGTTAATAACCGCTCCCGCTGCAAACAGGATGCCGTTTGGATTGATGAGATACACATTTCCATTGGCATTCATCGTACCGGCTATTGTGCTCATCTCGGCGCCGGTGACCCTGTTCAGGATGGCAGCCGAAGCACCGGGCTGGACAAACTGTACCAGTTCACCGGATGCTATGCTGAACGAACCGTAGTTCACAATGGCTGAACCCGATGACTGGTTGACGGTGAGAGTATTGTTGTTCCTGTCAAAAGTCACTGTACCGTTAGCCACTGATTCGCCCGTAGGCAGGGCCAATAGAAGCGGTATGGTTCCAAAAAAGAGCATGTATACGCACAAGCACTTCATGTAAAAGAGCACCAACGGATGCCGTCTGTACTTATATAATTTTTTCATGTCATCGCTCCTTGTAATGAACAATGTATTATAATCGCTGGCTGTCGTTAAAATTGAACCTGTAACCTTACGTAGCCACTCCCTGGCGATTTCGATTCCTGTGTCTCCTTTAACGGTACACCCCAGTCAAACTTCAACTGGGCATTCTCCCTGAAAGAAGTTCTGAACCCGAGGCCAGCACTGACAAGGGTGGTAGCGTTATTGTTCGCGATTGGATTCGAACTGTCCGAATCAAGATATGCGCCGTCAACAAACGTAATGAATTGCCATCGGTCCCTCGATCCCTTGGTGCTCCAGGGATTCATGAAATCAAACAAGCCGTCAATGAACGGCGTTCTGATTTCGATGGTACCGCTCACACCGTTATCGCTCCTCAACTCTCTTTCGATATATCCCCTTACGCTGGTTGCGCCGCCCACGGCCAATTGTTCGGCCGGAATCAGTTTGCCGCCGGATAACTGTGCATCAATCTTCATGAACATGAGCCACTCGTTTCCCTGGCCGCCTTTCGAATTGAAGGAAAGGGACTGGAGTCTGGCCATTTGGATGTTCTCCACCAGATAGCCGGCCCTGGCGCCTTCACGCACGGCGTTGAATTCTTCGTCTGAGGAACCACCCATGTCATAGGATGTTTTCAAGGCCACGAAATTCCTTCCACCGATTAAGTCAGGCCGGAGCGCGGCATAACTGAGTGAGAAACTCAGGGGTATTATTGTCACTTTGCTAGGAAGGGCTTCCGTGCCTTCGAATGCCAAGGTATCCTCTACGTATCTGTACACAACGCCGAGGTAAGCGCTTAATTCGTGGCGTCCCGTACTCAACAATTTATACGATGCCTGTGCGCCTGAGAACCAGCCTATGCCGGATATATCAACTGAAGGCACGACTTCCTTTGAATCAATACTTGAATAACCGCCATAGACCACGAACGCGCCGCCATTGCCTAAGTAATGCGGATAATAATAACTGCTGGCCAGTGTATAAAGAGTTCGCAAGTCAGTGGATGAGCCGATATTGAGCGAAAGCACATCGTCATGTTTTGTCAGGTTGAGGTCCTGGATGGTTGAGCCAAGTCTCCATTCGCCCGTAGCCTTTGTTCCGTAGTTATTGATTTCAGCCGAACCATGCAGGGGAAGATCATCCTTTATCTTGAATATCATATTGGCATACCGGTGATTCACGCCGTCAACGATCTTGCTGTTAAGGTCAAGGTCAACGTCAGCCTTTACGTCCGGCTGGCTGTTCAGCTGGAAAACACTCTTGTAGAAATCATCATAGTCAAAAGTCTCGCCTTCCTTTAGATGGCCAAGGCTCTTGCCAAGCTGTTTCTCCGACACGTAGTGTTTCCCTTTGCGTTTCGGGTCGTCCACAAGTTTGAATGTCGTCGAACCATACCTTCCTTTGTCAACATCAAGAATAACCAGGCCTTTCTGAGGGTCGGTGTCATTGGATTTCCTGATGGTTGCAAGATAATAACCCAGCTTCTGACAGTCCTGCTGGTACTTCTTTACCATCTCCACCAACTCGCCTTCAGTGAAAGACCGGCCAATCAATGCCCCGGTGATTTTGTCCGAGAGGTTCAATTCTTTAATGAATGCTACGTCTCCTCTGAACTGCACTTTGGCAACCGTGAACTTCCCGCTTACATCGATAACAGACTCTTTCTCGGCCTTGGCATCCCTTATTTCGGTTTTGATGGCAAGATTGGTTCCGGCAGAACGTATGGTCTCCTTGCCTGCATTTGACCTGACATTATCCTCCAGCTTCTTGACTTCCTGACCAACTTCAGAGGCGCCGCTGAACGATACAAACATAATCAAGCTGTAAATGAACGCAATGACCGACCCTGCTGCATAATATTTTCTTTCCATAAGTCCCTTCCTTCGGCGGTTTCTCTTAACTTATTTTTTATTTACCTGATAAAGAATCTGACGGTCCGGATCAAACCTGTACATTGCGTTAGTCTTGATACCATACTGGGCATCAAGATCATCATTGGCCTTCTTTAGCTCAATGCCCTTCTCTCTGGCTAATAATATAATCGCATTACTAAGCTCTCCGGCTGTCTTCTTTGCCGAGGCAAGCTCTACAAATAATTTGAGGTCCTTGTCGGTCTTGAAGATGTGAAACATTTCTTTCTCTAACTTCTTTCCCGATTTGTTGGCATTCGGCCGTTCAACCATCTCATAGATCACCCGTGCATTTTCATCGTAATAATAGGTTTTGTTCGTATCCATACCAAAATTATTGCCAAGCCTCTTCTCGATCAGTTTGATTTCGGACTGCTTCTCCCCGTAAAGGTGGTTCAGAACTTCAATAGAGACCAGAACGGAGTTCCTGATATTATAAGCCTTGATGAATTCATCCGCGGCCTTCTTATCATTAAACTTCATCTTTTCTATTTCGTTGTAGGCCGGACTCTTTTTAGGGGTTTTACCTGATAAAAGCTGACCTGGTAAGTTTGTTTCCGTCGCCATCACCAGCGGCAAAAGAGACATCGTACATGCGACCAATGTTAATGCTATGCCCTTCCCAGGATTCATTTATTTCCTATCAGTTATTTCTTCTCGACCCTTCTTAGGACAAAAAGGGTCAAGTTTTTCTCATCAAACCTGTAGTTTGCATCACGATCAAATTTACAAATTTTACGCAACAGGGCCTCCATTGCTTGTAATTCGTCCTTTTTCTCCGTACTGATTACGCTTAGGAGGTCCATCATGCTTATCGCCATTCGCTTGTTTTGCAGAAGCTTCAGGAACAAATCTTTCTTCTCTTTATCCTCTATGACCATGTGTATTGTTGTGGCGGTATTCCCGGATACATCACTGAACACCTTGTATATTTTACCTTCCTTTTCATTGAAATTATACTTCAGATCCGCATCAATCTTAAATTTATCAGATAGCTCCCTATTGCAATAATCGCGCAGCTGTTTCTTTTCGTTTAACAGCTCTGCTGTGACTTTGTTCTGCTGAACAAGTTTTGCAAACTGTGAATAAGCGTGTAAAAATTCATCGGCTTTTGCGGTGTTTTCAAACTTAAAGAAAACTTCTTCTTTAATTTCCGGCCCTTTGACAGACAGCCCAGCATTGGTGACCGCCGGTACAGCATGGCTAACGGCGGCAACAATATTTGAACTCATCCGCTTTGGTTCTTCGGGCTTGATTCTTGCTGTCCGAACATCCGGCGAATATTTTGTTTTAGTGGTTACCGGAATAAATGAAATTGACTTAAACCATGTGGTGAAAGTGTCGCTTTGGGCAACGCAATAAAGGGACAATAATGAACCAGCTGGATAATCTCTATCCGCTACCCACAAGCAGTCTTCTGTTCCTTCAGTGTATTTCTTGCCTGATGCAATAGTATTCCTGTTTATCATCACTTGCCAATAGCTAGACTCCTTCATCGTTGTATGGCGCAGGTCTATAGCAATTGCATCGCCTTTCTTTAAAGGACTCGCGAGTGCCTGAGAAAGATCTATTGCAGCAGGCGCACCGGAAACAGTAATTTTTGCACAGCCGCCAGAATCAGGACTCCATGCAACTGACGCATTGCCGATTTTGTGTATTGTACCTGTCGACCAGCCAGAAAGACTCTTAGAAAAGGTTATGTTCTGAAGAGGGGGGTGACTTCTATCTGCTCCGTAAAAGCTTATACATCCAGAGCTTAATCCAAGCAATGATAACGCGACTAACGCCTTGAACATATCCTCCCTTTCTTTTCGACCTATATTTTTATCCGACTATCATTTTGTACTAACTATTGTCAATGCTAATTGCTGGCAATATCAATATTTATTATTTCACTGAATAGCTGGGGCGGCGTGCTTCCTATGATAACTTTTCTTTCGAGAAATGCAGGTTGCCGGCTTGACTATTTTAATCGACCTGAAATATCCTTCTCTTAACCTTAACAAGGAGATTATGTCATGATAGAAACGGAAATAGGCGTGATAATCCACTTCTTTGACAAGATCGGCGTCGCGGCAATTAACATAACCGGAGGAACCCTGTCAATTGGTGACACAATTCACATCAAAGGTCATTCTACAGATTTGACTGTAACCATCGAGTCCATGCAAATTGTGCAGGACAAAGTCCAGACCGCAAAGAAAGGCGATTCCATCGGCATCAAGACCGGCGGAAAAGCTCGCGAACACGACAAGGTGTATAAGGTAAGTTAGAATCACCTTGCCGACACGGCTGATGCGCCTTATCTTCCACGGCATTGTGAATACTTCTTCCGATACGATTGCAGCAATTTCGACAGCACCCGGCGAGGCTGGCATTGCGATAGTTCGCGTTTCAGGACCGGCCAGCCTGGATATTGCCGACAGGATATTCAAAGGTAACGCTCCGCTTCCATCAAAACGACCGGCCGGTACTTTTGTTCATGGCTTTGTCGGAACGTCGGGCGACGGAAACACGGCCGACCTTGACGAAGTAATACTCCTCATTTACCGGGCGCCAAGAAGTTATACAAGGGAAGATGTTGTCGAATTCCAGGGACATGGCGGACGCGCTTGTGCAAAACGTGTTCTTCGAATGGTTCTGGAAGCCGGGGCAAGGCCGGCGGAACCCGGCGAGTTTACAAAACGTGCATTCCTGAACGGCCGTATAGATCTACTCCAGGCCGAAGCAGTGGCAGACCTTATCTCGGCTCGATCAGACAGGGCAGCATCAGCCGCTGTCGAGCAGCTGGAAGGGCGCTTAAGTGATTCAATATCAAACATTTATGAGTTTATGGTTAATGCGGCTGCGGATCTTGAAGCAAGTCTGGATTTCCCTGAAGAAGACTTGCCGCCGGCCCTGATTCAGGGAGCATCTGAGCAGATTGATTTTGCAGGAAAGCGGCTTGGCGAATTATTGGCAACATGGGGGGAAGGCCGGCTTCTCCGCGAAGGAGCACTGGTCGTCATATCGGGAAAACCCAACGTCGGGAAATCCACGCTGTTGAATTGCCTGCTCGAAACAAGACGTGCGATAGTAACCGACGAACCAGGCACGACACGCGATACTATCGAGGAAGAATTTATTCTTGAAGGTGTTCCTCTACGCCTTGTTGATACAGCCGGTCTCAGGGAATCCGAAAACATAGTGGAACGCGAAGGCGTGCAGCGGGCACAGGCATTGATCAAGAAAGCCGATCTGAATTTGATGATGTTCGACAGCTCAACAAGGCTGGAATGTGATGATTTGTCCCGACTCAAGCTAAGCAATCCAGAGGAATGCATTATCGTACTTAACAAGTCAGATCTTGGCCATAAGATCGATGCTAAAGATTTTGACGGGTTTAGCACAGTCAGCTGCAGTCTGCTGAATGGGACCGGCATAACAGAAATGAAGAGTGCGATCGCCGAAAAACTTGGCATAAGGGATTTCGGAGCCCCGCATGCAGCCATTTCCGAACGCCACCGCCACATAATACAGGAAGCACTAGGCAAACTGAATGAGGTGAGCAAGGTGCTCTCACCCGATAGTGAAGAACTTCTGGTGCCAGTAATTTCAACCCTCCGTTCGGCAATTGAGGCACTGGGAACTATCACTGGAAAGAATTACGATAATTCATTGCTGGATAATATCTTCAGAAGATTCTGCATAGGAAAATGAAAGATCATTTTGACGTAATTGTTGTAGGCGGAGGTCATGCTGGTTGCGAGGCTGCCCTAGTCTCTTCCAGAATGGGCGCAAACACAGTCCTTATTACCCTGAGCAAAGAAAGTATCGCCAGAATGTCCTGCAACCCCTCCGTAGGCGGTATAGCAAAATCTCACCTGGTTTTTGAAATAGACGCACTGGGTGGAGAGATGGCCAGAAACACCGACTTCACTGGAATTCAATTCAAGACACTCAATACTAGAAAAGGTCCAGCGGTTCAAGCCAACCGAGCACAGTGCGACAAAGATCTGTATGCAGCAAGGATGCAGGCCGTCATAGACGGAGCCGCGAATCTTACAGTAATTGAGGATAAGGTTACTGACATACATATTGTCAATGGCAAGGTTGATGGGGTCCAAACCGTAAAAGGAGGTAAAATCTTTACAAAGGCGGTGATCCTTACCACAGGCACGTTTCTTAAAGGTCAGATACATATCGGTAAAAAGGCGGTTTCGGGAGGACGACTTCACGAAGAGGCAGCTGATGAACTTGGCCAGACGCTCTTGAGACTTGGTTTCAGAATGGGAAGACTTAAGACCGGTACACCGGCGAGATTGGACCGAAACAGTCTTGATTATGACCAGATGAAGATCCAGCCCGGCGAAGAACCGGCAGCTTTCTTTTCATGGTCTGCCGCCAGGGAAAGGTCATTGTTCCACGTGGAACAATCGCAGTCAGAATCTGATGTTGGACCATTGTTCCACGTGGAACAATCGAACAATGCCCTGCGACCATGGCAGCCAGGGATTGATCAATTGCCTTGTTACCTGACCCATACCACTAAAATTACTCACGACATTATACGAGCCAATCTAGAGAAAAGTGCTCTCTATGGAGGCTCGATTACCGGAACAGGGGTTCGGTATTGTCCTTCGGTGGAGGACAAGGTCGTCAAGTTTCCAGACAGGGACAGACACCACGTCTTCATTGAGCCAGAGGGACGTAATACGGATCTCGTATATCCCAACGGAATCTCCAATAGCCTTCCTGAGGATGTCCAGCTTGAGCTTATTCATTCCATACCTGGATTGAAAAATGCCAAAGTCTTGCAGTGGGCCTATGCTATTGAATATGATTTTTCTGAACCTACACAGCTATTTCATACCTTGGAGTCCAAACTTGTTCAGAACTTGTACTTTGCCGGGCAAATCAATGCAACTACAGGATACGAAGAGGCTGCTGCGCAAGGACTTATGGCTGGTATCAACGCTGTTAATAAGCTGTGCGGAAAGGCACCCTTTATTCTGGGGCGTAATGATGCGTATATAGGTGTGATGATTGATGATTTGGTAATCAAAGGTACGAATGAACCGTACCGGATGTTTACGTCCAGAGCCGAGCGGCGATTGCTGTTGCGGCAGGACAATGCCAGATTCCGCCTGCTTTCGTTTGCGAAAGAGATTGGCGTTGCGTCGCCTGAATTTATTCGACAAACAGAGACTCTTTCAATTCAGATTGAGAGAGAAATAATTCGACTTAAGTCTGAGCACGAAGGACCTCATACCTTGGCGCAGTTGCTCTGCCGCTCGGGAGTTCATTACGAAGATCTAGTCAAACGCAATCCTGATTTGTCCGCAGAGGCAAAGCGTGAGGTCGAAATACGAATCAAGTACGAAGGCTACATTGATCAGGAAGAACGTCACGCAGCCAAGGCAAGAGATCTGGAGGATAATCTAATCCCGACATGGCTCGATTACTCGAAGATCAAGACTTTGAAACATGAAGCGAAAGAGAAGTTCGCCAGGGTTCAACCTAAGAATCTTGGCCAGGCAGCAAGAATTCCCGGGATAACTCCTGCGGATATAACCATACTCGTTCTGATGATGAGAAGAGGGGCTGCGGGGCAGACCTAAATGGCGTTAAAAAGAAGATTAACCGCAGATGCATGCAGATAAACACAGCCCGGCATAGCCGCAACCAAAAAAAAGAAATTATCCACAGATTACGCAGATTATCGGAAAGATATGGACGGTCTTGGCGATGACTCAATCTCTTCTCTTTAATAATCTGTGTAATCGGCGAAATCTGCGGATGATTTCTCCTCTTTCAAATCTGTGCCCAAATTCTTGGATTTTGACAGATGAGAAAAGACACGGAGGCATTTGACGCAAAATCACTCCCTGCCGAACTTGCGATTAAGGTCCTTAAACGCGCTTTCTTTTTCACTATTTTTGCACCCTGTTACGCTACAAGCAGTTATAGCGAAAATCGATTTCACGAGTATGGCTACAGTTTAATTTTCAGCAAATCCAGTATTCGTTGCTGGTCATCGGCAGGGATGGTTGTTTGAAAGAAGGAAGAATCGGCTGTAACACGTTTGTCTCTACGAATCGCTTTGAGTCGTTCGATAACGTTGACAAAAGTCCATTCGCGACACTTACCCTTGCCATCCTCATCAAAGAGCGGCTGTAGTCTTGTTTTCATGTGCCATTGTACATGGTCAGCAAGCATGCACAGAAAGACATGCGCCCGAATACGTTCGTCAGTCTTATGAAAGACAGGGCGAACCTCAAGAAGTACTGTCTTCAAATTACGAATGGCCACCTCGACCATTTGCAGTTTTTTGTACGACTCAACAACCTTAGGAGAATCCATCTGGTCCGCCTTAATATCCGTCCAGATCACATAGCATCCATCCAGAAGTAATTCTGCTGCAATTTTCTCTTCATCGAAATGCCAAAGCAGCCGGCCTTCCTTGGCTTCCCATTTAACAAACTTACCCATCTTGTACTTTTGCAGGACACGACCAACACGTGAGCCGATCTTCTCGGCAGAGCTTTTCTTCTTTGCCCCGGTGATCTTATCCAGTTGATTCCTCGTTGCTTCCAGAAGATCCTTTCTGGTCCGCGTTTCCCGGTTTGCTGTCAGAGGGTTTCTGCACAATTCATAACGTCTGGACGGCTTGTCTGGATCTATCATTTCCACAACCTTATATTCATCGAAGAGTTCCGGGGTAATTACTTTGCGTGCAAGCAGGTCAACGATCTGCTTGTGTGTAAGCGCCGAGATCATCTGTAATCCTTCAGTGTCTTTTAACTTCTCGGCATTTGCCTGCGTGATCATGCCGCGATCGCCAACAAACAACAATTCCTTTACACCGTATTGCTCCTGTATCTGCCGAATCTTTTCCGGCACAGTAGAAGCATCCTGCGTGTTGCCGGGAAACACCTCCACGCCAACAGGGCAACCTTCCTCGTTACACACAAGGCCTATCACCATCTGCTCGTGCCCACGTTTTCCGTCGCGGTTATAGCCGAAATACACTATGTCGCTATCACGGTACTCTCCCTCAAAATAACTACTGGTAATATCATACAGAACCAGCCGCCCTGAACTCATATGTCTGGCGGCTAGAGCCTTCTCGACAGCCTTCTGTCGGGCGAGAAGTTTGTCCATTGCTTCGTAACAATGAACATCTACGTCAACAGGGCCGGAAACTCCGCACTGTTCCCAAAGCGAGGTGCTCTTCCACTGGTGACTTAATGCCAGCTTGCTTCCTGCATAAACAACCCTGCCAGCCACCATGGCCATTATGTCTTCGACCCACTGTTCCCGTCTGGAATAAATGGCCTTTTCCAAGCCGATATCCCTGGCTACCGCCAGCACAGCGCAACTGGCGCCGTATTCCTTCGACTCCACACATCTGATGGCCTCAACTGAATCGCGTGGCACTACATCACCCCTGAATGCCGATTGAATAATCTTAAGCTGTGATTTACTCATCCCGCATATTCTTCCGTGTGTTGAGTGCTTGACCTTTCCGTCATGACGATATGACGAACGGATCAGTCCGTAGTAGTTCTTTCGATGCCCCTGTATTTCAAGATGAACCGGCCTTTTCTTGTTAATCATGGCCACATGATGTCATATATACGCCTATTGTCAAGTAATTATTTAATAATACTCAATAAATGTATGGCTACATTTGAAACCCAAAAACACGACTTCATGCCTTCAAATAAAGGCTAAAGTGCAAAAATAGAGAAAGAAGATGCGCTTAATGTTCACCCGATACGGAGTGCTTGTACTGTTATTCGCAATGGAGACCACGGCGGTTTGAACCCCTACTGACGCCGGAGTAAACGCGATCCAGAAGTTGCTCGCTGTGCCGGCGGCGATACCCGTCGGCACTCCGCCGATACTGAATTGGGCAGCGCTTGCGCCGTTCATGGTGACGCTGGAGATCGTCATATCGGATGAGCCACTGTTGGTGACCCAAAACCAATTGGTCGTAACCGTATTTGTCACCCACAATCCAAAATCGGCGCCTTTGTCAAAGCTCGCGGCTTCCCCGTCGGCAATGGCGACGCCATTCGTACCGAGCACGGCGATGATTGAACAGGGAAGGTTAGTACCTGTCATTGTCGTCTTGTCGTATCCGTCGCACTCACCGCCGGCGAACCGGTTAATAACCAACGTGAACGCGGCGGTAATACTGCCGGGGGTGATAACATTCTGCCACTGCGATGTGT
>Ga0073936_10009337_pt1 | contig 12215 bp, 14 predicted proteins | sample AliMusrvi5mmetaG_FD_87041 | JGI IMG/M metagenome (GOLD analysis project Ga0073936, IMG submission 87041) | Freshwater lake bacterial and archeal communities from Alinen Mustajarvi, Finland, to study Microbial Dark Matter (Phase II) - Alinen... | ecosystem: Environmental > Aquatic > Freshwater >... | reverse complement strand
TTGATGCATAAACAATCCGTTATCCGGAAACGCCCAAACAAGCAGACACGAGGGCCTGGGCGTGGCCGGCCGAAGCACCTGTACTTCATTACGAGCCAGGCGGCAAATCAAGGGACTCCTTGACGAGATTCGCGGTCGCGGCCGGCGCCTATGGAACCGGGTGGGCTTGTGGTTCCTTTTCTCGGAGTAGCAGAGTTCGCAAAGCATGGTCGTCGTCCAAAACTCATCCTCGATAATGAAACGCCAGCCATAGCGTCTTCTGGTTCGGGTCAGTCCAGGCAACCCGATGTCTCGCGTGGGCCGGGATGTTCAGGTACGAGCCTTGCCGCAATTCCACCGGTTCGGCATCGCCCTCGAATTGTACGGCGGCACTGCCTTCCAAGACGCTGCCATCTACTCTTACGGAACCGATTTCTCCGAAACCTATCCAAAACTCCTCTGGCTATACTGCAGTGAACGCTGCTCTTTTATTGCGAGCGATTGCCGCTCAATCCAATCATCCACTCTGAACGGAGTGGGCATATGCATCAGGATTATCAGCAGGAACGCCACGGCCAGAGCCAACGTCCAGGGAGAATGCTCCAACATGTGCATTATCAGCAGCAGAAAAGTAGCCCCTTCCAGCATTGCGGCTTTGATAATTAAGGTCGACTGATACACGCCAAACAGGTTTTTCCAATCGGGCTCCTTGGATTCTCGCCGGGCAAACTGCCGCAACATCTGCTCGGTGATTATACCGGGCACGATGATCCGTGCCGCGAGGATGCTGAAGGCTACGACCAGGGCAACTGAGGTCATCGGCTTACTCAACCCCAAGTCCCAGCCATCGAGTTTACCCGGCATAACCAGCAGTACGATTAGCAGGAATGACAGACATCCGGCGAATAGGGCCGCCACGATGATTTGTGAGGTTAAAACCATCTTACGTCGTTCGGGGTGAGGGTCGAGCATGGTATCCGGCTCCAGGAGAAGATATGATTTGCAAGGGCCAACAGGCCCTATTATCAGTAATCTTGGCAGGGTTTCAATGGAAGCCACGCCGCAAAACCGCCGCAAAACCGATTCTGTCGATGATCCTTGTGACTCATGGATTCTTATCGTTCGACTTGCCGGTGTAGTCCGAGGGGCAGATGCTAGTCACGGCTTCTGCTCTTGGTAGACCCGCACATAGTCGATGTACATTCGCTGCGGGAAGATGCTGTCGTCAATGCCCTTCTGGCCGCCCCAGCCGCCGCCGATCGCGATATTGAGGATCAGGTACTGGGGCTTGTCATACGGCCAGACAGCGTCTCCCTTTCCCTCGTTCGTGAAGGTGAAGTATTTGGTCTTGTCCACGAAGAAATCGATCCGGTCGGGCCGCCACTCAACGGCATAGACGTGGAAACCCTGATCGGGCTTGGCGATGGTGATTTTGGAGCCTTTGTTGGTGTGCTGGACGTGGTTGTAGCTCTTGGTATGTATGTTGCCGTGGATCAAGTCAGGATCGAAGCCGACATTCTCCATGATGTCGATCTCGCCGCAGGCGGGCCAGCCGACCTGCTGCTTTTTCGTGCCCAACGTCCAGATCGCTGGCCAAGTACCGCAGCCGGTCGGCAACTTGGCCCGAACCTCAATTCGGCCGTAGGTCCAACTGGCCTTATTGAGCGTCGTCAGACTGGCGGAAGTGTACTCAGCGTATTCGCGGTCTTTGCTTCGCTTGCCCTTGTCGCGGGAATCGCCGGCCGAAGGCTTGAATCGTTCCTTCTTCGCCTCAATGATCAACATCCCGTTCTCAACGCGGGCGTTTTCCCGGCGGTCAAGAGTGTAGTATTGGCTTTCGTTATTGCGGACGAAGCCCACTTCGTAGCCCCACTTCGTAGGATCGGGCTGGCCGGGCCTATCGAACTCGTCGCACCAGACCAACTTCCATTCGGCTGCTGGCAAGGGTGAGGCTATCAGGAGAAGCAGCAGGGTTAATATGGATCTGTGCATGACGCATTCTTTCTGTAGGATAACCATCGTATTGCCAAGCCTCTTTTGCAGCAATTATACACAGCCAAGATCCGTCCGCAACTATTTCCACAAAGACGGTATCCTAATCGGCAGGAGAGATATTCATCTCAAATACAAAATTCATGGCCTCCGTGATGCGCCGGCAGCCCATTGCCTGCCAGAATACGTGATCGTCATTCCAGAAGAAGGATGAGCCAAACGACTAGAACGAAAACTCCAAACCGGCTGTGGCTCCGTGATAGAACACGCCAGACCCGCTATCAATGCCAAGGGCTTGCACACCTACTGGCGGTCGAATATGACTTAGGGTTTCCTGTATCTGGGCAGGCGCTAGAGCAACGCCTTGCAGCCACATTGCCTCGTAGCCAACCTTTAGCAAAAGCTTCTGGGTAACTTGATACTTGCACTGCAAGCCGGTTTCACCAAGGAAGGCTGCGTAATTGGTCGAGGCAGACTCCTGGTACACGGTCCTATAGATACTGACTCCCGTTGTCTCTTTCGCATCGTTGTCGAAAATCCCGGCCTTCACCACTCCGTCAATCGAAAACCGACCACGCTCGAATAGCTTTCCGGCCGCACCGATCTGGAAGCCATAGAGATTGTTCCTGGCGTTGGTATCCCAGAAAGGCACAGACCTCTCAGGAGGCAATTTTCCTTGCATCTCTTCCGACAAATTGATCCAACGAAAGCCCGCCAACATGGTGATGCGTGTACATGGATTCCATCGCACGTTCAATTCGGCGTTGTAGAGTCGGGAAGCATAATTCCATGCCATCATCTGCTTATCTTTATCGTCTTGCGTCTGAAGAAAATCGCCGGGGGCCTTCATGACCAGCCAGTAGTCTGGCGTGGGGCCAATGCTTTGATAACTGTTCCAGCCGTCGATCTGAAAGTACGACAGTTCCAAGTCGTAGCCACTATCGCCGTGGCGAATCAAGCCTAGTCTCGGCCCGCCAGAAAAGCCTGGTTGAAGATCGTTGGCGTTCAGCATTTCGGCGCCGGGATCGCTTGGCGACTGGCTTTTTGGCACCGTCTCGACGAGCGTCTGATTGAAGCTGCCAATTCGATCCATGAGGATGAAATCGGCTGAGGCTGTCCATCGGGGACAACAGCACGGCGGGCAACAGTCTAGATCGCAATCGCCTGTAGGCAAGTCGTTGTCCTTCGGGAGATCCTGGCCCAGGACAGCGGAGGAACTTATCGCCAGGACCAAAATCGCACAGGCAACTGTTCCGAACAAGCTGCGGGGATTCATCGGTCGTTACCTTCACACGGCACGTTGTATGGAATTGACGCCAACAGTTTGAATCGACCCCGCAATCGGTAAACGTCACGAAAAAGGCAAATCCACCCGGACTCCTTGCAGGGAACTTGCACGTCATTCACGGAATGCGTTCGGAACATGGTGGAATGGATAAGGTGAGTTGACTTTGTGAACCACAACGCAGGGAAAGCCCCAGGAACAACCCCTAGAGGCCCCCTTATTTCAGCGTATAGAGCGAGCTCTCTGGCAGGTTGATACTTTCTGGGTATTTATTTATTGGATTGCAGAATGCGTCCTGAGCGAGCCTGCTGGAGAAGGCGAAGAATACCGTGGACAATCAGACGCCGACGTGCAATCTCTGTATGGATTCCGGATGGTGCATGGCTATTGCCTTGCCGCACCGCTCGCCCTATGATTCCAGCAGGAGTCGATTCCCGCATCTCCAAAGGCGTAAACCCGCGACCGTGGATGTCGCCGCCGAGTTACAAGCGGGAAGGCAAATCAGGAGCATTTCGATGAACTGGATGAAATGGTCGGTACGGGTTCTGGCAATGGCGGTGGTCTTGAGCTACGGAAACTACCTAATGGCCGACGATTCGGCCAAGACGGTCAGCGGCAAGACAAGCTGTGGTGGATGCGATGGCGTGGTGGCCGGGTGCTGTGTGATGCTGACCGACAAGGATGGCGGTCGTTGGGTGCTGCGGGGCGATGGGGAAAGCCTGAAGGCGGCGTTCAAGGCTCGCCACAACGGTAAGACGATGACCGCTACGCTGGCCGGTGAGCCAGCGACCAAGAAAGACAAGGACGGCAAGGACTACAAGGAAGTGAAGGTGTCGGAAGTGAAAGTTGGGTCGTGATTGATTCAACATGCACTGTTTCCAGGCAAGCAAGGAGCAACGTCATGACGAGAAAGCCACGTATTCTGGCCTTTGCCGGAAGTACTCGAAAGGATTCGTACAATAAGAAGCTCACCCGGATCGCCGCCAAGGCTGCGGAAGAGTGCGGAGCGGATGTTACGCTGGTGGACCTGAAAGACTTGCCGATGCCGCTGTTCGACGAGGACTTGGAACGAGGGGCAGGGATGCCCGAATCAGCGGCGAAGCTAAAGGCGTTAATGGTCGAAAGCGATGGCTTCTTGATTGCCTCTCCCGAGTACAATAGTTCAATCACCGCCGTTCTGAAGAACGCAATCGACTGGGTATCACGCCCCGTGCCCAATGAGCCGTCACTTTTGGCGTTCAAGGGCAAGACCGCCGTTTTGATGAGTGCCTCGCCCGGCAATCTTGGCGGGCTTCGAGGTCTGGTCCATCTGCGTGCCATCCTGGGCAATATCGGTATGATTGTGCTGCCCGACCAGATCGCCGTTACCAATGCCTACGAAGCGTTCGATAGCGATGAACGATTAAAGGACGCCAAGCAACAGGCGGGCGTGCAGGACTTGGGCAAGAAACTTGCCGAGACCGTTCGCAAACTCATCGCATCGCAGTAGCCCTTCCGCCTTACATGACTACATAAGTAGATCTTCATCCGCCAAATCGTGAGGTTCAAGACGCTGGCGAAGCCAACCCAGGCCAAGTAGGGCAGAAACAGGATGCCTGCTACCGAAGACCGCTGCCAGAACATCACTATCGTTGCCGCAATGGCCATCCAAAAAAGAATCACTTCCAGGAACGATCACTTCTTCGCCAACTCAGCTTCGATAACCTTCAGCACGTCGGGATCGTCAGGTTTTGTTCGAGGGCCGAAACGAGCAACAATTTCCCCGTTGCGGCCAACGACGAACTTCTCGAAGTTCCAGCTAATCTTTCCCGCCCCCACAGGCTTCGTGTCAAGTGAGGTCAAGTTTTTATAGAAATCGCAGGCTGCTTCACCGTTGACCTCGACCTTGGCGAACATATCGAAACTCACGCCGTAGTTAATCCGGCAGAACTCTTTGATCTCCTCAGCCGTTCCTGGCTCCTGGGAAAGGAATTGATTGCAGGGAAAGCCCAGGATCGCCAGCCCGATCTTGGCATACTTTTCGTGCAATGCCTGGAGCTCCTTGTACTGGGGCGTCAGGCCGCACTTGCTCGCCACGTTGACGATCAGCACAACCTTTCCCTGGTATTTGCTCAGGTCAACGTCTTTCCCGTCCAGGGATCGCATGGTGAAATTAAGTGGTTTTGCCAATTTCTTTATCTCCTTTTCGACGGCGTTGGACGACTGGCAGCCGATCAGTGCGGCAGTAGCAAACAGGGCAAGCGGCAACACTCGAAGCATGGCTCTGGTCTCCTTGCGACATTATTCGTACGATGTGGGAAATCGGATGTTTCGCACTCTGACTTCCCCATTGCTGGAATTATTGCGTGTCCCTCCAGTAAAGCAAGGGGGCATTGGTCTGCCACTCCCCGAAACAATGGTTGCCCGGCCCCCGTATTGCAGTTGGATGCCGCAGTGTAAAATGGCGGGAAACCCCATCCCAAAACCGAGGAGAATCCCATGCCGACCACCGACAACCTACAGGCCGCATTCGCCGGTGAAAGCCAAGCCAACCGCAAATACCTTGCCTTCGCTGCCAAGGCTGACGCCGAAGGTCATCCCCAGATCGCCAAGCTGTTTCGTGCCGCTGCTGCTGCGGAAACCGTTCATGCCCACGCCCATCTGCGGGTCATGGGTGGCGTGAAGGACACCAAGCAGAATCTTCAAGCTGCCATCGAAGGCGAGGGATATGAGTTCAAGGAGATGTATCCTGGTTTCATCAAGGAAGCTGAAGCAGAAGGCAACAAGGCGGCAGTAATTTCGTTCCGTAACGCCAACGCCGTTGAGAAGACACACTACGACCTGTACAGCAAGGCATTGGAAACCCTGGAGGCGGGAAAGGATTTGCCCGCTGCCACGATATGCGTCTGTGATGTCTGCGGCCATACGCACGTAGGCGAAGCCCCCGACAAGTGCCCAGTCTGCGGTGCATCCAGGTCGAAGTTCAAGGAAGTGGTGTAGTCATGCTCAACGACGGTAATCGAGGCGTTACCGAATCATGAATATCATGCTGATGCTCGCTGCTCTAGCAACTACTCTCTCGCTCGGCCCCGGCGACCATGTTCGGCTGCTGAAGATCGGTGATGCCAGTCGGTCCTACCTTGTCCACGTCCCGCCCAAGTACGATGTCAAGAAGCCAACGCCGATTGTGCTTATTTTGCATGGGGCAGGGACAAACAGTGCAATCACGGTTGCTTTCTGCGGCATGAACAAGAAAGCCGATGAGGCGGGCTTCATTGCCGTTTATCCAAATGGGACGGGGCTAGCGGGCCTCATGTTGACTTGGAACGCTGGCGGTTTTCGAGGAAACAAGGCCGACGATGTGGCCTACATCGCCAAGGTACTGGACGATCTTGCCACGGTCATCAATGTTGATCCCAAGCGGGTTTATGTCACGGGCATGTCCAATGGCGGCATGATGTGCTATCGGCTTGCTGCCGAACTTTCGGATCGCATTGCGGCCATCGCCCCGGTCGCTGGCACAATGGCGATTGATAAGTATGATCCCAAACGGCCTGTGCCAGTAATGCATTTCCACGGTACTGCGGACAGGATGGTTCCTTTTGGAGGGCCTGGTGGCAGTACGCCGAAATTCCTGGGTTTCAAGTCGGTCGAGGATACGATCAAGATTTGCTTAAAGGCCAACGGATGCCCAGATACTCCAAAAACGGTCAAGCTGCCCGACAAAGCGGGCGACGGCACTACGGTCACGAAGAAGACCTACGGGTCGGGCAAGGATGGCGCCGAGGTCGTGCTATTCGTTATCGAGGGCGGCGGACATACATGGCCCGGCCAACAGCCGCCAGTGGATTTCATCGGCAAGTCCACCAAGAACATCTCGGCCAACGATTTGATTTGGGATTTCTTTGAGAAGCACCCGATGAAGTGAAGGTGAGGTGGCATTTTCCGCCACGTCGAGTCTTGAATCAACCGGCATTTTGGCAAGAATACCTGGACAGCCCATAGAAGTCAAGAAATGCCAGAGCGAGCCATCAATAGTCATTTTGAACTCCTTGCTGCTGGTGGAAACGATTGTGGACTTGGTCCTGGTACGGTTAAGACGAACTTGGTGGCCGGAAAGTTCCCTACTTCTGCTTCACCGAGATAATGCTCATGGGGCCAGGGCCATTGGCGATAATGAACAGCATCGCCCCCATCATCGACAGGTTCTTCATAAACTGGATCATCTGCTCCTGCTGGGCTTTTACCTCGGCAATGGCCCAGAAGTTGTGGAAGTAGTAGGTCGCCAGGACGAGGAACACCAGCAGCAGCGATGCCCCGATCCTTGCCCGATATCCCGTGATAACCGAGAGGCTGCCCGCAAGCAGAAACACGATTGCTCCAGCCAGCATCAGCTTCGGTTGCGGTATCCCCTTGGAATCCATGAGTTGGGCCACGTCGCTGAAGTGGGGAATCTTGTTGCCCACCGCCGCCATCAGGAAGATAATGCAGAGCAGAACTCGCCCCGTGACCGCCAAAATGCCTTGCAGTTGTTTCATAATTCGGTTCCTTTCGCCTTCAAGAATACCAGAGCATGGCCTCGTTGGCAATCAGGTTAATTGGCATCAGGTTAATTGGCCGGCATTCTGCTCAGATCTCTTGTGAGCGGCATACCCTCCACGGCACCGCCCGTCTAGAATTGTTATCAACCAGCGTTCAATCCACAATTCAAGCCGGGGGAGCAGGATCATGCAGGAATTGATTCAGGCCATTGATCTGGCATTGGCCGGCAACTGGGACCAGGCCCACAAGATCGTGCAGAACATCGAAGACAAGACGGCCTACTGGATCCATGCCGTGCTGCACAAGATCGAAGGCGACCGGAGCAACAGCATGTACTGGTACTCGCAGGCAGGAAAAGAGGGCCAGTTCAAGATGGATGCCACCGAGGAGTTACAGGCAATTCGGAGGAAGTTGGGCGGCGAGTCTGTTTAATCCCAGTTTCCATTGCTACAACTATTAAGCCGAATAGTGCCAAGATCTGGAGCATACAGATGACCTTTCAACTCAGTCATTGTCGGCACTTCTGCCTGTCGCCGATCGCAAACCGGTTTTACATCGGCTCCCGCTTCCTCTCTGTATTGATCTCCGGCCCAGCCTTTCTGCGTTTATACGTCACGCTGTACTCGACCGTCTGCTTTTTCCCCGGCTTCAGGTCCATAAAATACTTGACGTGCTGCTGATCGACCCGTTCCACGCGGCCACCTACCGTGTGCAGATCGACGTAGGCCCCCGGCTCGTTGCTCGTCCAATCTTTGGGTTCGCCTTCCGAACCCCAAAGCACGACGTTGGCGTCAAACTGCCGCTCGACTTCGATCTTCGCCGGCACGGGCTTGCCCGAGACAATCTCTTCTTCATAGAAGAGGGTTTCATTGTAGTCGATCAGGTCGTAATAGAGAACGAACTGGTCATCGAGCCTGCGTTTGTACTGCCGGGCGACGACGTTGCCGATCTTCTGGTCCTTGAGCCTACGGCAAATCGTGATGTCCTTATCCGGGCCGACATGCACCTCAACCCGGTCGCCGATGGGCACGTACTTGATCTCGGTGCCACCGACGTAGGCTAGGTCTTTGCTCTTGTACTCGGAAAAGAGCCTGACCATGCCATTGGGCAGCGGCGAGAGGCCGAGATTCTCCATCGAAAAGAGCTTCTTCTCCTTGCCCTGGTCGTCGAGCAGCTTGACGTTCTTGAAGCGGTAGAACTTGGTAAAGCCCTGGTCGCCGGTGCGGTCGGAGAGCTTGTAGATCGATTCCAACGGCGCTTCGGCCACTTTCAGGGCGACTAGACGCTTCGGCTCTTTGTCCTTGATGTCCTCACGGCCTTCGATCGTGAAGAGGAAGTATTCCGAGAGGCCCTGTTTGACGACTTGCTTGGGTTTTGCGGGCATGGCCATCCCGCCCATCCCTCCACCAACGTCCCCCGCAGCACTTTTCTCGTCGTCTGCGTCGGCCTCTTCGATCGCATCTTTGAGCACTCTTGACTTGTCGCTGTACTTGTAGCCGTTGGCATGGATGACGGGCGGCGGCCTCCTCGCCAAATCGGCGATCTTCTCCACCAAATTGATCTTGCCGACGACAAGCCGCGTCTGGGCATTGTCATAAAGCTCACCAGATTCGTTTGTCACCCGCACGTAGCCGGTTACATTCAGCTTCGTTTCATCCTCATTGGCAATGCCGACGTAATCAGCACTCCAGGTGATGCCTGACGTAAAATACCTGATCTCGACCGGGATCTTACCGGCAATCTGGCTCTTGATGTTCCACTGTAAGGCATCATTGCGGCCAGCAGGGAACGTCGTGTCCACCAGATCGACCTTGTCCTGCTTATCAAGGATGCGGAATTCAATGGATGTGGGATCGATGAGCGTATTCGCCCAGGAGAACTGGATGCGGTTGACACCTTCCTTGACCGTAAGCAACCTGTGTTCCCGAACCATGGTGATGTCTTCAGAATTGTAGATGGTAAGCTGAGTTCCTTCTCTGGTGGGGAGAGTAACCAGATCCACGGCGGCCTGGAGCGGTGCAGAGAGGGCCAAGAGCAGCCCTAAAGACGGCCAGAATGGACGTTCAGCCATGATGATCCCTCTGGCCCGCTATGCTGCCCGCTTCCTACGCCATGCGTAGCCGATAAGCCCGATGCCACCGATTAAGAGGAGGGCGAGGGTTGAAGGTTCGGGAACCGCCTCCACAACCACTTGCGTGCCACCCTCACCGGCTAACAGTTGCGGGAGATAATAGGGTATGAAACTGTCGCCCGAGTAGTACTGGCCCGTGTAGTCGTTCCCGTGGACATAGTGAATTCCCGCCAGAACCAAATGGCCATTCACGTTCTCGAAAGAGGGGGCCCCGGAGTCGCCGGTTTCCAGGTACGCCGAGTCTGGAGTAGTGGCAGAGTAGTCGTACCGCATCAACCAGGTTGAATTGCCGCTATAGTTCAAGTCGAAGATGCTGCGAATGGTGCCTATTCCTACCCGATTGGGAGCACCATAGGCGAGAATCTGCTGCCCAACGTACGCCGCACCGGAATTCGTGCCGAGGACATGGTAGGTGGCAATTTCGGACGTATCAATGGGGGTGGAAAGCTTGCCAATGTACAAGTCCGAAGGAGAACCGTTCAGGCTCATTTGGCGACTCCAACTGGCGATCTTGTAGCTGTAGGCATATTGGGGGCTGGCGTCGTTGCCGTGGTAGAACGTGACGGTATCGTTGGCGGCGGGGGCATAGTGGGCGGCCGAAAGGAAGTATTGAGGCGAGATCATCGTCACCCATTGCCCGCCTGAAGTCTGCCCAACCCCCGAGAAATCCAAGGTACTTGGAACCTGCGGTGAATTGCCGATAAACAAGGGACTGTTGGCGAAGCGGTCGTTCCGCTGCGGGCTGTAGTCGGTCACCAACATGCCGGCCTGGACGGCAGACGCCGCAGCCAACACAGAGCCCAGAAGAACCAAAACAATCGCGTAAAAGCGTGTCATTGCGGCAACCCTCCTTGTATAAACTGAGTTTCGTATAGGCGGGAGAAGCTTCTTTCGGTTGCGTCGGTCTGAGGGCGATCCCCCATGCAATTTGAAACAGCAAACCGGGAAGATACCTTTAACGCTTCCCCCGTCGCCTCCCGTAAGCCAGCAGCCCGATGGCACCGACGCCCAATAGGGCGAGTGTACCCGGTTCCGGCACCGTTCCCAAGACGCCTGTCAGGTTTTTGTCTTTGCTAATCTTCAACTCGCCACCGGGTAAAAGTGTGCGGTCCCACTCATACGCCCAAGCCATATCCCCCGGCCCCAGAGAGGCACCGCCAATCGCCGGCAAATTCGAGAGTGACGTTGCACTGCCACTGTTCAGCCTCGTCAGTATCGCGTCTGAAGCGGTGACATAATTGCCCTCGTGCCTGCTGGCTGCGGGAGTGTCAACCGTCTCTGCCATAGTCTCGGCAAGAGAAATATCGCCCTTGAATTGATCGACGGTGTGCGAATCGGGGAAACTCAACGAATCTCCGGATGGAACATTATTCAAATTGAAGTCGGAATACTGAAAGAAATGCAAGGTTTTGGTGGTTCCGCTGATGTTGACGATGTCGATAAGCTCGCCCAAATCGGACAACCCACTACCGGGAACCCCACCGCTTAGCGTATAGATTACCTTAATACTCAGGTCATTGGCTCTGGCATACGTGAGTGTGGCCGAGGAGCCTGAAGAGGATACGAGCGTCGTGCCGCCCCCAGTCCCCAAGGAATTGATGGGGAGATCGCCGCCAGAATCGATGCCATACCAGAACCACTGTTTGTTCAGTTGGTTTGTTCCATCGACCACCCAACTATTCATGCCGGATTGACTGTAAGGATCGATCGTCGCCGTCGAGTTGCCATCCGCGAGTTGAATCATATTGGCCAAGGCTGGCGTGAAAGTGAGGCTCCCTAGAAGGCACCACGTTGCCGAGCATATAATCAGAGACTTCATGTTTTACTTTCCAACTGAGGGAAAGATGCGCCTACCGGAACGCGAATGGGTCGGTTGGCAAGCCTTAAAATATCCCACAAGACCGAAGACTAACCTTCTGTCTATTCGGACGATTGTGTTCACTATAGGGCACATCTACAAATCCGTCCACAAACTGGCTGGGGAGCATCTGGGGAGTATCTGGGGAGCGAACCACCAAAGGTAGGAGACTAATCGCCCCATCGCCCCCATAACGACTGGTTTATTAGCGGTTTGGCCTTTTCTTTGGCCATCAGCCCAGGCCCGCGGATCTGGCGGGCACGGGTGAAACTCGTGCATGAAGGCCCGCATGGAATCCCGCCGCACCTCACATTAGCAACGAAAGAGCATGTCGATTCAGAGGTTGCCATGCCTGCTTGACCATGAAGAACAGAGGCGGCCATAGCGGTAGAGGCGAGGATGAAGACGGCTGCTGGCAGATGCCTAGAGGCATAGAGGCATAGCCAGTT
>Ga0073936_10009333_pt1 | contig 12216 bp, 8 predicted proteins | sample AliMusrvi5mmetaG_FD_87041 | JGI IMG/M metagenome (GOLD analysis project Ga0073936, IMG submission 87041) | Freshwater lake bacterial and archeal communities from Alinen Mustajarvi, Finland, to study Microbial Dark Matter (Phase II) - Alinen... | ecosystem: Environmental > Aquatic > Freshwater >... | reverse complement strand
CCCAGATGAAAAGCGTGGAAGGGGCTGCCAAACTCGAAAAATTACTCGCTTTGCAAGCCAATATTATTACCAATGATCGCCTTCACCCCGATTTCCCCGGAGATACGAAAACGCCTGAACAGGCTATCCCTGACAGGGATGCAGTGAGAGGACAAAACTGGGAAACCTGCATGACGATGAATGGTTCCTGGGGTTATCGGAAATCGGATAATAACTGGAAGTCATCCGAAACTTTGATTCGCAATTTAGTTAAGATTGCCGCGAGAGGTGGGAATTACCTGCTGAATATTGGACCAAAACCGGACGGAACCTTTCCTGAACAAAGTATCCAGCGATTAAACGAAATTGGTAAGTGGATGAAAGTGAATGGTGAAGCGATTTACGGAACAAAAGCGAGTCCACTTGATAAGTTACCGTGGGGAGAATGTACAAAAAAAGAGGAGAAACAGAATACGATTCTGTATCTTTCGGTGTTCGATTGGCCTACCAATGGGAGGCTATTTGTTCCGGGTTTGAAAAACAGGGTTGTTTCTGCTAAGTTATTGGCTAACAGGGCAAATCTGAATACGTCGAAGGATTCAGAAGGATTGAAGATCAATGTTCCTGCCACAGCACCTGATCCGTTTGCCAGCGTTGTCAGGCTCGAAGTGAAAGGGAAAGTGGAAATTGGAAAAGCTGTTGTTCCAAAAAAGAAGATGCAAACCGGGGCGATTGACTAAACTCACAGGAGGTTTTCATCACAACATGTAATTTATGAACAGATTAAACAGAGGCGAATTTTTAAAGGTTGGTTTATTGGCGCTTACCGCAGGATTAATTAACCGAAAAGCATACTCAAACGGTATCGTTTCACAAGACAAAGGCAAGGGAGTTAAAACTCCGATGATCCATGCAACGGACCTTTATCATATTCATAATGATCCTGATGATCATTGGGATCTGGCAACCATATATGCTTTGGGATACTCTGAAGCTGTTGATTTGCTGGGGATTTTATTTGATTACCCTACAAGACCCGGGCTTGGCGATCCCGATGTAATGGGAGTCGCCCAGATGAATTATTATACCGGGCTGGTGGTCCCTTCGGTTGTCGGAACTCCATATGAAATGACAAAAAGGGATGACACCCAGAGTCAGCGTTCCAAAATAGAACTCCAGGGGGTAAATTGGCTGCTTGAAACCTTACGAAAATCAGCATCTCCGGTGGTTATTAATATCGTTGGGGGAGCAACCAATGTGGCCGTTGCAATAAAAATGAACCCTGCCTTGTTTAAAAAGAAATGTAAGGCTATTTACCTGAACGCCGGGTCAGCAAATTCAATGACCGATAAAAAACTGGAATACAATGTAAAACTTAATCCGCTGGGCTATGCCGCTATTTTCGATGCGCCCTGTCCGGTTTACTGGATGCCCTGCATGACCAGAACAAACGTGATGGAGGTTGGTGAATATGGCACTTATTATCGGTTCCTTCAAAAGGAAATTCTTCCTGACCTTCCCGAAAAACTCCAAAACTTTTTTCTTTTTATGTTTGGGCAAAAGAAAAGCCACGAGTGGTTCACTTATCTGAACGGAAAACCTGAGCAGGAGTTATTAACCCAATAGTAATGCGATCAGGCATATGTGGTGTACTGCCGGTTTCATTCATGCTGCTGGTAACAAGGTAACCTCCGAAGGGGATATTGTTCCCGCCAGTTCGGCCAGCGCTTCCGTTTTCTCCTTTTTGCCGGTCAATGTCGGCTGTAATGACTTAGGTTTTGCAGACTGGAAATTCGCCAACAATTCACGGAACCGCTTTATCTTCCATGTGAACGATCTGGCTAATTACCAGAAGGCGATGACGATTGCAATGAAAAAAATACTTCTTCAATTACCGAAATAGACTTCATAAAAAATGATCATTTAAATAATTACAAATGCAATACTTTAATATCAAGATGTTTGCGTTCCTGGCATTTTTATTCATAGGAACTTTGCCGACAATGGCTCAACCTGGTGAAGACCTTACCCATTATGTAAATCCACTAATTGGGACAAAGGAGATGGGACATGTATTTCCCGGAGCTTGTGTCCCATTCGGTATGGTGCAGTTGAGTCCCGATACCGACACCATCCCTTATGCTGTGAATGGTAAATATACCGGAACTGTTTATCGTTACTGTGCAGGTTATCAGTATAACGACAAAACGATAGTGGGATTCAGTCATACCCATTTAAGCGGAACCGGACATTCCGATCTCTCCGATTTTCTGGTGATGCCAACGGTAGGCGAACTTCATCTGAATCCCGGTACAGCCGATAAACCGGAAAGCGGCTACCGTTCGCGTTTCAGTCATGACACCGAAAAAGCGGAACCTGGATATTACCGTGTCAGACTTGATGACTACAAGATAAATGCTGAGCTGACCACCACTACGCACGTTGGTTTTCACCAATATACTTTTCCTGAGAGTAATGATGCTCATATCATTCTGGATATGAATCACGCCATTTACAATTACGATGGTAAGGTTTTGTGGTCTTATATCCGGGTTGAGAACGATACACTGGTTACCGGATACCGGATTACAAGCGGTTGGGCAAGAACCAATTATATCTATTTTGCAATGGTCTTTTCCAAACCTATTAAAGGTTATGGTGGCAAAAATGATGAAGAACTTGCCTATAAAGGGGGATGGCGTAAATTTGATCAGGAGCATAACTTCCCCGAAATGGCCGGTAAGAAGTTGAGGGCCCATTTCGATTTTGCTACTAATAATGGTGAAAAGATAAAAATCAAGTTTGCAATATCGGCGGTAAGTACCGAAGGAGCTTTGAAGAATCTCGAGGCCGAAGTTCCCCATTTTGATTTTGAAAAGGTCCGTACTGAAGCCAAAACCAAATGGCAAACCGAATTGGGCAAAATTGCCATCGATGCCACTTCCGAAAAGAAAATAACTTTCTATACATCACTATATCACACTTTTATCAATCCGGTTCAATACATAGATGTTGATGGAAAGTATCGCGGATTGGATCACAATATTCATCAGGCGGATGGTTTTGTGAACTATACCGTATTTTCACTTTGGGATACTTACCGTGCACTGCACCCTTTGTTGACATTGGTACAGCCGAAACGTGCATCTGATATGATCAATTCCATGCTGGCTCATTACGACCAAAGTGTTCATAAAATACTTCCTGTCTGGAGCCATTTTGGAAACGAAAACTGGTGTATGATTGGTTATCATGCTGTTCCTGTTATTGCCGATGCCTGGATCAATGGTATTCGCGGTTTTGATGGTAAACGCGCCCTTGCTGCCTGTGTTGCTTCGGCTAATCACAGGGGTTATGGAAATCTGGGCGACTATATCGATTTGGGTTATGTTCCTTATGATAAGAATGATGTGGGATCATCCATGACGCTTGAATATTCATATGATGATTGGGCAATTGCCCAGATGGCCAGATCACTGGGTGAAACTTCAGTTGCTGATCAATTTGAAAAACGTTCCAACAATTGGAAAATTCTGTTTAATGAAAAAACCGGTTTTGTCGGAGCAAAAGACAGCAAGGGAAACTGGAAAGCCCCTTTTGATCCGATGCATACTGCCAATGAGGGGTTTATCGAAGGAAATGCATGGAATTACTCACTCTATGTTCCTCAGGATGTTACCACTTTGATTCAGAAAATGGGCGGAAATAAACGTTTTGTGGCTCATCTCGATTCATTGTTCACGATGTATATGCCTGATAAGTACTTTGCTGAAACCGAAGATATTACACGCGAAGGTCTGGTTGGTTGTTATGTCCACGGGAACGAACCAAGTCATCATGTGGCTTATATGTACAACTGGGCCGGTCAACCCTGGAAAACACAGGAGCGGATTCACCAGATCGTGACGACTATGTATCTCAACAAACCCGATGGCTTATGTGGCAATGACGACTGCGGACAAATGTCGGCATGGTATGTCTTTTCTTCACTGGGATTTTATCCTGTTTGCCCTGGGTCCGGGGAGTATTCCATTGGAGCACCTTCTGTAAAAGAAGCTGATATTCAGCTTGGCGCAGGAAAAAGTCTGATTGTTAAAGCAAATAATTTATCAGACAAAAATATCTATATTCGTTCGGCGACATTGAATGGAAAACCTTTGGAAAAAAGTTCCATTAAGCACGCTGAAATCGCGGATGGGGGAGTACTGATTTTCGAAATGAGCGATCGTCCCAACAAGAAATGGGGGGCAAATGTCGTTTCGAAAAATTAATAACCATATAGATTCAAAGTTAGACAATTTATTTTTTTAGATCAAATTCTAAATTTCTGTAACCATTAAAATAACTTCAAATTATGACACCAAGAGAAAGAGTATTAAGAGCTTTTAAACGAATTCCAGGACTTCCTGACAGGGTACCTATCCAGTTTGAATTATGCCGCCAGTTAGCTGATCATTTTGGTAAAGCGTTAAATATCCCGGTAAATTATACGGATAATTTGTACGAAGATGTGACTTACCGTATTAGTGCCAATGAGCTGAGAGTAGCAATGGGAAGTGATGTGGTTGTTACCGGCGCTTCGGTTTCAGATGATTATGAAATAGTAAAAGACGATAAAGGTTGCTGGTTAAACGAATATCAAATGAAGATGCGGCAGGGCGATATTTATGTTGAAGTGGTGGATTATCCCCTTGCACATGCCGAAACCAGGGCTGACATTGATGCATTTAAATTTCCGGATCCCAAAGCCCCGGGTCGGTTTAGAGATGCAGAAGCATTGATCAAAAAATATCATGACGACTATTTAATTTTCGGTGACATTGAAGTGACCGTCTTTTCGCTGGCTCATCAGTTGGTCGGAATGGAAAAATTATTGGTTGATATGATGATGGAAGCTGAATATGTTGTTCCGCTATTTCAGGCCTGTGCTGAATACCAGACCCAAATTGGGCTGCAACTGATTGAAAGAGGTGTGGATGCGATATGGTTCGGTGATGATTTTGGTACCCAAACCAGTCTGATCATTTCTCCTGAAACATTCCGCGATCAGTTAAAACCGCACTACAAACTGATGGTTGATCGGTTTAAAGCTGCCAATCCGGATATCATTCCGATTTTGCACTGTGATGGCGCTGTAGCTGAATTGCTTGATGACATCCGTGAGATAGGTTTCGAGGTGTTTAATCCTGTTCAGCCAGGGGTTCCGGGGCATCTGCCACAGGATATGAAAGATAATTTTGGTGACAAATTTGCCTTCTGGGGGGCCATCGATCAACAGGACTTACTCCCTAACGGAACGGATGAAGAACTGGAACAGGATATCATGGAAAAAATCAATATTCTGGGCAAGGGTGGCGGTTATATGATTGCCCCTGCACACATCATACAACACGATGTTACACCCGAACGTGTTCTGAAATTCATTGAACTCTGTCTGAAACACGGAGATTATTCTAAATTTTAAATCATTGCTACTCCGCCGTCTACCGACAAATATGTTCCAGTGATATGGTTCGAAAGATCGCTAGCCATGAAAAGTATGGCTCGCGCTATGTCCTCGGGCATACCATTCCGCTTTAATGCGGTACGGTTCGCTGCCAGTTCTTGCTGCTCTTTTGGCATCCAACTGGTGGCGTCGGTGATGGTGAGTCCGGGGGCAACGGTATTTACCCTGATGCCAAATTGTCCCAGCTCCAGGGCAAGTGATTTTACCAGTGCATCGACTGCAGATTTCGATGCACTGTGTGATGAGAATCCCATGCCGGGATGTCTGGACAATCCACTTGAAACAGCTACTATGACTCCTGATTTTTTAGCAATCATGCCTGGTATAACAGCTTTTGAAGTATTAAAGAACGACTTCATCTCACCATAGTATTTATAGGAAAACTCCTCCCAGGAAAGCTCCATAAACGGAGCTACTTTAAAATGCAATCCTGCATTAATTACCAGAATATCAGCATCACCCCATGTTTTCTCAACAATTTCCATCATCCTGCCGACCTGACTTACATCTGTAACATCAGCCTGCACTGCAAAAGCCTGACCGTTTGCTGAAGTGATTTCTTCCACCACCTTCAGCGCAGCGACTTCATTTTTATTATAATTTACAACTACTTTTGCACCTCCTAGCCCAAAAAGTTTAGCTGTTTCAGCGCCAATTCCGCGACTTGCACCTGTAATTATTACAACCTTGTCCTTCAGTATCATTTTGTAAATTGTTTTATTTATAGTTTATCCCTTTTTGAAACGGGAAATTAGCATAAAGATTTGAAATAAACAATTAATTGTTAAAACTGCAACCCGGTCCGGTGATGGTACTTTTACCACCTGAAACCTTCTGAACAAGTATTCTGGTAGAAATTCGCTCTTTCAAGGCTGAAACATGAGAGATCACACCAATCAGTTTACCATCCTGCCGCAGGCTTGCCAAAGTTTCGAGGGCAGTCTCAAGGGTGTCTTCATCAAGTGAACCAAACCCCTCGTCCAGGAAAAGGGAATCTACGCGTACTTTTTTACTGGCCATTTTCGAAAGTCCCAGTGCCAGTGCAAGACTGACAATAAAGGATTCGCCACCAGAGAGGTTTTTGGTCGAACGCACTTCACCTGCCTGATAATTGTCGATAACATTAAGATCCAGCGGTTGTTCCTTGTCGCGGATCAGAAGATAGCGGTCTGTCAGCTTCATCAGTTGCAGGTTGGCATGTGCTACCATGATCTCAAATGTAAGTCCCTGAGCAAAATTCCGGTATTTCTTTCCATCTGCCGAACCAATAAGATTGTAGAGCATATCCCATCTTCTAAGTTCTGTTTTTTGAGACTCAATCAGCAACATTATCTCACCCAGGTTTTTCCTTGCAATGATATTGTCGGCTAATTTTTGTCGTCTGGCACCAATATCTTCACGGATTGAGAGCAATGTGTTAATTATTTTCAGCTGTTGTTCAGTTAATTCAACAAGCGGAACTTCAGTTATTTTTTTGGCTGATTCGTTGATCAACTGCTTCTCCCTGTCTTTTTTACGTGTAATTATGTCTGCTAATTTTAAATCAAGTGATGCAGCCTGATTGCCAAGTTCGTCCCGCCTTTCACGCGAAAGTCTGCAATCAGTAAATGCAATTTCATTATCAAAACCGGCTGATTGAAGAGTAGCACAGAATGTTACTTCATCACCTCCCAGTTCATTCTTTCGGACAGCGGTACCTGCTTTTAATTCAGTTATCCGATTTTTCAATCCCTCCAACTCCTGTGAAAGTTTGTTTTTGTGATCACTTGCTTCTCTTTCAGATTTCTCAGCTGCATTGATCAATAAAGTCAGATGGCTCTCCTCTCCATCCGGATCCTTTGATCCATAAAGTTCGGTACGTTGGTTTTTCAGCCCTTCAAGTTCGTAACGATAGCCAACGATTTCCGATAATTTTCCTTTAAAAGACCTCCCCAGCGTTTTTATTAACAGGTTTAGCTGATCTATCCCAACTGTCAGATCATTAATTTGTCCTTCAATCGCACTTTTCTTTTGCTGTTGATCCTGCCATTTAAGGACTCTCTTATTAAGTCGATTGAAAATCTCATCCGGTTCAATGCTCGCAATTTCTTTAAATCCAAACGGCAGCAATGCGATGGAGATATTATTTAATAAACTGGTGAAATTTTCAACTGTAAGGGTTTGCTCTGCCAACTTGTTGTTAATAACTGATTGACTTGCCTCTTTGTTGTTTTGGGCTTGTTGTAACTGTTTTTCAGAATTATTAAACGCTAATACCGCCCTTTTTTCGTCGGCTTCAAGTACTTTTTGTGCTAATTCAATTTGATCCGCCTGATCAATCAATGCATTAAACTCATTGATTTTCCTTTGGGTCTCATCATGTTCCGGAATATTTCCCTCTGCATAGGGATGATCCAAAGCGCCACATAATGGACAAGGATGACTGTCTACGAGTAGTTTGCGTTCACTCTCCAGATTGACAATTTTACGGAGAAAGATCATCTCTTTATTCAGATGGGCAAGATCTGCCCGGTATTCGCGGAGTTGACGATCACCCAGCAGATTGAGCAATGCCTGTTGTTTCTGAACCACTTTTCCCTGAGCCTCAATTTGTTTTTTTTCCAGGTTTTTGAACAATTCCCATTGAATTTTATATTGCGTTTCTGCATTAACACGAAGTTTTTCAGCATCTTTCAGCTGAGTCACTAAATTTGCTGATGCTGATCTGGCCTCCTGCAAATTTTTCAATTTCTCCTTAATACCTGTCAAATCAGTGATTAGAAGTGCATCATTTGAGTTGATTATCATGTAATTATTTGCAATTGTAAGCACTTCTTTGGCAAATAGTAATTTACTTTGTAGCCCTTTTTTCTTCCTGATATTCGCTATTTTATCCGAAAGAAATCCCTTGTGCTCTAAAATTGCTCTATTTAGGACAATCTGCTTCTCTTTGATCGTAATATCCAGCGCCCGAACCAATTTAATTATTTCCAGTTCGGCATCAGCCTGTTTTTTCACCAGAATCAGGGAATTGGTAGCTTCTGAATGTTGTTTTCTGGTCAATTCAAGATTGGTAATAAGTTCCGGTATCTTTAGTTCAGCTGTACTCAAAACATCGAGTTCATCAATCTGAAGTTTTCGTTTTGCCGTGAGGGTGGCATATTCCCCTTCCAATGATGCTGCTTTTAGCGCCTTATCCAATATTCTCCTTTCGGGTTCAAAATTTTGAAGCACAAGCAAATGGCCTTCTGCTTCCTTCCCAATTTCAGTAAGTTCGGCTTTTATCTTATCTATTCCGTTGAGCCATAGTATCGAATTATCAATATCAGTTTTCTTTTTGGTTAGATCAGATTCAACATTTTGTATATCTGCTAATTGTTGGATAAGGATGCTTTCCTCTCCTTCATTCAAAATAACAATTCCTTTGGTTTCAGCTTTTAAATTATCAAGTTTATTGTTTTCGTCACGTCTTCGTTCATGTACATCAATTGAAATTTTACTGTAAATTTCAGTTCCGGTAATCTGTTCAAGAATAGGGGCTCTTTCATTTGGGTCTGCCTGAAGAAATGCGGCAAATCCCCCCTGTGCCAACAACATCGATTGGGTAAACCGGTCGAAATCCATTCCCGTTCGATCCTCAATTGCTTTGGCAACAGTTTTTATTTTAGATTCGATAATCTTACCACTTTGAACTTCAGAGATCTCATGACTGGGATTCTGAAGTTCTTCATTGGCTTTTCTCCTTGCCCGGTGCTGACGCCATGTGCAACGGAATGTACCTTTCTGAGTTTCAAAAACAACCTCAGCAAAACACTCACCTGTATGGCGCGACATAATCTCGTTACTATTCTTTGAAATTCCCTTTAACCTTGGAGTCCGTCCATAGAGCGCCAGGCAGATTGCATCCATAATAGTAGACTTTCCAGCCCCTGTCGGACCCGATATTGCAAAAATTCCGTCAGAAACATACTCAGGAGCAGTAAAGTCAATTGTCCATTCACCGGTCAATGAATTTAGATTTTTAAATCTGAGTTGAAGTATCTTCATTGATCTCTTAATTATTCTGCATTACTGTCATTTCCACTTTGTGCCAGGATTATTTCCTCATATGAGCGGATAAGCTCACTCCGTTCAGGTTCCTGAATCTTATGTGCGTCGAGACATCTGGCAAATACATCATTTTGGTCAAGATCATCAAGTGTTTCCTGATTGTCACCAGCAGATAATGCAAGCTCTGCAATCCGTCTGTTTTTGATCCTTAGTATTTCGATCCCGGTACCTGCTATTGCTTCGTTCAGAATTTCGCTTAGACCGGTATAGTTTTCTGTTCCAACATAATCAATCTCGAGCCAAGCGTTACTTCCCTCAGTTTTCAGTTTTTCTATTTTCGATTGGATCTCTTCACTGTTTCCTCTGACTCGTTTCAGCTCCTGAAAACACGGGATCGTATGTTCTGTAATTAAAGGTCTGAGCTGGTCAAATTCGATGACGATTACTTTCTTTTCACGACCTGCCTCTCCGAAGCCCATCGGTATTGGAGATCCGCAATATCGTTTATGCTCTGAATTATTAACTTTCTGTGCGATATGGAGATGCCCGAGCGCCAGGTAATCGAAGCATTCCGGAAAGATATTTCCATTTACTTTGGCTTCCCCTCCTACATACAATTCCCTTACTCCATCTCCCTCAGTGATGTCACCACCGGCAGTAAAAAGATGTCCCATTCCGATTATCGGGATATTCCTATTCCCATTTCTTTTTTCAATTGCAATTCTCCCAACTTCTTCATAGTGAGTTGAAATACCTGCAATCAGTTTCTTGTTTTTATCTTCCATATCCTCTTTGGCCTCTACCGTTCGGATATCCTTATCCCTCAAATAAGGAACTGCACAAATTATGGCATCAGGTTGTAACGATTTGTTGCGCAAAAGAATAACCTCCTCATCTGGATGCACTGTCATTGCACCAACCGCATACACATTGAAAAACCGAAGTAACTCTTTTGGGGCATTCAGAAATGTTGGTGAGTCGTGATTTCCTCCTGTGATCACCATATGACTGCAGCCAGATTGGGAGGCTTTAGTAAGAAACTGATAGTAAAGTTCCTGTGCGCGGTTTCCAGGGGTTGTGGTGTCAAAAATATCACCAGCAACCAGTAATATATCGATTTTCTGCTTTTTGATGAATTCAGCCAGCCAATCGAGGAATTTACTGAACTCGTCGTACCGTTTACGGTCATACAGTGAGCGCCCAAGGTGCCAGTCTGAAGTGTGAAGTATTTTTAACGAATCGGAATTGTTACTCATTCTAAGATTTATTTACCGGTGCGAAATTAGTATTAGAATAATTTATTCGGTAAAAATCATTCCCATTTGTCTTTTTCTTTGGCTGCTTTTATCGTTTGCCACTGCATATTTGAAGGACAATCGCATCCCCCCTTTTTTAACGGGATAATGTGATCAACAACGTAACCAGATCTCCCTTTAGGATATCCTGATTGTTTCATAAATGCATGTTTTTCGGATGTGCTTCTCTTGATTTTGCCATTTTTATCCCGTTCAACACCATAGTGGCTGCTGGTTTTGCTCTTATTTACTGAAGAGGCGTATTTTGTCTTACTGTAATGGCTCTTGTGGGATTTGTATTTAGAAGAAGTTGAGGAACTCCGTTTTTGATGGGTGCCTTTAAAATATGTGGACTGAGAATCAGCGGATCCGAAATTCAGAGAATAGTTTGACTTACTTACTTTGTACTGATAAACAGAAGTATTACCAGTGTAAAGTTGCTCTGCAACTAAAATTCCGGGACTAATTAGCAGACAAAAGAGTAATCCGAAAAGCTTCTTCATTTTTTGGATAAAATCTGGTTAATGTAACTACCAAATTTAGTGAATATTCTTTACGACTGTTTAAATTAATTTATAAAACCTGTATCAGGAGATAAAAATCAATTTAAACGGTCTTTAAAATTCTACGCTAATTTTTTTCAGTTATTTATTTCCGAATCGTCCTTATAAAAGTCATTGTTAGTATCTTTCTTCTCCCTGATATTCTGACTGTAATGATGTCTTGAAGATTTTTCCTTAACAAACATTTCTTTCATGCTGGCATCATTTTTACTGAAAAACATTGTATTGGTAATTGAGATTGAGGCAGCAAATTTTTCAACATCGTGGTCGGTACCAATATAGGTGAAGGTCCATCTATTTAGTTTTAGTTCTTCAATTAAGTTTTTAATAGCATTGCCCGTATATTCCTGAGAAGCGTTTTCTTCTCCGTCGGTGAGGATGGTAACCAGAACATTATAATCTGTCAGATTATCGACAACCTGTCTCATCTTAGCGAAACTATAACCCATTGCATCATAAAGTGGTGTGGATGCGTCGGGCCGGTATCTCTTTTCGTCAATCTGCTCCAGCCTGCTGACGGGATCGATGAAATGTAAAAGTTTTTGTCCAAGACCATTGAATGTAACCAGCGAGATGAAATGTTCCTGTTCCGGAAATTCTTTCTCTATCCCTTTGACTGTCTGGACAATCTCATTAAACCCTTGGATAATTGAACTTTTAATTGATTCCATTGAACCACTCTCATCCAAAATAATTAAGTTGTGAACCTGATGTTTTGTTTCCATAGTGTATAAATTTATACAAAAGTAATGTCGCACTATGCCAAAACAGGTCATACCAAATAATAAAATGAAAGAATTAAGGAGTTAAAAATGGAACTCTTAATAAAACGACTTTGTCATTG
>Ga0073936_10009332_pt1 | contig 12216 bp, 10 predicted proteins | sample AliMusrvi5mmetaG_FD_87041 | JGI IMG/M metagenome (GOLD analysis project Ga0073936, IMG submission 87041) | Freshwater lake bacterial and archeal communities from Alinen Mustajarvi, Finland, to study Microbial Dark Matter (Phase II) - Alinen... | ecosystem: Environmental > Aquatic > Freshwater >... | reverse complement strand
TCAACCATCCAGTCGCTCAAAGCCAGCGCACGCGGCTTCCGCAACTTCGAGAACTACCGCATCCGTATCCTCTTCTTCCTCGGAAAGCTCGATCTTCAACCACGCTAATTCACGAAGAGCCATTTTTTGCCCCCTCCTCCCTTTTGGATGGAATTTTGATAAACGGACTCTTGAGCGCCAACGGCGCGCAGGCATACCAGCCAGGGTCGGAGCGAAGCGAAGGCCCTGGAAAACGGGTTGCTTTACCTAAGGGCTGTAAGCCTGCAGCATCCGGTGCGGCACTTTGATCCATGCGTCGGGCTTGCAGCCCTTGTTCTCATTATGCCCTTATCCTGGGCCGTTGGCCCAGGCTGGTATGCGGCCGCGCCTTTGGCGCTGAGAAAGGCTTTCGCAGTGAGAGTCTCTTTACTTTTCGAGAAATGCTCTATGCCGCGTGGCGGAGTTCTGTGCGCTGCTTTTCCCGGAACGCCTTGGCGTAGGCTTCCGGGTGACGTCCTTGATCTGCCGGTTGGTCATCTTGGGCAGTTTGGTGAGGACGTCGCACAGGGAGGCGTAGGGGTGATGCCGCGGCGGCGGCAGTTTTCGACAACGGGGTAGGGGATGACCCCGCGCTGGCCCGCGTCGGCGTCGCCCACGAAGCGCCAGGCCCGGTTTTCAAGATTTGCAGCAAACCTTGACAACGGTAAGCCTCCTGATAATTAGGATGCAGAACTGTTAGCTTCCTAATCTCTTTTCACCTTCGCCGCCATGAATCTCACCGATCTCTTTATCCGCCGCCCGGTTGTGGCCACCGTCATCAGCTTGATGATCCTGCTGGCTGGCATCCAGGCTGCCCGCGTCCTCAACGTCCGGCAGTATCCGAAAAGCGACATTGCGGTGATTTCCATCAGGACCACCTACGTCGGCGCCAATGCCGACCTGGTGCGCGGCTTCATCACCACGCCCCTGGAACGCGTGATCGCGAGCGCGGACGGCATTGACTACCTGGAGTCCACCAGCGCCCAGAGCCTGAGCACCATCCTCGTTCATCTCAAGCTCAACTACGACACCAACGCGGCGCTGACGCAAATCCAGGCGAAGGTGGCCCAGGTGCGCAACGATCTGCCGCCCGAGGCGCAAGCGCCGGTCATCGACCTCCAAAACAGCGAAGACCGCATCGCGTCGATGTACCTGAGCTTCTCCTCCAAGGACCTCGACCAAAACCAGATCACCGACTACCTCACCCGCGTTGTCCAGCCGAAGCTGACGGCCGTGAGCGGCGTGCAACGCGCCGACATCCTGGGCGCGCGCACCTTCGCCATGCGCATCTGGCTCAAGCCCGACCGCATGGCCGCGCTGAACATCTCCCCCACCGAGGCGCGGACGGCGCTGGCCGCCAACAACTACCTCTCGGCGCTGGGGGCCACCAAGGGTTCGATGACCTCCATCAACCTCGTGGCCAACACCGACCTCAAGACCGCCGAGGAATTCAGCCAACTGGTGATCCGCCAGCAAAACGGGGCCATTGTGCGGCTCAAGGACATTGCCGATGTGGAACTGGGCGCGGAAAGCTACGACGCCGACGTCCGTTTTGACGGCAAGAAGGCGACCTTTATGGGCGTCTGGGTGCTGCCCACGGCCAACGCGCTCGACGTCATCAAAGCCGTGCGGGCGGAGCTCCCGGAAATCAAGAAACAGCTCCCCGCGGGCATTGAAGTCAGCGTTCCCCACGATTCCACGGAGTACATCCAGGACGCCATTCGCGAGGTCTGGAAGACCCTTGGCGAGACGCTCCTTTTGGTGGTGTTGATCATCTACCTCTTCCTCGGTTCGGCGCGCTCGGTCATCATCCCGGTCATTGCCATTCCCATTTCGCTCATCGGCGCGGCGTTCCTGATGCTCATTTTCGGGTTCACGCTGAACCTGCTCACCCTGCTGGCCATCGTGCTCTCGGTGGGGTTGGTGGTGGATGACGCCATCGTGGTGGTGGAAAACGTCGAGCGCCATTTGCAGGAGGGGCTCACTCCGTTCCGGGCGGCCATCCTAGGGGCGCGCGAACTGCTCGGGCCGATCATCGCCATGACGATCACCCTCGCGGCGGTGTACGCGCCCATCGGCATCCAGGGCGGGTTGACCGGCGCGCTCTTCCGCGAGTTCGCCTTCACCCTGGCGGGCGCGGTGTTCATCTCCGGCATCGTCGCCATCACCCTTTCGCCGATGATGTGCTCGAAAATGCTGCGCGCGGGCGATTCGCACAAGGGATACGCGGCGTGGATTCACCACCGCTTCGACGGATTGCGCGATCTCTACATGCGTGTGCTGACCAACACGCTGAAATACCGGCCCGTCACCCTCACGCTGGCCGTGCTCATCATGCTGCCGCTGCCCCTGCTCTATCTGTTTTCGCCCAAGGAACCCGCCCCGAAGGAAGACCAGGGGGTCATCTTTGGCATCGTCATGACGCCTCCCAATGGCACCATCGACCAGGCCGTCCTTTTCACCGAAAAGATCAACGACATCTTTAAGGCGCTGCCGGAAACCGACCACACTTTCCAGATCACCCAGCCGAACTTCGGCTTCGCGGGCATGGTCCCCAAACCGTGGAGCCAGCGCAAGCGCACCACGCAGCAGATGGAACCCGAAGTGGGCGCCAAGGCCGCCGCCGTCGCCGGGGTCAATTTCCTCGCCAAAACACCGGCGGCGCTTCCCGGCGCGAGCGATTACCCCGTGGAATTCATCATCGCTTCCACCGCCGAGCCCAAGCAAATCCAGGAATTCGCCAACCAACTCGTCACCAAGGCGATGAAGAGCGGTCTCTATTTCTATGCGGACACGGACCTGAAGTTTGACCAGCCCCAGGCGGAAGTCGTCTTTGACCGGGACAAGGTCGCCTCGCTCGGGCTTAACCTCGGGCAAGTCGGCGCGGACTTGAGCACCTTTCTGGGCGGCAACTACGTCAACCGCTTCAGCATCCAGGGGCGCAGCTACAAAGTCATACCGCAGGTCAAGCGCGGCAGCCGCCTCACCACCGACCAGTTGAAAGACCTCTACGTGAGCGGGCCGGGCGGCAAGCTCGTGCAGCTTTCCACCTTTGCCACCGTCAAGCAAACCACCGAGCCGCGCACCTTGAACCGCTTCCAGCAGCTCAACTCCGCGCGCATCTACGGCTTCATCCCGCCCGGCCTGCCGCTGGACATGGCGCTCAAGGTTCTGGAAGACGAAGCCAAGGAAATCCTGCCCAAGGGGTTCACCGTGGACTATGCCGGGGAAGCCCGCCAGCTCCGCGTGGAAGGCAACAAGCTCACCGTCACGCTCGCCCTCTCCTTCCTGCTCATCTTCCTGGTGCTGGCCGCGCAGTTTGAGAGCTTCCGCGATCCGTTCATCATCCTCTTCGGTTCCGTGCCGCTGGCCCTTTCCGGCTCGCTGCTCTTTACCTTCCTCGGGTTCACCAGCCTCAATATTTACAGCCAGATCGGCCTCATCACCCTCGTCGGGCTCATCTCAAAGAACGGCATCCTTATCGTCGAGTTCGCCAACACCCTTCAGGAACACGGCCGGGACAAGCTCCGCGCCATCATCGAAGCCGCTGGCACGCGCCTGCGCCCCATCCTGATGACCACCATGGCCACTGTTGTCGGTCACTTGCCCCTTGTCTTTGCCAAGGGCCCCGGCGCCGGCTGCCGCAACAGCATCGGCATCGTGCTCTGCACCGGCATGATCATCGGCACCGTGTTCACCCTCTTCGTCGTCCCCTCCATCTACATGCTCCTGGCCCGCAACCGCCACGGCAGGCCGGTGGACGCGGGGGAAGAAGATGAAGCCATGCCGCAGGCGGAGATGGCCCTGGCGGAAGCAGCGCAGTAAGGATATCCGTTTCCTGAATTCGTCTCATCGGTCTCGTTTGTCGCATTATTAAACACGCGCCCAGCCCCCGACAGACGATAAAGCTCGCATCCCCCTGCGTCCCGGCTTACAAGCCTGAATGCAAAAGAAACTTTTCACCGAACTCGGTCTCTCGCCGGAAATTCTCAAGGCGGTCGCCAAAGTCGGTTACGAGGAGGCCTCGCCCATTCAAGGCGAAGCCATCCCCGTCCTTCTGAACGGCTCCGACGTTTTCGGCCAGTCCCAGACCGGCTCCGGCAAAACCGCCGCCTTCGCCATCCCCGCGATTGAGTTGGTGGACCCGACGATCCGGGCCACGCAGGTGCTCATCCTCTGCCCCACGCGTGAACTCGCCGTGCAGGTGGCCGAGGAGGTCTCCAAGCTCGCTTTCTTCAAGCGCGGCGTGCGCGAGTTGCCCATCTACGGCGGGCAATCCTACGAGCGCCAGTTCCAGGGCCTCCAGCGCGGCGCCCACATCGTCATCGGCACGCCCGGTCGCGTGATGGATCACATGGACCGCGGCACACTCAAGCTCGATCACATCAAGATGGTCATCCTCGACGAAGCCGACCGGATGCTGGACATGGGCTTCATCGACGACATCAAGAACGTGCTCAGCAAGATGCCCCCGGAGCGCCAGACCGTCATGTTCTCCGCCACGCTGCCCGCCCCCATCCAGCATCTCGTCAAGAGCTTCATGCGCAACCCGGTGAACATCCGCATCCAGGACCAGGCCCTCACCGTCCCGAACATCGAGCAGGTCTATTACGAACTCGATCGCCGCGCGAAAGTGGAAGTGCTCTGCCGCTTGATCGACCTCGAAGACATCAAGTTTGGCCTCATCTTCTGCGCCACCAAGATGATGGTGGACGAGCTCACCGAACATCTCACCGCGCGCGGCTATGCGGCGGACAAACTCCACGGGGACATGTCCCAGGCGATGCGCGAGCGCGTCATGGCGAAGTTCCGCAAGCGCGGGCTGGAGTTCCTCGTCGCCACGGATGTCGCGGCACGCGGCGTGGACGTGGACGACATCGAGGTGGTTTTCAACTACGACCTCCCGCAGGACAGCGAGGACTACGTCCACCGCATCGGGCGCACGGGCCGCGCCGGACGCAGCGGCAAGGCCATCACGTTCGTCGCCGGACGCGAAATCTGGAAGCTCCAGAACATCATGCGCGCCACCAAGGGCAAGATCCACCGCGCGCGCGTCCCGAGCGCCGACGAGGTGGAACAAAAGCGAACCAGCGTCTTCTACGACCTGCTGCGCGACACGCTCGAAGCAGGCGAATACAAGCGCCACGATGAATTGATCGACCAACTCCTCGACCAGGGCCATGCTCCCACGGACATCGCCTCCGCGTTGATCCATATGGCAGGCGGAGACAAGCCGCGCCCCGCAGACCGCGCTCCGGAGCCTGTTGCCATCAGCATTCCCACCCGCAGCGCCTCCCCGCGCGAGGAGCGCCCCGAGCGGCGCTTCGATGCGGCCCCCGAGCCCCGCTTTGATTCCTTCCAAAAGAAAAAGCCCTATGCCAAGGCCGAGAAGGCAGACGCGGGAGACCTTCGCGAGTTGATCGGCAAAGCCCGCCCCGCCAAGCGCAAACTCAAGATCGACGCCGAACCGAGCCCCGTCTCCCACGAACCCGGCATGGTCCGGCTTTCCATGAACACGGGGCGCGAACACGAAATCACCCCCGGCGACGTCGTCGGCGTGATTGCAGGGCTGGCAAAAATCCCCAAGGAATCCATCGGCGCCATCCGGCTGCTTGCCAAGACGACCTACGTCGATGTGGCAAAGGAACACGCCCCGCACGTTCTCGAAAAGCTCAACGGCATCAAATTCAAAGGACGCAACCTGTTCATGAGCCTGGCGGAATAGCCTCCACGCGATGCGCCTTTCCTTCGGGACGCTCGTTCCCAAGCATTTGGGAGCGGGCATGGCTTGACATGTGCAATCATTGATAGCATTGTTGTGGCGTGTCACAGTTGATCGTTCGCAACATTGAAGAGAAGGTGGTTCGCAAGCTGCGGATGCGCGCGGCGGCGGACGGCGTGTCGATGGAGGAGGAACATCGCCGGATTCTCCGCGCGGCGCTCTTGGGGCGGGCCAAGTCGGGCACGACTTTCGTCGATTACCTGCTCGCGATTCCCAAAGCAACAGCGGGCGAACCGCGCGGGCTTTTTGAGCGGCAACGCGACCTGCCGAGGGAGATCGAGTTGTGAGCGGCTATCTGATCGACACGAACATCATTTCCGAACTGCGGCGGCCCAAGCGAAGTCTCCCGGTGGTCCGCTGGTTTGGTTCCGTCGAGGTGGAAACCCTGTTCCTTAGCGTGCTGACGCTCGGGGAATTGCGGCGCGGCATCGAACGTCTCCGGCTCAAAGACACCGCAGCGGCCAGCGCGTTGGATCGCTGGCTGGCGGGGATTCGCTCCGAGTTCGCAGATCGCATTCTCGTCGTCGATGACGCCGTGACGGAGCAATGGGGACGGCTTTCCCTCGGGCAACCGCTTCCCTCCATTGACGGGTTGCTGGCCGCGACTGCGTTGGTGCATCAACTGACCGTCGTGACCCGGAACACAGCGGACTTCGAGCGTAGCGGCGTCACCTGTTTGAATCCGTTCGAGTTCTCTGCTTGATGGAATGGATGTAGAACTGTCGATGCGTCCCATTTCCTCCCAAGAATGATTCTTTAACCCGAAGGGGTGGCAGAAGGCTCAACAGCACACAGGATTCTGCGACCCCTTCGGGGTCAACCACAAACTTTTCCCACCGGGGGTGTCGCTTCGCTCAACCCCCGGCTATTTGCTTGCATCCCTGCGGGATGCTGTTTCGGGCGAGCTCAATTTGCCCTTGTTCCCAAGCACTTGGGAACGAGGAAACTCAGCTAAACGATGAAATGCCTCCGGTCGGTTCGTCAGTCGGAAACTCGACCTCGACCAGCAAACCTTGGTAAACACGCCGAAGCGCCTCCGCTCTGTCCATGCCGTTGGCTGCGTAAGCGTTGGCGACGTGCTTGGCTAAATCCGCGAGCATAAGCCCCCACGCGGCCGGATCTTCCCAAACTCCGGGTTTCAGGCTTACGTGCTGCGAACCGCCTGCTATCCAAATCCGAAGAATCTCCAAGGCCGCCGAATCTTGCTTGGCAGCATCGGGAATCTGTAATTCGGAGCGTTTTCCAAACATAAAAGGTTCATACTCACGCTTCCTTAGCGAGATAGACTACCGATGGCAAGCCATAGCATTGAATGCTTCTCCTCGTTCCCAAGTTTCACTTGGGAACGCACCTTCCCGCGAAGTTGCACTCCGCACGCGTGCCAATTCATCACACTCCCGATCTTTCAAATAAGGCGCGCTACACTCGCGGAAAACAGCCCCTTCCCTACCCCCCGGCGCTGGATTTCAGCACGGCGATAAACGCTTCCTGCGGGATGTTCACCTTGCCGATGGATTTCATCCGCTTTTTGCCTTCCTTCTGCTTTTCCAGGAGCTTGCGTTTGCGGCTGATGTCGCCGCCGTAGCACTTCGCGGTCACGTCCTTGCGGCTGGCCGATACGGTCTCTCGGGCGACGATCTTGCCGCCGATGGCGGCGCATACAACATCGCCACGACATGGCTCCATGCCGAAAACGAGCGGCAGACTTTATCGACGCCCGTCTCCCGTGCCAATGTTGGCACAAGGTGGTTCGGAATGAGGTTGCAAAGCTGCCGCAAAACGCTGAATTTCGAAGCCGATGGTCGGGATGGGTTGTTCTTTTCCACACCCTGTCGAGTGGCAGGTTTCAATCCTCCCGACCATCATTTCTTTTTTCCTGTGGGACGGCTGTGCAAGCTCTTAGAGCTTGCGGCGGCGAGCCAACGCCCCGGTCATGAGGCAGCCGCCGCCCAGAAGCAGTGCGGCCACCGTGGAGGGCTCGGGAACGGCGATGGTTTGCAAGGCGGTCAAGTTCGTCTGGGTGGTCAACCCGCCCGTGGCGTCTCCCAAGAGGGCGAGCATGGCCGTCGTGTCGTAGATATTGATCGTATCGGAACTGTTTGCGGTGGGAACAAAGAAGCCGATGGTTGAATAGACATCCACCGCATCGTTGCGGTAGGCGCCATAATAGAAAAGATTGGCGGCGCTCAGGGGCAGGAGACTGGCTGCGGAGAGAGTCGTTCCATCGGTCGTAATGCCAGGAAACCAATAAACCTGCAATTTGGTTCCTGAAGCATAGACAGTGGTGTCAATGGTGATGTCAGAAGAGGCAAACAGCGTGTCGGTCTGAGGATTCACCGTAGGATTGAACGGGACAAGCTGGGCATGAAAAGTTGACACAATCTTGTTGTCTCCGCTCCCGAGTGCATTGCCGGCAGAGAGTGTCGAGCCCAGCAAATCGGTTCCGCCGGAGAAGTTGCCGCTGGCGCTTGCGACCAAAATGCCGACCGTGCCGTTGTTGGATCCTAAACTTGTGTCGGCAGCTACCGGATTGCCGGAACGATCCCGGATCACCCCCAAGCTAAAGGAGAGAGTCGAGGTGTCAGCAAAAGCGGAAGTGGCCGTGAGTGAATACAGCGCGAGGGAGGCAAAGAAGGAGGCAGAGAGGCGAGGGATGAGCATAACAGGGAGAGGGCGAAAAGACGTTTGGTTTCGGACTGCTTAGTTCGAGTAAGTGGGATCGTTGGCCCAAAAGGCGGTGGTGCCTCCGACAACGGGGGCTTTGCGGACGATGAAGCCCATTCCCGGCTGGAGGGTGACATTATTGGCGTTGCTTCCGCTGAGGTTCATCCACGTGCCACTGACCATGATGAGGGGGGACGAGGGGGCCTTGTTAATCCCTGAAGTCGTGTTGTCAAATAGCAGCAACTGGTCCGCTGTCTGGAGCCGGTTCTTGCTTTGGACAAAGCCCGTGCTGCCAGTCACGTTGAAGAGTTGGGATAAGGTCAGGGCCACGGGCCGTTGGACGGCGACAAAGTTATCCTGCTTGGCCGCGCTGCCCGTGAGCAGGGGGGTCACCGCCCGGTCGTAGCTCACCTGCCCTGTGAAGGTGTAGGTGGTGTCGGCAGTCACTTGCCCCGGGGTATGGCGCACCACAAAGTAGGTGTCAGGATAGAGAAGTTGGTTGGTTGCGTCCACGCCGTTTGGCGTGCTTTGCCATTTGCCGCTGGTGCCGGTGCCGACCAAAATGAACCATTGGTTGATCGCGAGGTTGATGCCAACGCCCGTTCCGGTTCCGGTCGTGTTGGGAATTCCCACCTTCGATTTGATCTGAAGTCTGTTTGCTGATGGCACGATCGCTGTCTGGACTCCCGGCTGGAACAGATCGCCGAGGGTCCAGTATTTGACCACGGAAAACGCGTCGCCGGCCACTGCGCCGGTCACGTTGTCGTTTTCGGTATAAAAGGTGATGGTGCCGGCGTCGTTGGCGGTGATGGTGTAAAGCTTGCCGCTTAACGCGCCGCTGGAAAATTTGACGTAATAAAGCGATGCGAACTGGTTGGTGGTCCAGGCGGGACCGGTGGAACCGGATGTCACCGTGGCGGTTACGGTGGCGGAGGTGCTGACGATGTTCAGGGAGCCTGAAACGGTGCCGACGAAAACGGGAGGTTGGGAAAAGGGAACGGAGAGAACGGTGTCGCTGCCAGCTTTGCAGGTGCCGGTGACAAAGCCCACGGTGGGGGTCGTAACGGTGGTCTGGGCCATGACCTGCGTTGCCAAGGCAAGAAGCACACACGCTACGGAGGAGAGGATTGGATATATTTTCATACCTGCTTTATTTTTCGGCGATTTCCCGGCTTTAATCAACCAAATTCGAAGGTCTTTTAAGCAGCCGTCATGCCATGCCGTGCGGAATGCGGGTTTTTGCAAATCTGCCTTCCGAAGCTGGACATGCAAAGGGTTGTCTCTTAGCCTCCCAGTCCCATGGCGGTGAATCTTGAAGAAGGTATCAAATGGTATTTGGCGTTCATGGCATCGACCGTGGTGCATGAGGCTGCCCACGCATGGGTCGGCCAACGTCTGGGGGATGATACGGCGGCGCGTGGCGGACAGGCGAGCCTTGATCCCGTGCCGCACATCCGGCGCGAACCGTTGGGGATGGTGGTGGTGCCGATTCTCTCGTTTCTGGCTGGGGGATGGATGATTGGCTGGGCCAGCGCGCCTTATAGCCCTCAATGGGCCCTGCAATACCCCCGACGTTCGGCTTTGATGGCTCTGGCGGGCCCGGCTTCCAACCTGCTGCTTTGCATTCTCGCGGTGCTGTTGATGACCGTGGGGCTTTTCACCGGGTTTTTTCACCCGCCCAGCACGCTGACCTTCACGCATCTGGTGGATGCGGGTTCTTCGGACTGGAGTGATTTTGCCGGACGCATGGTGAGCATTTTCTTTTCGCTGAACCTGCTGCTGGCGAGCTTCAACCTGCTCCCTCTTCCGCCGTTGGACGGGAGCAACGCGCCGCTGCTGCTTCTCCCGGAATCCGCTGCCCGCCGCTGGATGACGTGGATGGCGCATCCGAATCTGCGCTTCATCGGAATCTTTATCGCCTGGAAATGCTTCGGGAGCTTGTTCCCGCCGCTGCACAGCGCCGTCGTTCATTATATCTTCCCCGCCGCGCGTTGACCCACCGCCGATTTTCCCTAAACCTCATAACATCTCATCATCGCTTATTATGAAAACACGCCTCCTTGTCCTGGCTCTTGCCGCCTTCCTTGCCGCTCCATTCGCTTTTGCCGCACCCACCGGGGCGGACGAAGCCGAGATCGCCGCCCTCAAAAAGGCGGTCGCCGAACTCCGTCCGCAGCAGGGGACGGTGGATTTGAAAAACGGCATGGCCCGCCTCAACGTTCCCGAGGGGCTGCAATACCTCGACAAGAAGGATGCGCAAACCATTCTGATCAAGATTTGGGGGAACCCGCCGGAAGCCGCCAGTGATGTGATCGGCATGATCATCCGCTCTCCCAGAGACGTTGTCAGCGGGGACGGGTGGGGCATCGTAATCACCTACACGGAAGACGGCCACATCGACGACGCCGATGCGCTCAAGACCGACTATAACGCCCTCCTCAAGCAGATGAAGGAGGGGATGGTGGAGGCCAACAAGGAACGGGTCAAAAAAGGGTACACGACTGTCTCGCTGGTGGGGTGGGCCGAGCCTCCCCATTACGATCCCGCCACGCACAAAATCTACTGGGCCAAGGAACTCGCCTTCGGAGATGCCCAGGAGCACACCCTCAACTACTGCACGCGCATCCTGGGTCGGCGCGGCGTGCTGGAACTCAACGCCGTGGCTTCGATGAGCGCGCTTCCTGCCATTCGCAACGAGGCCAAGAGAGTGCTTGAGAAAGTCGATTTCAATGCCGGCAACCGGTACGCCGATTTTAACAAATCCACGGACAAAATGGCCACCTATGGCATCGCCGCGCTGGTGGCGGGGGGCGTCGCGGCAAAAATGGGCTTCTTCAAGGTGCTGCTGGGCGTGCTGATCGCGGCAAAAAAACTCATCGTGCTCGGTGTGGTGGGTCTTGTTGCGGCTGTAAAACGGTTCTTTGGCGGGGGGAAGAAAGAGGCGGAGTAGCCTCACGGGGGGGGCGTTGCCTGATCCGGGGTTCCCTGTTCATGGTGGATTGTGGCAGTTTGCGCTTCTCATCCGGCGGGTTTTCGCCGTTTAATCGCGCAGTATGAACGCACAATCTCTCTGGGACCGATATAGTCAGAACCTTCTCCGCTTCGAAGACTTGGGGTTAAGCCTCGACATCAGCCGCATGCGTTTCGGGGACGGCTTCTTTGCGGGGATGCAGGCGAAAGCGGACGCGGCGTTCGTGGCGATGAACGCTCTTGAGGCGGGCGCGGTCGCCAATCCCGACGAAGGCCGCATGGTGGGCCACTACTGGCTGCGCACGCCGACGCTTGCTCCCTCCGAAGATTTGCGCAAGGCGGTGGAAGAGACCAAGGCGGAGATCGCGCTCTTTGCGGCCGCCGTGCATTCGGGTGCGGTGAGCGCACCGGGAGGAAAGAAATTCACGGACGTGCTGGTCGTGGGCATCGGGGGGTCGGCGCTCGGCCCGCAATTCGTGGCGGACGCGCTCGGTTCGACGGCGGACCGGCTGGATTTGCATTTTTTGGACAACACGGACCCGGACGGGTTCGACCGGGCGTTCGACGCCATGAGCGACCGGCTTTGCACGACGCTGGTGGTGGTCATTTCCAAGAGCGGCGGCACCAAGGAAACCCGCAACGGGATGGTGGAAACGCAGGCGGCGTTTGAAGAGCGCGGGCTTGATTTCGCCAGGCATGCGGTGGCGATCACGGGGGAGGGGAGCGAGCTTGACAAGGTGGCCGAGGGCGGCGCCTGGCTCAAGCGGTTCCCGATGTGGGAC